>Ga0307982_1003720_pt1 | contig 12143 bp, 12 predicted proteins | sample OrgLakmetagen989_FD_201847 | JGI IMG/M metagenome (GOLD analysis project Ga0307982, IMG submission 201847) | Saline water microbial communities from Organic Lake, Antarctica - #989 | ecosystem: Environmental > Aquatic > Non-marine Saline and Alkaline > Saline | place: Antarctica: Organic Lake... | reverse complement strand
ACAACGAAGTCCCTTAAGCAATCTTAAAGTAGAGTCGCCCACCCCCGAGCGATTGCACGTAGCTTTCATTTTCAGAATACCGCAATGACGTGTCGGCTATGTAGTGTGTGCTCGGTGTTGTTGTGTTCGGTGTTCGGTGTGGGGGGGGTAATTACAGGGATACTCTTGAGGGTCTTCTTTCATGATGGCGGAAAGAACCCGTTTTTAGGAAAGTCGCGCTCGCGGAGGCTATCGAAAGGCGGAAATAATTAAATGAATTCACTCATGCGTCGAACTAAAGATGGTTAAGAGTCCACTTCTCTATTTTAATCTCATATTATGGGCTGCGCCAAGTAATCAAAGTTTGAGGCAAATATTGCGCAATTATAGGAACTTAAAGTCAAAACGCAAATACGATTTTGAACTGCAACAACTCAATTTTCTTTGATGCTCGATTCGCTACGGTATGCATGGTGGGTCACGGCAAGCCTTGTTGCTCTAATCCTCGCAATGGTTAGGTTGTGTTCAACGAGTCGACAGAACTCTGAGTGGACAAAGAGGATTATGACAAGAAATGACCTTCAATCAATTATTAAACTTTTGTTAAACTTCTACTGAGTATCGTCCACGACTACTGCTTACAAAATGAACACTGTACTTCCTTGTTTATCACTGTTCTTATGCTTTGCCACCGCATTTTTGCCTTTACCATTTCACGTGGGGAAGATGAGATATGCAACTGTCAAGAGGGATTTCAAGGTTACCCTCAAGGGTCCTGATGGCAGCGAAATGGTGCGTCAGCATTATAATGTTGAAACACGCAGACACGTGCATTGACAAAGTTGTCTTCTGACCATAATAATTCTTGACATGATGAACTAAACACGTGTCTCTTGATATAATTTGGGACCTGATCACGAAGTTTGAGAAGAAATATGCAGTATCATGGGCGTTCACATCTATTATTGCCGTACGCACAGGTAATTGAGGCCCCTGAAGACCAGTACATCTTGGACGTTGCCGAAGAAGCTGGCATTGAACTTCCTTATTCTTGTCGGGCTGGTGCGTGCTCAACATGTGCGGGTAAATTGTTGGAAGGTGAAGTGGACAACTCGGATCAGTCATTTCTCGACGACGACCAAATTGATGCTGGGTTTGTTCTCACGTGCGTGGCATACCCCAAGTCAGACTGCACGATTCTCACTGACCAGGAAGACGAGTGTTGAGATTGATTTGAATACTTCGCTTTGTTCTGTTCTTCCAGTTAAATCTAAAACTTAGAATGTGCTCAGTAAATTCAAAAATTTAATAAACTCCGGGCTTCATTCACAAACGTAGTACAATAATGTAAGCTATTTCGTTTTAATTAAACCGAATTTCATACCGCACACAACCGCAGCTGCATGGGATTCCACGAGGGAATAAGCAGGGTTGAGGCCGTTCTAAGTGAGTGGGTTTGGCGATTATAGAAGGCGCACTGAATTTAAGTTCGGATACACCGTTGGCAGTAGCGTAGTATATCTCCTCCGGTACTGACGTCTGACTTCGCTTTTTGCGAGGTGCCAATACCAAGCCTTCACCTTCACGACGGGCACTAGGACTAGGACTAACACATACCTCAGCAATAAAGAAGAAAGGACCCTGGTATTAGCGCCACGGCAGAAGGGGGTGCCTTAAATTTTCCTAATAGGCGGTTCGAGCCAGGAGGGCAGCGAGGTACATAACCGAATTAGAATTAAGCCAGTATGCACCATGAACTATTATTCCCAAGGTATCTGGTATCACTCAACTTCAAAGTAAAAGTTGCTCAAAACGTATGTATGCACTGAGCAAGAAAAGATATGCATCTCGATGACGGCAAAGAATAATCATAATGTTGGATATTTGGGCCTACATTGGCGGCGTATGCCCCCTCCCACGGTTCTGACGAAGGCGCGAAACCCACAGCTTGGTTGGCGCACATCTACTTCTACCATTACCTTAAACCCCTATGGCTTGCTGTGCTCCGAGCATCAAGATAAGCCACGGCGACAGGCTGTGGCGACCAGTTACCACTCATGGGGGAATCTGGAGAGGCACTCCTCAGTGGTCGAGACGTGGTTTTGCGAAACGAGCGCGTATACAATGAAGAAGAAGAGGACGACGAGATTGTCGAAGAAGAAGACAAAGGCGAAGAATAATATGAAGGACGCGGCGGTGGCGCTGGGCGTACCGTCAGTCCATGGGCTGGATTTTGGAAACTATTCTTGTCTCCTGGTGTCGCGTTTCGGCGCAGTAGATTTCTCGTGGTTCCATGACCCATGCTTGGCATTAGTGAAGCTTTCGAAGAAAGTGCATCTCTAGTAGTCCCACCAGTAATACTCGAAACGGCACTGCTTCTTGAGTTTACAGTACTTCTCGCGATCGACGCGCGGTTACCCTGGTTCAACGAATGACTCAAGGTCACTGGTGTCGCAATATTTCGGACGATACTTTTCCTGGAGCCACGGTTTGAAAAATCGCTACCACGCTGGTTTTGATGTGAAGCTGGTCTCACCATGAGCACTGGAGATGGTGGATAAGCCGTAGACGATTGCGAAGATGGTGACGGTGGTAATGGTGGTGGCGGCGGCAGTGAAGGCTGAGGTGAAGGCACTTCCCAGTCATACAGGTCACGATTGACTGAGCCTGTGTTGCGACGGCCTGATCTGCTACGGCTGTCGCCCAAGACATTGCTTTCTTCTTCACTCTCCGTGCTATTGCCGCAGTCATCGCCGTGAAATCTTGGCCTAAATCCTCCACTTGTGCCACCAGCCAACCCTGATCGTGCAGTAGTACTAGCACCTAAAGTGCACACAGCAGGTCCACTTGGCGATCTTGAAAGAGCCTCACCAATGTCACCTTCCCGCACAGGAACGCTCTGGCGACGAGCACGGAGTCTCAATCGGCGCAAGCGTTGCGTGGCGACTTGACCTGGACATCCAATTCCGTTCCACGGGCTCCCATCGTCGCTGTCACTTTTGCTGTCGCTACTGCTGTAGTCACTTTCACTGCCTTCTGAGTTATCAACACTACTGTTGCGTACGTTGCGGCTGTTAGTATGGCGAGAATGCCTATGAGTAGTGGCAGCCTTTCTTGAGGCATTTCGGGTTGCTTTGACTTTATCCCAAAAATCAGGCTTAGCATTGGCAGCAGCGCGTTGGTACCTTTTTCAAAACCACATGCGAACAGATAAACATACACGTATCAATGCATATATACGCCATCATTCTTGACAAAACGCCATCCACTTGATATACTCCAAGATTCACTCACTCGTGCACCCATTCGCACCGTTACTCACCAGTGCTTGGCCTGATTCTCGTCTGGCAATAAGCCGAAGCAACCGAGAGTGCCATCGATGTGGTAACGCCCTTCATAAAGCTCACCGAGGCCTAGCAAAGCTTCTGGATGCCCCTGTTGTGTCACCAAGGGATGCACGATTATATGAACGAACTTACAAACACAGTCACTTGTTGAAACCAAAGCGTGCATACTTGAATGAAGGCGACTTTTCGCTTCCGTTTGGGACTACAACCCTTTCAAGCATCACCATAAATAGATTTCAATTGAAAAATAAAGTTCAGAGGTAAATAATAGCCATGTGCTGCGGAATTGTTGATTCATTTACAAATACCTGCGCAGCTGCCGCTCGCATCCATTGGCCCGATGCGCGCAAACTTCGACCGCAACCGTGGCCCTCGGCATATCTTGAAATATAATGTACATAATTTTAATCAAGCACAAAATGTTCCACAGCAAAATAAAAAAACACACTTATACGTCGTCGACATCAACGGACTCGCTCATCTTTGAATCATCTCCTTACTCCAACATAACAAGCCAAGTGCAGGCACATAGAGAGGGTGTCCTCTGAGTTTGCAACTATGGCAACAAAGTGTAAATCAAGTACTATAGATACGCACAAGCAAGCAAGGTGGTATTGGGCGTCGGCATCCCCTTGTTCGGCCGCCAGCTGAAACCACCGAGCAGCTTCTGCAGCTTGTTTTTTTACGCCTCCTCCTTTGCTGCGCGCGTCACTGCTGTTGCTGCTGCTACTTCTAACGTCTCTGCTGACACCTTTACCGGAGCAGCTGCTACCATTGCCACCGCTAATGTAGTCGGCCGCTATTCTACTGGCGGGATGTCCACTACTGGACAAAGATATTCCACTAGGATTGAGATTATCGGGATGATTGAGACTGCTACTACCGGGGCTACTGCTGCTGTCTTCCATTGCTAAGAGGCCAAGGGCTAGTTGAGCACCCTTGTGCTGTTGTTGGGCTGCCAAACGCCACCATTTCGAAGCTTCACCTACGCTATCTGTCGTACGCAACAGAAGGGCACCTGCTGCACGATGAGTGTCACTACCACCGCTACCATTGTTGTCTCTGCTTCTGCTGTTGCTGCTCCTATTCCTACTGGTACTGCTATTACCGCTGATATTACTGCTGGAGACATTGTCATGATCAATGCGAGATGGTGTTCCCACAGAAGTAGGACTGTGGTCATTCTCCGTGGCAAAGTCATCGATCAAGGTGCCTAAGCAGTACTGTGCCTCTGCGTAGCCTTGTTGAGCAGAGGCAAAGTACCATCCAGCTGCCGATGACAGATCGCTGCCGTACACGTAGGGAGGATAGATTGATATGCGATACGATTGATACATTATTAGAACAAAAATGAATAGACCATGACATGTGCTAGGGTTCAAAATCGAGGGAGGAGGCAGGGAATTCAAGTACGTGAAAAGTAGATGCCATCTTACCGTTTGATGCCAAAGCCTTCAGCGAGCAAATACCCTAGCCGGCACTGCGCTTCAGCTACTTTGCCTCGCTCGGCAGCTAGCAGGTACCTAGTATGATGAATAAGAGCGCAAATAAAACGAACAAAGAACACACACTTAGTTTGGCATGTACATTCGAGGTAAGGTTACATGGAAGTTAAAAAAAGGGAAAAGAAGCAAGTTTAGCTCGTGGTTTGATAGTACCATTTGAAAGCGTCTTTGTAATGGCGCTCGTGTTTTGAAGGAGCCAAAGGAGGAGTCAACGTCTCATGCAGAGCATCAGCACAGCCACTAGTAGCCAAAGCTTCACAACTGAGCCCCACGCCATAGCAACCACGCGAGTCTCCCTGAGCCGCCGCTAAATGGAACCACTTCGAAGCAGCTTCACGATCGCACGGCACGGCCATAGCTATGGATCCAGTTGTTCGTAGTGTTGCTGCTGCTGTTGCTGTTGCTGCTATGGGTGTGTTGATTGATTTTGCTACTGGTGGTGTCCTTGGCATTGCGTTAGGCGACGAAGATGAAAGTGACGGACGGTTCAGCTTAAATGTTGCATCTGCTGATGATGAAGGAGACGGAGATGAAGGCGGCGACAACGAGTAGGACGAAGAGGTAATCGAAGAAGGAGAAGAAGAAGTACATGGCGACTTCGGCGACGGTGGTGGTTCTTGTTGTTGTTGACCGCATTGAAAGCGGCCATTATGAGACAATTCAGGAACAACCGATCGCATGATTGCTTTTGGCGCGCCGTAAGATGTCCTTGCGATACCATCACCGCCACTGCCACTGCCGCCATGAACTGTGCTCGTACCATAGCCTGCATTATTAACACTGCCACTGCCACTGCCACCACCACTACCGCTGCTGCCGTTGATTACTGTAACACCACTGCTGCTAAAGCTCACAAAAGTTTGGTTATTCACGTGTAAAGGAATACCATGCCAGAGAAATTCTCCCAAGTTGCGCTGTGCTATCGCATTTCCTTTGCTGGCTGCAATCGCAAAGTACCTACCATCGATACAGGTTGAATAGTTAGAGATCAGAAAGTTACAGTATAAGAAATGAAATTTATTCACGCAATTTAAAAACAAAATGGAAGCTCTGAAATCAATCCATATACAGTACTAGTTGGTAAAAAGGATTAATGAAGCATTAAAAAAATAGGCTCGTACTCGAAGGCTTTGCGCTGGTTGGGCTTCAGCACAGCACGCGGCTGTCCCACCATAAAACTACGGCCCAATTGTACCGCGGCGTCCGCAGAGCCAGCTTGGGCCGCCTAAGTAGGGCAGTAAGAAAATGTATTAATTAGAGCATGGGCAGGAAGAGTGCAGAGATAATTTGCGTAGAGGAAGAGAAAGTGTTAGTTGGTTCATGTATCCGTACTAGAAATCAAGTAGGAAAATTTATACGCTCGCCAAAAATCTGAATGCGCAAAAGAGTACTGGATACTTTCCTTAACAGCCACTACATTTGCAATGCCAATTTTCCATCGCACCTTCCTCAGCCATCGCAAGCCCTCTGCTTGCGCAGAAGCTGGCACATCAGCAGCAGCAGCAGGAGAAGAAGGAGCTGCTCCACGTAATGACATACGGGTGTTTCCACCACTGCTACGGTCTCGGCTCAGGCTACGGCTGCAACGGCTGGCACGGCTGCGACTGCTGCTACGGCTGCCGTTGCTCCGATTGCTGCCGCTGCTGTCGGCCCGATCTAATCGGCTCGTGCCTGCTGCATTGCTCTCGCTTCGTTTGCTAAGAGTGGCAGCAGAATTGTTGCTAGCGTTTGACGCTGGCGCGTCGTTGTTGTTGCGACTTGGGACTTCTCCTAGTGGGAGTCGAGACCATGAAAAACCGAATCCGGATTAAAGAAAGTTTGCAGACATATAAACACCAGTATTTAAGGAATTATCATGTATACGTAACGACAAAATTATAGGAATCCGCGCGCAGGTCACCAGAAACACACTATAGAGTTACCACATCATCGCACCTTTCAAATACAAATCAGCAAGGTGCAACATGGCTTCGAGCTGGTTGCGAGCTGCGGCTGATTTCATCCACCTTCGTTGAAAGGGGAATACGCAAATAATGGGTAAAGATGTAGAAAAAGAAGGAAACTAAGAAACGGCGAACGAAGGAAAGAGAAATCCATGTATGAATAATGATAATATCTCGGTTTCTGCGCTTGCGTCACAGTAAACACGCTAGAGCCAACCGTTAAGTAAGCTTGCGATGATGAGAGTTAAAATGTATCGTACTTGAAAGATTCGACTAAATCGTTTGCTCGACCACCAGTCGTGTGAGCAACCCCACGCTCTAAGGCTAGGCCGAACTGATACATCGCCTGATTACATTTTTCAAAACCAAAATAATTGAATGAATTGAAAGGCAATCGATCAAAACATCTGAAACCGGCCAGAGAAAAGGGGAAAAGAAAAACAAGACAGACGATAACGAAATAGATTATCTCTACGATCCTTACCGGCGGATAATTGGCCGAAGCAGACTTCCGCCACATTTGAACGATACTCTGCAACGTGCCCGCCTAGTGTAGAGACATTCAAACGTGTTCACGAGCATGATTAGAATATCTTATATGATAGAATTGACAAGGTTTTTGGAAGCATTTGTGTAGTGTTGTCACACTGGTATCTGTACGTGACTTCGAACTGCTCCTACAAATGTTCAACCTCAACCGAAATCTTCAATCTTCTTTCTCATCGAACCTGCTGCGGCGTCAGGGACAAACTGCCTTCGACCCGTCGCCGCAAAGGTGTATAGCGTCGCCAGGCTTCGTCAAACAACGACTTTGGTGTTGTTGGCGCCCCCACTGCAGCCATATTCGGGTGAAGGATTCGAATGGATTGGATCCTCGATGGCGTCAAGTAGGGCTATATTACCGAACCTAGATACGCGAACTATGCTGCGCTTGAGAGGTTCTCTTCACGTTTCAAAATTTTGCCCCTTAGTTTCACTAAAATGAAAGTTATTCTAAAGTTAGCGAACAGAGTCCATAGATATCGCCCGCCTCTGCCCGTAAGTCGGCCGATAGCTTTGCGCAGTGCTTTAGTAGCTTGTAGCACTTTTCTTCTTCGCAGTGGTCTTGGGTCTTGGATCTTTAGGATTTTGGTTCGGGTCCCGAGGGGCCGGAATTAGAAGGCTAACAGGCAGACAGGAAATTCAAAGCAACCAATACTAGAAGGAAAGACTAACCAGGCACACAGGCCAGAGTGGCCATGGAAGTGGTGATAGCGGTCCAAAGTGGCTAGCTCGTCCACGCCCTGAGTGTCATACAGAAGAGAAGAGCTCCCACCCCCAGAGGATGGGGCAAAGATTTTCATGGATTTCTGCTCTAATGTGGCATTTCGTGCAGGGACTGGAGACTGAAAATAAAATCAGTAGTTGCTTCTGCAGAAACCACCAAAAGTGACGGCGATGCCTTCGGTTTTTTTTTATCCTCGCTTCTAGCACTAGACAAACGACTGGCAAATGTAGACAAACCCGATGCGCGATAAACAGGTATGCGGTTCAATTGACGAGTAAGGGTAAATCACGAATGCAGCATGCACCATCCCGCTGTGAGGCCCATCAGATCAAGTGTATTGCTCCTTAATACTCGTCCAGTAGCTGTCGATGGTTTTAATGGCCCACGCAAGGTACGTGTTCTTCGGCTCTTGCCCTTGGCGCTGCTGCTGCTGTTGGTGCTGGTGATGGTGTTGTTCCTGTTGGTATTGCTGGTGCTGGTTCTGGTGCTGTTGGTGTTGTTGGTGCTGCTGATGAGGCTGCTGCTGTCGGTGTTGCTGCTGGTGTTGTGGCTGCGGCTGGTTCTGGTTCAGGTTCAGGTTCTGGTGCTGCTCTGGGACTGGTTCACTAGTTGAAAACTCTAAGCGGTGTCTATCGTCCATTGGTGGCGGCTGACGACTCTGCACCTCATCATCAGGCCTGCCCATGCGACGACCAATGAACGAGTCCCACAACGATTCGTGTTTGCTGGAGGTCCATTCGTCAACGCACATCGCATTGTCGCAGTACCAGCCGCGCAGTTGGTCGTTGCAGGCAAAATGCGCCAGCAGCTTCTGATAGAACATGTTTATAGGCAAAGTCATCGCACCTTCCGAATCTCCCTGTTGGCAATAACCATTCTCGGTCTGCCCGTTGTCAACGTCGCTGCACGCGTGCTCTTTCGTTACATCAAAAGTGTCGCGCGCATACTTTTGCTTGTATGCTTGCCGTAGCACGGGGACGGCAATGTGGTGTTGAAATGCGAAGGAAAACGTCTCCCCAACGGTCTCATGGAACAACTGCACCGGCCAAAACAGGAGCTCGCCTGGGTGAATTTCTCCTTCGTACACGACGTTCTTGTTCCCGAGGATGCCAGCGAACGGTGGGGCACTGAGCTGCGCGCCCGTCATGTCAGACTGAATGCGCCAACGTTTCGAGCCGCGCACCTGCGCTTGCATGCCCACTAAGCAGCTTCCCCAGTCCTGGTGGCGGTGGAAAAGGTGCCCTTTGTTGAGCCCCATGTCACGATGTTCCGGAGGGCCTCCAACGTAGGCGCTGCCGCCCGAACCCTTGATGAAATCGTGGCCTTCCATGGACTTCATTCCGGGTTCCAAAAAGGGGAGAAAATGCGGAAGATTCCAAAGGCCCTTGAAAGGGTCAAACCCCTTGTTGTCGGCGTTCATCTGCTCGTACAGCCCATTAAAATCCGCTTTGCCCTCTGGCAGGCCACGTTGGCGGCCTTTGGCTAGAGCTTTGTCGATGTACACCTTCCCACCTTTCAGCACGTTCTTATGAATGTAAGTGCCGTCGTCTTGGACTTCGCTTTGCATCTCCATGTGCTCCTCTTGCCCGAAGACATCAACGATCCACTCCTTAAATTTGGCGTCGCCTGCAGCGTCTTGGGGATTTCCTTCGCCGGCTAAAGCAAACATGGGCCAACCCTCTGTGGCACCTTCAATGATGACTGGCCGCCCGTAAGCGAAGTACTCAGTCATGTAAATTTCAAAGGTCATGTTACTGCGGCGATCGATAGGTAGGATAACCTCAAAATCTTCCGGTTCAGGCATGTATCCCAAGACCTCGCGGCTCAACTTACCCTCAGAAGCCTTGACTGTTGCAGAGCAGTCACATTTCCCGTTCCACGATACATCAACAGCTCCTACAACTGGCAGCGCTAAAAATATGGCTACTGCGCTAGACTGCAACATCATAAATTTCCACGCTCTAATGCTCCTGAACCGTAGGTGGAGCTGGTATCGACTATGAGACTACTGTATCAGCGTTTTTGGAGGGACTGCAGAAGTATACTGCGCGGTATATGATGATGGGACGATGTTATGTGATGGGCGCGATGAAAGTGAAGATGAGTATCTGTACGTACTTAGTAAGTAGATGAGTAGATGAGTGATAAGCGTGAGGTGTCCAGGCGATGTCGGAAAAGCCTAAATCAGCCAATCAGCGACCAGTTCCAGCAGAATTCACGGATTATTCGTGTACGTAAATGTCATTACGGGCACATTTGGTGTTATCGTTTTCACAAAACGACGTTGTTCTTCTCGCTTTTCTTGCTTGTAGAAGACTTCGTTACTTCGTTGGCTCATCGGCTGCTTGACCCAGAATAGCCTTCCTAATATTAAGAAGGCAGCATCATCATGGATGCTCTCATCTCAAATGACTCTCCGACTGCAGAAGCAGACAAAATGAAGGAGTTGCGTCAGCTTATGCTTCAAACTCTCGACAAGCAGGTGTGTTCCCGTTAAGGACAACTGCCTTTAGCATTCAAGTGACACTTCTACTGCAGATCTTCGTCACGAACGACCATTATCCCAAAGGCAGTGAATCTCACATGTCATATCATCATTATCTTCGTCATTCTTATTTCGCATACGAGACACCACATTTGGATCTTAACCATCGTAATCGATACCCATTCATGTATGTGGTCACTCTATCTCTAGGGCGTCCTGTCGTCAGTGCGGGCCACTTTAAGAGCGTCTGTTTTTACGGCGCTGCACCAACAAACCTCGAATGATAGCACCGAAGGAGCCAGCTCACAACCGGTACCCGCGCAGCTAGCCGCTCTAAAGCACCATGCTCAGGGCGCGCTCGCTCTGGCGTTGGTGCAAGAGTTATTGCAGGCTGCTGGCTGCACTCACACCCTTCAAGTGCTAAGCCATGAAGCGGTGTGTGAGACACAAAATTCCCCTTTAACGCCCCCCTCATGATACCTTGTTCCGTTACCATCCGGAATCTCAAGCTCTTGTTTTTCTATTATTTCTTTGCCACTGCTTGCGTTCTATTCAACTTGTTTTGAGTCCCACGAGCAGTACCGTTCTCTCATATTCTATTAAAATCCGTAGGCGCCTGCGTTCGGTGCTAACTTGCTGCCGCAACTGTCGAAAGAGTCGCTGCAAGAAGCTTTGCCTGCATTGTCGCTCAACAATTTACAGAACACTTCCAACTCTACTAGCGAAGCACGCTTACCTCTGTTGGTAGATCTCCTCGTAGCAGCCTCGAATGCTCAGGCATTTTCACAACCAGCTCCTCCTGCCACTGCAACTGATGCCGCCATTGCCACTGCTGCTGCGCAAGCTCCTGCAGCTGCACCCCTCGACCCTGCCTCCCGACCCATGCACAACAACGCTGCTGCAACTTCCATGAACGCTCCGGGTGCTCCCAAGAACAGGGGGTCCCTGTTGCAAGGGCTGTTTCCTCAACTCGCGCGGGACCAAGACACCGGCACGGAAGAAGTGAAGGGAGAAATCGTAGAGGCGAGCGACGTTGCGGAGGCAAATGCAAGCCCAACCAACAACAGGAGTGGCGACTCAAGAGGCCAGGGTGCTGCTACTAGCAGCAGCAGCAGCCGCCACAACGGCGAGCACACAGGCGACGTGATGACCTCGGAGCTGCATCTAGGCGTGATAGAGGCTCGTGACGAGCCAGCCCGAGGCTCCGAAGACATCGAAATGGCAGACACCTTCGAGGTGTGCCAATCTAAATCTTTGCGTGGGGCATAATCTTCTCCTGATTTTGACGTGCGTGATGACGCTAGTGCTTTTTTTTAATGTCTGTGCAAGAGAATGAGTATTTCTGTCGTTTTTGTGCGGGTGTGTAATCAGTTTTCGGAACGTCGCCTCACGTCAACTCTAGAAGAGCAGAACCCCATCTCCGGCACGACCACTGGTTCCAACAACCCCATGAGCAGCGTAAGTGGTTCCTGCTCGACGTGATGACGACGATGACGACCTTGCTCAAAGAGCTTCGTCGTTCCTGTCTGCTCGAAGACCTCTTTTTGTCTTCCATTTCCTCTCGTCTCCACGTTTACAAGCCCCCCCCCCCCCTCATCCTCCGCTTCCATTTTTCTT
>Ga0307982_1003719_pt1 | contig 12143 bp, 16 predicted proteins | sample OrgLakmetagen989_FD_201847 | JGI IMG/M metagenome (GOLD analysis project Ga0307982, IMG submission 201847) | Saline water microbial communities from Organic Lake, Antarctica - #989 | ecosystem: Environmental > Aquatic > Non-marine Saline and Alkaline > Saline | place: Antarctica: Organic Lake... | reverse complement strand
ATATACGCCTATATACGGCGTTTGCCATGCATATAGAGAGAATATGCCCTAATATAACGATATTTACGGTACTGACGTATTGATTGACGTATTTGGGTCAAATATTTGACGTATTTTTGTAAGGCCTGCACCATGAAGTAGAGGCAATAAAGCGCAATATGTAACTTTTGAAAAATGCTGGTCATCTGGTCATCATTGATGCGAGATAACGTCCTTTTGTTCCCTCTTCTGTGGATGATGGCTATCACATCTGCCAATGACTCAAGAATGGCGCTTTTACCCCTTGATCTGGCCTGCGATGACACTTGCTGCGAGATTCTCGAGCACCATGCTGCAGTTCTTGGAGCTATCACTAAAGACCCAACCACGCTCGTCGCCGCTGCTCTTGCTCACTGTGCTGCTCTCTAGGCCTCATCTGAGGAGCGATTGCCTGTGATGGCGTTGTCCTAGCGCGCACATCAGCTTGACCCAGCTTTCCTGTGGGCCCCACCCGCTGCCCGTGCTGCGGTGGTTGCCTGGGCGTTCCATGGGTTCATCGCTCCGCTGGCTGCCACAACCCAACGCTTCGAGAAGACTGGCCGTCGACTTTGCTGGTGACATTTTGGAGTACTTTGGGATGACACACAATGAGTCCGACCTTATAGCAAAGCACTGCCCTTCACCTGAGGCACAAGATTGGGTGCGCGCAGTGATCGCAGCTGCAGTCGTGGTAGGTGCTGTAAGGTGTTTCCCTCAAAAACAGTGCATAGTATCTTGTGCCTCTCGCACCTTATACACTCTTGATTGGTGAGCTCGACTCTACGTAATTCTTTCTCCCTTTGTCACTCAGGAAATGGCAACGGCTGATCTACTTCGGCAGAAGGAGGCGACTTAGCAACCGTGCAGGACTGCCTTTCATAAATGGTCAACACTGAAATCAAAGATGGGCGTGGCATACTTGCCTGTGCTGTACAGTGCTGGGTAGTATACGTTAAGATGACTATTTCCTTGTTTTCTTATGAGGGAGAGAGAGGCAATGAAGTAACTTTTGAAAAGTGCTGGTCATCTGGTCACCATTGATGCGAGATAACGTCTTTTTGTTCCCTCTTCAGTGGATGATGGCTATCACATCTGCCAATGACTCAAGAATGGCGCTTTTACCCCTTGATCTGGCCTGCGATGACACTTGCTGCGAGATTCTCGAGCACCATGCTGCAGTTCTTGGAGCTATCACTAAAGACCCAACCACGCTCGTCGCCGCTGCTCTTGCTCACTGTGCTGCTCTCTAGGCCTCATCTGAGGAGCGATTGCCTGCAATGGCGTTGTCCTTGCGCGCACATCAGCTTGACTCAGCTTTCCTGTGGGCCCCACCCGCTGCCCGCGCCGCAGTGGTTGCTTGGGCGTTACATGTGTTAATCGCCCAGCTCGCTGCCACAGTCTAGCTCTTCGAGGGACTACCTGACGATTGTGCCGGGGACGTCCTGGAATTCTTTGGGATGACCCGCAATGAGTCCGACCTCATCGCAAGCAAAGCACTGCTCTTCACCTGAGGCACAAGGTTAGGTGTGCGCAGTGATCGCAGCAGCAGTCGTGGTAGGTGCTGTAAGGTGTTTCCCTCAATAATCAGTGCATAGTGTCTAGAGGCGCTCGCACCTTATACACTCTTAATTGGTGAGCTCGACTCTAATTCTTTTTCCCTTGTCACTCAGAAAATGGCGACGGCTGAGCTACTTCGGCAGAAGAAGGCGACTTAGCAACCGTGCAGGACTGCCTTTCATAAATGGTCAACACTGAAATCAAAGATGGGCGTGGCATACTTGCCTGTGCTGTACAGTGCTGGGTAGTATACGTTAAGATGACTATTTCTTTCTTTTTTCTAATAAGGGAGAGAGAGAGAGCCGAAAAGGGAGCTGAGAGTGTGCACATGCGCAAATGAATTCTGTCTCTTTTTTTTTTATGAGTGAAGGGAGTAGTGTATCTATCCATAATAATTACCTTCCTCGTGTGGTGAAGTTGTGCGACTTGTGTCGGAATCACCCCCAGGTGACGTCTTGCTTGCTTCCTGTGGTTCGCTGCTGCCTCCTGCAGTAAGGCTGCAATTACATGTGTGTACCTTTGATGCAAAACCTGACTTGCGTTCGTTTTTCAACTTGCTACCTTGAGCCCCTTTATCCCCTACTCAAAATAAGGCGAGCATCGATGAATGCTATGCACCTATGCCTAATGAACCCTCCTTTTTCCCTCCTTTCTCTCTCTCCATCCCTTGCTGCAGTCCCCAGCGCCGTCGCGCGCGCCTCTAGCGTGGGCCAAGCCTCCTCCTCCAGTGGTGTCACCTTCCGTCGCTGTGCCACAGCCGCCGCCTAGGAATACTCCTGTGCCCGATGCTGCTGCTACTACTACCAGACCGCTTCATCTGCCGCTGCTGTGAATCCTAGCCCTCCTCCATTTTCTAAGGTTTCCGTGATTATCATAGAAGCAAGGTCAGTATTTCAAAATCTAAAGTCGTCGTCACTTTCTTCAGAACGATTGGTAATTTCTACATAAAAATCCATAGCTCCGCTACTTATAACAGTTTCAACTGCCCCTTGTAGAGGACCGAGTGCTCCCGACCTTGTGCCTCCGCCACCATTATCCACCCATATTTGTTGCATAAAACCAATCGTTTTCACTGTATTGTTAGGAAATCTTGCCCTTAATCTTGCTTCTATTTTATCTCCACCGAAACCAGCAACTTCATAGGTAAAATAAGCAGACGCTGATATCATAGAATTGGGACCAAACAGAACACCTGTTGTTGCTTCCATAATAACAGCTGCTTTTCCTGGTGGAACTGTTGTACTTGCAATATGAAGAGCTTTAGGACTTGAAGACGTAAATATTTCTGTATTGGTTAAAGACCGACTATCTCCTCCGCCCGTGCCGTTTAAAGCAGTATAGATCGCCTCACTCGTAATCAAGTCTCCGCTATTTTGCGTGATGTTGTTCGTGCTATTCACATTCAATAACTTATTGTCTAACGTGAGATTATTTCCTATCGTCATATCGCCCGTAGATATATTAGAGGCGTTTAGTGTACTGACGTTTAACGTGCTAAAATTAGCAGACGCTGGAAGGTTTTGATTAATAGCACTTATGGTGTTATTTTCATCAATCACGATATTTGCCCCTTCCGTCAATACACCCTGTAAATTAGGAGCACATGCATTGGTAGCGGTGATGTTGGTGGCGGATATATTGGTTGCCGACATATTGGTAAAGTTTTCTTTTGCTGAAGTCAGTTCACTTACATTTAATCTTGGTATGATATAATTCTCGGGTAAGTTCAATTCAGAAGCATTTAATATACTCACGTTCATCGTATTTTGGGCAAGTATGGTGGTCGTTAAATTTCCGATCGTGGCGTTCGTAATACTGACGTTGCCCAAAGAAGCATTGAACGTTTGCCCACCTAAAGGCACTTGATACATTATATATATGGTGTATATAATATATTCTAAACATTCTCGTATATGTATTTAATACACTTTGCTTTGTCGTCCATCATTGGTTTCAAGACGTGGATAGGTATCATAAACTTAATAGATAAATCACGTAGCGTCCACTTGACGAAAGGATAGTCTTTTTCAAACTTTGTCTCCCAATGCGACTTCCGTTGCTTCGTCGGCGGACACGTTGTCAATAGTGGGGGTTTGTTCGTGTACAACTTCGTCTTGGGTTCCATTAGATAAAGACAATAATTTTTTATGGACGTGGTCGACAATAAAGCACATATGCGGATTGGACTTTTGCGACAAGTTTTTCACCAACTCTTCATACGACTTTTTTTCAGGTTTATCGTTAAAATAATCCCCCACTGCTCCAATGAGGTCGTCCGTCATCACGCAATAGTCTTTATAAAAACTATTCGCATCGTCTTCTGCCGAGTTAAGACTAATCACATCGCAACCACAAGCCAACGCTTTATTGATTCTGTGGGTTTCCAATGGATTATGTGTATAATAAGGAATATTCAAGACGACTTTGCATAGTTGTAATATTTTTGTGAGTGATTCGGCGTTGCTATGTTTCCATTCAAAATCAACGTATACATTGAGATGCGGATATTGCTTTTTGATTAAGTTGATGAAGTCTTCACGTCGTTCGTTTTTAGACCCAATGAATGCTACGTCGTAAGGTCGTTCGTCGCTTTCGCTTTGGAACTTCATAAACTCAAAAAAGAAATACGACAAGACTTTAATGTTGTGGGTTTCTGTCAAGTAGTCGGTCGTGAGTGTGTTGTAGTCAAATACGATATTCCGTTTCATCAACGAGATATAATATTTGTTTTTAAAGAACTGGGATTCCTTTTGTTCGCTATTCATAATGATGTATCCAAAAGAGTTGTTTTTCCTAAATTGGACTTCTAATAATTGATGGGCAAGTTCGTGGGCGCCATACACGATATACAAGTCGTTGGGTTGCGGGACAAAGTTTGTCTCTAATGCCCATTTAAACTTTTGCGACATAACGACAGCATTTTCGTTGAATACGGCGTGACCACTAATAATCTTGATAGACATATATATTCCCTAAATATTTTATTTTTTAATTTTATCGTGTAAATCTTCGTCTTGTGCTTTATACTTCATATTTTGTCATATTTTTTATTCAACTTTTGCTTATAACTCATATATATTTATGTATTATTTTTCCTTTTTTCCTTTGAATGTTTCCACTAAACTCTTCAATTTTCCTGCTTTTTTTAATTGTTCCGCTTCATCAAATGCTTTTTGTCTTTTTGTTTTTGCTCCAAGTTTCTTTTCTTGACCTACCTGTTTAGCACTCGGTAAAGGTTCTTCGGCGGCACCCCCTGTTGGTACACCCCTTGTAATATTTTTTGGTGGTCTACCTCTTCCACGTTTTACCACTTCTGATTCGGCAAAGGGTACACCACCACCGCTTCCAATATCTTCGCTTTTTTGTATTCTATCCATAAAAGGCATATCTGGTGGTCTTACGAGTGGTGGAGCAGAGGTGGTACGTTGTAGAGGAGGTGCGGGAGGTATAGGTGCTTCGTCCATTCTTACTTGACTTGCTTGGGATTGAAAATTACCAGCAGTTTTTCCAGCACGTCGTAATGCTGCTTCCCCCGCTAATGCTTGAGCGTTTCCTTGTGGCGTTGCGGTTTGCGTTGCTTGGACGGAAGAACTCAACGGCGTGATGGGGTTTTGGATACGTGGTTCTTGTTGTATTTTCGCCGTAAGACCAGCAATCGCTCCAATGATGGGGGCATAGTCTACTTGCGGTGCGGTGATGAAGGTCGGGGCAAGATTATGTTGATAAGAAGGAGGAGGCAATCCCCCACGACCGCTCGATTTGCGTGGTTTAGATTTTCCTTTAGACGCTCCAATATTCACGACTACACTTTGTCTCTGTGATTGTTTTTGCTTCTGCTTGGTCGGTGCTTTCTTACGTTTAGGCATATATAATATTCGTTTATAAAATATTATATAGGTCAAGGATTTCAAGATATAGTCATTTCATTGAACTTGTTAAAGTATCTAAACTTATTCGTTTCTTTTAATGACATATCGATCATAAGGAAACTAAATTTATCCGTATTTTCAAACACATAATCCATAATCTGCTGATAATTCTTTTTACAAAAAGGCATCATCTCGGCACATATTGCCTCCATTTCCAATTGATTCTTTGGTCTAAATGTGATAAAGTGAGACATATTGTTCCGTATTCCTGTTGGTAAGTCCCTAAATTTTTGAACCAAGATAAATACACTACAAAACACGTGCCGACGATTTTGTAATAACGACACCAGTTGCTTTTCTGCTCCCGCACTCTTGCGAAGTTGAGCACCAATGTCGTCTAATATCAATACACTATGTTCTTCTTCGTCTCTGTTTTTTTCTAAAGTTTCATATATTTCATTCATCGTTTCGTTGTTGAATACTTTCCATTTTTGCTCCCCTTTGACATCGTGGAATGGGTCATTTTTTTGTGATTTGCCTTGACCGAGCGTAGGACTACATATTAGTATTTTATCAAAAAGATTTCTATACGATTGACGAATGCCTTTCTTTTTCCTTGCCGACGTTATCGACATGAGCAAAGTTGTTTTACCCGAACCCGACGGACCACTGATCACAAAATTGAAACCGCTATAATTCGGCAAAGGTTCGGGCAAGTCGTCCGCTAATGTTTTGTCTAAATTATTAGACGTATTCATTATCTTGAGTTTTTTATTGGGTTCTTCTTGTATATCTAATTCACTCATATATATAATCTAAACAAAATCAATTTGGGGCACCGCTTGTTTGACTTGGCGAGGGACTTTCGGTTTGGGTTCCGCTTTCGGTTTGGGTTCCGCTTTTGGTTTCTTTTCCGCTTTCGGTTTCTTTTCCTTGACCGGTTTAGGAGTTGGTTCTGGTTCGGGTTCGGGTTTAGGTTTTTTGGTATATTTTCTTTTAGGTTTGACTTCAGGTTCTTCTTTGACTTCCTCTTTGACTTCCGCCCTTACTACAGGTGGCGACGCAGGCGTTGCTTGTGCTTTTGCTTCTTGACGCGCCAATGCTCGTTGCATACGTGCTTTTGCTAATGCTTCCAATTGTTTTTCGGTTGCTTGACGTTTGGATTTAGGAGGTGGAGGTGCTTCAACTGGTGCTTCAACTGGTACTTCTTTCACTTCTTCTACTACTTTAACCTTTTTCGTGGTTTTGCGTTTTGGTTTTTCAAGTGTTTCCACGATGGGTTCGTTTTGGTCGGGTTCGCTTTCCGTATCACTGATAGGATTCATTATATAGATACTAAAAGAAAAAAATAAAATATTTTATTATTATATGGAGGAAAATCTTGAAAGCGAACTTATGTCCCTAAAAGCACAAGAAGAGTTTAAGAATACGATTCATAATACGAAAAACTTGATTAAACGAGACACGGAAAACATACCATCGACCGACGACCTAAATGAAAAGAATAAAGGCGAATGGATAGAACACGACGAAAGCAACTTTAATAAAATGTTTGATGGACTATTGGACTATTGTGCCGACGAAGAATGCTATGATAATTTAGACTGGAATAGTGTGAACTATGAAGTATATGGTCCGGATTATTACCAAGAACGCTTCCCCGGATTTGCTGACGAAGTATATGAGATTTTGGCGAAGTCCACGGAAGAAGAAAACAAGTTTGTTGACCATCGTATTCCTCCACTTAAAATAGAAAACAAAGAGACCATAATATCTTTTAAATAAGTATATGAAACTTGTCTCGATTAAACCTTCGTCTAACGTAGACAAGAAACTAATGGCAACCTTTGAACAAGACAACGGACGGACGATCACTACGCACTTTGGAGCAAGGCAAATGATGGACTATACAAAATATTACAAGAAGGACAAAGAACTTGCTAAACAAAAGAAAGTAAGTTATTTAGCACGTCATAAGGTCAATGAAGATTGGAACGACGTGACGAGTGCTGGTGCTTTAAGTCGATGGATATTATAGAATAAACCGACCATTGATAATTCTGCTCGTGATTTTAAGGCGAGGTTTGATTTATGAAGTCTTGGTGTCGTTTGGTTTTTTCGTGTTGCGATTTATTACCAATTGAGTTTTCAATTCCACATACGCATACGTATCTTTTCTTCCGTCGTTCATTGATTTCATCTTTCTTCGCATTATACCTCTCACGCTCTTTGACTGATAATTCTTGTCTATGTTCTTCACGATACAATGCTTTTCCTTCTTTTTGTTTTTCGGTTTTGCTTCTGTCCTTTTTATATTGTAATAATTCTTCCCTTGATTTATATGGAATGACTTGATTAATACAAGGATAATTTTCATAATGATATCGTTCTCGTTGTTTCATTTCTTCAATACTGTAGGACATTCATCTAAAACGCTAAATGTATAATTGCCTCTATCCAATATTTGTCTTGACTTACATTGACGTTTGGATAGTTGTTTTTCCGTAGAGCATTTATGTGCTGATATTCTTTGATAGAGATATTTAGTAGACCCATAATAGTCTTCGCCAGTGATGTTGCAATGTAGTTTATATATAGTGCCTACCGACATTATATATAACTGTATGGTCTGTTTAAATCAATTTTTTAATATACTCTCCAAACATTCACACCGATACGCTCCAAACATTGGTGCCCCGCGAGTTAAGAGATAACAAAATCGTAAACTGGGCAAAGAAATCGATTTGTGCTTCTTGAGAACCAGAATACACGCCACGATAATTGACCGAAGACGAGATGGTGCTAATTCCACTATATAGGCGTTGCGAGCGACCATTGGAAAGACCAGTTTCCATTTCTACGGCAGTCACGAAAGAACCGATGTCGGAAGAAGCAGTAGCAGTAGACCCATCTTCACCACCATCTGGGGTTTCAAACAAGTAAGGTGAAAGTAAATTAGCGTTGACCGATTGTCCATCAAGACCATTGGATTTAAGGCTGGTAGCACCACCAACAACAGCAATGTTGAAAGACGATTGTTTATCAAAGTTGACTAAACTATGGTCGGATAGTAGGAACTTGGCAAGTGCTTCTGCTCCTTTGTCTTCTACTTTCACCGGACGGGCAGGGTATTGTTCGCCGTTGACAAAGATGGAATATTCTTGAAGACCATTTTTAGCACGATTACCAAGACTATATTTGGTGATGTTGTTGAGGGAACCCGTAGGACGATGGCATACAATCACACGTTCAAGCGAGGATACACTAATACCAAGATTGGCGGTGACGGCAGAATCTGCACCCATTGTAGTGCCTACGTTTTGGTAAGACGAGGCAAGAATGTTGTATAGACCACCGCTCATTTGGTCGACTTGTGCTTGAGCACCCGGACTTAATTCGGTGAAAACGCAAACCAATTCTACTTCCGAGAACCCAATAGCAGTAGTAGCACCTTTAATTGCATTTGCAACACTTTCTAAAGTAATCTTAAATTGGACGGGGGCAGATGAAAAAAGAGGCATAAGGCGATGAGGAGTAGACATACCGAACGGGTGAAGAACAAAAGGGACGCAAAAAGTTCTTTCACCAGCAACACCCGTCGCAATTTCTTCGCCACTTTGCGTTCCGCCCAAAGTTCCCATAAGAACATTACCTACACCCGCTTTGTATGCGGGGGAAGAGTCGCCGTCCATAAGAATAGTCATCAATACATTCCAAGTAGGAAGGTCAAAGATTTGAGCACCAGCAGTCATACATTGTACACGACTAATGAATCCCGCCGCCCATCATCGGTCTAATTTACCAGCACCGGTAAGGGTTGTTTTAAACTTCAAGTAGCACTGATTCCAGTTCACATACGTACCAGCAAGGTTGGAAGGCATATCAACGTTGATAGTTTGACCAGCACTGAAGGTTTGTCCATTGTTAGGACTGATTTTTACTCGGTAAGAACGGGAAGCGACAGCGCGTCTTTTCATCATTGGGTAGTTGAGGGATTCAGACATCGCGTCAGGGGCACTCATTATAATAATAGCGTATATATTATTATAAAATCATTCTCATTTTTCATTTACCATAGGTCGCGTCGTAGACGTTAAACGACTTTACTTCCTAAACCGAACACCGCTTTTCCCGCTTGTCCGCCTACTTCCAACGCCGAAACAATCGGCGCCATTTCCGGTCCACCTAATAAAGCAACGGGCGCAGAAGCAATGGCAATATCACTTGCTTTTAATCCAAGACGCATCATAGTATGTGCTTGTTTCTTTAATCCTAGTCGATTCATATGTGTTTTTTTAATGCCTAATCTCATATAAATTAAATCATTATTATTTATTTTATTCCCTTATAAATTGGTTTGTTTCGGGGTTATATGACCCCTCGATTGCTTCTTTCGTCATTGGTATTTCCCCTAATTTACGCAGTTCATAATTGATGGTGCCTTCTTCGTGTGATCGTATTCTGGTTTATACATATATTCAATTTTCAACGTAATCTGTGCGTCATTACTAAATATATTGAGTTCGTTGCCTTGTGTATCCGTTAAAATAAAAGTAGTATTATTAATCGTTTGTTTGCGAATATTAAAGCGTTGAACTTCGCTCGGTCTATAAAATACCATATACCCAAAAGGTGCATTGCGTTGTCCGTGATGCCGTTGCTATTTAAATTGTTGACGCTGATATTCTTAAACTTAACGAAGATAAAACGTGTGCCCGTAAGGTTCACGCAAGACGGCATCGTGATATGATATGTGGGATTTAATACGGAACTCAACAAGACTTCATCGCTTTCATACACGACTTCATTACGATTATTTTTCTTAAACCCTAAAAGGTCAATACACGTGGTCGGGTAATTGGGTGTATCTATAATTTGAAAAGGAAAATTGCTATACCATTTAATCTTGGACATCGTGGGTTGGAACTCGCCATATAGACTAAACTGATTAGATGCTTCTAAAAGAATACGAGAATTTACAAACGCCAAGAACTCATTGACGTTATATACTTTATCGGTTGTTCCATCGTCGTCTCTTAATTCGATTGTAAAGTTTTTGCTAAACGTAGGAATGAAAAAACTGATTTTGTTGTTGGACGAGTTGACGTTCGGCATTATGTTGGACAGTTGTGCATCGGTAACAGATATAAGCATTTGACAATTGGTCGGCAACTGAATTGGCGTTTGGAAGTTGTACGTGTATTCTCCTTGTCCGTCTACGGATTTATAAATAGAGTTTTCGCTATTTAAGAAAACGACTTGGTTGCTATACGGCGTATCCAATGCGTAGGACATATACTATAACAATATATTATTTAATCAACTGAGTTCATATACCAGTCCATATGTTTCAGATGGCGACCTCGTCTTAAATGTTCTGCTTTTGATGCTCTTGATACAGACATTCCACAAAGACACACAATTTTTTCTACTTTATGTTCGTGTCTGTGTTTTTTACGAACTTCTAAATATTTGTTCTCACTCTTCTTATTACTTTCAGCGAGAGACAATCCAGGGTGTTTATCGTTTAATTGTGGGTGTAATTTCTCATACCAATATCTTTCCTTTTGTCTTGCTAATTCATATCCCCATTCAAACTCTTCTAAAACATCTATTTTCCAATTATCAATTCCTCCATTTTTATTAATACAATCGTATAGACGAAGATGACGTAGATTTTTACCTTTTGATGTGGACTTATGTATTCTCCATCGTGTAATTATATCTTTTGTCTTTCCTACATACGATTCGGCAATAGTTGGGTCTTTACTTGAAATCTTATAAATACAAGACATTACATATAAATATAGATTATTATTCTAAATCAATTTTTATGTATAACCAGTTACGATATTGTAAATATATGTATTATAATTCATCGGCAGACTTGGAGCGTTTACGGGCGTGAAGTCAGGATTATGATGCCCGTAGGAAAAATGTGCTGGGACAAGTTCTTTGCCCATACGAGCAAACGCCTCACCTTCTTGGTATTTGGGCGGATCGATTAAAAAGGTTTCGTCGGTGTATATAAAGCGACCGGCGGGGATATAGTTTGCTTGTTGCGGTGTAAGTGCTCCAGTGTTGTGATGTAAACTCATCATACATTTATAGAAGATAATACTTCAAGATGTTTAGAATATTGAGACAAAGGTTGCGTCTTGTATTGGTCAACCAACCATTGTTTTTTTAGGAATAGTATTGTGGTCGTGGGCGATACAATACATCAACCTATCAATATTTGTCTCAATAATATTTCCTAAATGTTTTTCTAAAAAAGGAATGCCTTCATTCGAGTTGGTGGAATTAAAAGGCGACCATATCGATTTCTTAAAGACAAGCGTTGCCTCATTTAGATAATGTAAAAATAAACATCTTTGTTTATAAAACTGATTATAACAATATACATTCATATCTGCCGATCCAGCGATGGATTTATCATTTGTCTCCATTTCAAAAATAGAATAACCAATATAATCTTTATCATACATATCATCCGTATCCATAAACGCCACATAATCACATTGAGACAAAGACACGAGCATATTACGTTTGTCTCCAATGCTACATCTTGAGACGTTATAATATCGTATAGGGTATTTGGTTTTTATACATAAAGGTTCGTCATCTCCATCATCTAAAATAATTACTTCCTTAATGTTATAATACGTTTGAATATTGATGTTGTGTTGAATTAATTTA
>Ga0307982_1003717_pt1 | contig 12146 bp, 11 predicted proteins | sample OrgLakmetagen989_FD_201847 | JGI IMG/M metagenome (GOLD analysis project Ga0307982, IMG submission 201847) | Saline water microbial communities from Organic Lake, Antarctica - #989 | ecosystem: Environmental > Aquatic > Non-marine Saline and Alkaline > Saline | place: Antarctica: Organic Lake... | reverse complement strand
CGTGGAGAGCTACTCCACCTACATCTACCGCGTGTTGAAGCAGGTGCACCCCGAGATCGGCATCTCCAAGAAGGGCATGAGCATCATGAACTCCTTCATCAACGATATCTTTGAGAAGGTTGCCGGCGAGGCCGCTTCCCTGGCCCGCTACAACAAGAAGGCCACCCTGTCCAGCCGCGAGGTGCAGACTGCCGTGCGCCTGGTGCTCCCCGGTGAGCTCGCCAAGCACGCCGTGTCTGAGGGCACCAAGGCTGTGACCAAGTTCACTTCCGCCTAAGCGCTAGCTGCTGCTTTGCATGTCCTGGCGCCATGTGGCGTCAGCAGCATGCACCCCCCCCAACGGTGTTATTCAACACCACCAAAAAAACACTTATTATTTGTGTAGTGCTTGTTCTAGCTCGACAGCTGCATGTTGTGTCGCCTGCCTGCAGCCGCTACAAGCTCAGGCACATCATTCACCAGTCGAATGCACTCGCTCTGTGTAAAAACTTCAAATGCCAGTGTGGTTGCTGTGTCAACCCAGGGTGGGCCTGAAGAGGCTACCATGGGCCAGGCCTGCTGGAAGGATTCTTTCGTCGCTACCCTCCCGTGCAAAGCTTACACAACAGCCTCGTACACAAACCAATGCGCCCGTCTCTGGGCCATATGGAGTCAGCTGCTGGATGCCTGGCATCTGCGCTTCGCCACCTGCCCGCTGGGCACGGCTGGTGTGCACGGTCGACGGAGGGAAGACCCTTGCAGTTGGGAAGGGTGGACGCCCAGCATGAGCATCTTGTAGCGGTGAGAAACTAGCTGCATTGGCAGCACGGGCCCTCAGGAGTGTTTACTCTGTGGACACATGGCGTGAGCCCTGTGGGGACGAGGACAAGTGCGATGGCCCTGTTTCACGGCAAGTCTTGTCCGCCCTGCCCCCGGATGATCGGTGGATATCGCTGCCTATGAAGCACAATCAGAGCAGTTCCTTGGCCAAAATAAATTTTGTGGCCCCCTGACAGTGTGTAGCACGTTCGTCGCTTGCGAGATGCGGCCTGACCGGGCAGTCTGAGCAAACAATTTGATCGAGCTTAAGTATGTAAAGCGCAATAAGCGCAAATCTGTTGAATATCGAAATTAGTATGGAGTTTGGCAACTCAGGCCCCAGAGGACGGAGAGGTGAGTGTCGCTGCACTGTCCGAGAGATGTCAAAAACCGCAGCTCCTGTGTTGCAGCTGTCGAAGAACCCAGACATGGAAGCAGTAGCGTGAGCACATTACTAACAAGCGCTCAGTATCATATGAATGATAGTTCTGCACTGTCTTCGTCGCTTCCGAAACGATTGGTGAAGACTGCCGGCCCTGGGCCGTCCTCCGCAGCAGTTGCTGCGGCTCTTGGCTCAGCCGCTGCTTCGCAAGCTGGCCACGCTGCAGAGCACAAGTGGAAGCCAATAAGACGCACAATCAACATGGCTGCCCCCGAGCCGCGCAACGTGGGGGTCAAGCCAGCCCACGCTTTGGCTGCACAGGGAGTGCCTGCAGCTGCCCCTCGACGAGAGGACCCAGTGGCTCACGACTCCACAGCGCCACCGGAGCGCCCCCGGCCAGCCAAGCGCCCGACCAATTCAGTTCCGGGGGAGGGGGCAGATCGCGGTGTGTACGACCCCCTGGCAGCAATGCCCAAGAAGGGCGTGGTCAGGGATGCGCAGGGCTACAATATGCGTTTCAGAGCCAGTGTGGAGGGCAGCCTGGAGAGCGGCATGCAGCGTAAACGACACATCGACCCCACGGATTTAGCAGTCACACGAAACGGCATCGGCTTGGCTAAGCCAGGTGACCTGCAGTACGGCGCGATTGAGTACAAACCTGGGTTTTTCAAAGAGCCGGGTGTGATTGTCGGGGCTGCATCTGGGTGAGTCACTCGCGCTATATGCTGTACATTTCACATTCCAGGAATGCAGCACTGCCTCCTTGCTTTAGTGTTGTATTCGCACTCTGCTCAACAGCGGGTGTGTGCAGACTGAACAAGCAGTGGAAGAATTTTCGCGAGACAGAGCGGGGCAAGCCACAACGCGGATCCACCATGCGCAGTACACTACGCCCTGACACAATTGTCGGATTGGACCCCCCCTATGAGGAGGAGCAGCCCCCCCCCGTGGAGTACAGTGCCATGACACTTGCCCAACGACGGCAAGCTGAGGTTTTGGTGGATGAGATTGCCACAATCGTCGCCTTGAATGTGAGTTGGTATGCGCGGCTGATGTTGGATTGTTCGCACAGCCTGTGTTTGCAGCCTGCTGATAACGAGGACAGCAGTAGCGGCGAGGAGGAGGCGGAAGGCGCAGGCGCGCTGCACTTTCACGATTCAGTTGGGCTAGCGGCGAGCAGCCACAGTGTGTGCAGCTCTGGGGGCCATCTTACCCGCCGTGAGCGCCAACGGCGTGTCCCTGAGACCGTCCGGCGGGCGCAGGTGGCCGCTGGCCTGGTGCAGGTGCCGAGGGCGGACACGTGGGAGGCACGCACCGGAGCCCTCACGGTGTCAAAAGTGGTGGCCAAGGTGTCTCAGGAGGAGGCAGTGCCTGTGTCTGCGCCGAGCAGTGCGCGCTCAAAGGGCAGCAGCAAGGCTGGGAGTCGAAAAGGCCTCAAGTAGGCCCCCCCTGAGCCCCTTTCACATGATGGCGTCAGGTTGGACAATTTGTGAAGTGGGCACGTGCTATAAATCATACAGTGTGGCGACATATTTTGTGTGGTTGCTGTACGAACTAAAAACGCTGCTTGACCGCAGTGTCTGCTGCAACATGTCGACATTTCTTCATGCTGCGCGTGACACGGTAGCTAGGTCGCTGTCACCAAGCTCAGATGCTCCTCATGTGACCACCCCGACCATTCCCAAATTTGAGCCTCGAGAGGCCCCTGCAAGCATCACGGGAGGAAGCCACCAAAGCAGTGATTTCAGTTGGGACAGCGAGGCGCTGGGCTTGCCACCACACCCAGATGACCCGACAGCTTCACACGTTTCGGGCGGCTCAACACCTCGCAGGCGGGATTTTGCATCTCACAACAATGAAGATATTGTGCGAGATGTTTCTTTTGCATCGGGGGGGTCGTTTGGGGCACGTATTCATCACTACAGCGAGGCAGCCCATGCTCATTACTCGCAACACCCACAAAACGCGCACGGCAAAACAGAGCATCGCTACAGCGAGCAAAATCACCAACAAGAACATGTAGATAGTGAATCTGTGGGTACGGCTGATGCACTTTTGTCCAGCCACACGCCCCATGTGCAAGCCCTTGCCAGCAACTTCACGCGCGCTTCAATTTCCGCAACAACCCGCCGACTGCAGCAAGCGCAAAGCATCGAGGGCCAACTACGACGGCAATTGCACTCGAACGATGAGTTGTTTCACTCTCTTGCCAACGAGCATGCAGAGATTCAGGCCCAGTTGGCTGCTTTACGTGCTGCCTCCGTGTCAACAGCATCCAAGGTGGCCAGCTCACAATCCAGCAAAGCCAGTGCCGCAACAAGCCGCAGTGCTGAATCGCACAGTGCCGGAGAAGGCAACCGATATAGACAACACCCTGCCCGCAGCACGCCCCTGCTTGCTCGCGCAGAATCTTCTTCCACTGCCAGCTCGGCCAGCACTGGCTCCGCTGCCGCTCGCCTCCGCGCCGCCCAGAGTGCCCTGGCAGCAGACGCCCGTACGCATGCCGCAGCCTCCATCGATACATCAGCCCCAACAGCATCGGCTATGCACAGTGTGTCTCGCGGATCAGCCCACTCACAGTGTGTGAAAGTGGAGGAGGAGGGGGGTGGCCTCTCCGTTGGCTCTGCCATCGCAGACACAACCGCCCCCACAGCCACAAGCGACACCAGTGCACTGCCCAGCAGTGTGCAAGATGACCACGTGAGCGCATGCTTGACTTCAAGCACTGCCACTGAAACTGGGACCGGGACTGCACCTGCACCTGCAGTTGCAGTTGCACCACATCGCAGCTTGCATGTGCAACTTGGCCGAGGGGGGCAGGTTCGTGTTCAAGGTGGGGATGTATCTCATACCGACGCTGGTGTTGGCACCACATCAGACTCCAACATTTGGTCGTCGACTGCACGACACACCACTGCTCACTACCAGCCCCCTGCTGCCAATGAAGCCCCCCCCCCAAGTAAGCCAGGGGGTGCCGGCAGCCCTGGTATTCAGTACCTGCTGCGTAGAGGCCGCTCTGGAAGGCACTCACTAGGATCTCCCTCCTTGCTGCACTTCGCACTGAAGCAAAGGGGGGCGCAGGGGGGCTCCGCGTTGATCCAAGGGGATGCAGGGGGGCTGCACGACCACGCAGCCACCACACCAGCACCTTCCCACAATACAACGCTTGTGGAACAAAGCTTGCACTCGGATACGGTGCGTGCTGTGAACGGAGCTGTGCGTGCTATCGCTGACGCTGTGAGAGGAAGCTGGGCCCCGCACCCAGCGCCTGAGCCTGAGCCTGTGCCTGCTTTGTCGGTGGGCGACACAAGTGCCACAGCTAGCACACAGGAGACAGACGAGGAGCTCCCCCCCTCCAGTGTGGAGGACAGCAGGGAGGCCTTCAGTAGTGCAGGGGACAGCTCCTCAGTGAGCACTGCGGGGTCGCTGCGACCTGATGTTCCCCCCAGCGACGGCGTGGTGCAGGCATCGCTTCAGGTAGCGCCTCAGGCACCCAGCGATAGCACATGTGACGCACAGCAGCCTTGCCCTCCTGCTGATGGGCCTGTGCCTGCAGCTGTCGAGACCGTTCCTCGGCTTCAGTACCCTGTGACCAACACAGCTCGCCAGGCGTTTGCGCTATTTCCGCACCCCCACTACGAGTGGTACAACGTACGCGCAGATGCACTGCCAAGTGATGTGGGCCGTATTTCCACGTCTGATGTGGTGCGCCCGGCTGCGGCTGGTGGCCCCATCGCGCCAGGTCATGTGCAGGTGACTCACCCTCCGCCCCCTTCAAGCACCACGGCGCGCGACCCAGGCATGCCTGCAACAAGTGTTGAAGCAAGTAGCTCTGAGCAATATGTTTCACATGCCACCTACCGGGATGCCTTGCGTTCTGCTGAGGCTATGTTCCTGACGCTGCGCAGTCTTGGGGTTGAGGCGGCCCATGCGGAGAGCTGCAGGGGGGCTGGGGATGGGGCTGGAGTGGAGGGGTCAAGGACCGCCACGACAGCAGTCCGAACACGTGACGCCATACGCCGAGATAAGGCCCTGCATGCCAAGCGTGTTCGGGGTGCACAGTCGTCGGAACAAGACAAGGCTGCTGTGGCCTGGCGGGGGGCTCTGAATGGGGTGCCCAGCACGCGCCCCCCCCTCGACAAACATGGGGCCCCCATGCATCCCCTAGACGCAGTGCTGCAGAACATTCCTGACCCCCTTGTCCCTGCGGCGCCAGATGTCACCCAGCCTCTTCCAGGCATGCACCAGGACAAACACACCGCGGAGGCCATGCACCTGGGGGATTTATTCGCACCTGATACAGGCAGCAGTGGCTCTGTATTTCCCCAGTGGGTTCAACGGGCCCGAGGCGTCTCAGCTCGGGAGCCGTCGCCTGCCGCAGTACTGCGGGCTGATGCGCTGCATGGCGCAGTGGCAGCCACAGAGAACCCTCGAGCCCTAGCTGCTGCGCTGGCTAGTGTTCTGCAAGAAGTATGTTCCGAGCTGGGTGCAACGCGTGTGGCTGACGCTGTTCCTCGCTTGCGCCGGTGTGTGTCGGCGGCACAGCAGCTGCCTGCGTTGAAGCGCTTCAGCTCTGTTGTGTGTGACACGGTGGGCAACACGCTGGTTGCACAGCAAGATACACAAGGCACTCCTGCAGTTGGCCTAGAAGAGGCGCTGCATGTGCTGCGTGACGCCCTGCCCCGTCGTGGGGGGGCTGCTGCAGACCTCAGCCCCGAAGAGCTGCGCTTGCTGCGTGGCCATGCCGTGCAGTAGAGGCCTGCTGAACAAATTGAGCTGTATGTATTTGAGCAGATGAGTGGTTTGGTGCGGTGTGTGATCTGTGTGCTTGACTTTCCTTGCACTGTGCACCATCATGGGCAAGGGGCATGCCTTCCCGATTCAGCATGTTAGATTTAATAGGCCATCTTTCGCCGACAGGTGCGGAAATTTTGCGGAAATTGAGAAATACGCTGCGGAAAATGCGTTTGGTTAGATAAAACCCTGCATTTCGTGGCCAGGGGGCCTCAAATTTTCAGCTTTCGCAGGGGGTGGACCAACCCTGCGATTTGGGCGTGCTTCGGATGACAGCTAATTCATTCTGAAATTGCAGGACCTGAAATATAATTATGCTCTAATCATCATTGTGGGCTTGCTGTTGGCAGCTGTTTTTCTGGTACAAACTGGTATCCACAGTTGCTTTTTCGCAGAAGTAGCCTGGCCGCGCGAGATCTGCTAGAGCAAGTTATCACCAGCGAGTGACTTGAAGCACCGCGAGAGAAAAATGAGTTCAACGGATTCGCAGCGGGATTTGTTTTTGAGGCGGCTTGCAGCAGTGTCTGCTGCTTTGGGCGACCCTTGGAACCCGAGAATCGCCAGCCTTGCACAAAGAAATTTCCACTCTGCCGTTACGGAGCATGCAAGGAGCACAGAGACCCATGGTTATGTAGAGCCTGGGCGGCGGAATTTGCAAGAACAGCCGTCAACAATAATTCCTGCAAGCAAGCACAGGACTTCCATGCCGGCTCGTGATGGATTGGTGTCAGCAAGAAGTGCTCGAAGAGCTGCTGCACTTGACGCATCGAATTCCACTCAACGTGCAACAGCTGGACAGGAGAGCAAGCAAGACCAGAGCAAAAGAATAACTGAAACACTTTCAAGCTTTCCTGGCGGTCCGATGGCCTCATCTACAGCTACCTTCTTCGCCGGCGCACATTCATGTGTGCCTGCCGACAGGCATGGACACACCGGCGTGCATGCTAGGACAGATGATGGCAGTGCCCCGTATACGATATGTACACCTGGCTGGCAGGGTCGTGTTGCTGCTGAGGCTGATCGTGTAGCGGCAGTGCGAGCAGGGATCTCGCTGGGGGGTCCCAGCACATGGGGCCCCCCTACGGCAAGCGACCCCCCCCTGCCATCCACCCGGTACATAGCCCCCCCTGACATCACAGCCAAGTGGGGTGCCTCACGCCTTCCAGGTGTACCCTCCCGCCTTGTGCTGGCGCCGCAGAGCACCCCCCTGGAGAAGCTGGTGGGGCAGCGCCCCTTCCTCCGGTTCACTGACTTCCTGCAGAACAACCTGGACAGACAGCCACCTGCTGTAACAGCATCACTGGAGATAGCCCCGGTGCCGCGGCCTGCTCAGCTGGCAGCCAGGAGGCGCTAGCCGCTGCCTAGAACCAGACAGCACCCACCTGCCACAATTCATTGCCACATCATCACCAAGCCATCATGACAATACAGGGTACAGGGACAAAACAGTCTAATACACTTTTGGTTACAGAACAGACTTTGTGTTTCTCTGTGCTTTCTGATTTCCAGAGCAGTTTCTTGCGCCCCCCTTGCCTTGAATTGCAGTCCGAAACAAGGTGCGGCTCCCAGGCTCTGCGATGGCAACAAATGTCTCCCATGAACACTGTGCCTGCCTTGTTGGTGACCCAAGAAGGTTTTGTGTGCAATTAACGATCATCTTCTTGCAGTGCGCACAGTTGTGCTTCCCCTTCCTTGACAGGCTCCTGTATAACATCGGTGCAGCTGTGAGCGTACGCTCAAGCTTTGCCAATCAGCACCATGGACTACTTGACCAAGGATCAAGTAGATGGATTCGTAGAGATATTTCAAGCCTTTGATACATCTGGTGATGGCTCGGTGCGTTCCTTCTGCTGTCCAAGTGTCGAACCGAGCTCAAGACGTTTCTGTGCCTCTGCAGATTGATAAAACCGAGCTTGCAGTGATCCTCCGCACCCTTGGGATGAAGTATTCTGAAGCAGAGGTACGTTCATGAAATACTGTCTGTCAGCTGACTTCTCAAGCAATCACGTTTCACTCAGATCATGGACACCCTGGCAGTCAAAGACAGGGACGGCTCCGGCAGCTTGTGCTTTTCAGAGTTCCTGGCGTTGATGGCGTCGGAAATGCGCGATGTTGACGCAGAAGATGAGGTCAAAGACATCTTTGAACGCACTTGTGGCGAGGACGGCTTGCTTGGGGAGGCAGAGTTGCTTCACATGGCCAGGGGAATGGAGGTGCAGCTGACACAGGCACAGGCGAAAAGCATGCTGGCCGAGGTCGCCATGGACTCACAGCATGCTGGAGCAGCAGCCTCTGCATCCACTGCGCCCAGGATAACACAGGGCGATGCCGTGAAGTTGATGCATGGGCAATAGCCGTCTACTGCTATTGCAGCTGCAAGGGTCGAGTAGCTGCAGCGCAAGGCAGTCTCCCAGACAGGCATGCCCTGTGCAATGAGAAATCAGCTTGCATAGTGCTTCCGTGCATGCTGATTTCGTGCAGCCCTGCTGTGGCTTGGCAGGCAGGGGGCATGCTTGGTGTGGGGCACAGCAGGCGCCAGCGACACCTGTGCACCAGGCAGGGGGTGTGCTGCACGGATATTGGTTTAGCATATGTGACAGTGCAGTGGGTGGACCCTGCTGCATAAGTGTATAACAAATCCTCCTGGCATTTCACATGCACTTTGCAAGCAGTCAGGCGTCTGTGGCAACTGCTGCCCTCACTGTCTCACAGCTGCTCTAAAGCTACTGCGACTCAGGATTACATAGCGCAGGCAGGGAAGTTGATGAAAACTTGATTCATCAATGGGTGCTTACACGCTGCCCCCCCCTCCCCCGGAGCCCCCTAGCCAACCTCTAACCTGCCGGCAAATCCACTGATGCGGGCAAGAGACAATACCAATATTCCTGATTGTGATTCCCAACATGCCCCGCTGTATATGTATACCAGCGTACCCACCCGTCACGTGTTGTCTTCGACGCAGCACGAGACAAGACTGCATTGAAGTGCAGTTCAGCAGCTGGAGTGCTGTGCGGAACTTGCTTGAGTGCGGCGACGCCCACAGTTGCCCTATCCAGGTCACCAACACGCAAGAATGGCAGCGAACCCACTTGCAACTCAATCTACAGTTCAACAGGTAAGCGCTTTCGTCTTGCCAGTTGCCATACATAGGTTGCAAGATGACCCTTTCATCGCAGCGAAACCAAGATGCCACAGTCTACATCGGTGGGCTTGACGATCAGGTGCGTGATTTCTGCGAGCACAATAAAACCACCCACCTGCCTCTGGTGTTCGTTGTGCGTATCGTCTGACGACTTACGGTGTTTTCGCAGGTGGACGAGGAGCTGCTGTGGGAGCTGATGGTCCAGTCAGGGCCAGTTGTGTCTGTGCACATCCCGAAGGACCCAGTGTCTTCGCTTCATCGAGGATTTGGCTTTGTCGAATTCAGAACTGAGCTTGATGCCGAATACGCGATCAAAGTGCTCAACATGGTCAAGCTATACGGGCGCTCACTGCGCATTTCAAAGTCCGCACACGACAAGGAGTCCACTGATATTGGCGCGAACCTGTTTGTGGGCAACTTGGGCGACGAAGTTGACGAAAAAATGTTATATGATACATTCAGTGCGTTTGGTGGTATTGTGGAAACGCCGCACGTTGTGCGAGACGTGGACCACGGAGGTAGCAAGGGCTTTGGGTTTGTGAAATACGACTCGTTTGAAGCCGCTGACCTTGCCATTGAGTGCATGAACGGACAGTTTCTGGCAAATCGCACAATATCAGTGCAGTTTGCTTTCCGCAAAGACACGCCTGGTGAGCGGCACGGGTCCCAGGCCGAGCGCATTCTTGCAGCTAACTCCGCCGGGCAACGCGCCAAGGCGGGCCCATCTGCAGCTTCAAAATTGAAGCCGCACACCATGTTTGCTGCTGCCCCAGGTGAGGTCACCACAGTGCAGTCATCGCAGCGTATGGTGGGTCAGGCACGCCCGTCGGGTGCCATGGGGGGGGGTTACAATCAAGCCCCCCCCCCCATGCCCGGTATGGGTCACATGGGTGGCATGCCGCCTCAAATGGGTGGCATGCCCCCACCGTCGTTTGGCGGTGGGTTTTACGGCGGAGGCCACGGTAGCAACATGGGGTACCCCCCCCCACTTCCATCTGGGGCACCACCTCCCATGGGCATGCCACATGCTCCCCGACCATCCAATATGCCCGCATGGATGTCGGCCGGTGTGGCCCCTGCGCCCGGGCAGAACATACCCAACGCCTTTGGAGGTGGCATGCCTCCCCCCCTACCAGCGGGCATGCCCCCCCCATTACCGCGCCAGTGACATCGCATGCTGCGACTGATCAACTCACGCCCGCGATTGCACGAAAAGCAGCACGTCTCAGCTGCATCTGGTCTCCAGCAGATAGCACTGCCCCATGAACTGGCCTGGAGGAGCAGCGCCTGAACTGCTGACCGATAGAATGAAGGGCGCACAACCGGGTACACCCACAGTTATGAGAAGACGGCAGCGCTGCGAACTACTGGCGATTTGCAGGGCTGCCAACCCACGGGCCAGATGGGTTTCAACCGCTTGGAGCTGCCCCACCCCCCCGTCATGGGCATTAGGCCCGCGCAGTTTATTTTATAGCCAGGCAGTTTTGCACCAATGTTTCGTATACCTGCTGCAATTGCTACGACAGCTTGCTAGCTTGTTTGTGAGCTGCGCGTCTGAGCAACGCTTTGGCGTGAAACTTCTTCACCGGTAGAAAAAATGGATGAACCAACTTCTGTTAGCGTCAGCCAGCTTGCATTGGTACTGGCAGCTGTTGTTGTGGGCGCTGTTCTGCTGAAAACCTTGTGGGTCGATCATGGTGCGACTCCAAGCTCTGCCGTGACAGGCGCTGTGAAGAGCGACGTATCTGCTGAAAGCCCAAGCACTGCCTCAGGCCAGGCACGCGCTGAGTCTGAAGCAGTCGCTGTCCTGCCTGAGGGCAAGCCGCTGCCAGTCCGAGTGTTGTATGCAAGTTCATTGGGTACTGCAAAGGGTACGTGCTGCTACTTTCGTCGAGAACTGCCATTTGCTGTGCCTACGTGGCGTTTCGTTGGCCAGGGAACAGTTCTTGGCGAAACGCTGTTGGGTGCTTTCGGTTCCTTCTTTCGCCACTGCAATACACTCAAATTGAAATGAAGCCGCATTATATCACCATTGCACTGCAGGCTATGCTGAGCAGCTGACTCGGGAACTCTTTGCCCTGAACGTGTCTGGCTTCAGAATTGACGTGTCCAGCTGCTGTTTGTCCGAGTATGACCAGGACAACTTGGAGCAGGAGGCCATGGTTGTCTTCCTCATGCCTACATATGCTGGTGGTGCTGCTCCTGAATCTGGCCGCGTGTTTGCGGCTTGGATCAAGGACATGGCTCAGGACTTCCGGGTGTCCAAGCAGTGGCTGCAGAAGACCCGCTTCGCTGTGTTTGGCCTGGGCAACAGCGACTACGACGATAACTGGTGCAAGGCAGCCCGGCAGCTGGCCCGTGCCATGGGCAAGTGTGGCGCCTCCCAGCTGGTGCCCATTTGCAAGGGGGATGATTCAAACGACATGGATGCGCAGTTCCGAGCGTGGCGGGACGTGTTGGTGCCCGCAATCTGCGAGGTGTTTGTCACAGAGTATGGGTCAGATGCTGTAGCAGACGAAGCTGCTGCTGCCACTGATGGCTGCGGCGACTGCGGGTCGGGGGGGGGTGACAGCGAGGTCACATCACTGAAGCAAGTCAAGTCCTGGGAGGAAACCGACGCAGCACAGCGGCCAGCAGCTGATTTGAAAACTGCAGTGAAGGCTGCAGCAGCTTTGGCCCGGGACCGGGCAGCCAACACCGTGGTGTCTGGCAAGAAGCACAAGCAGACAGCCAACTTCAAGAAACGCTCAGACCGAGACAAAGTGGCAAACCGCGCCCTGGCTGACTGGAAGTCTTCTCAGCAGAAACGCTACGAGGGCATTTCCGCTGATGTACAGTCTGCATGGGAGAGCACGTCCAATGGCAGCACCGCGTCCCTTGGCTCCCTCAGCATGGGCGAGGGGGGTGAAGGGGGGTTCGAGCTAGAGGAGACAGAGGAAGATCGTATGAATGACGTCATGTACTCCCTTGACGAGCTGGAGGAAAGGGGTCTGCAAGTGCCCGACAGCGACGCCGCAGGGGCCGCTGCTG
>Ga0307982_1003715_pt1 | contig 12149 bp, 14 predicted proteins | sample OrgLakmetagen989_FD_201847 | JGI IMG/M metagenome (GOLD analysis project Ga0307982, IMG submission 201847) | Saline water microbial communities from Organic Lake, Antarctica - #989 | ecosystem: Environmental > Aquatic > Non-marine Saline and Alkaline > Saline | place: Antarctica: Organic Lake... | reverse complement strand
GAGGCATTTTTTTAAACTGATGAACTTAAAAAAACGATAAATATTCGCTAGAGTAAATCTGATTGGCCAGAGAAAGATTCACACCGAAATTTATGTGAGATTATGCCATTTTTTTGTCTGTGTGAAGATTCTGAGGGAGGATAAGCTCCCGTCTTTGGATCAGTCTCCTCGAATGATTGGCAGTATACGTAGTATAACCTGTGCATTGTAAATAAAATGATATACACGAGGAAATGCAGGAAGACTAGCCCCTGCTTGCTAGATGGAGAATTATATCATGAGTTTGTACCATGCTTACTATCGTTTGGCACTAGACTCAAGTATCTGAACTAAGTGCTAATTTTTAGGTCTAGATAGAAGCGTTAATATAGCAGCCAAACTCACTTTATCATTTACGTTGTTGCTACCTGACGCTAAGCCCAGATCTACTTAGCTATTACTTCAGCAGTAATTGTTTATAGCAAGTCAAAGTTGCGGCACCATCCATACGATCAGTAAAATGAGATCCGTTCTATTACTTGGGTGCATGCTGGCGTGGGCACCCTCTAGCTTGGGTAGGGTACTGGTGCAGCCCTCCAACTTAAACGAGACTGCACAATCCTCAGCGACCGAGAGCGCTCGTCGAGAGCTCAAAGCAGGATCAAGCCTTGACTTTTTGTCGCAAGCTATGCTCCTTAGTCCTGGCAAACTACCGCAGGCACGGGTCCGAGTCAACAGTCGAAGCAGCAAAGCCAAGAAAGGAGCGCACAGCACCGCTTCGGCCGAAAAAGCCCACGCCGAAAGGCTCGAAGCTGTCGCCCTGGCCGAAGGCATCGGGGGTGACCTCATGCTTCGGCTAGCGGAAGGGCTGAAAGCGACTGGGGCCACGCTAGCCGAGATCGAGTCGCGCGTGGCTGGGTCCGTGTCAGCTTCCTTTGGGCCCGGTCCAGCGGGTGGCGCCGGCAGCGACAGCAGCGAAGGCCAAGTAGACGTTGGCAAAGTGTTTGCGCAGGGCGTGACCTTTCAGAGCAACGAAGCCCGGGCCAGGCTCGTGGACAAGTTTACGCTGGAGCTGCTCGCGGAGCAGCCGGCCGATCGGAATTTCGTGGTGGGGGTGATGGGCACTTCCGTGACGGCCGGGCACGACAACTGGTTCAACGAGTCGTGGGCGCAGGTGCTCGGGCAATGGTTGAGCCCCACCTTTGGGGCAGCGGGGGTGGGGGTGAACGTGCGGAACCACGCCATTGGCGGCAACCGCTACGAAACCTCGGCGTATTGCGCCAGAGCGACCGTGGGCGATGACGTGGACTCGTTTTTCTTTGAATTCAACATGATTTTCCACGGGCCTGGTAAGCGTGCGGGAGACCAGATGTATGCAACTAATCTAAATATAGTATTCATTTGAACATCCCTGGATGAATGGATAGATTGTCGTCGCGTTGTCATAGTCAGCTACTTCAATCTATGCGCTAACCTGAAAATGAACTCATTTTAATCTTCTTTTTTATGTTGACTGCTTCGTGTGTGTCATGTATGCCTTACTGCTTGCACGCAGCGGACGCGTACGAAGTGTTTATTCGCAACGTGATGCTTGGCATTCCCACGGCCCCCACCTTCTGCCAAATGCTAGGCTTCGATGCTTTGAATCCCGAAGTGCCGAAACGCGCCGACGAAACGGGCGCCCTCGTGGCGGGCAAAGCTGACGGCATTGATTTGGAGAAAGGCCTCGTGAGTTGATGCAGCTTGCCCTTCTCGTTTTGTTGGTTTCGATTTCAAGTTTTTGTGTAGCAGGGTGATGCGTATTGATGTAGCTTTGTTCGCGTTCGAGCTTGCAAGCGCGTGTGGTCGCTTATTTCGATGCGCACGCGTGGCCTGCGTGTATTGGTATTTGGTCGTGGCAGGTGCTTGGTAAATACCGAGGTCGAGCCAACACGGGGAAATATTTGGACTGGAAAGAATGGATCCCCGCGGAAGCACTGACCAATTTGCCTCAGAAAGAAAAGGGCACTTACAAAGGGCTGATCAAGACTCCCAATTACTGGCGCGAAGGGCGCAACAACCTTTTCGAGCACTACGACCAACTCGGCATGCATTGGAGCGATCCTGACGGGTATGTAGTTTACTTTCTTATTATTTTTCCTCGCTGTTTATTCGTTGCCACACCTTGCAGTTCCTGTAAAGTACGATTCAATCAATTACTACCTATGTTCGCACTCCCTCTTTTCTCTGATACGATACATGCGCGCCTCATCTTCACCACACTAGAACTGTTTTGCAACCTAACTCGGTTCCACCCAAAAATATGTGTACCTTATGTTGTTCCAGGTACAACTTCGAGCTCGGGCATTTGCCTCCTTACTGGGGGGTGTCGGTCAACGGCGGCAAAGCGGCCCCCTGTGGCGCGGCTGCGTGGCATCCAGGGCCCGCCGCACACGCCCTCCGAGCTCTGGTAAAGGGGGGGGGGCTGACAGAGGAAGGAAGGAAGGATGGAGGGTAGGGTAGTGTTGCGTTGTGCTGTGAAGTGTGGGCGGGATGTGTGTATGCACGTTTGTGTGTATGTTTCCATGGGTGTGCAACATATGTGTGTGTGAGCACATGCCTTTGTTTTTTGGGCGAATCGATGCGTATACACGCAATTCAGTCGAACCTCCAATGGTAGCTCCTCGTTCGGTGTTGTGTAACAACACTACGTGTCTTCATTTCACTGTGATCCAACGAAAGGTATTAGCGCACGCGTACGTGTCCGCAATGGACGATGCGCTGCGGGTGGCCATTGCACATGTATCGTCACAGCAGGGCGGCATGTTCAAAACGGGGCCCGAGGCGGCTCTTTCCTCGGCGCGTGCGCTCAGATCGCAGGTTGAGATTGAGCTCTGAAGATTGAAGTACATGCATGGAATTTTTATTATGCCATCTCATTTTTTTTCGGAGCATTATTGTTACCATCGTTATTGCTCCAAGAGTTTCACGCTTTAAGAGAGGAAAAAATCAACGTTTGTCTCTGTGTAGGTTTTACAGCGCACGCAAGCGATGAAAGCGCCACCGCCGTTAACCAAAGCTCTGCAACAGCCTCACAGCAAAAACAGGCACTCTGCTGCGACTTTTCTGCACCCCAAATGCGCCACTACGATGGCCCCCGTGTCTCCTGGCGCGTCTCTCCTCTTATTGGTGGACAAAGACCGAACTTCCGACGGCCGGCGGGTGTTCGACACCCACAAGAGCTACAGCAGCAGCAGCCAAGATGGTGATGGAGGAGGGAGAGGAGGTCAGACTGCGAAAGGCGTGTGGCAGGTGGTTGCGCCTCCGTGGGCTCAGAACGAAGTCAACTGCGACGCGAAAGCGGGCTACCTGGACCGGAAATGGGCGATGCGGGGTGACGTCAGCAGCGGCTGGCTCAGCCTCAAGTTCAAGGTATGCAAGTGCGTGTGTAGTCTTACTGTTACGTAAAGTACAGTAGGAAGGAGAAAAGCAAGTCATTGAACTTTTGTTTGTTTGCTGTCTTGTTTAACCTCTTGTTGAAATCCTCTTGCAACAAACTTTTTCACCTCTTGTTTTGCCGTCCTTCGATCTTAACTTTCCATCTATTTTTGCATGCATGGTAGGTGGAGCAGCCGGGCACTCCTTTGGCGCTCTGCGAGGTGGCGTGCTTGTGGGGGAAATGCCCGAAAGGCCGAGGCTCTTTGCTTACTGACGTCGACTACGAGCTCAGCTCCGCTTCGGTAATTTTAGCCAAGTCAATTTCATTTTTTTAACCCACTTCTCGCGCTCGCTCTCTCCCTCCCTCTCTTACTTACTGTGCTGAAATGCTTTCTAGAACCTGAAAAAAAATCGCAACTGGCATTTAAAACTATCATGTTTCCTTTTACCTCCATTTCATTTTTGATGTATACAGGGGCACAGCAGCAGCGGTGGCGCTCCGATGGCTGCGCGCATGACCAGCGAGAAAGGCGACACCGAAACGAGTAAAGGAACTCCACTGCTGCGCCTCCTCATGAAATCCAAGGTGTGCGTAGAGATCGTGTCAGCGGGCATCGGCGGCGGCAGCGGGTCTTCCAACGCCTATGGGGGTCTGGCACTGGCCGCTGGTACACATGAGCTGCGGCTACGAGTCAACAAACCCGAGACTTACGTCCTGCTTTCACATATGATTTGGTACTAAAAGGGAGTAAGAACGAAGCCAGGATTTCTCCTTGTTGAGGCACCTCGACGTACGCACTGTCCTTTGGATTTGGATCTCAACGGATACGTACTACTAGACGTACTTAAAGACGTATAAGGGCCTGCAGATAATAACGCAAGTGTTCAATAAGTAGGAAGTTGGCAAAGTGGAGACAGCTGACTCACTCCAATCCCAAACCCCCTGATGCCTGATGGCTGAAGGACACCACGAGAGTAAACGATTACAATTGCTTTATGCAAAAGGACACTCAGCCCAATCAGACTTGTTTTGAAGGTTACACTTTTCTGTTTTCATATGTCACAGGGGTGTTTCTTTGTATTTGGGGAGTATTAACTAGACTAGACTAGAAGTTGGCTTACTTTAAACATTCTTTCGGTATTGTGTGATGTACTGAGATCCATTAGAGCCCTTCACGGAACTTTTCTAGGAATCTCTACTGTAGAAAGGTGTTTAAGAACCAGGTTCACGAAATTTTTCTAGATAATCTTTTCTATAGCTGGCTGGTTTGCTCAGAACCTTCAAAACCAGTCAAACTTTCTAAGGACCCAATTTTTCTATATTAGAGTGGTTACGAAAAATTGTGGTTGCGAAATGCGACACAGTGGGCGCCTGTTGTGGCTGATCGTGAAAAAGGTAGCCTCCGAAGTAGCTGCTACACTAAACCCTCCTACACAATAGATTGCTTGCTTAAGCGGCGATATTCAATTTCGGTCGCGCGCTTTTCAACCCAAACTCGCAGATTTTTGTTTCCCTTGGTTAGCCGGTCTTCAGATGGGTTCCTTTTGAGATCTCCTCGCCCAGGTGCTTATTGCTCACCACACTTAGAATACCACGTTCTGGAGAAACGGGAAGCTTCGTCTGAATTCTCAACCTCAACCTTCTTCTTCGCAATTCGCATCTTCGCATTTTGCATCTTCTTGTCTTCTTGTGTTCAGCTAGCTAGCTACGTACCTCCTTACAGTAGCTATAGTTACAGATATTAATTAGCTTACTACTTTTCTCAAGGCCTTCAACGACAGCACTAGCCGACCTAACAGTAAATCATGAGTAGATGCGCAGTGACTAGTTTAACTGCGTAACTTTAGCTGTGCAGTACTCTAGCTTTAAATACAACTACAATCTATAGCAAGCACTATAAGTTGTCCTGCGTACCTTCGGTAACCATGATAACAAAATTAAGACTGCCGCGTGACGACGAAGTGGTGACAACGCTAGCCATAGTTCTCTTCGCCCTCATTGCGGGATCGGCTTTTCTATTCACTCACGCTGCGTCAGTATCGGTTCCAGTAAGAGCATAATTCCTATTGCTTCTAAAGAGCTAGGTCTCTAATGAGGTTGAACACTTGCTTGTTTCTAGAGTAAGTAAGCTTTGTACTGATTAGTTAATATGCGTCTCTTGTCCAACCACAGGCTGCTACGTTAACCCTCATTAGACTGGTGGTCGGCAGTGCTGGGCTATTATTTTGCCACGTGCTTTGCCTAGGCGGAGCCTCTGCCACCATTGGCCACCTCAAGAACTTGTTCTGCATTGGTCGAGGCACCCACATCTTTGCGCTGGGTGCACTCAACACCACGATTCCTTACACATTGTATGCAGTGGCTGCTGAAAGTGGCATAGATGTGCGTATTACAAAAGAAGGGGAATTATGATAGCTTCTCTAGGATGATAGAACGCATTTCTATTTCTTCGTACATTTTTTATTGACTATGTTATCATTACGTAGGTGTCCGTAATGGCGACCATCTCCGGGATGTCACCTCTGGTTGCAGCTGTTTTAGCAGCGCGCTGCATTCCAAATGGTGAGTTTTAAGTAGAAATTATATGCTTTTCAAACCATTGCTAAAGTTTAGAAGTACTTTGAAGGCTTCATCGCCCATTAAAAGTCAATTACTTTTTGTTTTGTTTTTTTCTGGTAATAGCGATCGTATTGATGAACGTTCCTTTATAATCCCTTGCCTGTCGCGCATCTAAATACATCAGCCGAGCCGTTGTGCGTGCCTTTGCGCATAACCGGGCTCTTATTTGGGTTCACGGGTGCGCTGTTGGTGGCTCTGAAAAGCGACTTTGCCGCGGGGACGGCGAAGTCCACGACCGTGGTAGGAGTAGCCGCGCAAGTGTTGGCCGTGGCCTCCAAGGCAGCGGCTGCCATCCTCGCGGAATACACGTTCAAAACGAGCCCGGCGAAAATGCCCGGCGCAGAATCAGGAGTGGGAGTGGGAGTTGGAACAGGAGCCACAGCAGTAGTGGAACCATGGAGTGACGTAGGCTACCTAAGTACGGAAGACCAAATATGGGGTGGCGGTGGTGCAACTTGTGCGGACTCAGACTCGCCGTCGTCCGAATCCTCCCCTGTAACCCCTTTACCGCGCAGTGGCGCTCCTCGGCAGCACACCCACCAGTCGCGGCCGCCTTCGTCGACCGTCGTCGCCATGGGCCAAGCGATCAGCGGCGCGGTGCTGGCGCTGCCCTTGGCGCTGGTGTGGGACTTTTGGCTGGTGCCCAGTCGAGGCACTGCTCTTTTCAGGTACGTGAAAGAGAAAAAATATTGCAAAACCGAAAGATCTGGATTGAGGATGCTGTAGGTTGCTAAATTTGCATATGAGCATCTTATATTCGTTTTAAGCTTAAATTGTTCTTCTGCGTTTTGCCTGTATGTCGCTTTTGTTTACCTCCTGTCTTTTTTTTTGTTTATATTTCCTTCCCAGCTCCGACATGGACTGGAGTGCAATTGTCCCTGCGTTAGCCTACCTCGGTCTGGCTGGCTCCTGCGCCGTCTATTTCCTTCAGGTGTGTTTCTATTTGGATGAGAGAAATGCTCATTTATTACCTGAAATGTCCATGGATTTATTCTGTCTCTTTAGTTCGTTGTGCTTACCCGCGTTTCATGTTTCGTTGCACCTTTAATCCTATGTCTTGATTCATTTTTTTGTCATTTCGGACTAGTTTTTCGTGCTGGAGCGCGCGGGCGGCGTGCGGCAAATCGCATGCGTTGACTTCCTCACGCCGGCCATTGGGGTTACAGAGGGGGCTTTGATCAATTGCGGTGCGTGAAGTCTTTCGGAATCTGCTGGCAACATCGACGTGTTGCATAGGGAGCACTTTTATTGTGACTTATAAATAGTCGTCATCAAGCAATGCTTGTCTGATATTCCTTGATGCCCATTTCGCTACTTTACCACCACGCACGGTTGGATTTTTAGATTTTTGTGAGCTGGGTACGACACCTCGCGCGTGTGCAGTCCTGGGAGCTACCTTAGGCGTGTGCGGAGTTGGGCTATTTCAGAGCGATGCTTTCCTCGTTCAAAAAAAGAAACAAGAGCGCAGCTCGGTGGCGAAAGGAAACCAGCTGGAAAAACAGCAGCAGCAGCAGCAGCAGCAGTCGTATCAGCAGCCATCGTACCAGCAGCAGAAGCAGGTGCCGCATTATTCTCAGTCATTCGAGAAAGAAGCTGCTGAAGGCGCCAATTCTACATCACATATGCGTAGTAGCGATCGCAGCAGCAGTAGCAGCAGCGGCGAAGGGCCGTTTGAACCTCTTCTTACTGATGAGTGAAGCATAAATTCCATCGAAAGAGTCCCAGGCTGATGTCTGAAGGCCATTCCGCCGGCTTTGATCGCTTCATTGGCTACGTCAGTGCAGTGTTTATACGTTTTCATTTCCAGCCCCGTCAAAGCTCTTAAGTCGGGCGATTAAAAAAAGGGTAAGTAACAAACAGAAAGGGCGCCATTTATATGGCCTTAGAAAATCTTAGCAACGACCCCAGTGTCGAAACCGTTGCGAGCTCGGTGGTAAATCTAGTCCGTAGCTCAGAGGAGGATTCGCAGCCGTATAATATTTATATTGGGCCATCCGACCTCGGGCGACTGGGGTCCAGTTAGAGGGGATTGTGGATTGGGCTCACTAAGCATCTCATTGAGATCTGCCTCTTGCACTTGCACTCCCGTCACAAATCATGATACAGTAAGCAGCTGAGCAGGCGACCAATATTAATTCGAATGAATTATAGGATGCTGAACAAAAAAAAAAGATAAAAAGTTTCAGAGCAGTCGGCTGCTATTGCGATCAGCACAGAAATTCGGCTGTCGGTCGGCTGTCGGCGTTTGGTTGCTGGCTGTTTGCTGGTTGGATACACACGGCTTGGAGGGTGACAAGGGTGACTCAGAAAAGCACCCCTTGCTTCAGTTAGAGCCTTGCATCCTCGCCTAGGTAGCGTGGGAGCGTGGGCAATGCTTTATTAGAGTGAATTTATTTGCTAGACGTTCAAGTTTCACCCGTTGGTGTTTCAAGCTCCTTCAGAATCGGGTCCTACAGATAGCGCTTGAGTAAACTGCCTTGCAAAAACTCTGCCCTTCAGCTAAGATTAGCAAGGTCTTCGATATTAGCGAACGCTCTCATTAACATAGCATTTGAGCATATTATGATCGACGATGAAAGCACAGTCAATGGGTTGGCCTCTACCGATGTTCCAGTAGTCCCTGTCGATGACGTAACGAACGCGACTGCCGAGTCGCTAACTGAAGTGACTCTGAGCGCAGAGCAACCGCCGCTTTACACTGAATTTGATGCCACAAGAGTCAGTGAGGATAAAAACGACCGGAGCGATGGCGAAGGTTCTGACCAAAGCTACGACGATCGCGAAAATGCTTCAAGTGGTTCCCAACCACGGCACTCGTATGAGACCCACACCAACCTCAAGGTGCAAACACTCCTCGACCTTGTCGACCAAATTCCAACTGTGGTAGATCCCACTAACCTTGAAGCGGAGCAGCTGAAACCTGACCGCCAGCTCATCGCGCAGGTTGCAGACGCGGTTTACGAGGTTCAGGCTTTAGAATCTGGACCCCCTCCGGAATGCGCAGAGGAACTGGCTCGAGCCGAGTCCTGGCTCTCATCCTTCGGCGAAACTGCACGAGAGCACAAAACACACGAGATTCATTTAGCATTTATACACAAACCAAATGTCGGTTCCAATGTGTCGAAGCCAGTGCAAGTGCTGAGTATTCCGCTTGATCATGAGACAAAAACTCTCGAGGCATTTCAACGTCGAATCGGCCGCCTCGCGAAGTTCAAGGTAAGTGGCCCTCGAGTGATGGCACAATTATCACAATAAGCTTGTGTGAAAGCAACTTGTGGTAACGGATTGTTCTCTAACCTTACATCGATGTGACTGTGTGCGTTGTCTGTGCAAAGACTGAACATGACGAAAGCGACCAAGGTTCTGGTGGCGGATGCGCCTCTTGGTTCCGAAAGACGGAGCCCAAAAAAGGATCGGTTGACCCTACGCTACATCGACTGGTGCGAGTCTATTCGCGCGACGCCCCTGGCGTTCTGTTGGGAGGACTTGACATGGCTGTCCGTTTCTTCCCGTCAAGCCCGTCGAATTTTGTCTTCAACAAGTACGATCAAGACCACGAAGGAACACTCAGCCGGACAGAATTCGCTGCTTTTGTGCACGACCTGAGTCTCGCCGGAGGAAATTTGTCTCGTCTCGAAGACAATATTCGCAACCCCAGGCGCAACTTTTTGGGTTCTTTGTTTGGCTTAACGGCTCCCGAGATCGACCTGTTGTCGTACGTAGGGATGAACCATTCTCTTTCCATGTGGGCCTTCAAGCCGGATCCAAGTGCGCGGCTGGAAGCATCTGGGGCTGAAAGGCTGTTGAACTGCATCAACCTCTTGTTGTGGTCGCTGGCAATCAATTGCGCGGGCCCTTATTATGCCACGTGGTACAATGAGATAAATCACGGCCCAGATCTGGACCCCGTGCATGTTTTGGTTATCGTTGTGCTTCTCGACACAATAGGCCAGGTAATTTCGTTGGCTTAATTGTATTTACTTACGTAATTTTGGAGCTCAGTCTTGATTTCTTCTTCTCAGGTTTTGATCAATCTCTTCTTCAAATTACGGCACAATTCGACGGTCAAGCGCTTTCTTTTTGTCTCTCCTGACGTCATAATTCCAGAATACGATTGCTCATGTGCTCCGCCCCTGCGATCTATTCGAACAAGCATGGAGCGTTGTACGAAGACCTCCTTTCGTTGTATGTATGAGTATGCTTGCGTACGTCTCCCTCTCGCAGTCGCTGCTATTGTCATGATTATGATGCTATTTACCTTCATTCGGTATCAGCTCTGGGAGTATGCAGGGTCACTGCTGAAAACTATTCCTTCGGCTCGAACCCTAGAAGCATTCAAGCTTGCCACAATGTGGGGTTTTCGAACACAATTTGGGGCCGTGCATGGAAAGCTTGATGAGAGCTCTGATTCGGTTGCAAAGGAAGTCAGCGCAGGAATATTGAGCCGATCATCACTCCTCGAAAAGCTGTTGCCGGCGAGCCAGCCTCGCGAATCTCCGTACCCTCTAGAAGCTCTAATTAGCATGCATGACAAAGATCATGGATGCCTTCAGAGGGCACTCGACGATGCTGTCTTGGCGAAAAATGTTGACGCCGTTGAAGATGTCATTCGTGCCGCTGAGAAGATCGTTTCTTCTGAGATTGCACACCAGCAAGCAAAGGGGGAAACGCACTTGACTGTTTCTCACTATCTCAAGCACATTCTTCAAGAAGCTGAGGAGGCAAAGCGCGCTATCACCGTAGACGACGTCAAGAAGCAATTCGGAGCCATTGTACCTGTGTGGCCTCCGGTCGGTCAAGTTGTGCCTGAAGATTCGAATAAAGCGCGAAAGTTCATCACACGGATGGAGTCCACGCTTGATGGGGAAGAGCAGGAAACGATTTCAGAAGTGTCGGATAATTGTTGTGGGTTAGCGCATTTCTGCTCCGAACGTGTCTTTTGTTGTTTGTCAAATTCGCAGTCTACACTGCAGCCTGACTCAGTGAGCGCTGATCACGGACCTTGTGGATCACATCTGCCTTCATGCTCCGAGCGACTTTGTTGTTGCTTCAAGCAAGGCGCAGGGGAACAAACCAATCTGCTCGCCTCGGGAAGCTCGAGTGGAGTTGAGATGACCACAAACCGCAAAGGCAACGGAACTTTTGAGCGTATCCCCTCCTCCGCAGACGACGAGGAGAGTTCGCGCGTAAAGAGCGGGTTCTTCTTGATGCACCGCGACGGAAAGGTTAGGCCTTGCGTTATGCGATTGCTTGGCCATATGTTTCGAATACTCACCATTTTTTTTCTTTTTACCTGTTTATTTTTCATTCTTTCTACAGTGGCCTGATGGCCTTCCAGACACAGCGTTCGAGCACAACCCCTTGTCTTTTACCAATGAGCTTGAAGTTGAGCTCAGTTTGAGTTCTGATGGATTCGAGAACCTTCAATACGCAGAAGAAGCAGCAGATCCAACTTTAGAGCTCAGCAAAGAAGAGTGGGCAGACATCAGCCCAATGCTGTCCGCCAGTATCATCTACGCGTTCCCACTAAACCCTTTGAAAGAGCTCGTCCACAACTTAAATCACTTCGACGAGATGTACAAGGCTGCACTTGATGCAGATGCTTCCCACCAGCGCTTGACTCCTCGAGATCGTTACTTTCTCAACACGTCGAAAGCAGAAATTCAGGCACAGATTGACCAAGTCTTGAAACTTGGTGGAAAATCGGTGGGTTGCTTCGGTAAATAAAATGGGAGAACGCAGACCAAAATGCGAATGGCTTTATGCCTTACTCTAAGTCTTGGTATGCCTTTCTTTCTGTTTTTGGATTGGTTCTACGACCATCCGCCTAGTTTGTTCAGAAAGCCATGTGGGAATAAGTATAAGATCCGCCAATAAGTTTCGTATCAGACAATTCGATTAGTGAAGTCAGTGGCCCTCGTGACGTATTGGCACACTGGTCTTGAAAGCATTCCGAGCATTCTAGTCTAGTCTAGTTAATACTCTCCCAATAACAAAGAAAAACAAGCACACAGTAGTCACAGAGGCACCAAAAAAAGTACATGTGCTTCTTTTGCGCTAGCAAATTTGCTCCAGAAGGCCAATTCAGGCTCCAGCTGGCGTCTTTCCTCCGAACAAGTCGGCGGGACTGAGT
>Ga0307982_1003714_pt1 | contig 12149 bp, 1 predicted proteins | sample OrgLakmetagen989_FD_201847 | JGI IMG/M metagenome (GOLD analysis project Ga0307982, IMG submission 201847) | Saline water microbial communities from Organic Lake, Antarctica - #989 | ecosystem: Environmental > Aquatic > Non-marine Saline and Alkaline > Saline | place: Antarctica: Organic Lake... | reverse complement strand
TAATACCTCAAGGAACCGACTTCTCGGCGTGTTAGCTGTTTACTTCACCCACAAACATGAACGGGCCGCGCATCTCAGGCCTCCTGCGCGTGGCTGCATTACCACAGGAGTACCAAAATACTCTTGACGTTGCGGCACATGCACGCCAGCTGCCCACGGGTGTTTCCTCGAGCTGTCCTTGGAGCTGGGCTGCCTTCGCTGGGCCTGAATTGTCGTCATCCCCGTCTCCTGCCTGCATTGAGGCGCGGGGGCGATTTGCAAAACTGACAACAGAAATCAGTAATGCATGCGGACTTGATGTGTCGGATGAGACTTCTCTGGCTCAAGTGAAGCAGTTGTCTGCGCAGTCTGTGGGCTCATTCCTGCCAACAGTGCCAAATTCCGCGCGTGACGCAGCCCGGCCGCTACGCAGAGGCTACGAGCTACCTGCAGAGTGTCCCGATGAAATTTTCGAATCTCTCTCCAGCATCTCGCAAGCACTTGCAGGATGGTTCATGCAGCACCGGGGTATTGCCAAGATGGACATTTTTTTCACAAGCCTGTATGCTCCCCATTTTGCTTCAGCTGAGACTGCGCCGCAAGCAGTCAGCACTGGTGCTGCAGCAGCCGAGCGAGCTGCTGCAGCTTCTGCACTATCACCATGGGTGTACAGTGTCGCCGCTGCTCGCAAGGTGGGTGTCAACCGCGGCGCGTGGGAGCAGACTTCCAGTGTGGCTGATGCCTTTGCGGAGATTGGTGTGCGGGGAGCCTCACGGCGATCGCGCGAGGCCCAGGTCCACGCAGCAGCGTCTAGCAGCCAGGTACAAGGCGTGCCACATGCAGACAGCAGCGAGATGTGGCTGCTTGAGGCTCTGCAGACTCGCGCCGCTGCACTGGTGGCATCCTCTGACCCCATCACCATAGCCCTGCGCATCCAGGACGAACTACACTCCAGCGCCGACGAAGGCGTGCTGCAAGCAAAGCTGTTTGACCTTCTGGGCGGTGACGCCTTGGATCTGCTCACTGATCTGCTGCAGTACCGCAAGGAGCTGCTGCCCGCCCGAGCCCGCCTGCAGCGCATGCAGAAGGGTGAGGCCCCAGAGATGCTGTCCAGCGGGGCCACGGGGGGGGGGATGGTGTCGTCCTCCTCCCGCAAGCGCGCCGACAAAAACGCCCGCAAAGCCAAGCGCCGTGGGGGCACTGGCGTAGGCGGGGATGCCCTGGCCGGCCTGGGATTCGACGAGGAATACCTGGCCACGGAGCGCAGTCTGGGCCTGCAAAAGGGCCACGCGCCCACTGGGGGCAGTGCTGTGGGGGCAGACGGGCTTGCTCGCCGCGACCTGGCTACCCCCGCCAGTGTAGGCCTCATGGCGGCGGGGGCTTTCCTCACACAGGGGGGGCTTCCAGAGGGCAGCGAGGAGACCTCGGGGCCGGATTGGCGCGAGGTGCGTGTGCCAGCCCCCAAGCCCCTGCCCCAAGACGAGTCCATGTTGGTGCCCGTGACCCAGTTGGATGACTATGCCCAAGTGGCCTTCCGGGGCGTGAAGAAACTGAACAGGCTGCAGAGCAAAGTGTTCCCCACAGCCTACGGCAGCAGCGAGAACATGCTGGTGTGCGCCCCCACTGGTGCTGGTAAGACCAACGTGGCCATGCTGGCGGTGTGTCGGGAGATCGGGCAGCATTTCACCCACGGGGTTCTGCAGAAGGACGACTTCAAGATCGTGTACGTGGCGCCAATGAAGGCGCTGGCGGCAGAGGTCACTGCCAAATTCGGCCAGCGGCTGGCGGGGCTGGGTGTTTCCGTGAAGGAGCTCACGGGAGACATGCAGCTCACACGCCGTGAGATCGAGCGCACACAGATGCTCGTGACCACCCCCGAGAAATGGGACGTCATGACACGCAAGGGCAACGAGGGGAGTCTCGTGTCCACCGTGCGCCTGCTCATCATCGACGAAGTGCACTTGCTTGCCGAGGGACGCGGAGCGGTGATTGAATCCCTCGTGGCCCGCACCTTACGACAGGTGGAGAGCTCACAGAGCATGGTGCGCCTGGTGGGGCTGTCTGCCACCCTGCCCAACTACGAGGACGTGGCCTTGTTCTTGCGGGTGAACCCCTCCACTGGCCTGTTTCACTTTGGTTCCACTGCGCGCCCTGTGCCCTTGGCTCAGCGTTTCATCGGAATCTCGAAGCGGAACGCCCAGGAGCGCGCCGAGCTGTTCTCAGTGAAAACATGGGAGGCAGCAAAAGCGGCACTGCGGCGGGGAAAGCAAGTGATGGTGTTCGTGCACAGCCGCAAGAACACCGTGCGTGCCGCAAACGAGCTGCGTGCGCTGGCACAAGACGAGGGGGCACTGGGCCTGCTCTCGCCGTTCTCAGTTGCAGCTGCAGAGGTGGCAGAGGAAAGTGAAGAGGGCAGCAGTGAAGCGGGAGGTGTGAAGGACATCCCCGCGACAGCCCCCATCCAGAAGGGGTTCTCGTCTCTGCAGGTGTCTGTGGAAAAGAGCCGCAATTCCGACCTGCGCGCGCTGTTCAGGTATGGGCTGGGCATTCACCACGCAGGGATGCTGCGGTCAGACCGCACTTTGAGCGAGGCCCTGTTTGCCCGAGGAGCGGTGAAAGTCTTGTGCTGTACGGCAACTCTTGCATGGGGCGTGAATCTCCCTGCTCACACTGTCATTATCAAGGGCACCCAAGTGTACAACCCCGAAGCGGGGGGGTACACAGACCTGGGGGTGCTGGACGTGCAGCAGATCTTCGGTCGTGCAGGACGGCCACAGTTCGATGTGGAGGGCGAGGGGATCATCATTACTGGGCACGACAAGCTGCCCAAGTACCTGGGCATGCTCACCAACTCAATCCCCATCGAATCTTCCTTCATCAAGGCACTGCCGGACCACTTGAATGCAGAGGTGGCTGCAGGGACAGTCACTTCTGTGCGCGAGGCCATGGTGTGGCTGAGTTACACCTACCTGTACATCCGCATGCTGCGGAACCCGCAGACCTACGGCATCAAATGGGACGAGAAGGCATCCGACCCCCTCTTGGCAGGGAAGCGCATGGAGCTGATTCACAACGCAGCTAAAACGCTGGATGAGGCCCGCATGGTGCGTTTCGACACCAAGAGCGGCTCGCTAGCCCCCACTGACCTTGGGCGTGTCGCGTCCCATTTCTACCTGCAGTACGGCAGCATCCAGGGATTTAACGAGAAACTGGGGCTGGACACGCCCGAGGGCGCCACCAGCGGTGCGAAGGAGCGCTCCCACGATATGAGCGACAAGGCGATGCTGGAGCTGGTGTGCTCTGCACAGGAGTTCGAGCAAGTGCGGGTGCGGGACGAGGAGCTGAGCCACCTGGACGCCCTGAGGGACTCCGCGCACATCGACGTGTCGGGGGACGTGGCAAATTCCTCAGGGAAAACCAACATGTTGCTGCAGGCGTACATCTCCGGAGTGCGTGTCACGGCCTTTACACTGGTGTCGGACACGGCGTATGTGCGGCAATCGGCAGGGCGCATCGCGCGAGGTCTGTTTGAGATCGCACTCAAGAAGGGCTGGGCAGGGCTGGCCGAGCAACTGCTGGACCTGTGCAAGACGATCGACCGACGCACGTGGTGGGACGCACACCCACTGAAGCAAATCGCGTCTGTGCACCCGAACAGCACGCTGAGCAACGACATACTGCAGAAGCTGGAAAACAGAGGGTGGTCTGCCTCTGTGGACCAGCTGCGCAACATGACTGCAAATGAAGCAGGCGCCCTGGTTGGCAACACGCAAGTGGGACGCAAGATCTTGCAGCAGGTGCACCAGCTGCCCTTCCTGCACGCGGACGTGGCAGTGCAACCCATCACCCGCAGCATCCTGCGAGTCACTGCCACGCTCACGCCTGACTTCGACTGGAACGATCGCCTGCATGGCACTGTGCAGGGATATTGGATTTGGGTGGAGGATGGGGAATCTGAAACCATTTACCACCACGAGTACCACCTGCTGCACAAGAAGGCGGCCACCCCCAAATCCAGGGGGGGGAAACCGGAGCCCGCTGTGCTGGCCTTCACCATCCCCATCAAGGAGCCGCTGCCGCCACAGTACTGGCTGAAAGTCATGTCAGACTCGTGGGTGGGCGTGTCCACCGCGTGGGAGGTGTCCTTCAAGCACCTGGTGCTGCCGGAGCAGCACCCCCCCCACACACCCCTCATGGATCTGGACCCCCTGCCCATCGCGGCACTGAACCAGCCGGACTACCAGGCGTTGTACCCCTTCACGCACTTCAACCCTGTGCAAACGCAGTTCTTCCACGTGGCGTACCACACAGACCACAACATGCTGGTGGGGGCGCCTACAGGCAGTGGCAAGACCATTGCTGCTGAACTGGCAGTCATGCGTATGCTGGAGGTGCACCCTGGCTCCAAGTGTGTGTACGTGGCCCCACTGCGTGCCTTGGTGTCTGAGCGCCTCAAGGATTGGCGCAAGAAGTTCGGCCCGCTGGGACGGAAGCTAGTGGAGCTGACAGGGGACTTCACACCAGACCAAAAGGCGCTGGCGGAGGCTGACATCCTGGTGGCCACACCGGAAAAATGGGACAGTATCTCGCGGGGCTGGCAGCGCCGTGGGTACGTGCAGAAGATCGGCTTGGTGATCATGGACGAGATTCATCTCCTGGGCGAGGATCGAGGCCCGGTGCTGGAGGTCATTGTGTCGCGCATGCGGTACATCAGTGCGAACACGGAACACAAGGTGCGCCTGATTGGTCTGTCCACAGCGCTGGCCAACGCCAAGGACCTTGCAGATTGGCTGGGTATCGACAGGGTGGGCCTGTACAACTTCCGGCCCTCCGTTCGCCCCATTCCCATGGAGGCGCACATCCAGGGGTACCCCGGGAAGCACTACTGCCCCCGCATGGCCACCATGAACAAGCCTGCCTTTGCTGCCATCAAGATGCACTCCCCCAACAAGCCCGTCCTCATCTTTGTCTCCTCCCGCCGCCAGACGCGGCTCACCGCCCTGGAGCTCATTGCCCTGTGCGCGGCTGAGGAGAACTCCCGGCTGTTTCTGCACATGCCAGAGGACGACGCGATCGACATTGCTGCCACGATGAAAGACGCCGCGCTGCAGCACACCCTGGCGTTTGGCATTGGCATTCACCACGCCGGCTTATGCGAGCGCGACCGATCCACAGTGGAGGAGCTGTTCTGCAGTGGCAAGATGCAGGTGCTGGTGTGCACTTCCACCCTGGCGTGGGGTGTGAACTTCCCCGCTCATCTCGTCATCATCAAGGGCACCGAGTACTTTGATGGCAAGCTGTCGCGGTATGTGGACTTCCCCATCACGGATGTGCTGCAGATGATGGGCCGTGCCGGGCGGCCGCAGTTCGACACCCACGGTGTCGCCGTCATCATGGTGCACGAGCCCAAGAAGAACTTCTATCGCAAGTTCCTGTACGAGCCTTTCCCCGTGGAGTCCCACCTGCACGATGTGCTGCACGACCACATCAATGCCGAGGTGGCGTCTGGCACCATTGGCAGCGTGCAGGACACGATGGACTACCTCACGTGGACATACTTCTTCAGACGCCTGGTGCAAAACCCCGCGTTCTACCAGCTGAACGACACAGACCCCATGGCCGTGAAGCAGCACTTGCAGGACCTGGTGTGCGACACACTGTCCAGCCTGGCGGATGCTGGGTGTGTGGAGCTGCCTGCTGACTTTGATGCACTGGTGAGCAGAGCAGCACACGGGCCCGCTGCCGTGCTGGCGGACATCCCAGTGGCACCGACGACGCTGGGCAGCATCTGCAGCTATTACTACCTGAAGCATGCCACAGTGGGCACCTTCAGCTCCCGCTTTGAGGAAGAGGAGGAGGTGCTGTGTGGCCCGCTGCAGGCGGCCCTGCCGGCACTCACAAGACTGCTGTGCGATGCTGCGGAATTCGACGAAGTCCCTGTGCGGCACAACGAGGACCAGTTGAACGCGCAGCTGGCCGCTGTCGTCCCCTGGCAGACCGCCACTGCCGCCATGTCCCATGAAATGGATGACCCCCATGTGAAGGCCTTCCTGCTGCTGCAAGCACACATGGCACGGCTGCCGCTGCCCATCGCGGATTATGTGAATGACACCAAGAGCGTGCTGGACCAGGCTGCTCGTGTGCTGAACGCAATGGTGGACATTGCAGCTGACGCGGGGTACCTGCAGATCGCGCTGCGACTGATGCTGATGAACCAGTGCATTGTACAAGCACAGGTGCCCGGAAGCCACACACTGCTGCAGATCCCCCACATGAACAAGGCTGCCATCAGTGCCCTCCAAAGTCGCTTTGGTGCCTCTGCCAAGGTGCTGGGCGCAGCTCGCGGCTTCGCTGCTGGGCGTCTTGCGCCGGAGGAGGCGGGCGCCATAGGCCTTGGTGAGGTGGCGGCGCAGCGCATCGTGGACGTGGAAAGCACGCTGAGCAAGGCGCCAGGCATCAACCGCCGCACAGCGCAGGGCCTCGTGCAGGCCATTGGCGCCGTGCCTCTGCTGGATGTGGAGTTCAGCGTGAAGTTCGCGGGGCGGGAGACCCGCATCCCCCTGAGGGGGGGACAGGGGGGTGCTGGCGGCGCCCGCTGGGAAGTGCCTGTGTTTGAGGGGGAGGAGGCAGACGACCCTGATTCCTTCATGGACCTGAAGCTGCGTGTGAAGGTGTCCAATCCCCGCCAAGCCAAGAAGGCTGTGCCCACTGCCCGGGGCGGCAAGCCAAAGGAGTACGGCTGGTGGCTGGCCGTGGGGGCAGGGAGCAGCATGCTGGACGACCCAAGCAGCGAGCCCGAGGAATTGCTGGCGCTCAAGCGCGTGCGCATCCCGTTCCATGGGCGCTGGACAGAGCAGAAGCTGCGTGTGCCGTGTCCAGCTGTGGAAGGCGATGTCGCTTTGAATCTGCACCTGGTGTGTGACGGCATCAGCGGTACCGACCAGCAGTTCGCGATCCCGCTGCGAGCGGTGCCTGTGGCGGAGTTCATGCCTCTGGCCGGTGGCAAGCAGCTGGGGAGCAAAGCCTCACCGCTGCCTGCAGCCATGCCTGCTGCTGGGGCAGGGGGGGGTGACTCTGAGGATGAGGGGGCCTCGTCTGAAGACGAAATGGGCAGTGATGCGACAGCACTGCATTGGTCATAGGCAGCCTGCTCAACCCGCCTAGCAGGGGTAGGCTTAGAATCGACGAGAATGAACTGCTTAGTCGCACAGAAGCACGGTCTGTCCATCTTCGTGTCCCCCCCCTGCCCCCTGATTTTCGATGTGTCCCGCACACGCATCAGCGATCAAGCATGTAAAAAGCAAGCTGTAAGTATTGACGAGTCTTCTTTGTCCTTAGAGCGCGCGGTTGATTAGACCCATTCGCATCGTTGGCTAGTGCTTGCCTTGCTGCTGTCGCTCCGAGACGTGGGGGTGGCCACTGTGTTGGTAGCAGCATGGCTCTTTCAAGCATCCACGAAACCGGCATTGCCATGCGGCAGGGTGGGATAGCTACTGAGGTGCAAGGTTTCTCTGACCCTAGCAGTCTGTTGGCACGATGGGGTGTCGCTGAGCACACAGCAGACAAACTCACGACAATTCGCGACGTGCTGTTTCGCGGAGCTTGCGCCATTAAATGGTTTAGAATCTGGCAGAAGAACATCGCCTGGCGAATTAAAAGGCGTAAGGAGCAAAGAGACAGAGTGCTGCGGCTGGTGGCATCTGGAGTGGAAGGTGACATCCGCTTGTGAGTATTGGTCGCTGAGCGACAAGCTGAAAATGTTGCCGGCTAGTTTCACACTGCAAAGCATTGTTTCGCAGCTATTCTCTGGAAAGTTTGCGCAAAGTGAGTTATTCAGAATCGTTGTGGTGATGTGCATTTGCGCTGTGCAGCTGCAAGGTTGCGGCAAGGGTCTAGCGTTACACGTGCGTTTCTGCAGCGCGAGCACCTGCGCTATCATCCTGAAATTCGACAATTACTGGACCAATGGTTCGACATGCTGGGTGAAAAGAGCAAGGAACACGGCAGCGTGGTGTATCAGGTGCGTCATTCACCTGCGTTCGGGGGCATATGCAGCCCACAAGCACACGCCCTTGCAGGACATGTACAAAGCCTTCCATAACCGCATATCATCAGTCCTGGTGACCCAGTCACTTTCACAAAAGGATCGCTTGCATTTGTTTGCCCGCGATTGGTTCATCGACACTGGTGGTCGCCCAGAGCGGTATCACCTCACGCGTCGGCAATTCGTGGACGCGATCTACATCATGGCCGATCTGTGGACGGAGGGCGTAGAACGCTTCAAGTACTCCCGCTTCCTGCGTGCCATGCTGATGCACGTGGAGGATTCAGTGCGCGTGGTGCGGGCCCGCCGCAAGGCCACCAAGTTCGACCCCTCCCGTGCCAATGGGGAGGCACTCTGGAGTCGCATGCGCTCCCAGTGGGCCCAGGGGGCTGGGGGGGCTGTGGCTAAGTTCCTCAAGGGGGTGTGTAGCCAGAAGGAGACAGTGGGTGTGGTAGGCATGCAGAGCAGCGACTATGCCGCCACGATCTTGAGCAGTGTGTCCCTGCACAAGCCCACAGCTGAAGGCGACAGCTCTGGCAGCGATGGTGACTCCTCCGCCCAGCGACACGGGGCGTCGGATGTGCACCAAGTGGGCAGTAGCGCCTTCACAGCTGGACATATGGCCTCCTCCGCAGCAAATGCGCTCGAGGCGCTCATTGCTCAGGGGGTGATTGAGGCATTGGATGCAGCTGGAGATAGTGATGGCGACTCAGTTGATTCCGTGCGGTCTGAGGGACGAAGGCGGTCTGCCGCTCGCCAAAGCCGGGGTATGTCGCGGGATGGCAAGCTCATGCCCCCCTCCCTGCTCATGCCTGGTGCAAGGGGGTTCGATGTGGGCGATGCCGCGGGGCGGTCACCGGACGCGCAGTCGCGCCTCCTGCGCAGCGCGGGCGGCGGGCGCGTGTTGGCAGGAGTGGTGGAGGAGAATGAGAACGACGCCAAGGAACGCAAGGGGTCGTACAAGCGCCAGGGAGGGGGGGGGTCTCTGGCGCGCAAGCCAAGCGTGAACATGCTGGCTGGGGTGGAGGGGGGACAGGGGGGCTACGACAGGGGTCTGTATTTGAAGCGTTTCTTGCAAGACGGCTCTGGCAGTCCCATGCACCGCCCCACACATACCCAATCCTTCATGATTCCCCCCTGGCAGCGTGGCAGGCTGCAGAGTGGAGCCGAAGCCCAAGACAGTGCAGAGCGCCTTGCATCTGTGGTGGATGCTTCTGACTGGATGCGCGCAGATGCAGCCGGCAGCGATGACGAAGATGCACGGGAGGAGACGGTGCTGACGTTTGCGTCAAGCGGCGAAGATGGAGACGGGAAGGGGCTGAGGCGGAAGGGGTTCAAGCCCCCCCCCTCACAAGCTCAGGCTGCTGCTGAGGGGGGGGCATCCCCCGCCCCCTCCAAGGACGAAGATGCCTGGTGGCGCAGTGCCACCCCCCTGCACGAGAGGGGGGCGCAATCGCTAGCCGAGACAGACGAGCCGGCCTCTGCTCAAGCCCGAGCCACCCCTGTTCCGCGTGGGCCTACCTTCCAGGCCCCATCACACCAGGGGGAGGGGGCGGGGGAGGGGCATTCACCCTCTACCGCCAAGTCGCTCAAGCAACGCCAGCGGGAGCGTTTTCGCGGTACCCGCAACATGGCAATGCAGGGGGCTGGGGATAAATCCGACTCTGGCTCCACATCATCTGGCCAGGTGGCGCTCACTGGGCCTGGCAGTGGTGACGATGGGGGCAGTGTGCAGGATGAGTATGACGAGGGGGGACGCAAGAAACGCAACCTGCACGGGAGAGACGCCTTGGCCGAGCTGAATAGGGGAGGCAGAAGAGGCGGAAGTGTCAATTCCAACTGCGACGAGCTGCACGATGCAGATGACACCAGCTCTTTGGATGAGTCAGATGCTGAGGGGGGGGACATGACTTCGGAGGTGGGGGCCCCTGGTACCAGCCCCCACCGGCATCACCGCCGCACCAGCAGTATGGAAAGCGTGCGTGCCAGCATTGCCAAAGCACAGGCTGAGGCCCGTTGGGGCATGGGGCTGGAGGCGGGAGATGTGGGTGGAGGGGGGCTACAGCACGCCGATGACGACGAGGCACTGGCTTGGGACTTCGGGGCGGGGGGGCCCGCTGCTGTGAGCAGTCGCAAGGGCTTGACGGAAAGTACAACTAAGAATCGCTGGGCAGGGGGAAGTGGCCAGCAGGGCCCTTCATCGGAGGGCACCCCCCCTGGACCTGCCGACCGCGAATCATTCACCAGCCGAATCAAGCGAGAACAAGCAGCATTGCAGCGCAAAGCACAGAGACGAGCAGAGGACGCACGGGGTGCAGAGGCTGTGCAGCTCATGTTGCAGCGCACTCAAGCGGCCGAAGCACTGGCGAATGCTGCCGATGAAGCCAGCTCACCTGCCCTGCAGCGGCTCATGGGGCGAAAGCGGGGGGGCACAGCAGAGCCCCGTGTGCTTCCAGGCAGCGAAGCCAAGGGCCAGCTGCCGTGGTGGGCTCGTGGTGGGTCGGTGAAGCAGGCCTCTGCTGCAGTGGGGGCTGTAGGGGGCGGCACGGAGGCCCGCCGGCGGCAAGCCAGCCGGAAGAATGCCCGGGGCGGCGAGCAGACAGAGGAGGAAGCGGAGGAAGAACACCAAGTGCGAACACACAAAGGACGGCAGCTTGCGCCTGAGGACCTCCTTGTGGTGCCCTCATACATCGTGACTACGCCACTGCGCCCTGAGGAGGACGATGACGCCTTGTCTGTGTTCAGCCAAGTGACGGACTCCTCCAGCGGCCTGGAGGGGGAGCAGGGGGGGGGTACAAAGCAGCCACGGCGACACCGTATGGTGTCAAAGACTAGCAGCAGGCACAGCTGGACCAGCACCATGCCGCCGCCTGTTGTGGTGCAGACCCTGTCGGCAGCCGCCTCGGCTGTGGCACTGGCACTGCAGCCGGTGCCGGGGGAGAAGGACGCCTCCCACAAGCCCAGGCAGGCGCGTATCAACACCGTGGCATTGGCGCTGGCAGGTGGGGGGTGGCTGCCGCTGCGGAAACTGAAGTCGTTCCACGCTGCAATGATGCCAACAAAGCCACTTGAGGCGACGCGCACGGCACCGCTGCCGCCAGACAGCAACATCATGGCGGTGTATGCGGCAGCATGGGCCCAGCGTCCACATGGTGTGCGTCCCAGCAGTGCCCATGATTCCTTGCCTCGCGAACACACGCTGGAGGGCGAAATGGAGGGAAACCAGAACAAGGGTTCCAACACTGTGTTCCGAGCTCAGCGGGCGATGCGCATGGTAGCGCAGCGCAGCGCGTCAGCCCCCGGGGCCATGACTTCCCTAACACAGCGGTACCTAAGCAAGCCCTCCTCTCGCGGGGCCAGTCGCGGCAGCTCTCGGGGTCATTTCCGCGCTGCACAGGTGGAGGATGCCGGAGGAGCGGGGGAGGACACAGAGACGCTGGCGTTTCTTATGCTGGCTGGCAATTTGCAACCCAGCCTCAGCGATGAAGCGGTGGTGGCCCCATTGGCGTCGACTCCTGTGCCACCGCTGCCTCAGCCGCGGGGCAAGGCTGGCGTGCTGCTGCACGGGGCCTTGGCGGATGTGGGAGCGCTCAGGGTGCACATCCGTCCGGGCGGGGGCGCGATGCAGCACCGCCAGGCATTCAAACATATGGACGTGAACCGACCGGCGTCCCCCATGCCACAGAGGGGGGGGGGGTTGTTGAAGCCGATGAGGGGGGCTGAAATCCTGCGGAGTTTTGCAGTCCTGGAGGAAGAACAGGACGCGAAACACACAAGTGCCAGCGGCCATGCAAGCCTCAGTCTTAGATCAGAACACCTTGGTACCAGCCGGGCGTTTTCTGGCAGGCCGGAACAAGGCGAAGAGCCTGATACCTTGCCGGCTTGGCTTGGGGAAATGTCGCAGCAGGAGGCACTGGCCGTGACTTCCAGTGCTGACTTGTTGCGCACTGCATCACTGCAGCAAGCTGGACAGCACTCCACCCTGCGGCGCCTGCAGGCACAGCGGCGGCAGGCTGCAGCAGAGGCTGGAGTGGGAACAGACGGACACGCCCCGGAGTGGGTGCGGGAGAGATACCGACATGCTTCCCCGGACAGCGGGGTCCAGAGTGTTCCGCCCAGCTCGCCA
>Ga0307982_1003713_pt1 | contig 12151 bp, 10 predicted proteins | sample OrgLakmetagen989_FD_201847 | JGI IMG/M metagenome (GOLD analysis project Ga0307982, IMG submission 201847) | Saline water microbial communities from Organic Lake, Antarctica - #989 | ecosystem: Environmental > Aquatic > Non-marine Saline and Alkaline > Saline | place: Antarctica: Organic Lake... | reverse complement strand
CATGCACGAGCACTTGGCCTCCGAGGCAAAAGCAGAGGAGGAGGCCAAGAGGCGGGACGAACGGGCGGCGAAAGTCGGCCGAGCACCTGGCGTTGAAGAGGAAGAGAAAGGAGCTGCTACAGGAGGGGGTGCCAGTGCATCTGTCGGTGCTGCAGCCGTCACAGCCGGTGGAGGTGCCGCCCTGGCAGCAAGCGAGATCACCTTGGAAGCCGGAGGCAAGTCTAGGCCTGCAACTGGCAAGGCAGAACTAGCTGGTGCTGAGGATACCAATGAGGGTGGATCTCCTGGCGTGGATCCCACGGAGCCTCTCGCTGATACCGGTTCTTGCAATGGCACTCAGAAGGACTCGCTGGTTGGTGGAGGCGCTGACGATAAGTCCAAGAAACAGGAGAGGAAGAAGAGAGCGAAACTCATCCAGGAAGAGAAGCGTGCCGTTGGTGGTATCTCGTTCAAGGTGTATTGGGGCTACGTGGAGGCGGCAGGAGGTATCTGCTTCTTTGTGACGGTGCTGCTCTCGCTGATATTCGGAGAGGCTTCAAGGGTCGGTAGCAGCTTCTGGCTCGGCGTCTGGTCCACCAACGGTATTGAAGGTGGTACTATTTCTATGTACATGGGAGTGTACTTTGCCCTCTCATTCTTCAACATCGTGCTGGAGGCACTGATTTCCGTGCTCGCTGCAAATGCGAGCGTCGCAGCGTCTACAGAACTGCACCAGAGGATGCTGTGGAGCATCCTCAGGGCTCCCATGTCCTTTTTCGATGCTACTCCGGTCGGTCGCCTGCTGAATCGATTTGCCAAGGATGTATCCACCATGGACACGGCACTCATGTTCAATGTGCAGCTCCTCATGTCATCGGCTATCTAGGTGAGTCCCCATGTCATTGATGTGCTGATATCAGTTCCTCGATCTGGGAAGCTGTGTCCCGCTACTTCATGTGAAAGCTATGAGTGAAAGTAGCCGCTTCTCCATAGGCGCTGCCTACACCAAGTTCTATGCTCTGCAGTGCTTCCCTCATCTCTATTTCATTCTTCCTTCCCCCCCCCCCTTCGCAGCTGCTCGGCACCGTCGTGATCGTGGCCACTGCAACGCCCTACTCCCTCGTTGCGTACGTGCCTCTGATGACTATCTTCTACTTCCTCCAGAGGTGGTTTCGAACATCTAGTCGCGAACTGAAGCGCCTCGACGCCGTGTCACGGTCACCGGTCTACAACCACTTCACTGAGACGCTAGACGGCCTCTCTATTATCCGTGCACATGACGCAGAGGGACGAGAGACCATTGAAGCCGCCAACAAGCTGGACAGCAACATCAAGATGGTGTACATGGCAAACGCTGCTAATCGATGGTTGAGCATACGGCTCGAGGTGATCGGTGGGCTCATGCTAGTGGCAACCGCAGTATTTGGCATCGTGTCGAGAGACGCAATCGGGCCTGAGAACGTTGGTCTGGCCGTGTCCTACTCCCTCACCATCACGGTCTCATTCAACATGTGCTTGCGCATGCTGGCAGAGGCGGAAAACGCCTTTAACTCCGTGGAACGGGTGCTAGAAATGTGCGACGTGAAGCCTGAGAAACCCCTAGAATCCACCGACCTTCCGCAGGCCCCAAAGCGCTGGCCCGCCAAGGGCGAGATCGTCATGAAGGACGTTGTCATGAGCTATCGTCCCGATCTTGACCCCGTGCTTAATGGACTCTCCGTCACAATCCCTGTAAGTTTATACTGTTTCAATGGCGTGCCCGGGATATGTTTGCTTTATTCGTGGTATTACCGCGCAAATCTTTACCATTCCGCAGGCCGGAAAGTCCGTCGGTCTCTGCGGTCGCACTGGAGCGGGCAAGAGTTCGATCATGCAGGTGAGACAATCGAAGGGTTAAGCATGCGCTTCACTGCGCAAGTCCGTATTTATGCCGAAGGGGATGGAGGGCAGAGGGACTCTTGATCGGGCAAATATGTAGATCCGCCCGTCGTTCTCGCTCAAGCTTGCATACCTAGCCTATAGGACCGATAGAATTCAGTTGCAATTCAGTGTCTCCTGCCTACCGCCACGCCCCCGACACGCGTGCAATTTCCACTGCTATTGCCATACCACCTGCAGGCTCTCTATCGACTGATTGAGCTGAGGAGTGGCTCAATCTCATTCGACGGGGAAGATGTATCGCAGTTCGGGCTAAGGACTGTAAGACAGGCCATCTCAATCATCCCGCAGGAACCCGTCTTGTTCGCCGGCACGATCAAGTCGAATCTGGACCCGTTCGGAAAGTTTGACGACACGGCTCTCTGGGACGCCCTGACTAAGGCACAGCTCGGTCCTCTCGTCGAAAACCATCCGAACAAGCTGCTATACCCCATAGCGGAGGGAGGTAATAACCTGTCTGTCGGCCAGAGGCAGCTGCTTTGCCTGGCAAGAGCACTGCTCAAAAAGAGCACGATCCTGTGCCTTGATGAGGCGAGCGCGAACCTAGATACAGAAACTGACACGATTCTACAGGCAACGCTGCGAAGGGAATTCAAGGGAGTCACGAGGCTGACCATCGCTCACCGTCTCAACACTGTCATCGACTCCGACCTCGTTCTCGTGCTCGATTAGGGCAAGGTGGCAGAGTATGGGCCACCCTCCGAGCTACTGGAAATAGAGCACGGCATCTTCCGGGAACTTGTTGACGAAACAGGACCGGCGAATGCTGCGTATTTGGGTCGCGTAGCGAGGGGTGAAGTGTCTCTGCAGGAGGAGCTGGAGGATGCGGCTGCGGCTGCTACAAGGGATGGCGGCGGTATAGCAGGTGAAGGTGCTGGGTCAGCAGCGACAGCTGCACGGGTTCGCCAAGGTTCGCTGGTGTCCTTAGGAGGAGGAGTAGGAGTAGGAGCCGGCGCTGCGGACATTGCCCGTTCTGAGTCTAACCGGGGCAAGCTGTAGCGACTGCGCGCTGCATCCGGCATGGCCACGCCTGGCATGCTTGCAGACAGCCTCGTGGGCGGAGAACCTCCTTCCCAGCTGGAAGGGCTCATGGCTCAGGCTCGGAACGAAGGACTCAGACAGGGCTTTGATGCGGCCGTGCGATTCATCATGGATGCACTGAGGACAAGGCATGGCCAGGCCTTGGCCGACGAGCTGGAGCGAGCTGGAGTGGACCGCCGAGCCTGGCTATCACACATGTATGCGCTCCTAGAGGACGTGAATTCGAGGCGCGCGATTGCGATGGATGAGGACGGGTTCGATGTATCAACTGGTGCTTTTTCGGGCGCCGCCTCGCTATCTTTCGATGGTGCGCCCATTAGCCTTGGGATTGCAGGGCGTGGAGGAGGCGTGTATCAGGGCATGGTAGGCGCTACTATCGATGATAGTGACGACGATCTGATTGAAATTCCAGCTGAAGATGCGGAGGATCTGTGAGGTCGATACGTGTACCAAAGTGGGCTGGTTTTCATATCAGATTGCTTTTCCTTGATTCTTGACCGAATACACTCTACGCTGCTGCTAAATTTCGCCCGTATATGCCCGTGGCCTGCTCTGGCGTTCGCAATGATATGTATGAAATAGGAGAACCGCCGTCTGAAAACCGTACTTTAATCCTGGGTGCCATCTTGATACGCTTCCCTTTGCTCATCCTTCATCTGAGTCTTGATCGAGACCCCTGGCACTGTCACAGCCTGTTTCGGCAGACTAGCTCCGATATCACCCCCGCAGCAACGTAAAGAACTATCACTGACCGAAGTTCTTATCCGTGCGTCACTGAAGGTACATTTCTTCAATTCAGTGGCGACGAATTCGAGTCCACTAGCTTCACGGAAGCAGTATTTCCCTAGAGTCCGCTCGAAGTTCGCATTTACAGCTGCAGCGAGCTCGACCATTCCGGTTCCCCGCAGCTCTGCCAGTGCGTGAAGTGCGACGATAACGTTCGAGGGGCAGTTAAGATCCGCTGGAAATGATGAAGTCGGCGACGACAATTGCGATTCGGGCCGTGGCGGTGAACACGAGGACGCGGAGGGTGAGGGATGCAGGGACTCGGGAGCCTCTACGCACTCTACAGGAGCGAGTTGGAGCGCACCTCCTTCACCTGCTGCTGCTACCGCTGCTGCTGATGTAAGGCCATGGTCTAGATCCTGAGCATTGCTTGGAGCACATACTTTTCCATCGGAATCGACATGTGAATCACCCTTGTCCATGGGATCAGGGAGTCGCCGAGCACAAGCGTATGCGGATGATCTTGATTCGGATCTAGATCTGGAATGATCACTGCCTAACTCATCGTGCGAGCATAGGTCCAATATACCACCATCATCAGCATCAGCATCGCCTGCAGCCGTCTTTGTCCCTGCACCACGACTGAGACTACAGCTTTCAGATTCTACTTTTACGGGGGGAATACGATCAGTGGCGCCAAGGGCAGCAGCCCAGGCGGTCCGTGCTCGCTCGATAGCAGTGGGGCTCGGAACCTGATCTGGTGCGTCGGTTTCCAGAAGCACTTGCTCGAGATGGCAACTCGCAGCGCTCGCCCTCGCTTTCTTGGCTCTCGGGTTTGAGAGCATACCGGCCGAGAAACCGAACATGACCCAGGTCGCTTGACGAGTCACTTCGTGTTCTAGCGATGTCTGACGGATTTTGCCTTCTGCGTTGCCAGATTCGCGTGATGTCGCGCTTCTTGATTGCTTCTTCTTCCCACGTGTCGCAACGATGGCACAAGCTCGCGTGATCTGAGTTATTCCTTCTGGGCTACCCCCATAGGAGTGAATCATGACGATAGGAATGCCAACGTTACGATCCAATTCCCCCATCAGCTGCACTTCTCGCAATAAATCAGCTATTGCGCCGACTGCGCGCACGCAGTGTAGCACAACAGGTCTTCGGTGCTTGGACGCAACTGCGAGCTGCGCTCGGCAAGCCTAGAGCTGCAGCTCAAAGCAAGCATTCTTGACACCCAACGGACTCTTGTCTAATCCAATTTCTCCGACTATTATGCTCGAATTCAACGATAGGCAAGTATTGAGGCAGTGGATTTCATCGCCCAGGTTGAGAATGGAACCAGCTGCATAGGGATGCCAACCAATACCTATGACAGGGGTGGCAGCAAGCCGTCCTGAACATGCGGTTTCTAAGTACTATATGTAAGACAGCCCCGCTATCGCTGTGTCTCCCCAGTCAAGTGAGTTTGTTCCGCAACAAACGATAGTCTAGATCCCAGATTCGGCGCATTGCCGGATCGATTGTCTCTGGGCTGTCCCTCGAAGTAGCTACAGGTGACAATGTGCATCAATCAGGCACATGAATACACCTGATACATTTACGGCAGCCTTCAATCCTCTGTTACGGGCGAGAATGACAAGAAGATGAATAGATGAAGATGATGAAATCACACGAAGGATTTCCGTGTGCGTCAGCGGTTGCTTCGATGACGCTTGGATCAAGTTCGGTTTGGATCTAGCAAGTCACATGCATACAGAACCTTAAGTATGAAGACAGTGGTGCGTGTAAGGCGTCTGGTGCACACACGCATACACCCATGCACCTGCAAAGCCAGGAGACTCGCCTCGACTCCTGACCACTGGCACTACGATAAATCTATGGCACCAGGGTCGCTGCCCTCAAGCTCACCAATCTCGCTGCCAACACCAAGATGGAAAGCACAGTGTCCTAGATACAAGCCGGAGCTCTGGACCCAAGGGAGTATACACGGACCCTACACCACGTTCACACCTCGACGTAGTAAATGCTATGGTATGCGGGCTCGCCATCGGCCCAGGCTTCCCACAGTAGACCCAGCCGATCGGCCCCGCTTCCACTGCTGCTGCTGCTCCTGTTGGGTCCCAGACCCTACTCGACCGACCTGGGGCCTGATGGAACAGCCGATCCGAGCACTTGCAAGCTGCTATAGGCACTTGCTCCGGCGAATACATTCCGGAGGTTTTGCCACGAAGAGCCTCCATCGTGCGACGAGTACACGGTCATGTTCGTCCTGGTCGAAGTGCTTGCTGCATTGCTCGCATATAGCGCAGGCAGTGCTCGCACGCCGCTTGACGAGGGGCCGATGCGACTGCTGGTTCTGCTGCTGGTGCTGGTGGTTGATGTAGAGGCGGCACCTACGACCATAGACCCCTCGCAATGAGGATCTGGCATCTCTTTCGCCTCGGCCACAGTCCATGAGTGTCCGCCATCGGAAGACCGACCAATTAACCGGGCATGTTGCGTGTTGTTTGCGGAACGCATATTGAGCACCAGGTTGCCCGCTGCGGATGCTGATCCGTTGCTGCCTGCATGCGAGGGTGGTGGTAGTTCAGCGACTTGGCACTCGTTACCCTGCTTCAAGATCGCATTCAATTTCCACGTAGCACCGCCGTCATCGCTCTGAAAAGTATGCGAGCCAGGCTGCCCCCCTTCAGTGTGGTCTGCTGCCACAAGAATGCTCCCCTTCGAGGTTACGATGGAGCCTGGCGGCCCGGTAGCGACCCAGCTCCATGTGCTTGGAACCACTTGCGATGTGATATCAACTGGTTTGGATGGCCAAGTTTTACCCCCATCGGTTGACGACAGGTACAACACTGCGTTGTTGTTGCGGCAGAACGGGAGGTGAATCGTCTTGCCGTCCAGCCCAAGGGCAGGCGCGGGATTACCGATTGTCACGTGATTGCTTGGAGTACTTGCTCCGTAGACCACTTGAATATCACTCCACGTTTTGCCTCCGTCAGTTGATCGTCGAGATACAATGTCGTTCCAGTCGTGATCACTGCAGCTGAACTTGCGACCTTCAGCGAATGCTACAAGATCTCCACTCTCGAGCGAAATCAAGGCAGGAATGCGGTAGCAATCGTAGCCTCCTTGCCCGCTAATGAATGCTGGGGCACCGGGAGGGGATGCGAGTGGCCATTTTAAACTACGTACGCCCAACATCTCATGGAACAGCCTACGGGATCGGTGGGACATGCGTTAACGTAGGCTGCATACCGAAGAAAATTATGCACCATGCAGCGGGCATGAGTACTGCAGCAGTTGAGGCAGGTTCTTTCGGATGGGATTGGTCCGCTAGAGGCTCAGTCAACTGGACACAGCTCGTGTCCGGAGTTCAAGACTATATCCATGGCCAGAATTTTGGCTACCGAACTGCGCTGAGGGAGGAGGGCATCGAGCTGGTGGAGTCATGGGGACGCCTGACGAGCTCTGGTCAGGCAGATCGACTCGGAATTGAATGTCTGCGGCCAGTAGACCCTTTGCCGCATCAGGCGTCAGCTGGCCTTCAGGACAGGGACCCAGCTCAATACACCCACGCCATACCCGGCAGTGCTTCGGCAGGTGATACCCCGTGGAGCGTCCACCGGACACTGACGTCTAAGCACGCAGTCATCGCGGTGGGTGGTAGGCCCGTGCTACCCTCGCCCTCTGAGCTCCCAGGTGTGCACCATGCGATCACATCCGACGATCTCTTCTCTCTGCCGAGGACACCCGGGCGTACCGTGGTGGTGGGCGGGGGTTACGTGGCTCTTGAAACTGCGGGACTCCTGAATGGGCTCGGGTTCGAGACCACGCTCGTGCTGAGGTCGGTTCCCCTCCGAGGGTTCGACTCAGAGATGGCGGGCAGGGTGTTGTGTTCCCTGGAAGCCGAGGGGGTGAGGGTTCTTCGAGGGTGCGTACCGGCCAGCATTGTAGAGACAAGGGACTGGTTAAGCAGCAGAGTTGCCAATGCCGGGCTGCGAGTCCACTTCAAGGCACATGGGACTGTGGTATCTGGCACGATGGGATCAAACGCTGCCAGTCCTGAGGGGGCCACCGATGCTGGAGCACCTGATCCTATTGATGCCGATACAGTCGTAATGGCGACGGGGAGACGAGTATTGACGCAAGGGCTTGGCTTGGAAGCACTCGGGGTCTCAATGGAACCGTCGACGGGCAAGATCCTATGCTACGACAAGCAACGGACAGAAACGGCACAATGCGCGGACAGGGCAAACATCCATGCAATTGGCGATGTGGTTGCAGGCCGCCAAGAGCTGACCCCTGTGGCATCACGGGCAGGCAAAGTGCTGGCCCGTCACTTGTTCAGCCACCTCGCTCGCTCCAACCCCCAATTGGTATCCTGGGCTACGGGAAGGCAAGGCTTGTCAAACCTGGGCGGGCAGGAGGCGTTGCCTGCAGCCAGCAAACCGGGACAGCAACTCTCGTTCGATTCGCTATTCAATTCACCTGGGCCGAGGGAACAACAGAAAGGACTCTCTGCGTCCGAGTCACCGAGAACCAATGCCCCGCTGGATTTTGCATCTCTGCTGACTCCGAAACCAGTAGGAGATATCAGCTTAGATCTGAGCAGTTTGAAGTAGAGCGCTGTAGGCCAAACGACTTCGATTGGGGAGGCTGAAACCGAGCACCCCCCCGGCGGTGATGCTGATGGCATTATCCCTTCATGGAGACTCAAAGCTGCTCCGTGGCATGATGGCACGGAGAGGATGGATTACTCTTGTGTGCCAACCGCTGTATTTACTCCGACTGAGTACGCCTGTGTCGGGCTGTCCGAGGACGAAGCACTGCACAGGTTGGGCATGGACAACACGAGGGTGTACGTGCTAGAGTACGACACTCTGGAGATGGCAGCTGGTCACCGGAGGGAACTGATTCAGACAGAGGTCAGAGCTCGGCAGCCTCAGGCGCCTGACATGCCCAGATGCATGCTCAAGATCGTGTGCCGTCGGTCGCCTGCCCACTCCGCCAACGAGGCAAAGCGGGCTGGCCAAGGCGAAGGGGGCGATCCAGATGAAAATGCCCGAGGCTTCGACAGGCAGATCAAGGCTTTCAATGAAGATGAAGAAGTGCTGGGCATCCACGTGTTCGGGCCCGGTGCAAGCGAGGTGATGCAGGGGTATGCAGCAGCCATGTCGGTGGCGAAGCAAGTAGCTCGCAGGCTGCGCCCGAGTGCTCCGCTTGGCATCGAATCAACCGACGGGGATATCCTCGGCATGACCAAGCGGGAACTGGAAGCGTGCATCGGCGTGCATCCGACGCATGCGGAGGAAATCGTAGGGGCCGAACGGTGGAAAGGCAGCGGTGTGTCTGCCATAAAATCATCCTGCTGAGGCTAAGCGGCAGCAAGACATAGCTATGTGTGTTTGGGGTGAAGTCGCATCGCGTTGACAGGTGTATCATGAACCATGGTTCGCCTTCAACGGACGGGTGACTTGTAGCCCCCGAGCACGCGAGCTCTTGCTGCCGCTGCACGATTTACTCCGTCTGGATCTCCTCGCACAGAGCACCTCGCCCTCCGAGACCTGGACGGTGTGTGCATCTACTGCGGGTAAACCTCAGGTATTGTCACGCCGGCGTATGTCCTACTATCTCTAGGCGACTGGGATCGCACCCAGCCTTATGAATCAGATTTAGGACCATGGCAGCGTGCACATTCTTTGAAATGACGTCGGTGAGGTAAAGCGTGGAGACGTCTCTTTCGGACTCTCCCACACGACCCTCATTGGCCGATCGACGCCTGCAGAGAGAAAGACAGTAAAATAAGTTTGCACCGATACAATGCACAGACAGAATTCAATTTTGAGCAAGCAAGTGTACAGGTTTCAGTCAACGATCGAACATGTTTGCACACACTGGCACTTGCAACGCTGCCGGAGGCCCTCGGTCGGTTCAACGATCGCTCGATCGCTTGCCCAATTGTCCTGCGAATGGCGTGTACGAAGCACAAAAGGGGAGTGCCTGCCCCCCAGCTCTTAAGTGAGAAGTTTCGCTAGTGGTTGCAGTCCTATCGAGGCTCCCACACCGGGCCTCGGGAGCATCAACATCAGGCATGAAGCTCTCATGGTGACGGCGGCTTCGATGACTCAGCAAAGTCCGGTGCAATCGAAGCACGATGCCGGCGCTCCACCACTACAGTCCTTCGGCTGTCCAGAGGGCGGAGAACCATCGGCGCAGCAGTACTAGGAGCCAGCTGGGGACCCCGTGCATTGAGTGTTGGAGATGGCGCAACCACCGGTGACGAATACGTCTTGGCCTGTCTCCTGGATCTGGTAGTAGTATGCCTTGTTGTTCGTACACATGTCTTGGTTGAACGGTGTAGCGTCAGTGATGTTGGTAAGCTTCACGCAGCCGACACCAACGCCGAAGTAGGCAATGGCGTTGGCAGCGTAGTTCTAGTTGTGCAGATCGATGGTCCATTTCGGTTGATCACTAGTCACGAGGGACTACAGACAGTTGGTGCAGTTCGGAGCTCCGTTGCTGCCGACTCCGCAGTTCTGGGCCGAGAATGGGCAGAGGACCGGGGCGGGGGCGCAAGCTCCACCAGGGTCTGACCCCGGATTCCCGTTCAAGTTGTGAGGGTACGTTGGGAGGCCTTGGTTCTGCCACTGCAGCGTGATGTCTCCGACATCATCATCCGCATCATCCTGCTGGCACAGGCCGAACCCTATGAATGGAGTTTGGTCAGCTGCGAGCCACAACGCGTGCCAGTCGATTCCACTTGGTAGTTGCTGCAGGTATATGTCCCAGTACACGTGGTTGTAGGAATAATCGACATTCCGATCATCGCACATGATCTTGTTGTTGTAGATGAGATCATTCATGGCCAGCTAAGGACAACGCACATCTTTGAGATTGCCGTTGTGACCGCCACGTTGCGAGCGTAGCGCTTTGGCTGTGCGATTCTCAGGACGGGCATGGGCGCTGGAAGCTGCAAGGGGCAAGGAAGGTGCGTGAGCAGATCATGATGTTGCTAAAAGTCTGTCGACATGTGAGACCTCGATTGGGGCGGATAGTACGCCAGGGGTACCAACAGATGAGACGAAGATAGGCTAGATCTAGCGACATGAAGTTCGCTACTAGTAGTACTGCTCACCCTGTGCAATTGCTGCAGCTGCAACTATTTGGACTACAAGCTTCATGATCTGTTGATTCTCTATCGACCCGGAGAATTATGAGCTGGCCTGCGTTCTGCAATATAGATTCGCTGGTATGGATCTAGATTCTAGATCTGATCCTAGATCCATAGATCTATATGGATCTACTAGATCCAGATCGATCTAGAATCTGATCTGGATCTGAACTTTCCGAAATGTCGTCATGGCGGTAGTTAGCGACCACTTTGAAGCTAGTTATTCCAGCTCACGCATCTCCGCATACACTGCTGCTCATATCCTTTTGACTGTTTGTCTCGTCAACCTTCCCGATACGGAACAATCCCAAGAAGCCGGTCAAGGAAGGAGGGAATACTGGTTCAAAATGCAATGCACTCAAGTGTACACACACAAAACTCGCCCACCCGTAAACTAAGTTGTGTAACAGGAGTTTAGAGCCCCTGCTCCCGACCGCAGCCTTTGCTCTAGCCCTAGTCTACCCGGTCAAGGGAAGGAAGGAATATTCAAGGAAGGAAGGAATATTGGTTTAAGATGCAATGCACTCAAGTGTAAGCACACACAACTCGCCCACCCGTAAACAGGAAAGTCATGCCAGGGGCAGTTTTGCCTCTTCGCACCCGACCACAGCTTGTGCTGAGGCACCGAGTTACCTCAGAATGTTCAAATCTGAGGAAAAGAATACATGGACGGCCACATCTCTTTTGATGCGTTCTACCACGTTAAGGTGGAAATGCGTTTCCACCAGGAAGGACCAGAGAGATCTTGTTGAAGGTGTTTCTCATTACCCCTTACACTGCTATCGTGTAGCTGCGCTACGTGCTTAGCCCAACGGCGTTCGGCACCTTTAAGTTGCCTTGACATCGGGGGGGAGGGAATCTAGTTTTGTAGCCACTAGTCTAGATTTGTCTGTAGGTGTGCCGGTAGTTGCGAGCGGTGTACCGCACAAGCAGCAGGCAGTGACAGTCCCAGCCGCATGGCCGTTCGCTAAGTTGTTCTAGAGCCCTTAAGAAAAGGATCGAGGAGAGCTGAAGGTGTCGTCCCCTCTGCGGGCTTATCCATGTGCATCAGAAGATCGTTCGACATGCGTTCAGCCGCTTCAGTCTCGAGTTGTAGCTCGGTCTGTATGTGGGCGTGCCACGGATGAAGGAGTTTTGCATGCTCGAGCCAGTCAGTGCGGCCAGGTTCGCTGCAGCGCCATGGCACCAATCCAGGGCCTTGAAGTTCCTCGGCTTTAACCATCTACTAATTAAGTAGTTGTATAGCATTTGGTGAAGGGCTGCCGCTACGTGGATAATATCCACTTAGTTTCCGTA
>Ga0307982_1003711_pt1 | contig 12152 bp, 6 predicted proteins | sample OrgLakmetagen989_FD_201847 | JGI IMG/M metagenome (GOLD analysis project Ga0307982, IMG submission 201847) | Saline water microbial communities from Organic Lake, Antarctica - #989 | ecosystem: Environmental > Aquatic > Non-marine Saline and Alkaline > Saline | place: Antarctica: Organic Lake... | reverse complement strand
ACGATACACTCCGCACTTGCTTTGTTTGCGCAACGCACGCGCATTCCCACTTCTGCCCGCAGCATTGGCTTCTGTGTCATTTGGGTTTGTATTAGTTCGAGTTCGAGTTCATGCTTGCTGCATCAATAATGTGTACGATGTTGCTGGCTCAGACTTCTTGGAAGCGGCTTACCTTCCACAAGTGTTACGGAAGAGAGTTGTTCGACTTGAACCGTGAATTTTTACAACCGTGGATTTACTTTCTGTGCTCTGCTTTTTTTTTTTTTCTGAGCCCCCCCCCCCCGAGGGGGGACTGGATTTAGTAACTAACAGACAGGGTGCCATCTAATCGGCTTTTTCGGCTTTTTGACCATCGTCTCTGATGCACCCCTGGTTGCAAGAACTTTACAAAGATTACTTATTCTTCAAATTTTGAGTCTCGATGACTTTCCCCCGTCTGGCCATTTGGAGATCTGAGAATTTTTCTGCTGCACGCATTATTCCAGCTCCATACGGTCTAAAAAAGTTCCCCTAGAGGAGTACATGTCATTTATTTTTAAAAAAAGACGTGATTTTACGCCAAAAATCAAACGGTCAGAGTGAGAAAATGAGGATGAGCCAAACTATGTATGCCCACGCGTAACTCGTCGCGCGAATCCATTTGATTCCTCGTCGATTTGCTGAAGAGTACAAAAGTGTAGTCGAAGATTATCCATCAGTAGCAGCTTAAGCCGCTTCATCATACTATTTCAACGCAATATTCCTTGGACTGTCAAGTACATCGTTGCTTCTTCAATGGCGTCGACAATGAGGGCTCCAAGCCCTTACCGAGGCGACGTATTTTTACCACCTGTGCCTGAGGAAATCATGTAAGAAATAAGAATGTCCATATGTGTGTTCACACTGCCTCTTCATTTTCCCATCCGATTTCACCCGTATCCTTACAACTGCACTGCTTCGTTGCCGACAGCCTGTTGCCTTGGCACGGTGCTTGTGGGCGCTTTCAAGCTGAACTCAAGAAGCGACAAGCTCGCACGAGCGATTTCTTCAATCGCCTAAAGGTACTAAGTATATCTCATCTGCTTACTAGTGTGCTTCGCGGCTATTGGATAATCCTCCCATGTTTTTATTGATTCATTTCCCAGTTACCCCCCCTCGCAGAAAAACAAACGCAACAAAGTCGAGCGGGCAACGTTTGAAGCGGGCTTGCAGAAGCTCGGCATGTCTGCCCACGACGCAGGCTTGATTTTCGAGGCGGTGGACGGAGACGCTGACGGCGCGATTACCCTGGGCGATTTGAATGACGGAGCTCGCGCAGCGGCTCGTGCTGAAGCTGGGCTGCCGGATCGGGCCGGCAATGCTGCCGCATCTGCCAACGCATCTAGGGCCACCACGCCCAGCAAACGGCAGCAGCGGAGGTATTGTTACTGCCATATCCGTCGCTGCGTTCTTCTCTTTATGTTCATTGACGTGGTTGTGAACTTCTTGGGCTTATTACTGTTGGTGCTGTTGTTGTTAGCGCGGACACTGTGGTAGCAGCAGCACCACCAGCAGCCGTGCCACTGGTGCCGGCCCGTCGCAGTACCAGTGGGCAAGACGTTTCCATCAATTCGTCGTCGTCCGGCAGCGCGAATCAGAGCTTGAACGCTTCCACGGCCACCGTGCAAGACGGCGGGGCATGGTCCGCTAGTGCCAATCGCAAACAGCAGCAGCGGCTGCAGGCCTCCTCAGGCGGCGACGATGAAGATTCAGCTGACGCCGCTTCAGTGGACGCACTCGAGCAGCGCATTCGCGAAGGTGAGCTCTTCCCCATTTTGTGATAGGCTGACCTTTCTTTAGCCCTGCAATCTCCGCCCTTGCGAGCTAAATCTTTTTTTTTTCTTTAAATTTTGATTTTCAACTGATCCCTCGTGCTCTCACACAATCTTTTCGTTTCCGCCTCGTATTTCTTTCGAAAGCCATGACCCACCACCCGGGCCGCCCCGACGCGACTCCAGACGCGACGCTGTCCTTCAACCTCGCACAATCTCCCTCTCTGGCCGCCAGCCCCGATGCCGGCGCCGGTGGCTCCTTACCGCCCACGCCCGTCATGCCTTATACCTCGTACCAACACGACAACGACGACGGGTCGTCTGTGGGTGCGGACGTGGCAGCGGCAGTGACGGCGGCGCGGTCGGCAATGGCGGCGGAGATTGCGGCGGCGCGTGAAGAAGAAGCCGCGGAAGCTGCCGCAGCCATCGGCGCCCTGGAGGTGGCTCTAGCGACGGCCACCGCACGAGTGGCGGAGCTCGAGGACCAAGACCGGGTGGTGTCGGAGCTCCGGGTGGCGCTGGAGCAGGCGGACACTGCCCTGGCGGTGCAAGCGCAGGACGCTGCAGCTGCTCGAGCCCAAGCCGTGCAGGACGCGGTCAAGGACGCGGTGGCGGCCGCAGTGGAAGAGCGGGACACCCACCACGAGGAGGCCCTAGCGGAACTGACCAAGGAGGCCGACAACCTGCGGGCAGCGGTGGCCAGTGCAACAGCCAGCCGAGACGCCGCGTTGCTGCAAGCGTCCACCATGGCGATGGCGGTGGACAACCAGGCGGACGACAGCGGTGGGCAAGCAGCGTATGCCGCCGCGGCCACCGCCGCCAAACTGGAAGCGCAATTGGCGCGCGAAAAGGAGGAGTCGGAACGGCTAGCCCTGGAGTTGGCGGCAACGGGCAAAGAAAAAGGCAAGTTGGAAGCCAAGCTTGCGTCGCAGAAGGAAAGCCACGCGCGGGAACTGAAAGAGCTGCGCGAGGACTTGGCGCAGTCTCAACAGAACGACGACCTTGGCGGTGACAACGCCAACATGGCAACAGGAGACGACCACGGGGATGGCCAAAGGGGTGACCGGCGAGGACGGCGCGGTGCGTCGACCACTGGCGGCGGCACCGGTGGTGGTGGGGGGGCTAAATATGGCGGCGCGCGGGGCAAGAGCCGAGGGCGCAGCGTGCTATCGCGGAGCCCCTCCATCGACCCCATCAGCCGAATGGTCGCGCAGCTCCCCGAGCGCGAGCGCACCGCGCACTTGGCGACCGAGCTGGTGGCGGCGCAGGAGCGGGCCAAGGCCAAAGAAGTGGCAGTGGCGGCAGCGGAGAAGGACGCCAAGTCGCTACGCGCGGAGCTCGCCCTGCTCAAGGCCGCCAAGACCGAGTCCGACCGCAAACTCGCCGCTCTGATGGCGTATAATCCCGCGTCCGCTCGAAAGGCTCAGGCAGCAGCAGCGGCCGCTGCCTCCTCTTCGACTACCACTGCAGCGTCAAAACAAGCCGGATTTCCTCGCGGCAACGACAGCAACGGTGGTGGTACTGACGGCGGCGAGGGCGGAAACGCTCTAGGCGGCGACGGCGCCACCGAAGCGGCACGCGCTGATGCCGCAGAAGCGGCGCTCGGTGCCCTCGAGGCGGAAGTAGAGGGGCTCAAAGCGGCGAAAGCAGCGGCCGAAGAAACCGCCGCGCTGCTCCGCGAAGAGCTAGACGAAGCCCAAGAAGACGCGGCGCTCTTGAAGCAGCTCAACGAAATGGACCAGCTGACCATTGGGTCCCTCCAACAGGGCGGCACTGGTAGCGGCAGGGCGTCGTTAGCAACCGGTGGCAGTGCGTCCGGGCGACAGAGCCGGGACAACAACGCTACTGGTGCTGGTGCGACGCCTGCTTTGGCTACCGTAGACGAAGGCAGCCAATCCACGGCGCAGCAGCAACTTGCGGAGGCCGAAGCGAAGGTGGTTGCAGCGGAAGCAGCAGCGACACGAGCTTTAGAGGAAGCTACCGCTGCGGCTGCCAGCGCTTCAGCGGCCGAAGCCCGCGCATCTGCAGCGGAAGTCAGAGTGAGGGAAGCGGAAGCGCGGGCAGCTAGTGATGCCAAGGCAGCTGCCAAAGCCAAAAAAGAGTTAGCAGCTGCAACGGCCGAGTCCAACGAACAGGCTTCTTCCAAGCAATCTAAGGCACAATTTGACGCAGAAACAGCAGCCGCTGCAAAGAAGTCCGCAGCGGCACTCCTGGAGCTGGAAGCCCAAGCCAAACGCGACGAGTCTGAGCGCCACAAGCTTGAGAAAGCCATGAAGGCTTTACAGCGCCAGCTGGTAGAAGCGGAGCAAGAGATTTACGCAGCCAGGGCAGATGCAGCCACAGCGCACTCGGAGCGAGCAGCCGCCCTAAGTACCGCCGTTCCTGGTGCGCCAGGAGGTGCTAGCAGCTCTGCGTCCTCGTCCTCGACTTCGGCGGCAGGACCACGATCGCTGGCCTGGGATGCGCCTGTAGGCGCGGAAGAAAACGAGTCGTTTTGGGCTCAAGAAGAGACGCGCTTGGCAGCTGCAGCCAAAACCGATCCGTTGGAGAATGTGGGAGTCGGGAGCCAGGCTTCAGGACAAACTAACGACAGTGGCAGCAGAAGCAACGCGAGGTCGAATGCGTCGTCTATGGCATACACCTCAGCGGCAGTCCTTGGCAAAGCATTCTTTGGGCAGCAGGCCAGCGCTGGGGACCACAGCAGTGAAAGCGGGAGCAGCAACAGTGCCAGTGAGGACATCGCAAGCCTGCAAGCAATGGCACCAGTTGCCTTCGAAGTGGCGCGCGTGTCGTTTGCGCGCACCTCGCCGGCCGGAGTGCAGGGCGCCCCAAGCAATGGCGCCGCCGGGCTCGAGGCCGAAGCTACGGGGGGCATGTGGCGTGAAGTGGGCGAGGCATGCACCCGAGCCGAACTAGGTTTCCTGCCTGTGGGACTAGCGCTGAACGCACTTGCGCAGCAGGTGTCTGTGGGAGGGAATGCCAGTGGTAGTGGCAGCCCTGCGCTCCCTGCGGGCTGGAATGCTGGCCCTGCCTCAGCCGCAGGTGCTGCCTGCCAAGCTGTGTGGAGTGCGAGTGCTGCCGCCGCTGCGGGACGAGTGGTCAGTGCCGAGTTAGCTCGCCGTGGGAGCAGCCCGAAGGCCGCGGCCGAAGATGGCAGCGGTGCCTGTGTGCCCGCAGAGGAGTTCGTAGACCTCGTCGCAGCCCTTCATGCCAACGCCGGTGGCGCATTGGCTACCCAAGCAGGCAAATCTGCTGAAGCCAGCGATAGCACGAGCAGCAGCAGCAGCAGTAGTGCAGGCAGCAGGGCAGCAGAGCTCAACGGCATTTTGAAGGACGTAGCGGCGCATGACCTCGCGGTGTGGTGCACCAGGCGCTTGCGCCAACACGAGCGAGCGGTGGTGAGCCAAAGCCGCGCCACCGCCGCTCGACTGGCCGCTGCCCGCAGCAACAGCAGCAGGAAGGGCGCAGATGCAGCTGCTTCTGCGTCTGGCGGGAAAGTGGAAGTGAAGGTGGTCCGAGCGGTGCGGTTGGGTGCGGATGGAAACCCCTGCGAGGGAGAAGTCGACTCTTTCGCCGACTTCAACTTACACACCGCAGGAGGACGAGGTGGAGCAGCCGGGGACTCCCAGTCATTGGCTTTGCCTCCCTGGAGCAAGTCGCCGTCGTCTGTGGAACCGCCAGCCCATTCGGCTCAAAGCGGGTTGTCCTTTTCTGTTCCTCCTTCGAGCAGCAGCAGCAGCCGGCGGGGTCGCAGCAGCAACGCCAATGCTGCCAACTTGGAATTGAGCGGAGTGTTGACAGCACGTTCTGCAACTGCTGACGATGCAGCCCTAGGCTCTTTCGTGTTGCCTCTCTCGGATTTGGCTAGTCGTTTGCCCACAGCTGCCTGGGGACAGCGTTGGTGCACAGCTGAAGTTAATTCAGAGGGCGACAGCAATTCGAGTGGGGCTGTACTTTTGTTGCTGCGCGTGCGCTTGCTTCCAAGCCCTGAGGCTTCCTTGGCAACGGAACTGCGAACGGCTCGGAAAGTGCTGAAGAACCTCGTGCACGCCCGAGAGGGAGCCTACTTGCCGCTCGCGAATGACCTGGCAACACGCGCCGTGGTAGCGCTGCGCCGCCGCGTCACTGCTCTGATGGCAAAAACGCGCGGGCAGCCCGACGAAGGCGCTTCGCTGCTCCAGTGGTGGCAGCATGACTTGAGCCCCCAGGACCGACAGGCCTGGCTGGGTGGGGCCTTCGCAGTGAGTGGAATAGTGGTGGCTCTGGCGGCGGGCACGCCTTCGCATTCGTGGCTGGGGCGCCGCGCGCGCGCACTGGTGCTGCTGGTGCAAGCCGCTGCCACCTGGGAGTTTGCGGACCGCATGGGAGACGGCAAGGCCGGGTGGGCAGCAGCGGCGGCGCACACGTTTGGGATTCGCGCGTCGTTTTTTACCATGGCCTCTGCGGTGGTGAAGGTCGCGGTGACCGCGGCCATCTTCCACGGGATGCTGGTGCTCCTCGGGGCAAGCGGCGGCAGTGGTGGTGGTGGGATGGGCAGCGGCGCTGGCTTGGGCGGGAGCTACTACAGCGCGGATGCGTTAACGCCGCTGCTGTGGGTGTGGTTCTTTGGGGTGGTGACTGGCCATTTGGTGTTTGGGCGCATGCAACAGCAAGAAGCGTTGGACTTCTTGCGGGTCGACATGGAAGAGGCGCGTGCCGCTTTGGCCAAAGTGGAAGCAGAAGCTGATGCCCTGGCTGACGAAGCTGCCACACAGGAGGCGTCGAGCGGCCACCATAACGAAAGGCTGGACGCGAGCCGTCACAGTTTCGACAGTGCCCTGGACGAAACCGCTGCCACGAATCGAAGTTTGCTGGAAGGCGACTCCACGGTCTCGTACACGCACCACCGCGACAAGAGCGTTGCTGAAGGTGACGGAGGAGGGGTCGAAGAGTGGAAGGCCGGCGCGGGTGAGGAAGGATTCTCGGAAGATTCTACTGTAGAAGGCGAAGTGGGAAGCATATCTGAAGTCGGCGATCGCTCCTTCAGGCGATAGAAGAAAAGTTGGTGGTCCTTTGGGAGAAGGAAAAAGAAAAAAGCCATTGTGTGTCTTGTGCTGCTCTAGTATACCATTACAAATTTGTAGCAAATATTCGATTTAGTTAACATTGGACATTGGAATCTATAAAATAAATTTTAAATTTTTGAATGCCGCATATCGCATATCGGTCGTTGAACGGGCAAAAATCGTGAATTATATAACATCTTTTAATTCAAAGGTTTAATACACAAAGATCCGGCTTTAAAAAAGAAACAGCCACAATAGCAACATCTAGATGTGCGATGTTACATCTGGTATACACACACGTCAAAGTATCTTTATTTCTGGCGACTATCTAGAGTACTAGTACTAGGGCGGGTGGGCGTCGAACCAAAGCCCAAAGCGGATGGGGCTTCAAAAGTGCGTGGCTTATTCCGCTGATCGCAAGGCCCTTAAAAAACAATGAAGAGCCCGTCGTGAGATTTCGCAAAAAAGATACAGCGCCAACTCGCTTGAAAGCACAGAGCACCTGAACGATAATGAGAACCGCCCAAGAAGCGTTAATAATCTCATGTTTTTCAGCTCATCGCCGTCTCTCCTGAGTGCGAGAACTTGGTCCCCCTCCTCCTGTGCGGCGAGTGCCAGAACTGCGGTCTCCGTCTCGATCACGACGGCGGCCGCCTCCACTAGCATCCGTGCTAGCACGGCTATTGTAGTCCACACCACGGCGGTTGCTCCCCCGCGAGCCCTTGCTACTTCTCGGCGGCGAAGAAGAAGAAGAAAAAGAATAAGCACCGGTAGCCTTGTGGGTGTGGGCAGCGAGGTCCAGGAACCAGTCCGGAGGCTTGCTCGAGTCCCCACTCTCAATAAGGGTGCGCTTCAAGTTGCGCCATATTGCCATGTCGTTGGCGACTACATTAGGGCCCATCGCGTTGCTGCGGCTGCCTGACTGGGCCATTCCTTTCTTGACCTGCGACGGCCACGCACGCCCGCCCCCCGCCCTCGCTGCTCGTGCTGCCGCCACTGCTGCGGCAATTTCGTCGTCGTCGACCTCAATCTTCGCCTCTTCTTTTTCATCGCTCTCGAGGCCTTCGTCATCAGCTGTTGCTTTGTCTGCCGCTGTTTTCTCCTCCTCCTCCTCGAGTAGCGGCAACCGAAACAATGCCGAAGCGCGGCCCGTGCGGCCGGCGCGGCCTGTGCGACCGACGCGATGCACGTAGGCATCGAAATCCGCCGAGGTACGAGGCAAATCGAACTGAATCTGAAGTGCAAATTGACAGAATAAGGAAGAGTGAAAGAGTAAAAATGCCAACTAAGGGAAAAAATAAAGAGATTGCTCGTCAGAAAGAAGATATGCTTGTATATTTGCATCTCTAATCTTCGGATGCATCGTTGAGCATTTCTAATGACATCTCGCGTACCACGTGATCTACGTTGGGCACGTCTAGGCCCCGCGAAGCCACGTCCGTGCACACCAGCACCGACGCTTTTCCGTCGCGGAACCGGTTCAGCTGCTTGTCCCGCTGGGCCTGCGTCAAGTCGCCGTGCAGTTCAGCCGCGCCGTCGCCTGCTCGCGCTCCATTCACTACTTTCACAGCGAGAGACCCTCTCGTTCCAGATAGAGCACTCGACGAGGACATTAATAAAGCTGCGAGATCAATGGCTTCCGAGCCATCTTTGCTGCTTTCGGTGTCGTCGTCAGCCAAAGTGAGCTGGCCGCTGCCGCCGTACCGCTCGAGGCCGTTGAGCTGACGCGCCAACCACGCGGCGTCTCGCTTGGTTTCCACGAACACAATCGTGCGCTCGCCGGGCTCTAGCAGACCAAAGTCTGCGTTGGCAACCGTGGAGGTAGCAGCAGCAGCAGCAGCGTTTTTCCTCAAGGCGTCACTGGTGGGCAGCAACAGCGCACCCAATTTGTGGCGACGGTCGCCCCCAGGGGGGACAGCCACCACGGATTGCGCCACCAGCGCGGCCGCGGCGCCGCCAGTGCTGCTGCTGCCCGTGATGCCACTTCCGCTCGCGGCCAAAATGCTCGCCAAAGCACCTTCTTCCCTCGTGCTCGACAAGGAAGACGCTGCGCCTTCGTCACCTTCATTTCGTGGAAAGGGTGGCGCAACGCGCGCGGCGCCAACGGTGACCATGGCGGCTGAAGGCCTGAGGTACTTGACCGCAGCCTTCCGCACGGGCGGCGAAAAAGTAGCGGAGTACAACAAAGTTTGGCGGCTGGCAGCTGCGGGTAAGTCCGAGTCCACGACGATAGCGATCAATTCCTGCGCAAATAAAAATCCATGGATAGAATTGAGTAACAAAAATAGAAAAAAGGGAAAAAAAGGATAAGAAGACATGAAAGCATAACCGTTACGTCTCGTGCATCCCTAAAGCTTGTGAGGATGGCGCCAAGAGAAGGGCTACATCACCATCCCCAGTACTACTAAATATTGCACATGTAATACCTGTTCAAAGCCCATGCTGAGCATGAGGTCCGCTTCGTCCAAGACCAGCAACCCGCAGCGGTCCAAACTGACCACGCCCTGGGCCAAGAAGTCCACCAGCCGGCCTGGAGTCGCCACCAGGAGCTCCACGCCGCCCGCCAGCACGGAGAGCTGGCCGCGCGGCTTGGTGCCGCCGTGAACGCAGCTGCACCACGCGTTCGCCCCCGAGGGGGGAGATTCCAACGCGCCGAAGCACAGCCGCTGGGCGTCCTTCTCGATTTGCTGCGCGAGCTCGCGGGTGGGGGCCAACACTAGGGCCCCCGGCCGGCACGGCGACCGACGGGTGCGAGACAGGCAGCTCGGCCGCCCCGCACTGAGCTTCGCGCCCCGCTCCTTGGGTAAGCGCTTCGGCCCATGCCTCAGCAGCTGAGGCCCGGTCCCAGCTGCCAGGCTTGCGAGCACGGGCACCAAATAGCTCACGGTTTTACCGGACCCCGTTTCTGAAACTGCAAGCACGTCCCGTTCAGCGAGCGCCAGTGCAATGCAGTGCTTCTGTACAGGCGTAGGCTGCGTGTAGCTCAATCGTTCCGTGCTTAACAAATTCTGCGCCAGCCACGCTGGCAAGAGACCCGAAGCAGCTTCATCAGCTGAAGCTACCTCCTGGACGTTGTTGTTAGCCACAAGGTCTTCTTCCTCTTCCGTAGCGGCATCAGCAGCGGCTGAAGCAGCTGCAGCGGCAGCGGCAGTAGCTGCATCTAGTCGGGCTTCCCAGTCTCCAGCAAGAGCAGCAAAGTCTGCCAGCGGAGGTACGTCTTTCTCTAACACGCCTTCTCGTGCTACGGGTGCCGTATCGTAGGATGTTACGTCGCTACCAACTCCGCTGCTACTACTGCCCTTTTTGTTGATGGCCCCAAAGAGCACTCGTTCCTGCGCGGCTGCTTGCGCTGCGCCTGGCGCGGTCTCTTCCAATTGAACAAAGGCCGAAGTTTCGTAGCGGTCCCGGCAACGTTGTAATGCAGCCACGAAGTCCGGTCCGTCCGAAACTGCGATGCCGCCAACGCCTTTGATGCGCCAGGTTGACGCAGGCTCCACAGACCCGCCTGCTTCTGCTGCAGCTGCAGCGTCACCCTCGTCACTATCTAAGACTCCATCTGGCCCTGCTTTGAGCAAGAGCTGCTTCGCTGCTTGGCCTTCGAAGCAACCGGTCACAGTCAAGTCCTCGGCGTGAAATGCTAAGCCCAGGGGTTGTGCAAGGTCAAACTGCAACGAGAGCTTTTGCCGAGGCGCGCCATCTCGCCACTTTTGTTCACGCCGCACACAATTCCAGAAAAATTCTGCCTCAGCATTGACGCGAGCAGACACTCGCCCAGCTTGCATTCGTGCCGTGGCAGCCCGCCGCTCCTCCTCAGATTGAGGGCCTGGATCTGCGCGTCCACGTTTTGTTCTTGAATCAAAACGCCCACCGCCGCCGCCTCGACCGGACGACTTGCCTCCTCGTCCAGAAGATACACGGCCAGCCATCATTATCAACCTTAGACCATAACCGCATCGTAGAATACAAGCGATGGCTAGAAGCAGGATAGCTGCTCTCGCCGACGCCATTCTTTTGCACAGAAATGTCAACAAACAACAAGAACTGCTGTATCTAAAGAAAGTGAAACACAAGCATGCATCCGTTGGATCTCGAATAATCTCAGCGTGAAGACGGAAGACGGAAATAATAGCGAAGCGCCTCTAGGAGTTAGCCCTACTGTGGTTACTTAGCTAGCTTGCGTTTTGTCTTGGATAGTGCTCAAAGGCATAGCCCTTCGTCTTCTCTCGATGTCTAGATGTACGCACGCATTAAATTGATTAAGTGGGAAGTGCGACCAGCTCAGAAGTTCCCCTTTCTATCGTGAACTACAAACTCTGAACTATCATGAAGCATGCTCTAGCGGCGGTGCAGATGATCGTCCTCCTATCAGATAGTGACATTTCGGCTGGCGTGCACTCGAATTTAGCGAAGAGATACAGCAGTATTCGGCACCAGTTCTATTCTGACAGTGCTCGTCCTGAACTAGGCATTCGGGCTTGTTGTGAGCAACCGTACAACGACCCAGAACGTCGATTTGAACAAATGTACCCAGATGTATTAACGCATGCTCCGACCGACGTCGAGTGGTTCATTTTCACGTTTTCTGACACTTGGTGGCACTTGCCCAATCTCGGTATTGAGCTCAATCGCATTGAGTCTACGATATCTCCTGCTACCCCAGCAAATGATTTTCTTGTCGTAGGAGGTGGCGGCTACGTTGTTTTCGATGCTTTCATGATCTTGTCAAGGCCAGCGCTGGCGTATTTCTCCAACAAAACGGTTGTTGAAACATGTCGATCTGAGCTGAACGCATGCAAAAAGTACGAATATCGCATGCCAAACGAGTTCGCGCAGATGGTTGCCATTGGGTGTCATTACAACGGTCCAGACACCGGCCGAAAACCGTCGGTGCCTTATAGCGCATCCAACTTAGTGAACTATTGCGCAGCAGCTCCATTAGCGCGCGGCAAATGCGGGCCAAATGCAATCGGGTGCGAATGGAGGTTTGGCCGCCTTGCTCGAGAAGAGCCCCCAGAAGTTGGGCCTGATTCTCCGTCGAGCAATGAAATGGCACGCCGCCGATTCCGGCAAAACCACAAGCGAGGTCAGATTCGATTGATGAAGCGCGAGTGGCCACCAGGCATGCAGGAAGAGTGTCTGCCCGTGATGTGCGCACTAGTCGGATTTGAGAAGGCTGACAGTGAATCGCAGGTCAAGTTGGAAGAAATGGTGAAGAAACAGGCTGCTTCAAGATGTTGTGACAATGGCACTGCTTACCACTCAGCCACTTCATGGTGAGATGTTTAATGTCGCCGTCCATACCGGACCATATCTATAG
>Ga0307982_1003709_pt1 | contig 12156 bp, 17 predicted proteins | sample OrgLakmetagen989_FD_201847 | JGI IMG/M metagenome (GOLD analysis project Ga0307982, IMG submission 201847) | Saline water microbial communities from Organic Lake, Antarctica - #989 | ecosystem: Environmental > Aquatic > Non-marine Saline and Alkaline > Saline | place: Antarctica: Organic Lake... | reverse complement strand
TGTCGTTTTATTTTCGTGCAGCAATCAAGCAAGCTTCGAAGCAAGAACACACAGCAAGGAAAGACAATGGTGTCAACTGGTCTCTCCGCTTGGCTTGGCGTCAGCCTGCTTGCTAGCGCTGCTGCCTTTCCGCCTCCGGTAATACTTGCTACGATACTAAAATATATGTGTATGTGTTTACTCAAGAGCATACAAAACGTATTCGTGCAGGCATGTATTTTCTTCTTCTTTGCAAGTTTTCACTGCAGGCTCTTCGCATTTTTGTCTTTAACTGAGATGACTTTTTAAAGTTAATGGGGCTTCATCGATGTCTTACTTATATCAGCGCACATGCCAAATGTCGGCACCATGGCCAGCTGGGAATTCTTACCCGCCAGACAACGCCGTTACTAGGTACTGTATCAATTGATAAATGCAGAATTGGGAAACGTATCTTTTAGGAAATGTCGACTCGTTTTCATAGGATACGAAATGGCAAAGCCTTAACGACTGCCCATTCAAGCAAGTAATGGCACCTTTTTTGTTTACTTCCATACCTTGATATTCAGGTACACTGTCGATCTGGATCTACCTCAATCAGAACGCTGGAACGCTCTTGCGACGCAATACGGCGCTGCCATGATCAAAATGATTGATGCCTTTTTGGAGCACTTAGAAGTAGGGCCCCTGAAGCAAGACATTCCTGAACTACTTGCAGCAATTGGCGATCACGCCGACACTATTTTGACGCGCATGCCTTACGGAGATGAACTTAAAGGCCTCGCAGCTTCTGCGGGTGCTGACATTGCTAAAGTCATCCTGTTCAATCTGGGGTATGATGCGTAGACGCGTAGACACACACTCTCTCATTAACATATTTATTGTACCTAGGATATGAACAAATATGTTTGTCTTAATTATACTATTGGAGTTCTCTCTCGATGTATACGCCAGTGTACACATGAATGATATCCATGTCGCTGCTTGTTTTGTGCGTGCTATAGGAATCTGTTTTCTGGTATAATTGCCTTGTCGTTTTGTTGCTCACCACTAGGTACGAACTCATGGGAGCGTGCACGTCAGTGGTGGCTCAGGATTCCGATGGGCACACCATTCACGGGCGCAACCTCGATTTTGGGCTTTTCTTGGGGCACAATTTCACCGGTCCAAATGACAACTTCCAGTGGACCAACACGCAGCTGCTGCGCGACCTCACGGTGATGGTAGACTTCACCACCACGCAAACCGCCAACGGCACCAGTGGTGGCGACGCGCGGATTCTGCACAGTGACGTGGTGTATGTCGGGTAGGGCATTCATCTATTTTGCCGTTGGTGCCTTTACTTCTAGTCTTGATGACTATTAAATTTCCCTCATTTTCTTTATTTCTACTTCTTCCTGCGCGACTTCATTACATCTCTTCTGTGTGTTCCTGCAATTCTAGGTACGTGGGCACTCTCACGGGCGTGCAGAAAGGCGCAGTCACCGTTTCAGTGGACTCTCGCTTCGACGACAACCGGGACGCGTTCTTGGTGCACTGGCTCAAGAACCCCAGTGATCCAGCCCAGCTCCTGAGCCAAACGTTGCGCTCCAATCTCGAACAAACTGACGTGAGTTCCGATAGAGCTTCATTTTATTCATTTTTGCCTTTGCTCGTTCGGATGGTGGAAGTTGATCGATTAAGGCTTTGATGTAGCACACTGCGTATATTCATGGCCGATTTCCCTCAATCGTTCGGATCCATCATATCGCTTTATTGATCCTCCGTTATTGTGACCACAAGGCGGCAGAATTTGATAACTACGTGTCCACCATCGGCAGCACCCGGCTGGTGGGGCCTGCTTACGCCATCATCGGAGGGCCCTCAGTAGGGCAAGGCAGCGTGCTTACCCTAGGCCCCAACATGACGCAGCCCATCGACGATTGGCGCATTCCGCAAGGCCTCCCCAGCAGCGCCGACTCGGCCGACAAGTTTTACGTACTCGAGGTGAGAAAACAAGAGGTGCTAGCGGCCGTATTGGAGTCGTATTATGATTGTTATGATTATCATGAATTGCGTTTGCTTCTCAATGGTGGAGAAAGCTGTTGGCAACCTAATTATCGTTTTCTTCTGTGTCGTTTGAACTTTTAGCACTCACCTTTTGATACCCTCCTGGATTCATAGACCAATTACGACCATTGGGATGCTCCACCTATCGTCGACGATCGCCGCACAGCAGCTTTGGACTGCATGGACAATTACATCGGTGAAAGCAACGTCTCGAAGGAATCTGTGTACAGCATGCTGACAGCATCGCCCAACAAAAACCGCTTGACGACTTACACCGCTTTGATGGACTGCGGTAAATCACCTTGAGATTCTTTCCGATTTTTCACATTTTAACACCATCTCACCATTTCATGCCGTTGCATTAATCCAACGGGATACTAACGATCATCTAATGTAACCGCTTCCCTTCTATCTATTCTCCCCTGTTTGTGCCTAAATTTCAGCGGCGGGTACTTTGGAGGTGTCTCTTCAGTACTGCTGGGAAGACTCTTGCGTGCCTTGGTAATACAGGGCCATTACAGTAGCGCGTTCAAAGAAACGTGCGCTATCAATGAAGTGAGGGCACCGTGCCGCCTGACAACCCCAAATGCGATAAATATTTGTCTGCCAATTTGCCTTCAAGTCCCCAAGGAGTTTCTTTTTAAGAATCATTCATATATAACGCAAACAAGAATTAATTCAAGTTTTCGGCTTGGATGTGGTCGAGTTTTCATACGCAATGCTGCATATGAGCGCAAGTTGTGGGTCCTCCTTCGGTCCCTAGGAGCTTACTTGAGGCCTACGCAGCAACCACATATAAACACGTGCCAAATACGGACGAGCCCTACATGCCACACAGCAAATAGCCCGCAGGGTACCGCGTTGCCAATCACATAACGAACCCTCTGCTTTATTCTATTAGCTATTAGAATCAATAAGTAGTCATGAATTAATTGGCTTGTGGCATTTCGATTATTATATATGGCCCCATATTTATCCGTAGCGCGCACCTCTAGTGGGCTACGTGGATCTCCTTTTGAAGGAAGGAGGTGCATCAATCTCGTTGATGCAAACAGGGATTAGTTACTCTGACGGAATGCTTTGCAGTGGCCTTCGCCCAGCGCTGCCACTGCCACGGCCAGACACTGCTACTGCGCTACTGCTGCGGGCGTTTCCTTGAACAGAGGAGGGTTCACTGAGCTTGCTGGTGCTCTTTCCTAAGCTTTTTGCCAGTATCGAACCACTTCGAGCGCGCGGAGGCAACGAGGACGCCCGTGCTGCAGCAGCGGCCTCCCGAGCTGGAGACCGCTCGCGTGAAAGGACCGGAAGCCGAGCATCGCGTGGTGGTGAGCCTTTGTTGATGGAGGCCATCACTTTCGAGCTCACAGCAGCATTTGGTTCAAAGGCACGCTTTATAACGCGTTTCGCTTTTCCAAGTTCACAGGAGTTCACGCTGGTACCAAATCGAAGCGAAGACACGGACTCTGCAACACTCGACTCCAGGGGCGATAAGTTAAGCAGCATGAGAGTCTTGCCGTTAGCAGAGAGCGCAGGATGCAGCAACTCTGTTAGCTTTGAGTCGCGGAAGGGCACATGGGAAGCTTTCTTCCCGAGTGCGAGGAATACTCCACTGAGAGCTGATAAGGATGTGTTGATATGCTTTGCTTCAGTCAGCGCTTGACCAGTTACCCCACTCTTTTCAACTCGCTCACTTCCGGCAAGATCGACCAAGTCGAGTTGACCGTGGAGTGTGACGCCTTGTTTTGAATGCGTTGCTGTCATATGCAGCGTAAAAACTGAGTGCGAACGGCTCGACTCCGCGTTCATTAATGTTGCTGATGTTGACCTGTTTTGCGGGCCACGTGCATATATATATGATAAAATGAAAATACGCAGTTAAATGTAGAGACAACTATGTATTGAAGCGCTTACCTCAGCGACGCCGCGTGCATCATGAGTTCGTCGATGGACTTTTTGTCTGCAGGATCTACGGGCACCGTCTCTACGCCAGTGATGATGTTCTGTCCGAACTCATTCGCGACAATTTTGAACTTTTTCTTCGAGTTTCCAGCTGGCTCTGAGTCCTGATTTGAAGTTTTTGCAGCATGCCCTGAAGAAACTGACAACGGTGAGGATGAAGAGGGGCTCAGCAAATCTTTGATGGCTTCGCAGTAAATTTCCACGAAGCTGACTTTCATCTCAAACGCCCAGCCAGCTTCTTCGAGCTGCGCTTTACGTAGCGCGACTTGCTCAATTGCCCGCGGGATAATTCCACGTTCAGCACTACTTACTTCACCTGTCATGGTGTATGTTTTGCCGCTACCAGTTTGGCCGTAAGAAAACAGGCACACATTGTAACCGTCTAGCGCAGACTGCACGAACTCAGATACCTCAGCAAATACTGCAGCCTGATCGTCCTGGACGCCAAAGGTGCGATCATAAGTAAATGAGTGCGTCACTTCGAGATCTGTTTTGCTATCCTCATGGTTGCTATCAAAGAGCCGTGCCATCGCGTGGATGCTGCACCCGTCAGGATCACACCGCAGCCAGGCTTCATCGTCATTGGCACGAGGTGCCTCTAATTCGTGCGGTAAGAACGGCCGCACACGCGCAAATACCCTCACATTACCGCGAAGCTCCTGTATAGTGTTGTGCAATTTGCGTCTTTCAGCGTCCTGATCTCTGACTTTTGCTACGAGTGTCTCTCGCGACATCAACTCCTTTGCCTCTGCAGCAGCCACTGCCGCCTCGGCGGAAGATGCCACAGCACGGGCTGCAGCTAGAGCTGCCGCAAGGTCTGCTACTTTGTCGGCATGCCGTGATGCGTCTATAATTCGCTCTTTTTCGAGGTCTAGCACTCTTGTTTCGAGATGTTGGACCTGGACAGTGTGCTGCGAGGCTATTTCGTCAGCGTGTTCCTTAGCTGCAGCCTCAAATGCATCTTTGGCTGCTGCCACAAGTGATGCAACCTCACTTTCAGCGATATCGCCGCTAGTATCTGCCTTACTGCTGCTGTCATCTTTGTCAAGCTTCGAATTGGATCGTTCAGCGAGTTGCGAAGCTGACGCGAGCGCTTCTGCAACGGCAGCAGCACGTGCGGAGGATGCGGCTTCTTCCTTGCTCAATACCAGTGCTTCCGTAAGGTGGGCATTAGCCAATTCAAGTTGCTTAACCTGTCGCCACACATGCGTATAACTCGCTGAAATTGTGGGAGATGACCGAGTTAAGCCTATGAGTTAAAGCTCAAAGACGACGTAGCACATAACATAGAAACAAAGAAGTAACCTTCGCGTGGAGCGCTGCAAGGTCTTGAAGCTCCAATTCCTTTGCTGCGCGCACTTTCTCAGCCTCAACATCTGCTGCCTCACGCGCCATCTTGCTCGTTTGAAGAACGGAGTTCGGCGGCGCGTCGAGTGAGGCATCGCTTAAGGGCAAGCATGAATCGGAACCGAACTTGGCATGCATTAGTGCTACAACATGAACCAAATACCTGGGAAAGCATAGATGCAAGCGCATAGATTCCACAAAAAGAGCATAAGAATGTACGTAATTCAGTACCTTAATAATTGTGCTCGTCTTAGAACCTGACAAAGTGAGGATATTCTCAAAAGACTCCACTATCAAATCAGACAAGACTTACGGCACGGTAAAGCATTCATCGAGTTTGGCTGATGGATCCAGCAAATTATCAGCGCCATGAAGCTTCGCAAGCTCCTCTAGTGCAAGAGCCAAGTCCTGAGATGATATGCCCGTCATTCGCTCTGAGTGCGGCAGCGAATTCTATTGTTGCAGGCAGAATTGCACACAAATTGTCTCACTTGAGGAGGTGTTCGAAGAATATTCCAATAGGCAAATGCCAGGGACGCTTTACAAATATTTTTATACCTCGGGATCGAAATGATGAAGCAGTGCAAGAAAAACTGCTCCATTCTGAAGGCTACTCGCGAGATCCTCTATAAGTATCGGTTCGCCAGAAACGCCTTCAGGTGGCGATGTATAACGCAGCAGCCAGTGAATAAGCCGGGTGCGCACCTAAGAAATCACACGAGATGCAGCGGAGTCAACTGCACTTAAGCGGCTGCATTATACTGTTTTACGTTTCTATTATTAGATTGATGCAATATGTAGATACATTTGCCGGGGCTAATTCTAAGCTTGACATCAAAGCCTTACGGAGATCGCGACAATAATGTTGGATTATCGGAGTAAATACCTTCACGTCAACAGAACTTTTATCTTCATCGGCATCACTGTCCTGACCAAGTGCATCTGCAATGGTGAAGTAGGCCATTATGGACCACATAAGACCAAGGACAAGTTTTGGGTTACCATCAACAACATCCGATGGACCTGGTGGACAACATTAGAGTAGATAAATCCAATACGATTGACGTCAATGAAATACGTGCAAGTCGAAGAAAACCAGGAAGGCTCACCAACGAAGAGAAGACGAATGCCGTCTCTAGAGCGTAAGAATTTGAAAACAACATTTTGATTCGCCACAAGCTGAATTCGCATTTTGCCACTGCTCATCTTCCCATACTTCTTCAATTCTGTCTTGCTGAGGACCTTAGGTTGCACGATGTTTGGGTGAAGTCAGTTGATATATGCCAAAGTTTGTGTTCAAGAATATTTCTGAAACAGATGGCTTACCTCGCATAAATTGTATAGAACAAAGCCATCTTTCAAGTCCTCGAATAGATCTTGAATTGTAAAGCCGCGCGGTTCAAGCACCTTGCCAACCCAGCCTTCCAAAACCTAAACATGATTCATAGGTCAGGTATATTAACAACAACATGAAAGATGAATGCTGCATCAGAAAAGCTCATTTCGATTGTGCTTCCGATTCTAATGCCGACATTATAAATGCCAACAATGATGATGGCGATTATAGAAATGATATCAGAGGTACGATGAAATGTCAATGATGATGATACCTTTTTCAAGCGAAGATCTCCAGCATTTTGTCGCGCGTTGGTGCCCGGTTTGAGTCCAGTGTTTGGGATTTCAGTCATCACGCCTTCAAAGTGGCTCAACACTCCGTTGAACGTTCACGTATGATGAGGTAACTTTTTTATTAACTTTGTGCAGAAACTCCTGGTCTCGCGAGACGGGAGACGTGCCAAAAACTACTGAAAGAAATTTGCTCGAACGTTATTTTGAATCTCTGGGAGATGGTCTGTACAGTAACTATAATTTGTTCATTTTTTGTATCATATTAGTGTATATCTTTTGTGCTGTGTTGAATCTCATCAAGATCAAGATCAATCTGTCTGTGATCCCAAGCAGATTTTGTCGGTTCTTTTATATGAAGAGTTTACAGATAGTAAGACCCGGTTGAGCGCAGTCTCTCACCTATAGCCCAAACCTCGCCAAGCTCCTAAAATACTTTACCCTGATTGTCTTGGTACTCCATATTAGTTTGCATACATCCCAACAAAGTAGCCATGGTATATCTGCGGTTTCTATTGTTGACCACTTTAGGAATCGCAAGTGCCTTTGCTCCTACTTCTTTATTACAGCGACATTGGGTGCAGTGCTCCTCACTTACACCAGAAGTACCGGGAGAGCCAGGAGTTGCCACAAGAAAACTATCGCCATTAGAGCAGGCTTTGCTAGCAGATAGAGCGACAGGGTCATGGGTCGAAGACGGCTGGGTGGACGATGAAACCTTGGACGACTCCTGGCTATCGTCGTCTAACAACCATTTCAACACCTTCAAAAAGTCATCTACCTTCAAAAATGTGGACGATTTCTTAGCTATTGACAATCCAGTCTTAGGTCGCTATCGCGACGACGGCTGGATTGACGAGTCCGAACCAATTCCGCCTCTGAAGTCCGTGGATGCAGCATCTAGGGCAGCACTTGACGCAATCAAAGCGCCTACTCCTCCATCTTGGCCGCCAAAGATACGGCCACGCGACAACAAACGACAAGCCTCCTCGCCTTAGCATTGCTTGAAAAATACTACTATCACAATGCCAATGCTCTGCTGCGTAGCACCCTCCTGTTCGCTATCACAGATGGTGGGCTAACACGTGCTCATGTTCGATGGACATCCGCACAAGGGTTCGGGTTCGCCTCGTTAACAAGAAAAATGTATATTCCATAATTCTAAATTCAATTCGCTCAATTCGCACTTCGAACCCGCGATATATTATATGTTACGTAGAAACAAGCACATAGCACATGTAACACTAATTTTTCACAAGATGTAGGGGGGCTCTAAGAAAAAAATCGACCCTGATAATCTGATAAAGTAAAAAAAAAATCCAACTCAATTATCGATCTTTAATCCTGATTATCTGATTAAGTTTAAATTATCAAACTATCCCACTATCCCTTACATCAAACCGTTTTCTACCCTGCTCATGCTACGTAGTACGTATCTCAACTCCTAGAATTGAACATCAAGATTTTTAATGCTTCTTATATGATCACAAGTTTTTTTTCCTGTCATTTATCACAACGGAAGAAACTAGCCCATGTAGCACAAGCATATGGATATGGCTTTGTGCGATTAAGAATTGAAATGCCATTACTTTTTTCTAGACTCCACTGAGACTACCATGACGAAGCTCAAACTGGTATGGAGAGACAAGCGAAGCACCATGCCCAAACGCGCGAACCGCCCGCACCTGTGTACTCATATACTCATGATTAAATTCTCGTTCTGAAGGCTCGAGAGAGACGCACATCACTTCGCGTGGACGACGTCAGTGGGGCGGGCATTGCTAGCCTTTGCTTCGAGCTCCGCTTCGTGCGCAAGGACTTCGTCGTAAGAACCGCGGAACCCGTCAGGAGCTTCGTAGATGTTGTAAAGAACGGGGGCGTCCTCCGAGTCGACGCCCTTGCCACCTTCCACGTCGTCGACGTCGCCGCCACCAGCACTGCTGCTGCGGGCGTGGCTGGCTTGGCCGTCGAAAAAGCTGTACTTGACTTTGCCGCCCGGAGCAAGCGCGCGGCGCACGTCGGCGTACACCGTCTCCGTCTCGCGGCCGCTGTCCACCGTGACCACTTTGCCCATTTTCTTGAAGTGCTCGATCACTGGAAGAGTAGACTCGATGTGCGTGCGGAACCGCTTTCGGATCGCGTCAATGTTGTCGTCGGAGCGGCCCGACGTTTCACCACGAGACAGTAACCGCTGCTCCATGACGGACTCAGGGCAGTCGAGGTTCAGCACGAACTGAATGTTACACTGGTCCATGTCACGCAGCCACACGTCCAAGTTTTCTTGGTTACGCGGAAAGCCATCGATCAAGAACTTGCCGCTGCCAGGCGACTTTTCCATGGCCTCCTTCAACAATCGTACTGTCACATCAGAAGGAACAATTTTGCCCTGCGAAATTAGGCCCTCAATCATTTCCCCGAGCTTGCTCCCACTCGCACGCTCCGCACGTAAGAGGTCGCCTGCCGACAGGTGCTGGTAGCCGAATTCCTTGACAATTCGGGAGCAGTTCGTCCCTTTGCCACTTCCTGGGCCACCTAAGACGAAGATGACTTTTGGCGCATTATCCTCCTCTTCTTGTGCTGCATTGATTTTGTTGAGGACAACTTTAGCTCCCACCATGCCCCCAACAAAAACTACAGCAGCTCCGGCAACAAATGCCATGACGCTAGACTTATTTCGTCACTTAGCTAAGATGAGGTAGAGAAGAGAGCAAGCAAAGTTTGCGACTGTGTTTTTATGGTGTGCTCCCCTTGTCTCTTGAAAAGCAAGTAGAGCAGTCGACAGGATGACAGGCCGCAGGAGCAAAGGAAGACGTTTTTTATTATGGCAAGAAAGATGAGTTGACGAGTTCGTTCAGCGAACGACGCAAGCACCGAGTACCGAGTGCCGCGACCCTAATTTAATCTGTGTAGCATCCGTCGATTCCTTGATCCTTGACATCGTCTATCGTCTACTTATCTTGTTACTGTAGTCATAGTCGAGTCTATAGATATCTTTGCGAACTCTGCGCAAATGCTTAGCTCTTCGTCTTCATGAAGCTACTCCAAGAGTCGTTCTACTTCATAATTGAGTAAGGCCTTATTAGTATATCTTCGACAGGAGCTAGCTACCGCGAGCGTCTGTAGTTATTGCAGCAATCAATAGACTTAGTCGAAGTTCTCAAAGAGACACTCTTTTAGTCAAATTTGCAGACGAAATGGAGGACCTCGCGGCTCCTTCTAACATAGAAAGCGATAGTAAGGACGGGAGTTCTTGTTTCAAATGGCATGCCTCCCGCTTGGAGCTAGATTGGGAGGTGAGTGTTCAGTAATGTGTCCTACAACCTTGCTTCTTGAGGGTTTTATTAACTCAATGTTATGTCTTCGTGATTTCTCTTGGCAGACTGCCAGTGACGACAAGAAGCTATCGGGCCAGATTCGCCAGACCGCCGCGCGGGAGATCTATTGTTTGACTGCAAATCCTGCTCCTTCGTTGAGGTCAGATGCGCTAAGGCGTCTCCATGCCCACTTAAAGCGACTGTACAAAGCAGTCCTTCAAGACGACGCCTCAACATTGCCTGCTCTTCACGATGAAGCAGACAGCACTGCCACCTGGACCCCGTCGTTACCTATACATCCAGCGTTTCCGATTTTATTTGGTGTCAGCGAAATTCCAACCAGCACCGGCGCAGCTGCAGCTGCTGATTCCGCTGAGCCGATACGCATGGCATTCCGGCATCACTCTCACTCTCTCAGATCTGGCCTCGCACTAGAAAGGCATCGACTGTTGCGGCTGCCTGACGTGCCAGGATTTGCGCCCATTGATGCCGCTGCAGCGTCTGACCTCCAAACTCGCTTCTTGTTTTATCAGTTGCTAAAGGCCGTAGCTCACCTCCACGGTGATGACGACGACGACGACGACGAAGGCAGCAAGAGCTACAGCAGAAGTAAGAGTGGCGGTGGCAGAGATGGTGGCTCTTTCGGTGGAGTGGGCTTGGCGGCCTGTGACATACGCCTCACTGACCACCACTGGCTCGTGCTAGTCCCAGCGATTGCTCCAGCTTTACTATGGCCACCGAACAGTTCCACCAGTGTTCCTCATGAGACCGCACAGGACTCTTCAACGCCTGAAGCTTCCTTTCTTGCCTCCGCTGCTACACCACTAGAAATACACCACGCGGAGATGGCGGCTCAACTAAATACTGCCGCTTCTCTAGAGCCAAAAGTGCCCCGCCCTATCGATTGGGGGGTGCCCATCACAGAGCAGTGGTGCCAAGGGCGCATGTCGAACTTAGACTACCTCTTGTGGTTGAACCGGGCGGTGGGGCGGAGCACTTCCGACGCCAAGCTCCATGCCGTGGTGCCGTGGGTCTCGGACTGCGTTACTCCATGGGGTGGGTGGCGGGACCTGGAGCAGTCCAAGCGGCGGCTCAAGAGCGGCGACCAAGCGCTGGATCTGAGCTACGCCCACTCGAGCCCACCGCACCATGTCGCCGAGGGTTTGTCCGAGCTGGCGTTCTACATGTACGAAGCTCGCCGAGTGCCTCTCGCTACCCTGCGCGCCACGGTATACGGTGCCCTGAAACCCATTGATAGCTATTGCTGAAGGGGTTTGACTTCGAAATATATGCTTCATAAATCGATTCATATGGCAAAAGAACCTGTCTCCGAATGATTTTTACGTTTCACATTGCCTAAACTGCTTTCCTGTGCGCCGATACCTATCACAAAGGTGCGCTCCAACTTTGTGGCGGCGCAGTACCCAGTCTCCATCGCTCGGCTCATTGCGTGGAGCCCCGACGAAGCCACACCCGCTTTTTACACCGACCCTTCCCTGTTGCGAAGCCGCCACAAGGGATTGGGTTTGGCTGACCTTGAAGTGCCGCCTTTTGTGGTGGGGATGGCAGACGAGAAGTTTGGGGGCGACCGTGCTATTGCTTTCATCAGCTACCACCGCGCGCTCCTAGAGTCACCTCAGGTACATATGACGTGCAATTGATAAAGTGGAGATGAAGATTTAGAGTCTTTAAAGTGAGATTTAGAGACTTTTGTTCCGTTCCGCTTTAATGTCATTAATCAGGTGAGCCGCTACTTGCACCGGTGGATTGACTTGGTCTTTGGCTGCAACCTCCTCGGCCCAGCAGCTCGCCGCCACCGCAACGTGCCTCTGGCGCCCTCAAGGCACCACAAGGGCCTAGAAACCTGTACCGCCATGGGCAG
>Ga0307982_1003708_pt1 | contig 12158 bp, 11 predicted proteins | sample OrgLakmetagen989_FD_201847 | JGI IMG/M metagenome (GOLD analysis project Ga0307982, IMG submission 201847) | Saline water microbial communities from Organic Lake, Antarctica - #989 | ecosystem: Environmental > Aquatic > Non-marine Saline and Alkaline > Saline | place: Antarctica: Organic Lake... | reverse complement strand
ATATGTGTAATACTTTAAAAATAAATATATATTATGTTAACAATTATCTAGCTTAACACAACTACCATCGTATGTTTATGTTAAGAGCTATTGCACAGCTATCACCTTAATCCAATATTAATTATACACATGCGTTGTACATTAACCAATACATATATAAAATATTCTTCTAGCTTATGTATCTCTAAATCTAAACCTAATAATTTTCCTATTCTTAATATTATTCTTATTTTTTTACATCATATCAAACTAACTCTTCTCCCTTGTATCTTAAAATTTACTTTATTTTGTAATGTATCTAACTTTATAACTATTATACGTATTTGTATATGTATACCTCTGCTAGTGTCTACTGCCATTTGCTGTCTTCATTTTGCTATATAATATACTTCTATTTACATACCACTTGGCGGATGTAATGGATAAAATAATGTTCCCATATTTTGCATCTGGTGATCTACTTGGTATGTCTTACTAGATGCTAATGGTTGCCCCATCTCCATATGCCCTGCATTCTCTACCCTTGGCATACCCTGTAATACACACCCCTGACCACTTCCTATTTGACTCGGTTGCGCTCCCATATCTGTTAAACGTTCTTTGCTATCATATTCTTTGCTTACGAAATCAGCCGCGCTATGTGTTGGGCCCAAATTAATACTCTCCATTCCTATATGGCTAGCGAATCCTTCAACACCACTAGCAGTATTATTGTCAGTAGCATGGTCAACATGTGGGTGCATTGGGGGTTTGCTAGCTTCTACATATGACATTTCCCCTTCTCTAATTTCATCATTAGTCAATACAGCTGTATGTTGATTAGCTGGAGCACGTGTGGCAACTAGTTCTTCACTGTAATTCTTAAATAACTCTTGTGCCCGGCGTGTTCTTATATATACGGCTAGCATAAGTACTAAAAATGCCATGGCAACACCCATTCGGATATCAACTAGGGTAACGCACAATACCGCAACTGCTAGTAACACCATATTACCTGTATTGTTGAATATCTTAGGGAGTAGGGTAATGCGATCGGCATACATGGGGACTAGAGCGGCGGCAACTGCCATAAGGACAATAGCTAGCATGCATAATTGTGTTTTCATCTTTTGTGATAACATTATGATATGATATTTTGGGATATGATATTTTGGGATATGGTATCTTATTATAGTATATAGTATATAGTATCTTATTTTAGCTTAGATATTTTAGTTTAGATATTTTAGTTTAGATATTTTATTATAGTTTGGATATTTATTGTTTAATTATTTGTATATTATTTATGATATTATTTATGATATTTTAGATATATTTGTTATGTATGGATTATTATGGATTATGTTTATGTTATTGGTATATTTTATTATATATATGCTAGCTATTGTATTTTTATTTTAACTATATATAATAAAAGAAAACTAACATTCAATGTATAGCAAACATATATATACAAATTATATATCTATTACAAATTATATATCTAATTAATTAAAAAAACTCATAAAATTATTTTAAAAATACTTAATACTACTTATATATAAATAATAACATATACGCTAAAACTATACACATATACACATATACACATACACACATACATATACACATACATATACACATACATATACATAAACATAAACATATAATATACAATACATAATATGCTATTAAATGTTACAACAAATATATCACATTATATAATAACCTATTATACCCACTACACCGCCTGGTTAGATACCCAATGTACCAAATTAGATATATGGTGGGGCGGTCGTGATTGGCGAATATGGCTGTCATTGTTATGTTTCATACTAGCTGGTATTACTATCTCTATATACTACATGTCTATATCTACATGTCATAACGAGAATAATGATCATAGCAAACAAAGTGGTGGTGATGATGGTACTGCTACATTGAACTTGGATGGTGGTAAAAATCTAGATAAAAATTCTAGTAGTGATCCAAAACAGTTGATTGGTAGCACACTATATGAAGAATATAATAATAATGAAGAACCTATTGTTTTAGGGCAAGGTGATAGTATGGCTAATGCTTTAAAGCGCGAAGCTGAAGCAAAAAAAGCTGAACTACGTAAATTAGGACGTGCAAATTGGGAAATTAAGGAAATAGTGGCAGGTAGAATGTCCAATCCATTACAAACTAGCACACCACCTAGCACACCACCTAAAGCACCTAATGTAGTAGAACCAATGTCATACTCTAAAATGATGGAAGAGCAAAGAAGAATAGAGGAACAGAAAATTAACACCACAAAACCAGTTACTGAAACAAATTTACCATCCAGGCGTGTGTTAGATCCTTCACCACTAAACACACCTGCAGCACTTAGGGCTATGTTGAATAGTGGTAATACAGAAAGAAAAGAAAAAGAAAAAGCTAAAAGCAAGCCACCACAACAAACATTAAACTTAGGTAGCAATTTACCTCCCAAATCAAATACTAATAATGGCGTACCCCCACCTCCACCACCACCACCCCCACCCCCAGAAAAACCAACTAGGCTAGCAGCAGAATTACAAAAAAAAAGTAAAGAAATGGCCGCAAGTCGTGAAAGACGAGAACGTAAGGAAAAAGAAGCAGCTAAAAATAAAGAAATACAAAAAGCAGCAGAAGCAGCTAAAAATAAAGAAATACAAAAAGCAGCAGAAGAAGCTAAACAAGCAAAACAGAAAAAATTAAGTGCATTACGCTTCAACGAATTTTATTTTAAAAACGAACCCAATAATAAGCAACCTGCTAAGATACCAGGCACATCTAGAAATGAAGAAATTAGGGCTGGGGCTGTTAAATTAAAGACAGGATTAGCTGCTCATCAGCGGCAACAAAGTGATACACTAATGGCACGAAAAAACATAAATAATGCACGCGCTGCACTAAAAAAATTAGAAAGTGATGCACAAAAAGAAATAGCGGAAGATATTCCCGAAAATCTTACAACTGTACAACGTGATAATGCAATTAGAGAAGCAAAAAAACATTTAAAGGATATGAAAAAAGAAAAAAAGATTAGTAAGGCAGATAGCAAGATAGCCAAAGCTAGAATTGAATCGAGAATTAAAAATATTGATAAATCACTAAAACAAGCTATTAAAAAGAAAGATATTAGTATGAATAGGAATGAATTTATAAGTGCAAGTAAAGCATCTAAAGCGGCAACTGAAAGTATACTTAATTCTACATCGCAAAATTTACTTAATAAACGTGCTAGGCTAACAGATAAAAAACAAAAAAAGGTAGATGAAAAACAAAACAAAAATGCAAGACGAGTTGCAAAACAAAACTATAAAAAAGAATTTTATTCAGGACAATCTAAGTCTGTGTTTAAAATACATAAACGACTCGGTGATAAACTTACATTTGCACATCGCAGAAACAGCGGCTATAAAAAAGAATTCCAACCAAAAACAATTAAACAAAAAATAATAAATAAAGCTAAACAACCAATACGTTCAATAGAATCATATAGCAAAAATAAATACGCAAATGTTAAACTTAAATTTCAGCATAAAGCGGCTAAAGCCGAAATACGCAAAGCATTTGATAGTGGTAAAATAACTGTATATGAAAGAAACAAACGGTTAAAAGATATTGAAAAACCCACTAAACCCAAAAAAACAAATACAGTAACTAAACCTACACCCGACCCCAAAACATTATATACACAAACCCCCACTGCTACTTCGAGTAACTCTGTAAAGAATCAGAGTAATATATCAAAAAGTTTAAAGGGTCCTTCACCATTGTCAGATATTAATGTAGGTATAATGAGAACCGTTAAAAATTTGGCTACTGTAGCTGCACCTCTTGCGGTCGTTGCTGCAGCTTCTTCTGCCGCTACAACTGCTGCTATAGCAGCAGTTGGAAAAAATGCAGAAGAAGCTGCGGAGAAAGTCCTTAAATTATAGTATACTAATTATAGTATTTTAATAATTTTTATAAATTTTAATAATTTAAACAAATATATACAAACCACAATAATACCATATTATATTAAATATTAGCTAACACATAATACACATAAAATATCACATAATACATATCATATATCACATCGCATATAACAAATATGTATATAGCAACAAATAACCTCATATCCGATATTACTAACAACCTAATAAAATGGTTTCCCACCGGTATAGAGCTAGAAGACCGTATAAGAGCCATACCCCCCGATGAACGTACTTATTGCCAACATACTTATCTTTGGTATCGTCGTAATTTTTGGTATGTTATGGCAGCATGTGGTACCATACTATTGGCCACTATTCTATTTGATATATTATATAGTAAAAATATGGCTAAAAATATAGCTAAAAATATACAAACTGGTGGTGATAATATGTTTTCTAAGAAAACCGCAAATGTTGGTTCATCAATTTCATCCGGTATGTCCTCAGCTAAAGCCGGTATTAAAGCTGGTGCTAGCAGTATTAAATCAGGTGAAGCATTCAAAAAGGCTGGGGCTGGTATATCAAAGGGTGTTGGTGCGGCGGCAACTAAGTTTAAAGATTCTAGTGGTATGTTATATAAATGGATATTTACTTTGTTTATATTCTTTGCAGTCGGTGTATTTATTATGCCAACATTTGTTATGATAATTCTAGGTATACTGACTTTTAAAATAGCTCAGGGATCATTAAGCAAAACCGTAAGTATTTAATTATATAATTGTAACTAGCCACATAATATATATTTTAGTATTTTAGTATTTTAGTATATTTTTGTATATTAGTATATTTAGTAGTTATATTATGAGTCACTCGCATTATAATTACGTAATATATCCCTAATTAACTGATTACCTCCAGCTACGGGATTAGATTCATCGGCTTTTTTATTGAAATCACGTAGTAGGGGCAATGTATTGCTAGACGAAAAATATTGTAATGTGAGATCTTCCATAACATCCTTGTCTAGATTAGTCTTATTAGGATCTGTCCTTATTTGATCTAATATATATTTTTGTTGTATTTTAATTATATCCTCTTTACTAGCTCCATCATTTATATTATTACCGTTATCATTAGTTACATTATCATTTTGAAAGCCCTCATTTATATTATTATATATAGTGTTAGATAGTATAATATTATTATAATTTGGTATAATATTATTATCATATGATTTTAATTGTGGTGTAACTCTAGATGTACATTGGTTCAATTTTGTAATAACATATATTACTAACATTAACATACAGAATGCTAATAATGCGGGAATCCATCTAGAAATTCTACCTTTAGTATATTCATATGTATCAGCATATTTAGTTTTTTTGGTTTTAGCTTTGGTGTTTGCTTTCATATGTTTAGCCATGGCTAGATTGCGTAGTTTTATAATTAACTATAAATAATACTTTAGTTATTTCAATATTTAGATTTAGTATATGTCAATATTATAGATAAGCTAGCGTAGATAGGATGGCATATGATGTATGAATTGAAATATATAACATATAACATATAACATATAACATTAGTACTATCTAGCGTAAGTATTAAGTATATTTTTTGCAAATGTACAATTATGTTGTTTGTATATATAGTTATAAACATATAATATAACAATACAGTAAAATAGTAAAACATTAAAATAATAACATATAAGAATACTATTATATTTTAAAAATATTCAAAATAATATAATAATACCATATAAATACGGTAAATACAAATAAAGTACAAATAAAGTACAAATAAAGTACAAATAAAGTACAAATAAAGTACATTATAAACACATAATAAATTACAAACTTAATCTAAATAATGTGTTCCCTAGAAGAAGCATTTGCCCCCATTACAAGAAATGTCCCAGCTATGTCAACACCAAATAGTATGGAAGATGAATATTCGTTATGTGGTTCTAACAGTGGTGTACGTAGTTACAATACCCATGGTTTCAATACAAATGGTGCATGGGTGCCAAGTACTAACTACCCAAACCAAATAGGTCAACCAACTACTCAAACTGATAATCGCCGTCAATATGCACAACCAGCAAATGCCATAGAACACCAGCAATGGACGAATAATTGGGATAAACCGAATTCAGCCCAATTTAGACGTGGTGTGCATTCCGAGCTTAGTCGAGAAAATCGCATGGGTAAACCTAGAGCTCATAATCAATCGGAAAATATATATGTGACTAGCCAAGCTGATTATCCCCCACGTAATATGCCTGATATGCCTAGTTCTCAATACCCACATGATGCTAATTATGTTCCATCGTACATAAATGCGATTGACGGTAGTGCGGCACCAGGTGCCCCGGTAAATACTGTTGGTCAAGGATCCCGTAGTGCTAGTAAAATAAAAGATAACTTTGGTAGTGTTAGTATGCCTAGAGATAATAAAATATATGATGACAATGGAATTGGTCCAGTACCTAACCCTAGTGATTATAGAAATATACATCCTACACAATGGGACGAAAATATTAGTGGGGCACCGGCTCAAGCAAACCAATATGCTCCTAGAACAAGTCGTGTAGCAAAGGAAATGATGTTGGATGCTCCAGTGCCTAGTAGTACACAGGCTGTTAAAAACTTACAGGATCAGATAAGACAGCTAACGGCAAAGTTAGATAGCTTAGAGAGGAAAGTTGGTAAAGTTGAAAGTAGCCGATCGCATGACATTATATTGGTGTTAGTATTGGTTGTATTTCTATTATTTATAATGGATAGCGTATTTGGGTTTAATAAATTAACTTAAATTTATTGGCATCTAGCATCTAGCATCTAGCATCTAGCATCTAGCATCTAGCATCTAGCATCTAGCATCTAGCATCTAGCATCTAGCATCTAGCATCTAGAACCTTATATTATATATTACATATCTATATAAAATTATACTTTTTATACTATTATATAATTTCATAAATCCAAAATAAATCCAAAAATATTACAATAAAGTACCAATGATATCGCTAGGCATACCATTAGTTGGATTGTTACTTTTATTATTACCAAATTCGGCTAGTAAATTATTAATTTGGTTGCTACGTTGTGATATATCTTGATTACTAGCGCCATATATAGGCATTACATTATTGCTTTTAGCGGCAGAACCAGATTTTGGAGATATGAAATCATCTAGGCTTAATGGACCATTACTTTCTCTAGGTTGTCTACTCTTTCCCATTCTACCACTCCCACTACCATTAAAACTAACTGATTTTATTTGACCAATTGAATTATTTTGATTTGGGGATTGGTATGCATATGGTGATTGATATGATGTATTGTTTTGGGATTGATGTGGAGTGTGATATTGTGGTTGGATGGGATTTGTGGGATCTAGATATGGTCGATGAGTAAGCTGAATATGAGAAGGGATGGTATCAAATATAGGAGGTGGTCCAGGTTCTAGAGTATCTATAGATCCGGACTGAAAGTTTGGGTTATAATGTTCATTACCGGCTCTAAATTGTTCATCAACCGTCTCAAATGCCATCATCTTTTGTTTATGTGGAGTCATATTATTTGCACGGACTTGATCGCTGAATGTTTTTGGTTTAGATTGCCCGTTACCAGTTATAATATTTGTTGATGGAATACGAAAACCAGCAGCTAGAGCCGGATTTACATATTCACCTGAATCATATGGGTTTACAGGCTTATATTTAACATGTCGCCAACTAATATAAATATAATTGGGATTAAGAAAGCGTGTTATAAAACCCATATTGGAAAGATGTGACATAGCATATTCAATACAGGCGGGTCGATCGCGTATGGGCATACCGGATATAAAGGCAGGGACGGCATAGAATATGTAGCAATTATCGCTAGTACTATTGATATGTTTAATGCGTAAATTTATAGATTCAATGACATGTTCATATATTATATGGCGTTTAATACGGCGTTGTTCTAGTTCCTCATGTAATTTATTTATATTTATAAAACTCATTGATTCTAGATTCTAGGTTGTGTGTTATGGGTTATGGGTTGTGTGTTGTGGGTTATGGGTTGTGTGTTATGGGTTATGGGTTGTGTGTTATGGGTTATGGGTTGTGTGTTGTGGGTTATGGGTTGTGTGTTGTGGGTTATGGGTTGTGTGTTATGGGTTATGGGTTGTGTGTTGTGGGTTGTGTGTTGTGTGTTATATTTTAAGTTTTAAGTTTTATTATTAGTGCAATTTATAATTGTATAGCATATAAATTATCAAATATTTACACAACTAGAATGCATACAACAAATACACAAATACACAAATACACAAATACACAAATACACAAATACACAAATACACAAATACACAAATACACAAATACACAAATACACAAATATATTATCTAGTTTCATTCAAATATAATTGTTATAATGTTATATAGATGATAAACTAGTTAACTAGATATAGTATATTTTATAGATAGATATAATAAATTATAGTATATAAATATTAGTAAGAACAATAATATAAATAAAATATTACTATAAATAAAACAAATATATATAAAATATTATTACAATTACATTTGAATAAAAACAAATATATATAAATAATAAACCAACTCATTAATATTTAATCCAATATAAATAAAAACAAATATATTTATATATATATTATAATAATAAATAAATCCAAAACACTATTATGTCAGAATACACTAAACCGGGTGCACCATTTCATACAAATGATGTAACCCAACCCGCAAAATGTGGATCCGGTTTGCCATGGCATATACGCGATCACCGAGACACTAATTGTGAATGCAAATTGACAAATCACATGAATGCTAGTGGTGATATTTTAATTACTGGTAAAGTGCAAAATCCCGCAATTACTCATATATTATATTGGGCTGCATCCCCTCCCACCTTTGGTACTAGTTTTTCAGGTAGTGGTCATCCATATGCTAATCCTAAAATGGCATATGATAGGACACCTAATAGGGGAACTATACAGGTAGATGGTAATGGACAATTTAGCTTTCGTATTAAGTACCCAAATGCGTATTATGTAGGTCTAGGTACTTTATATGTACCACCACATGTTAATTTGCGATTTATATTAGCTGGCAAGGACCCTAATGACCCATCATTGACAGAGAGTAGTATTATTGTGGATGATGGTATACCATTCCGTATGTTGACATATCCTAGCCCGCCTAGTAATAAGCCGCGTACTAGCCCAATGTTTTATTGTGAGCCGTGCCGTGGCGCCCGTAGTCAAGAAGAAATATTGCGTGCTAGAGCGTATCCGGAAGTCAACAAAATGCCGGATAACTTTTGGGGATTAGCACCACCTCGATAGTAAAACAATATACATTTTATTATATTATATTTTGTGTATATTTTGTGTATATTTTGTGTATATTTTGTGTATATTTTGTGTATATTTTGTTTTTTATTTATTATCATATACAAATTATAACATATACAAATTATAACATATACAAATTATAACATATACAAATTATAACATATACATATACAAATTATAACATATACAAATTATAACATAGTATAGATAGATATTAAAACATAGTATAGCTAGAGTTAGCACTTTGCAATAAATAATACTAAATATACACAAAATATACACAAAATACACAAAATACAAAATACACAAAATATAATATAATAAAATGCCAACCGCAAAGGAAATAAAGTTGCAAAGAGCTAGACAGCAAAAACAACAAAATACAAAACATGAACAGGATACATTAATACAAAATTTGACAATTAAGTTTAATTTATTGCCGCCATCATCAGCAAACTATAATGAACTATCAGAGTGGATAAAAATACAGCACGCGTACCTATCAAGTATTAAGGCTGATAGGGAGATTGCAATAATAAATAATAATAAACGTATTGAAAAAATAGCAGAAGAGATTAGAGTTGAGGTTATACAGGCTACAGATAAGATTAATGATAATAGACGTGATATAGAAGATAAATATAATAAAAAACTAGAAGCAGAGAAAGTAATATATGATGAGGAGTGCAAACGAATAGATGACAAGCATAAATATTTAATTGAAAGTAATAATATTGTATATGATGAAGCTAGAGAACATGTAAGTAATATAGCTTTACAAATAGAGGATAATAGAAAAGATTTACGAGAGGTAAACTGCAAAATATGTAGTTATAAATCTAAGAACATTGAAATACGGAATAAAGTTTTAATGTGTACTAGACAACGGAAAAAGGCTAAGCAAGATCGTACTGAATTATTGAAAAAATTAGATACGCAGCGAAATATAATAACTGAAAAAATTAATGAATTACAAAAGAAGGTAAATTCATATCCTGACTATAGGCGAAATATAAATGCAGACTACTATATATGGTTAGATGATATTGAAAAAACCAAAATCAAAACAGCCGAGGTTTTGCCAAATACATCCAACGACGGTCTAGATAGTCTAGATAAGCTAGATAGCTCCATATTAATAGAACTACATGAAAAGTTAAATGATTTACAAAATAATGATAAACGCCAATTCTCAGATGAAAGATATAAGGAGCTGGATAGGGATCGCTGTAAATGGTTAGAAGAGATTACACGTTATAATAGACAACTAGACAGACTCAATTATGAATTTAATAAGGTTAATGAGTTATGTGTTGAGGCATATTTGAATAGTATAAATCAAATCTATAACAACAATAGTGGCATTCATACACAAGACAATGATATGTTAAATTCAAAGTCAATTGAGGAAACAGAGTTGAATAAAGAATATAAGCATTTAAAATGTTTGAAAAATACATTATCTAAAACAATTAAAACATTGGAAATAGAAAAAGCGATATATGAGGAGAGTGTTAAAGAAGCGCGAGATATATTGGATGAAGAAACGGATGGATTAGGTGATAAATTAAATATACAATGGGAAAGGTGTAATACTAGATGGACGAAGGTACAAAACAGGATAAAAGATATGTTAAGTGAAGAGTTACAAGTACTAGATGATATTAAAAACAAGTTAATTGAAAAGCACAATATATTACGGAATGAAAAAGCAAGTATAGAACAGGATAATAATAAGTTATTGGATGGTGATAATAAGTGTAAGTTATGTAATAAACAAATTATGCTAGCTATAGAGTGTTTAGATAAGTTACAAAAACTAATAGGTTAGATACAATACATAACACATAACACATAACACATAACACATAACACATAACACATAACACATAACACATATATTGGGATCTAGATCCATGTGCGGTTATATAAATCTAGATAACAGGCATAAGAATCATCAAGACCACAATATATATAATAAGACCAGCCATATGGAATGTAAAGCATATGACTAGGGCGGAGTGGTAGAGTGATATATTCAAGTTCGGATATGTTGGTATTAATTTTTCCGGCATTATCATATGCAAATAAATCTAATTGTGTTTTTTTATTTTCATCAAGAGCAGCGGCATCTATGAAATATTTTGCGGTTCGATGCGCATATTTAGTTTTGCCATCGCTAGATGTGGATTTAGATAGGGGGCCATTTTCGTTTTGTTGCAACCATAATTTATTAGTATGAGTAGGATTAATTAAACATATACATAGTAGTCCGGACATAGTTGCAACATAATGGCCACCATAACATGTTTCCATTGTAGCTTGTTGGGTACTAGGTATATCGTTCCATAATAGAGAATTACGTTTAAGTTCAACGGTCCAATCCTTGGTTAATGGTGCAGAGAAAGGCGCTAGATAAAGTCGTTTTAATTGTCGAATTAGGGTAGTATTGTCGGAAAGGACGGTTTTAATATCATCATATGGATAACCTATCATGAGATCTATTCCATCCCATAATTCAATATCATATAAAAATATAGTGGGTAGTTTATTACGTGTAAGGCTGTATATTGTGTCATTATCTGGATGTTCTGTTTGCTGTATACGTAGTTCGCTATTAGTCAAAGTAAATTCTCTATAGTGAGAAACTAGAAAGGTAATAACTAGTAGTGTTATAAGTAGTAAAGGGTATATAGCAAGTGTAGTATATGTTGGCATACTATTTGTTATTATTTTACTATTATTTTACTATTATTTTACTATTATTTTACTATTATTTTACTATTATTTTACTATTATTTTACTATTATTTTACTATTATTTTACTATTATTTTACTATTATTTTACTATTATTTTACTATTAT
>Ga0307982_1003707_pt1 | contig 12158 bp, 13 predicted proteins | sample OrgLakmetagen989_FD_201847 | JGI IMG/M metagenome (GOLD analysis project Ga0307982, IMG submission 201847) | Saline water microbial communities from Organic Lake, Antarctica - #989 | ecosystem: Environmental > Aquatic > Non-marine Saline and Alkaline > Saline | place: Antarctica: Organic Lake... | reverse complement strand
TGTGGCGGTAAGCAACACATTCAAGTCTACGTCGATTTATCTTCGTTGTGGTGCCCTATTTTTGTATTGTTCTCGTTTTGGAGAGCTTTTACGTCTGCATTCTAGCTCAAATCACACGTGTGTGTGTTTTCCTTGTGAACTCGCCCACCTTGAGAGGAAACCTCTCTGTGCGTGAAGCCACTCACCCTCAGTCGCCACGTTACGGGCAGTCATCCTATTTACCTCATTGATCTTCACACCCTTTGACGGCTATAGGTGACTTCCCACCAGCGAGTGCTTGAGTTGTTAGAAAAGCGGGTGCGGTCCCGGTGCGGAAACGTCATCCCCGTGCATTTCTGCCACCCTACCCCTGTAGTGGCTGCGCATGCTTTACGCACGGCGCTCACTTTACCTGCTTCGAGCCTAGCTCAGCCCCATGACAGTTCTTCTGGTCTGCCTAGCAGAAGTGCTGCAACAGCGTCTTCTGCAACTCCTAGCGGCAACAAGAGGAGCGGCAGCAGCAGCAGCTCAGGAAGCGGTGGCTCAGGCAACGGGAAGCGGCGATGGGGGTCGTCTTCTTCTCCTCTCGTCGAAGATGCAAAGTCACCCCAAGAGTCTCCATTATCACAGGGCAAACATGCTACTACTCCCGCACACCCAGCACCTTCCTCTGCGTCGCCTTCGTCACTAGACAAGCACAACAACCCGGTCGCGTCGCGGCTGGTCAAGTGGCAGTTGGCGTGGAACAAGGCCTGGGCCCGGGTGAGCGCGAGCAAAGAATGGGAAAGCGTCGTGCGGCGCCACATGGAGCTCGGAAGGTCGCCTGCTTCACTCACTGCGCTCGCCTCGTGCGCCATCGATGCCATTGGAAGTAGCAACAACGACAACAATGCTTCCGAAAGCGCTTCTTCTCTTTCGTCTGGACTTGGTGTAAGTGCTGCTGAGAAGCAGAACACGGGAGCAATATCGAATGATGGTGTTAGCAATAGCAGCAGTGGCGGTGGGCGGCATAGTAGCAGTAGTAGTGGTGGTAGCAGTGGTGGTGGCACCGGGATTTCGGCAATGATGCCAGGTGTTTCAGCATGGGTGGAGGCCGCGCAACGGATGTCTCCTTCGCCACCGCTCGAGCGATTGCTCAGTGGCTTAGGGGCGGCTGAATCTGCCTTGCTTCTCAGGTAAATGAATGGCTATAAAATATGGCGAAACGCAATGCCTAACTATGTATTGTATACCTTACCTGAAGTGTCGAATTGTGTGTGCCCCATTTTTGACATTCTCTTAATCTTTTGTTTTTGTTGCAGTTGCTTTCGGCTTGAGCGACGCCTCAATTTGGCTGCCGCAGCCGCGGCCACGGACGCGAATGAGATCGACGACGACGGCTACGACATGGGAGGAGGAGACGAGGGCGTGGGCACGACGGCTGCGGAGAAGCGATTGGCAGCGGGCTATAGTTTTGAGGCGGTGGTGCGTGCGCTACCAGTGCTGCTGCTAGCATTGCCTTGGGCCACCTCTTTGTGCCTTTCTCTTTACCCCAGAATCATCTATGATTGCCTCACCCACTTTCTCTTCACCGAACCATCTCTTTGTTCTCCCCCTTATTCTTTGTTCTTGTGCGGCAGATGGCCGAATACCACACTTTATTTGCGACGGGCGTTACTGGCATGGCTGCGCGCCGGTATTTGCCTGCGCATTTGCAGCACGCTTTTCGGAGCCTGTTGCGCGGAGGCCACGTCATTCCTACCCAACCCTTCAAGCAACTCAGCAACAACAACAGCCACAGCAGCAGTGGAGGTGGTGGATCTGTGGTGAGCGCCGATTGTGCGCAGTCTCTGGCTTCAGTGGGTGGGGTTCGGCTGACCGCGGCAATCGACTTGGGAGCCCTGGAAGACCTCATCAGGCGATACAGCAGCGGCAACGTGCCTTCTTCGTCTGCAAACAGCACCAGTAACGGAAGCGGTGCTAGCGACGGGCCGGAGCCTTTTCAAGGCTGTGGTATTGAACTCCTGCGGTGGTGCCTCCGTACCGCAGAAACGGCATAGCATGGCGCATGGCACTTTTGATACAGAGGAGCTGGATTGAGAAGGCTAGAAGGTAGAGATAAAAAGCAAAAGCAATGCAGCTCAAATTTGGAAGCTAATCAGGCACACATGCCCAAGTACTTTTCCTTTTCCGTATAACTAGGTCGTTATTTCTATTTCGGATAAACGGCGAGTGCTAGCAGGCCAGAATCCGCGAAACAACTCAACAATACAGTAATTGAAGACCAGGAACGGAATTAACGCTTTAGTGTGGTCCGCGCGGGTAGTTCCCCTTTGCGACTCTCCAACATTAAAGGCACCGAACACGCACAGTGTAACACTGAAAAACGTGCATGTGTCGTCGGCTCGTAGGATGCGCTATCATTTTTTATGTTGGCTAATTATTTTCCTTCATCAAAGGGACATGCTTCGATGATGTATAGTGTGCGATTTTTTTGCCTCTTACTCTTTACCTTCATCCCTCTTCTTGGATTTCTCTTCGTCTCTCCCTTTTGCACTCGCTAATTTCTGCCGTCTAAGTAAGGTGCTTTGCGCGCATACGGCTTCGTAAATGAAGCCCTCCCTATATTCAGAACGTCGCAGTATCGGTTTTCAGGAGCGGTTCCCTGTGTTCCCTGTTAGTGTCTCCACGGCGAGTTCGCCCCACGCGACGCACGTTTGGCGGCTCCGGAGAACGCGACGAGTTTTGCCGAGTCGGGCTTCGGCTCCCTTCACCGCCACCGCCGCCTGTCCTGCTCGTTGATCGAACGCCAGCTGGGCTGAGGCGGTGGCCGCGACGGACGGTGCTCGAGGAGCTTCTGGCACCGTGGACTTGGGTCGAAGGGATGGGTTCCGTCACGGGCAACGAAGAAGCGTTCTTGCTGGCGCAACAATGGCACCACCCACAGCACAAGCAGCCCCAAACGAGTTTCATGCACTTGACCATGGTCCAGCCTAGGCAAGTGAGCACCAGGAGCACTCCAAGCACCAGCAACGCCCACACCCACCACGGGTGATCCTCATTCAGAAGCCAGTGCTTGAGGTCGTCCCACCAGGTAGTGGTCTCGTTGTTGTCGTTGCTCTCTAGGCGAATGTTGCTGAAGGACCAGGCTCCCTGGCTGCAACCAATAGAAGCAGAGCACACGTCACCGTCCAGCCAAGCCATGTCGGACCCATCGCTAGTGTCGCCCCAGTTGCTTGCTGTTAAGACCTGACAAGCGGCCCCGAATTCATTTTTTACATCATTCAAAATTCAAGAGGCGTGAGGGCATCGCACTAAAGTAGATGACATCAAATATTCGCAACAAAAAAGAATGAGTGCACTACGATGCACTTCGCATTACGTTTTTAGGATGAGCGCAATAACTCACCAAGCCTTCTTTCCAGCTCTTGGCCATCGCTTGTAAGTACCCGCTTCCGCAGGTGGTGTCATCGAACGTGAACATGGACTCGGGGCCGCCGTCTGAACCTTCCTGGGTGAATGTGGTCTGCAGCAAGCTCCCGTCCCCGGGGGTGCCCGACCGGCTGCCCACCGAGAGCGTCACCGTAAAACTGCGGTCGGTGTCGATGACGTCAGCTCCGGGACCGAAACCCGACGCCTGCAGGCCGCACCCGCTGCCGTCGCAGGTCGCCGCGGTGCCGCCGTCGCCGCCGCTGCCGTTCGTCGTGTCGTCGTCGCACTTGTGGGCGGTGACCCGCGCTGCGTAGCGGTTGCCCTCAAGCACGTCCATTTCAGTGCACAGTTCTCCGCACACTTGGTTGGCATCGCTTCATATTGAAAAGAAACAAACACAGAATAAAAAGACGTGCACGAAGCGAAGACGAGTCATAAGAACGAGAATATCAATGTGCATATTGGAGTGCTGGAGTCACACAATCTGTTAGCACTGGACCAAAAATAGATGCCTTGCAGTTGCTGCCCAAGGCCCTTCGAATTACGTGCGATCTTTTAGCTACCAGTAGTAGTCGCCGCACGTCGTCTTCGTAGCAGCTGGCATGCCCACTAGGTAAAGGGCTGCGTTGCAACCACACTCCATCTTACTCAAGTCCACTGTAAAAGAGAGGTTGTAGTTCTTGAGGTCCGGATGCCAAAACATGTCTGAGGCCATCGCATCCACGCACTTGTCTCCTAGGTAAACTCGACTGCCGTGCTGAAGGGTAACTTCATCGCCTTCCACAGAGACCTATACAGAAGCAATAAATCATCAAGTAGAAACGATTATAACATCAACTCAACCTAACTAGCCCTTCAAAAGTTGATGCACTTCATGAGTGATTATCCTCATCAGTTATACATCACGTACCGCGTTGCCTTGACTTGGATCGATCACGTTGTAGTAGTGCTCCTTGCCGTCTATGAGAACTTTTACTGCGCCAGGAATGACGGGCGTCGAGCAACTACCCCGCACTTGCAAAGGCACCGAGAGGAGCAGCGCAGCAAATCCGACCCATGATTGCATCTATTTCTTCCTGCAGTTGTTGATGTGCGCGCTCTTCAAGTAGTGTCAGTCAGCCTAGAAGAGTGGAAGCAAAGTAAGCAAAGTGCTACTTCCGATGCACGATCTACGATACGCGCAATTTTTAGCTACGGTATCAGCATTGGATCATCAGCAGGCAGGCAGCAGTGCAGTGGTTCGAAGAATCGAACCTTCTGCCCTAATATTGTACCGCGATGTTTTCATTATTTTTTTTTTTTGAGACATCATCTTTGTTGAGACAGGCCCCGAACGACCGGAATTAGGAGGCTAACAGGTAGAGAGGAAAGGCAAAGCAGCGCAAACTAAATCTAAGAGCTAATCAGGCGCACATGCTGTTTCATCTCGACGAAGAAGATCTGAAAAAGATACTCACAACTCACATCCTCATCAATCACAACATGCCTTCATCGTCGCAGGGTTTCAGAGTTTCAGCAGCTCTCATCAGTTGACAACAACTTCAGCCGCTAGCTGCTGCGCCACTGAGACTTCAGCACAAGAAGTTTTGAGTCGTGCGTAGCCTTGCTACATTTTAAAAGAAGTAACGGCTTCGCATTACTCGATCCACCAGGCTCATAGAAAAGGGGTTACCAAAATGCCACAGGATACTATGCGCATCGCGCTCCTGGCAGTCATGCTGTCCAGTGGCTCTGGTTTTAAACCACTGTCTTCTTCGGTACGCGTGCTTCGAAACGAACGAAAGCGGTTGATCATTTTGAAGGCTGGCCAAAATTCAAAGGTGCCCAATGAGATGGGCGATGCTGATGAACCCCGCGGCGTGCCAAGCAAAGAGGACTCAATCGAAACTGAAGAAATCATGTACACGTTCAGCCAACTCAAAGCCCTAGGCGCTTCGTCACCGCTTTCCCTCAACGACACAGAAGGAGACGTTAAATCACCGGGTGCTTTGGCCTCTGGATCGGTTGATATTCCAGCGACAAGCGCCGAGATCACTTTGGAGCGGGATCTGGTGTCTCGGCCTTTCAGCCCGCTTGATTTGCTCGTGCAGCGCGCCATACAGACTCAGCTGTTCTACTGCAACGATTTGCGCAACGAGCCTTTGGCCGCGTGGCTGAAGAAGTTTCAAGACCATGACCACTTGACCGGCGTCCCACTCCGAGACAGCTGGCACGCTTGCCTCGGTCTGCGGCTCCCAGCCCAAGATTATCTCGAGGCGTTAATACGAGCTGAGCCGTACACTTACACGGTATGTTTTCATACGTGTTTACGCATTGCTTAATTTAAGGGGCTACATACCTTTTCCTCGTCATATCTATTCATTCTGCGAGTCATCCATGAACGCTCCTTGATCTTGCGAATGTAGGTCGAATTTGGCATCGGCGTTCAAAGCGGTGGTTCCAGCTCTAGCAGCGCTGCCAAAGATAGTGGCAATTCCGAGCAAGGCACGAACGCTGCGGAGAATGGTGTAGATGCCGCCACCAAAACCGACGCAGAAATCCGTTCGCAAGGCGGAGGTGGCGGTGCTTTGGAGCTGAAGACGTGGGGTGCTGCTGCTGCGAGTCGACGACGCAACCCTTACCTCACAGGCCAAGGGCGGCGCACTTACGAGGACACCATCAACCCTCAGCAGGTATGAAAGTAGTCCTCTAAGTTGGATTGACAGTCGCCACACTTCCTCGCATACGCTACCAGCGTTACCTTGTGTCTTTACATGTGCAATACAAGTAAGACTTCAAGGTTGGCTCTGTTTTTGCGGAATGATCCTTAATGCTTTCCTTTGTTTTCAAAGGTGGCCTCCACGATCATGAACGTCTGCTCGCATTTGGTTGTCGAGTGGAGCGAAGATCTGGCTTTACTCGCCGCCTGCGACGAAGAGGAATTGGCTGCTTTAAAGCAACCCCGCAAGCCACCCTCTTCGAGTGTGCTGCCACGTTTAGGAGTCGACACTGGGAATGACTCAGATGATAGTACCTCAAGCTCAGGCCAAGGCTTAAACATTGCTTCCAAGAAAGATATCAATAGCAGCAGCAGTAGCAACTCTGAAGATCTTAAGCCTATCATTAGAGCCCAGGGAAGAGCGGCAGAAATCCCGCCCAAAGCAGCTGGAGGAGGCCGAGGTCAGCAAGAAGAAAGCGTGCGCGTGGATGGAGTGGTCCGAGGGTGGCCGCCAGATTCGACGCCTTTGCGCAGGTGCAGCATATATTATACGTCAAATAAAAGTATTGGCAACCAATCATACGTAGCTTGCCTATATCTCACTCCGTGCAACGCACGATCATGAAGTACGCACTGCCCCTTGAACTCGCTTGACGCAACTTTTTGATGCAGTTTGGTACTTGTGGTGTGTCCCACGCGTACTTTTACCACTCATACTCACCCTTCCCATGCACATGATGGAAAAGGTTGAACTACGAGCTTCTCGAGCGCGCTGCTACTCTTCGTGCTTTGCGTTACTTGATTTTGGAACTCAAAGAAGCAAACAACGATAATAAAGTGGTGAAGAAAGCTCAAATGGAGTGGGTGCAGCGCTTGTTTGCGGAGTGGACCCCTGTATTGATGGGCAATGGCTTTGCTCTGACGCCAGTCCTAGCGGCGGAACCTAGCCATGGCAAAGGCGATGCAAGGGTAGCGGCTACTGCAGCCTCCGTGCCCCTGGCTGAAGCCGCCGTCATGCACCCCACTGGAGGCGCCCTCCTGGCTGCGCTGCGACTCAAGCCCCCTGTACTGGCCAGCGCCAGCGACAAGAGTGGTACTAGCAGTGCCAACGGCAGCACGAGCAGTGGCAACGGTGACGCCTTGAGCGGCAGCGTGCTCGCCGTTGACCCAAACTTGATGGCCCAACGCCTTTTAGCTTTGCGCGCGGAAGCTGCTCGCACCCTGTCCCAGGATTTGGCGACTAGCAGCGCGGAAACTCTGGCACAAGTGCGGCGCAGTGCACTCAAGCGAGCGTTCACTGCCAGTGCCGCTACGGAAAGCGAAGCCACAGCGGCAAAGGGCGCTGACGCAACGCAAGAACCCACGAGTGGACCGCGCCCTGAAGACATCGATGGCGGATGGTCGCATTGAGATCACATTAAATGCTTTGTAAATATTTGCGCCTTGGTGCATGTCCATACACCATTTGGCACCTCTCACTTATTATCTATGTAAATATATATATGCGTTGGATTTGGAACTTCCTGAGGGAATTGTTCGTTAGTTCGTTGTCCAATTCGCACAAAAACAAAAACCTAGTGACTAGTGACTAATTTGCGCCCTGTCCCCGTTTGAACACTAAAACCGTACTATCGTCGAGGGGGCTGGGAATGTGGGCATCTTTTAGCTTAAAATTCCTGCCTTTCGATACATGGTGTTTATATCTCCGAGTTCGAACTAATAATAAACAAAAAACAAAAAGGCAACTGCCAACTACAGTACTACAACTATAACTGTGCAACAGGCGAATCCTAACAGAAAAAAGTAGCCAGCTCCACAGGCATGACTGTTGTCCTTATTTGAAGACAATGAGGCATATCTCTGCTTTAAAGCACAACAGGCAATAAGGCATTCATCAACATGATTCTCAAGCAGGATCTTGGTACAGGTGCAGGTGCAGCCACCGAGGACACCTACAGCTACCCCGCAAGGGCATAGTGACCCCGCAGGGGCATAGAGTTGATGTCCTTGCCCCGTAGGGGCGTTGTCATTGATGTTTTTGATGCTTGATGCTTGATGCTTGATGCTCGATGCTTGATCTTTGATGCCGCTACGCTCTGCTTGGCGTTTGTAGAAGACTGAACAGCACCCTCATCATGACTGCAGTTCATACTTACAGATGCTCGATATTAGATTTAGTATGCAACCATGTTGCACGGATATGCATGTGAACATTGCTGATCTGTAGAAACAATACTCAAGTACTTACGAGCCTCACAACTGTTGGCAACCTCTCGAATATCATGTTCCTCAGCCTCGCCTTCATTCACGTATTTTTGTCGCGCCAAGCACAATGTTTCAAAACGACACATCATTTTTGGAATGCCTACATGCCAGCGCGACATCAAGCTCTGAGTTCATGGCCTTTACGCAGTAGTATATCAGACAAGGAAGCGCGCGAGACAGCTGAGACTGCACGGGCCCGTTTCCCGCACTTAGGCGACCCACTTGGAATTCCGAACGAGGTGGATGCTGATGAAATGCCTACATCTACTTTTGTCTCGTATCTTAAACCGCAAGCAGAGCCGCTTGACATTTGTGCCGCAGTAGCTCTCTGCCTGAAGGATAGCTCAAACCTTTCACGAGCAAGGGACTTGCTAAGCATTGGAGCCGTCTGGTCCTACGAGAACCGCTCCTCGATTGTTAAAAGCCAGGGCAATTCTATAAATCCAAATAATTCCACTAAGGATGGGGCAGGCAAGTGGCGACGCGTTCGCTTCGATTCGTCTTCGGGAGCCGTGCTAGCATCAGGAACGGCGCTGCGAGTCTACGGCACACCTCGGCGGTTCTTGGGATGCTACGTTGGCGATTGGCGGTCGCGGCTACTGCACACCGACTCAGCCTACGTTGTTGTTGACAAACCACCGAAACTACCTTGCCAGCCAGACAATGCTAATCTGGCAGAGTCGCTTCCCGCTTGCACACTGCGAGCTCTGGCACCGCTGCTTGCTCCCAAAAGCTCGAAGAAGAAGCTGGTATCCGAAGAGACAGTGCGACCACTGGAGCTACTCTTAGTGCACCGTTTGGATACAAACACAGAAGGGTGCACAGTACTGGCGCGAAACCGCAAGGCGCAAGCACAATTCAAGCAGTGGCTGTCTAGCCGAAAAGTGACCAAAGAATACGTGTGCTTGTCCCGTGGACAGCGCTTAGGACAGGGCTTGAAGAGGCATTGGATGCTTTCGCCTGGACCTTCATCTTCGTCGAGTGACGATATGAGCTACGATCAGGTGGTAGGCCCTGGGCCAAGGCTTTTGCGCAAGACTGCTCCACCACCAGTTTCAGCGCAGGCATCACCGTTGACATCATCGCCTTCGCCTAACAGAAAGAAAGCAAGCAAAGGCAAAGGTAAACCCAAAGATGACCTTTCTCTGGCACCTTGTCCGGCGCCGCTAGGCCTCTCCTGGAAACCCTGCACACTTGAAGTGCTCTCGTGTGAACCATTCAATTTTGGCTCGAGCAGTAGTTTCTCATCGGATGGGCTTGAGGATGGGACGTCGTCTGCCACTGGCGAGAAACTGTTCGAAACTCGCGTGCGATTGTTGACTGGTCGCACACACCAGGTACTACTAGAGGTTACGTCATGTATGTCCATCCTTCTGCTTTATTCCTTCGCTAGTCTACTTCATTTCTTCTTGATTAATGAAGTCGTTGCCATCATTGTTTTGTATCAACATGTATTCGGTGGTCCCTAATGTGTACGGTATCAAAACAGGTGCGCGCGCAATTTGCGGCCATGGGTGCACCCCTGTATGGGGACACAGCATATGCTCCACAGCGAGGCATGACCCTTGACAGTGCCGCCGTAGACCTAGACGATTGTAATGCATGGTTATCAGCTGCGCATGCTGCCCTTCACGCCGCAGAGACAGCCCCTGTAGTCGATGCATCAGCCTCAGCGACAATGAAAAGTAGTGATGTAACACAGACTTTGCAGCAGCCTCGCACTCTTGCTGCGTTTTTGACAGCGCGGCGTTTAGAAAGCCTCAAGAGTAATGAAGCTATTGCCTGTGATAATGATGAAAGTGTAGTGGAAGCCAGTACTGACGCTACAATTGCACTTCAAGCCGCGCGCATTGCCTTCGCTGGGCGCGACGTGCATTGTAGACCGCCATGGTGGCGACGCGAACCATCCCGGTGACTGTAGGGTAATATAGCACAATCTCCTTGATTCAGCTCTCTGACTGCTGGCGTCACGATTATGACAAAAGCCCGTGTTAAGGGGGCAATTGAAATACATATATGTGGAAGTGCACTGTCCATCTCCTTGAATAATATGGCCACGCCCGGCATAACGATTATAATACCAGAGGAGCCTAGATAACCAGATAATTATAGAGCGGAAATCGTGGATATTAAAAAAAAAAATTCTGGCTTTTTGGCTTTCTGGTTTATGTGTGGTTTTAGGGGAGATCTAGATATTCCCCGCCAGATAACATGATTAGAAATGCGGCATTCCAAACGGCATGGGAACTTAGATTACTTAGGATTCATATATATCCATCAGTAAAATTGAGGAGTAGGTCTTGTACTCTTGTTTAGATCCATATTCACGTATCGACTACGTGAATGATAACGCCTAGTGCTCGCGGATTTCATTGCAGCGAGAACCGGAGGGGGGCTGCCTTTTAGTTCCATAAGTATAGTATGGGGAAAATCACCATGTCATGTTCATGAGGAACATACTGATGGCGGGATTGTATTCTAAATTTTTAATCATTAATCTATCATTTAAGAGTAACTTAAAACTCAATATGATTAGAGAGTAGAGCTAGATAAGAAGATCAATTGCAGTTCTCGCTACACTCGTAACTAAGATGTCGAATGAAGTTAGATACTTTCACTTCACAGCAGCAGTCTTTACTTCGCTTCGCCTGTATGGCGATACGTCGCCGTAGAATTGTGCGTCTTCGTCTCTTGCATGTTCTTCACTCGTCTTCGGATCTGCTGAAGTAGCGAGCTGAGAGGACCTCCGAATCAAAGCTGCATCGAAATTTCGTTGATGGACATGAATGAACGGGTTCTCGACCCCAGGGCCAAGGCTTGCAAAGGCATGATTGACATCGCGGTGATGAGCCTCGTCAGCCAGGATATGACCAAGAGTCTCCCGCCATGTTGCGTCTGGTTGTAGTCGCCAGTATGCTTTGGCGATGTCTGGAGCAGGAAGCTTTGCCCAGTCTTTGTTCAAGTGAGTGCCCGGTGTATCGCACTGCTTTATGATATTGAAATACGTATGGACTGCAGTCTCTTCCAAATACGCAACGAACCGGTGCAAGGCGCCCGGCTTGATCATCCAAACGGCCATTAAGAAGGGAGTCATCGTTACTTGAGCTGTTATAACCATTGCACGGGTAAGTAAATTGGCTTCGAACATTTTCATGCAAACAAGCAAGTGCATCCTTTCGTTTTCAGCCTCTTCCAAGAGAGTGAATATTGCTCCATGATCCCGCTGCATAGTTCGGAGCGAGTAAAAATGTCTGAATGCAGCTGCCAGAAAGCCTGGAACCCCAGCGAAGGACTCTAACACAATCAAGCGCCATTCAATAGACTTGGTGGGAGGATTCTCCTCACGGTAGCCTGTGATAAAATTGAAGCCCCGGTACAAAGTTTGCATAATTCCACGCATTACTTTGTCTGAAAAAGTCACAGGTATGTGAAGTTTCTTATTTTTTTCTGCCATTATGACGGCAATCTCATCATTCGTCCAAATTCGATTTTGCTGCCGCCATGAGTGATCTGCGAGAATAGTTTCTCTCTCAAAGTCATCAATGTTCTCACGTAACATGTTCATCTTGGAGGAGCTTCCATGAATTGCTTGAACTGTTCCATCCGGAGGTGCCTGGACGAAATCATCAAGTTTATTACTTGAAAACGCTCTCGCATTCGCAGAAGGGTCGTAACGACAAGAGATTGCGCGTGCAAGGCCGCGCGTACTAGAAAGATATGGCCTTTGCAGCGGTCGAAGTCTAATTCCTAGCATAGTCCTGACTCTGTTCCTTCGAATTTAATGATTTAGAATTGTGGTGCACGT
>Ga0307982_1003706_pt1 | contig 12158 bp, 9 predicted proteins | sample OrgLakmetagen989_FD_201847 | JGI IMG/M metagenome (GOLD analysis project Ga0307982, IMG submission 201847) | Saline water microbial communities from Organic Lake, Antarctica - #989 | ecosystem: Environmental > Aquatic > Non-marine Saline and Alkaline > Saline | place: Antarctica: Organic Lake... | reverse complement strand
TTTTTTCGTAGTGTAAAAAGATTATATTAGGACTATTCCTTTTAAAACCAGAGCTAGACGTTTTTAGCATTTTTGGCAGTGCTTTAAAGGGGCCTATAAGGGCCGATTTTAATGAAACCTCGTCTGTATGCCTCTTTCCAACCCCCAAAGAGTCCGTCGAAAACATAAAAAAGCCCATAATAGTCTGTTGAAAATTTTCATTTTTGGGTCCGTCGGGGCTACGAGTTGATAAGGGTTCCTTTTCCACCTCAGCTCAGCGAGCAGCGAGAATGATACAACATACAACCAAGCTATAATATATTGCTGCTTTCTCTGAGTGCAGGAACCAATTTCAACTCGGCGTTCACTCCGATATCTATATTTAAAGCCGACTAACTCGCTAGGCTGACTTATGACTTAAGGCTGACTAGGACCGCGAATTGGCACATACACCGGGATTTATCAATACGCAGTCCTCTGCTATTGGTGGGTGTTTTTTCGTAATTGGGGATTATAAACCAGTCCAATCAAATCAAGTAAAGAATCGGTAATGGATATAGGTTATATAAGTCTTTAACAAGTACTTGTTCCGCTTTAATCGGAATCGGATTCGGAATCAGATGCCTCACTGCTATCGCTCGCACTCGTTTCGCTTCCTTCGCTACCACTACTTTCATTGCTTCTCTCGTCTGCTTCCTCGACTTCGTTGCTGGGAGCATCAGGTGTACCAAGGTCGAGGTCGCGTAAGAAATCGCTGTCACTTTTGCTTGCTCTCGTCTTGTCGCTGCCTTCTTCCCCTCTACTTTTACTACTGGTGGTGGCAACGAACGGCGCGAGTTCGCGCAAATAGGCAACAGGCTGAGCCCAAGCGTCAGCTAGCAGGATACGGAGCAGCACGAAGAGGCACAGGGCCTTGTGCGCCGACGTTGGAAAGGCACCACGTCGCATTGCCAAAGCACAAAAGAGGGCAGCTTCCAGCGCCGTGTTCAACTGCAGCGTGCGTTTGGACAACAAGGCCGCCTGCTTTTCATCGCTCAGTGCCTTGAATTGGCTAGGGGTGCGGCCGCACAGGACAGCGGCACTTGCGCCGCCAGCGTGCCGCATGGCTGACGCAGCCCAGTGGCCGGGTGCACTTTTCTCACCATCGAGCAACTCCCTGTCGTCGTCTTCCGCAGTCGTTGCTTCTGTGGCCTCCATCCATTGAAGGCCATCACGCACACACCAGCCTAAGTGCACCAGCTCTCGACTTAAGAGTGGCAGCAAGCTTAATCGAGGAAGTTGTAAATAGTCTAGCAGCGCTGCTCCTGGAGCCGCCGTTGCGGTGCCCCCTGTTGCTCCACCAGCAGCTGCCACTGTTGTTGTGAATAAGTGCCGAAAGAGAAGCAAAAAGAGTCCAAAAAAGGCATATTTGGCAGCAGCACTGCGGGCTAGAGCTGTGAGCTTCGCTTGAGTGCGCAAAAGTCCGTCACCTTGTACGTTCAAGCCAATAGCTCCAGCGCGCCGTGCAAACTCCACTACGTTCCGCACGCACGCTAACGCTGCACAGAGCTGAAAATAGCGCGATCCGCTAGAAGGCGCATCAGCAAGCATAAAAAGGAGCGCTTCAACCAATAACGCAGCGCCGAGAAGGGTTTGCATTGCACGTGGGCCGTCCAGTAGTAGAAACTCAAGCGCCTTGATGTGTGCTGGGGTGACGTCTGACATTCGGCTTGGTGCTGTACGTCCTGCATGGTTCACACGAGGTTCAGTGCGAGGTTCGAGATGCAAGTAAGGCAAACGATCGACAGGCAGCAGCAGAGGCTTCACTTTCGGCTCAGCGTTGGCTCCGCCACGTAGACTAAGCACCCGTAAACAATTTGATAACCGATGCCGTCGAAACTGTTGCGGTGGTTCCGATAGAAACTGTCTTGCTCCAAGCGACCTAAATGTATTGGGGTTACCACTAGATTGCAGCCATTGTCTACTAGGTGAAAAGTCACCTGAGGCAGAAGATAACCACCCCAAACAAGCTAGTATTGTCCAATGCTTGCGTAGCACCATTCTCATGATATTTTGGTTTTCCACAGCTCCACAATCAAGACGCAGCACCGCAGCACGCAGCACACACAAGCAGGACAGTCGGTCGTCGGTCGTCAGTCGTCGGTGTAAGTATGCATGTGCGTGTTCTTGCTGTTTCGCCGGAGTGCATCATTCATTTCATCGTCTAGCTAGAGCCATCGATACTCGCCTGGGCCTGTTTGCTGCTTTCTCGTGTTGCTAGCCTATCTGAAGTCACCGTCTAGAGTCTAGAACCGCTGGATCGGTCTGTTGAGATGCTCTTTGGAGTATTCGCGGCTGCTATTGTCGGATCTAGCTCTGCTTTTTCACCGAACGTTTTACATTCGTCTCCTCGGCTGCCTCAGCGGTTGGCACTGACTGCAAAGCCTGATAACTTACTGGCGCTGGTATTAACAGCAGTCTTACGAACCTACAGCTAGATTTTAGCGCATCATATTTTAGCCCTTTTTGATTCTTTGCGACACCTGAATCATTGACCAACTTCTTTCTTAGGGTGGCGAGCTGCTTCGCGCTGACTCAACACCATTAGGCATCGCAAAGCTTTGCGACCTCGAGGACGAGCAGCTCGCGTTGGCTCCAAGCTCGGAGTCGACTGAAGCTTCTGAGAAATTCAATGCAGCCGTGGGTTTATGGGCCACTCAGCTGGCGCGACGCATGGCTCTAGAGCGGCTCCTGCACCGCGACCGTTCGGCTTACCTCGAAACCGTGGACTTCTTAGGGAGCCGGCTGCCGCGAGGAAGCTTGCCCAACCGCCAAGACCTCACCATAAGACCAGACAATGGTGCCACCGCGGTGCAGGGCACGCCATTAAATCGACAGTCCCGTGTGGCCCTGGTTCCAGACTGCGCGTTAACGAACGTCACAGTGACGCCTTCGCCGCTCGATGTGGTGCTCTTGGCGCTGTTTCGATCCAAAGTGCAGGCAGAAACGGGTGGAAAGTCGCCAATTCCAGGCTTGATAGGCCTCCTTGAAGAAGGCCGCACTTACATGCTGAAGCCTGGCGTAACGCCAGCGGACCAGCAACAGATGGTTGTGAACACGCTGGGGTGGTTAATGACGCCCTTCTTACCGCCGTTTTATCGCATTTTCATGAGCGGCTTAGTGCCCTCCGTCGAGCGCGGCGACCCAGCTTGGCTCGTGGACTTCGTGCAATCTGTAGCCGCAAAACTCCCTAAGAATGCCAAGGGCGAGTCACCCTTGCAGCCCGGCCAGCAACTGGGACCATGGTTTTACGCGCCGGCGCTGACGTCGTTCGTGACGCCCACGTTTTTCGGGTTTTTAGTGGGGCCCAGCACCGTGAACCGCCGCAAGGACGGCAATCTCGGCGGCCTGGTGGTAGAGAAATGCGCTTTCTTGCAAGAGTCCGGGTGCAAGGGCATGTGTTTGAACATTTGCAAGCTGCCAGCGCAGTCTTTCTTCCAAGACGAGTTGGGTTTGCCCCTTACGGTGAGCCCCAACTTCGAGACCCAGGAGTGCCAGTGGTCCTTCGGGGAAGTGCCCGCGCCGCCGCAGGAAGACCCGTCGTGGCCTCAGGGCTGCTTGGCAGGCTGCCCAACACGCGCCGAAGTGAGCGCACGTAAATTGGAGCTCGCATGCGAATGATTTAGTGATTTGTGCCGTTATATCTGACTGCGGTACGTCACGCACTTGAACCTCGATCGTATCAATAAATTCGAACTGGTAAAAGGACTTAGATCAATATTTGGACAAAAAAGAACAGTGAACTATACGCTTGCTATGCCGGGTCTTTCGGGTAAGTCCCTAAATCCAAAATTCAAATAAGATAAGTAGATCAATTAGGTATAGCTGAGCCGTTATGAATAAGAAAAAGAAAAAAGAAAAAGAATAACAACACCCGCAAAGCAATAAGGCGCACGACGTATAATTCCCTAATGGGCTCTCAATTAGTTCCTATTTGGATATTGCACAGGGGAAGGATAGGGGGATATCTAGCCGAGTTAGAAGCGATATGCGTGAATCATTAAATCCAACGAACTTGGGCACTAAAGTTTAATTCGCACAAACCTAGAGTTATATATTTTATTTTCTGCGAATCATTGAATACAATAAACAAATAATTTTATTTACCTGGTATTCAATTTTTTTTATCTCATCATTCTCCGTCTACATGAGGGACTTGCGTTTTGAAAAGAAACACAAGCCACTTTTTTTACAACACGCAGGCAGTGTACAGCAAATCGCTGTTAACTTCTCTGCAGGACTTAGCGGTTCCAGGGCACTGCACCACTTACTTCGTACGAAGTAAGTCGTTGAAGAAAGTCGACTTGAACGGCGCAGATGTTTCATCTACAGGTCCGTTGTTGAAAAAGTCGTCCTCGTTGAACAGGTTTTCTCTCCGGTTGAATGAACGGTCCACACCGTAGCCCTGGTCCGACCCGCGCCTTGACGAACTCCTCTGCTGCTGCTGCCCGTAAGGCGGCTGCCGCTGGTAGGTTGACTGCCTATGGCCGGCGTGCAAGGCCTGCACACATGCGTCGACCACGGCTTCACTGCGCGCTACCCTTAATTCCGCCGAGTCGCTGTCGCCGGATTGGCTGATCGCCTGCCTACCCACGCCTTTCACCCATTTTTCGCCATTGCCCTGGTTGCCTTGCCTTTGGTCTGACCTGCCACTGTTCTTGCGCCGGTTGTTTTGCTCCAGGCGCAAGTGCTGCGGCAAGGTAACGCCGTGCAGCTCCGCGCGCAGCAAGCTCATGGCTTCCAAGTCGGTCTCCAGCAACTCGCCGCGTTTGTCTTGCGCCACGCACAGGATCCAGTCGTCCAAGATTCCCATGGGTAAGCGCCCCCCTCCCTGGCTTTGCCTTCCTGAATCCATACTAACTCCGTCGAGATCGTACTTGTCGCCGCTCCAGGCTTGGTTGCTCTTTTCGTACCACGGTGTGTTGTCCGCTTGTGGTGAGCCGTCGTCGCTATTGCTGTCGTCCACCCGAGCCTGCAAGCGAGTGCCGCAAAAGAGCAGAAGCGCGGCCGGGTTCACCGAGGCCGTCCCGCGCAAGAACGGTTCGGCCGCGCTACTGCTGGCCACCATTTCCTTGTACACCAGCCAATCGGGGCCCGGAGTGGGCTTGCCCGTGTACGGATCCACTACCCGCCGGCCTCGGGCCACTTCGCAGTTCACGCTGCCCGGATGCACTCCCACGCTGGGCTCGAGGCTGGTGCGGTAGCCCGTGGACGAGCACACCCGGTGCCTCGCCAGGTTGGACGGCAGGGACATGGCAAAGAGCGCGCGCTGGAGGTAGACGTCGTCCGCCCGCTGGTTCAAGGACCCGGGCACCCCCCACCCCATGGTTTCTTCCTGGGCCTGCGCTCCTCGCGACCCGGGCGCAAACCGCCGCGTGTCCACTCCGAGGGCTTTCATCAGCTGCATCCGCGTGGTTTCGATCCCCGTCAGCGCAGCCAGCACCAGGCTGTTGTCCCACGCCCAGTCGCTCGCGGCACGGAAGCCTTTTTCGTCCTTGACGCGCTGCCACTCGTGGAACGCGGTCGCTGCCGCCTCCAAGTCCGAGTCGGGCCCAAAGCGCTTCTGCGCCCGCTGGGACTGCTCGCGCAGCATCGGGCTGGATACAAAAGGCGAGCGGCTCCCTGCGCATGCGGCTACAGTGACCGCCGGGTCTAAACACTTGAAGAGGGCCCCCGTGAGCAACATTTTGCCGATCGCCGGCTCCACTGGCAGCATCGACAACCGTCGCCCCAGAGTCGTCATTACTTCCAGCTCCTCTTCTTCTTCGTTATGTGGCTGGTTTGTGTCCTCATTCTCGCCGTCGTTGGCGACCACAATTTCCTGGTGCTTCGCGCCGTCGCCCCTCTCACTGCTCGCACCGTTTGACGTGAGAATGGCACCCAAGTCTTCTAACCTCCGCAAGGCCACTTCCACGTTGGCGGTAGCTGGCGGGTCCATGGCGCGCGACAAGACGTCGTGCACCAGGCGTTCGGGCAAGAGGGCTTTGGTCTGCAAGCACGTGTGCTGGAGCTCCATGCGCTGAATTTCCGGCACCGGGCGGTCCAGCATGCCCCCACCTTCGAAGAAAGCTTTGGAGTACACCCGGTAGCACTCCCCGGGGGCCACGCGGCCAGCTCTGCCGCGGCGCTGGGTCGCGCTCGCCGTGGACGCGTAGTGGGTGCCGAGCTCGGACATCCGGCGGCTTGGGTCGTAGTGCAGCTCTTTCACTTTGCCCGAGTCGACGATCGCAATCGCATCGGGGATCGTCACGCTGGACTCCGCAATGTTGGTGGAGACAATCACCTTCATGGTTCCCAGTGGAGCCGGCTCGAAGATGCGCTGTTGCTCTTCGGCCGTTAATGTGGAGTGCAAGGGGAGCACGGTCATTTTCTCCGCCAAGGGTCCACTTTGGAGCAAGCTCACGATTTCTTTGATTTCGTCCCACCCCGGCAAGAAGCACAACACCGACCCAGGAGCCTCGGGCACCACCGGCGCTAACACCGCAGTGGCATCATCATCGTCCAAGTCCGCTGGCGGCACCACCGCCGGCATTTCTTTCGATACGATGTGGCGAGCCACGTCCGCGACGATCTTGTACAGGGCTTCGTCGGGCTTGCCCGACTTGGAGCGCGAATTGTAGCTACGCGGCGCTCTAACGTACGTGAGCAACAAGTCAAGAGAGAGAAAGAGAGAGATAGCAGGAATGAAAAGAAGAAGAAAAAAAAGTCGATTAAAAAAAAAACGGCAACTGGTGACATTTTATTAAAAATAGCAACGTGCTCTCACCTTCGTTGAGCGCTCTCCAAGTCGCTCTGAAGCTTTTGTTCGAGGGCGAGCAACTGGTCGAGGCGAATCTTGGCTCGCCCTTCAGACCCCACTTCATCCCCCGCCACCACCAGCTGGCTGGTTTCCTGGTACGCTTCGTCCCTTAAGTTGTCGATTTGAGTCTTCACGTGCGACAGCTCTTGCTCCAAGATCAGGAGGCAGCTAGCGTCCGCGCTCGCGTCCGTGTGGCTGTGGCTGCGGTGTTGAATGGCTTCGTTGCTTTGCAACAACCCAGGCAAGTCTTCGAGGTAGTGCTCCTGCACCGGGAACCGCGGGGCCGACGGCACTTCCACCAAAGGCGCGCCCCCAAAATACTGGGAGAAGCCTTTGGCGTCCAAAGTGGCGCTCATGAGAATCAACCGGAAGTCGGTCCCCTCTCGAGCTTTAAGCACATCTTTCATCAACAGCACTGAGCACACACCGCATGATTCAAATAACAAAATCGGCAAAAGAGACATCGGTAGGTCAGAATAGAAATCATGAAATAATTCAGTCTTCAAGGTAACATCCTAGTATGAACAGCGTAAAACACCCTATGGTGCATCTATTTCAGCTTACGCAAGAAGTCGGTGTTGATGTCCCGCTCGTGAACTTCGTCAATGATCACGTGCGACACGTCCGACAAGGTCGGTTCTTGCTGCAGCCGCCTCAACAGAATCCCCGTGGTGCAAAACTCAATGTTGGCGCCCCACCCCCGCGGGGGTGCTGACTTCATTTTCACCCGGTACCCCACGCTCGCGCCCGTTTCCTCGCCACGCTCGGCGGCCACCCGCTGGGACACTGAAATCGCCGCCAAGCGCCGCGGCTGCGTCACGATCACCCGAGTGGCCACGCCGTTCTCGGCGTGAATCGCGTCGTCGAGAATGTACTGCGGAATTTGCGTGCTGCGAAAAAGAGGTAAAACAAAAAAAGTTGGTGCGTGTGAAGCCGCACATGAATTTATTTTGACCATGAAATCATAAGAAAAATATGCACGATTGCACAACAAACAAACTTACGTCTTGCCGCTTCCCGTGCCGCCGCTCACAACAACCACTGGTTGGGTGCCGAGGGCTTCCTTGAGCTCTTCCCGCAGCTCGTTGATCGGCAGCGCGGCGCGCACTTGCACCATAGCCGGGCCAGTCCGCGACGGCTGCTCGTCCAAGTCTTTGAGCAACCACGCGTTGGTTTCTTCTGCACCCATGGGCGGCGCCTGCCCTCGGCGGTTGAACCGCTGCTCGTTGCCACTGTTGCTGCTGCTGCTGCTGCTGCCACTGTTCTCCGTGATGGAGTGGCGCCTCGACAGCTCCCGCGCAGCGTAGTCCAGCTCGTGTTGCCTTTCCTGGTCGAGGCGGGTCGCCAGCGAGTCCGTGGCCGCCATGCCGTTCTCCTCCAGCACGTACTGAATTTCGTTCAAGAGGTTCATCGGCAACCGGGGCACTTCCAGGGTAGCCAGGTTCAGGTCGTTGTCGAGCGCGTCGTCCACCAGCGACTTCAAGTGCATCACCCGCGCTGCGCTCTCTGGGTCCCCCGCGTCGATCAAGCGCTGCGGCAAGCCCCGAGCCAGCGCTACCACGGCCTCATGCTTGGCCTGCTTCTTGTTGGGGGCCGTGCCAATGAAGGTGGCCCCGCTGTCGTCGGCATCCAGCGCGCCGCGGGACACGATGCGGTGGTCCAGAAAGGGCTTCACCGCCACCCCGAAGGAATGCCCCCCGCCTTTGCCCTTCTTGCCCCGACCCTTGGCGGTTCTCTTGGGGCCGCCCGCGGCCGAGGCCACGGCCGCCATGGGGCCCAGGTCGTCGATGATCGGTCCTCGCACCGACACCAGCTCGAGGAGGTGCATGGCTTTGTCGAACTCCCCAGCGACCATGCCCATGGTGGTCAGGCCCGGGATGCGCTCTTTGCCCGGGCCCATGCCCAGCGCTTGAAGCTCGGCATTCAACGCTTTCAGCGCCAAGCCCTCGGCCACTGGGCGGGACACCGCCAGGGCCGAGCCACTCACCACGCGCGGCAGGGGATTCTTTTTGCTCGTCTTGGGCGGCAGGCTTACGCCGCGAGGCAGCTTCCCCACGTGGGCAGGGAAGGCGACCGACGCTTCTGCAAACACCATACCGAGCGCTGGCTCGTAGCGGAAAGAGCTGCGGAGCAAGTCGTGCTGCGACACAAACTGTTGAATGTCCGCTCGTGACGTAGGCTTCAGGCCCCGCGAGGCAGCCACCCGAGTGGTAACCACTTGCGCGGCCTCTGCGGCACTGAACCACTCCGCTCGCTGCTCCTGCACCGCTTCCAGGAGCGCTGCCGCCGCACGCCTCTTGGCTTCGGTCGCACTTTGCCCTTTGCCACTGCGTTCAATTGAACCGACAAGTTCATTAGCAACAGCTCGCGCATTGTACCGCAGTGTGCCTGTAATTTGGACGGATCCGCGCTGGCGTCCGGACACAATTCGGCCCCACTCGAGTTCGAAGCCTTGGTTGTTGTTGGCCAGATTGTTCAATTGCGAGAGAGCGCGCTCATGCGACGGCGCTCCCTTCGGTACCACTGTCTTCGCGGGCGCACTTCTAGCTGAGTTTGCCTTGGGAGAAGCGCTAGCAACGGCACCACCTTTAGCTTGCTTGCCCGGAGGTGCTCGTTTGGGCTTCGCTCTCGCAGCACCGGCAGCACTACTAGACTTGCTAGAAGTCGGAGGAACCGAATCGCCCCCTAAGTGCGCTTTCTTTTGTGCACTTGAAAGCAAACGCAAAGCTGGGCTTGTACGCCACCCTGAAACTAGTCCTGGGGGAGCGAAGGCAAGCCGGCTTTTTGCCCATCCCGTAGCAACGGTACGCCCAGAAGCGAAAGCCGCTAGCATGAAGACGCTAAATGACAATATGGTTGCGACGGTTAACCGATGGGGCGGTTTCAACTAAGCGGAAAAAAAATACTATTTGCTCAGGTCCGAGCAAGCAACCTAGTCGGCGTCTATGTGAGAGTTGCTATAACTTTCAGCGAGAGCTCATTCAACGAGCTGCAAAATGTGAACATGAACGAGGCTCTGCAGAAAAAGGTAACAATTTTTGTGCTGACGTGCGTGGGAGCGTGGGGGGATGCAATTCCGCCTTTATCCCGACGATTCGAAAATGTTCGGGATTTCTGGATGCACAACTCGAAGCAACAAAAAGACAAAAAGCAGAAAAAGCGCATCAACTTTGGAACCGAAGCGAAGGTACCGAAGGGCCTGAAGGGCTTCCAGCTGTGGCACGTAGTGTTCCTCTAACGCCTCACAATATCTTCATTGGTGGTTCTTGAAACGGATACAACGCTAGCATGGCGACCCCAACGCCTGTTCGGCATGGCAGTGCACGGAAGCAAGACGTTTTACGCGAGCTCGATGCTACCCAGCGCGCTCAGGAAGCGACTCGCAAAGCATCGGCTCCAAAGAGTGTGATATACAAGATGAAAGCGGCGAAGCATCGTGTATTCAAATTCCTAGACTTCGATAAGGGTAAGTTGATGCAAAATTTCACGCATAAGCTCTATACCTAGTATCATGTCGTAAATGCTTTGTCGTGGGCTGAATTCATGCTGAAGACGAATTGATGATGTGTAGTTCGCAACGTTCTGACCCAGCCGCTTTCGCTCTTTCTCACCAGATGGAGATATTGACTTGGCAGAGTTCTTCATGCTGCCTCAGCAGCTCTTTAAGGTGGTCAAGGTAATTTTTGGGGCCTCTCGGCGCGCTCTTCCTTTGACCGCGATTGTCGGCTGCACGATAGGCATCATAAGCTTCGAACAGCTGACCTTCACTGCGCATGGGTCGTTCGAAATTATTTCAAGCCAGTTTAATTTCGACCTAGAAGCGCTGCCACGCGTGCTTTTTGTTCTGCGCTTTTGTGTCACTCTTGTCGACGGATTGGTGTTGTTTCACGGTGCGCTGATTGGTGCCCACTCCATGCGCGTCTACTTGTGCGGCCCCAAGGGGAAAGTCAAGTGCTGCCGCGCCAACAGCGAAGAGTTGCACTACCGGAGAGTCGTGTCATGCCCACGTCTGACGGCCAATTTCATTGGCGGTGCCATTTGGTGCCTGTTGAGCGGAGTGCGCGCGGCTGGTCGAGGCGCCCTTGCTGTCACTTTGGCGGTGCTGCTGTGGATCTCCTTCGTTCTCCTCGTATCAGTCATTACAGCGCTATGCTTTCTTCTCGTTATGGTACGAGGCAGCCCGATGAAAAGCTCTCTTTGTTCAGAAAAAAGAAGATTTATTATAAATAACACCTACTGTATTTGTGTGTTGCTTCTTTTTAACCAGGTTCTGGCAGTGAACACGCTGTGCGATAATCTGGAGGCGGGTCAAGCTTTTGCTTTTCGGTCAATTGAGATCGGTGCTGACAACGTCAGAGACGCTTTCGAAGACACAGGCATCATTGACATCTTAGGCTCCGTAGAAACGCAAGCCACCGAAACTTTCTGGTTCCTGCCCATCGACCTTGGGCTCGCAGATGCCGTCGACACAACCTTTGAGCTTCGATTGGAATCAGCAGAGCTTTTGTCTCAAAACAAAACGCGCCAATTTGCGGAGTCGCTCGAAGAAGTTTGCGATCCTTTTGATGGTGTCTTCGAGAAGTTGAGGTTGTGCGTGATTCTAGCCCTTCTCGCGCTCGCCGGGCAAATCATCGTGTTGGTGTCGCACCACACGCAGTACACCGCGTGGTTTTACGAAGTGCGGCTGGCCCATGCCGAGTCGGAAGCGGCGGGCTACGAGCGACGCGTGAAGTTGACGGCCGATTACAGGGACGCCAAAGCCCGCGCCACGGCGCACAACAACGGGTTGCCCATGGAAGCCGTGCCAGTGCTCACGAATCCTCAGGCAGCGGCGTCACCTCAATCGTCGAAAACGAAGAAAGGCGGCGCAGAAAGTATCACGGGGAAATCGAAAGAGGTCAAAGGCTCGAAGAAGGAGTTGCCGGCCGTGAAAGTATCGCCGCCTCCATCATCGAGTCTCGTTCGTGTTGTTTACGCAGAGCCAGAAACCAAATCACCCAAAAAGACACCACCGCAAAAGATTGCAAAGCAGGGCTCTACGGATTCAGAAAAGCCAGAAAAGAAAGGCACAGCAGTAGCTGCGCTTTAATGCCTAAAGTAACCCTGATCGTCTTGTTCTGAATATTATCATGCCCGCTGTCCGCTGTTCGCTGTCCACTGTCCACACTTCTTCCAGATGCTAAAATTCCTGCATCTAGAGAACTACTAAGAAGTAGAAATGGAACTCGAACTCGAACTAATACAAACCCAAATGGCACAGAAGCCAATGCTGCGGGCAGAAGTGGGAATGCGCGTGCGTTGCGCAAACAAAGCAAGTGCGGAATGATTCAGGAGGTAGAGG
>Ga0307982_1003705_pt1 | contig 12163 bp, 9 predicted proteins | sample OrgLakmetagen989_FD_201847 | JGI IMG/M metagenome (GOLD analysis project Ga0307982, IMG submission 201847) | Saline water microbial communities from Organic Lake, Antarctica - #989 | ecosystem: Environmental > Aquatic > Non-marine Saline and Alkaline > Saline | place: Antarctica: Organic Lake... | reverse complement strand
TTGTCGTCGGACCGGAAGGTGAGACCCAATGGGTCCAGACCGAGCGCGTTACGGAGGGGCTGACGCAATTTTTTACCGGCGGCATCCGTCAACTGGAACGGAGTTACCGGCGAGACGGGGATGTCACGGCGGCTGAGTTTGGCTGGGCATCGGTAGACGTTCTGGTGTTTGCCAGCGCGGTAAAAGTCCTCCGCGCCGGGCGCGCTGTGGCAAAAACCACTCAGGGCGCGAGGCTCTCAACCCGTTCAGCAGCCCTGGCGGCCAGAGTAACCGCTAGTGGCCGGCTGCTTTTGAAATCCGCCCGTTACGCCAAGTGGCCAGCGATCATTGGGGTGGGGTATCTGGTGGTCAGCCATCCGAGTCTGATCAGCGACTTTTTCGCGTCGGCGGCGGAGATGTTCGGTCTACCCACTTTGGCCGTGCAGATTGCCGGCTGGTTTTTGTTGCTGGTGCCTGCGATTTATGTCGCAAGTTGGCTGCTGGTGCCGCTGATCGGCTTGCTCCGGGGTGCTACCGCATTGCTGATCTGGATGACAGGGCAGAGACGACGTGCGGTTCTCTAGCTTTTCTTGCAACAGCGGCTCTGCTGTCTACCCACTTTTCCTGTTGCTCTTACTGTTGCTTGCCGGCTGCCCTGATAGCCCGGACGACCCCCCGCTTTCAATCGACCCCCCGCTCTCAATCGATCCAAAGTCTCTGGACTGGATTGGCACACAGGTGTTCAAAAATGAGTGTGGTGGGCGAAAGGCGTGCCTTGTGCACTGGAATGAAGGTGAAGCCTTTCCGTCCTTGGGCATTGGTCATTTTATCTGGTACCCGGAAAACGTAAATGGCCCCTTTGTTGAAAGCTTCCCCGCAATGATTCGTTATTTGTCGGACCAGGGTATCGTTCTGCCTGCCTGGCTCGAACAACTGACTCCTTTCGACGCACCCTGGCCGACCCGCTCGCAGTTTCTTGAACAGAGCCACTCCAGCGAGGTGATGGACCTCCGCGAGTTTCTGCTGGCCACGAGTGGTGCCCAGGCGGGTTTTCTTGTTCATCGCGCCAGCGATGCACTTGATCGGGTCGCGCAGGCCACGCCTGAGCCCCAAAAAAAACGGGTGATGCAAGATTTTCGTGCGCTAACAAAGACGCCCGGCGGTGCCTATGCTTTGATCGACTACGTCAACTTTAAAGGTGAAGGGCTTTCAGAAACAGAGCGCTACCACGGTGAAGGCTGGGGCTTACTGCAGGTGCTTCTGGCAATGGATGGGCCGGCAGATCAACCCGTGCTTGTTCAGTTCCGTGACGCCGCTGCGAAAGTGCTGACACGGCGCGCGAATAACTCGGGAAAACCCATCGAGAAAGAGCGTTGGTTGCCCGGTTGGCTGAACCGACTGGACACCTATCGCGAGCCCGATTGAAACTGAAATGCAAAGAAAAAATACCGAAAACTGGTCGATTCTGCGTGGCGCTTCTACTCTGTAAGCACGCGGTTTGGAAGTGATGACTTTAGGTGGCGTTTTTTGATGCTCTGAACTGATGCGTTCGGTGCTCAATTTTGTGGCCTACTGGCAGAGTTTAAAATCGCTGAAAAAGAAAAGTCGTTTTTAAACATTGAGATGCATTATTGGCTCGCAATTTGCTGGCCTAATAAGTGCTCCTCAAACCCACGGATTTCGGAGAAATAATAATGAGCAATACCAAGTCGATTGCCATTGGCGCAGCAATGCTGTGCAGCGTTTTCGCAGCTTCAACTGCAAACGCGGCGACAACGCTTGAAAGCGTCAAAGAAAAAGGGCACGTGCAATGTGGTGTGACCAGTGGCTTGCCTGGCTTTTCCCAGCCAGACGACAAGGGCAACTGGACCGGTATAGACGTTGATACCTGTCGTGCCGTCGCAGCCGCTATCTTTGGCGATGCCAAAGCGGTTGAGTTCACCCCGCTGACGGCAAAAGAGCGTTTCACCGCATTGCAGTCTGGTGAAATCGATATACTTTCCCGTAACACCACCTGGACGCTCACCCGCGATGCGTCACTGGGCCTGAACTTTGCCGGCGTTAACTACTACGACGGCCAGGGCTTCCTGATCAACAAGGGCATCGGCGTCAATGACGCTACCGAGCTGGATGGTGCCACCGTCTGTATCCAGTCTGGCACCACAACCGAGCTGAACCTGTCTGACTACTTCCGCTCCAAAGGTATGGAATACAAGCCCATTGTATTCGATACGTCTGAGCAAACCGTTCAGGGCTTCGCTGCAGGACGCTGTGACGTGCTGACGTCGGATCGTTCGCAGCTGGCCGCGTTGAAGTCCAAGCTGGCGGATCCAAGCTCAGCCAAGATTCTGCCGAACACCATTTCGAAAGAGCCTCTTGGCCCCGTTGTCCGTCAGGGCGACGACCAGTGGTTTAACATCGTCAAGTGGGTACTGTTCGCGCAGATCAACGCTGAAGAGCTGGGGGTAAGCAGCGCCAACGCTGACGATATGCTGAAGTCTGATAACCCAAGTATTGCACGTCTGTTGGGTTCTGACGGTGACATGGGCGAAAAGCTTGGCCTGTCAGCCGACTTCGGTTACAACGCGATCAAAATGGTCGGTAACTACGCCGAAATGTACAATCGCAATGTTGGCCCCGACACCCCGCTTGGGCTGGATCGTGGCGTCAACGCACTGTGGACTGACGGTGGCGTTCTCTATGCTCCGCCCGTTCGTTAAAACCTGAAAGTGTGTATTGGGCGGCCCGGTCCTCCGGGCCGCTCGTTGTTTTCTGTGATTTGTTTCATCACGGTCAAGCTTTCCGGGAATCCTGCATGAAGAAGCAAACGATAGATTCAAGACCTGCGAGTCCTAAACCCTGGTACGACCCGCGGATTCGCTCAATTTTTTTTCAGGTTGTCGTCATTGCCCTGGTTTTCTGGGGTGGCTGGACACTTGTCGACAATACGCTTTCCAATATGGAAAGCCGTGGTATCAGCACTGGCTTTGGATTCCTTGATGAGACTGCCGGTTTCGGCATCATCATGTCCATGGTGCCTTACGATGCCACCATGACCTATGCGCGTACCTTCTGGGTGGGCCTGACCAACACATTACTGGTTTCTGCGATGGGCATCGTTGCAGCGACCATTCTCGGCTTCATCCTCGGTGTCGCAAGACTTTCCAGCAACTGGCTTGTTGCCAAGATGGCCCTGGTCTACGTCGAGGTCATCCGCAATATTCCATTGCTTCTGCAGATTTTCTTCTGGTATTTCGCCGTTCTCAGCAGCCTGCCGTCACCACGGCAAAGCGTTGAAGTCGGCGGTGCCTTTTTCCTGAACAATCGGGGGCTGTACCTGCCTGGGCCGCTGACGCAAGACGGTTTCGGGCTGGTGTGGGGCGCCATCATTGCGGCTATTGCCGGCGTTGTCGGGCTTCGAATCTGGGCCAAGAAACGTCAGCTGGCAACAGGCGAGATCTTTCCGGTATTCAAGGTCAGCGTTGCTGTTCTGGTGTTGTTGCCCATTCTGGCTTATCTGGCGGCGGGCAGTCCCATTGAATGGGATCTGCCTGCGCTCAAAGGGTTTAACTTCGGCGGCGGGATATCCATTATCCCGGAGCTAGCAGCGCTGTGGATTGCCTTGTCACTTTACACGGCGAGCTTCATTGCCGAGATTGTCCGCTCAGGTATCGTTGCAGTCAGCAAAGGCCAGACTGAGGCAGCCAAGGCTTTAGGCCTCCCGAATGGCCTGACTTTGCGCCTGATAGTGATCCCCCAGGCAATGCGGGTAATCATTCCACCGCTGACGAGCCAGTATCTGAACCTTGCCAAGAACTCCTCCCTGGCAACGGCCATTGGCTATCCGGATCTCGTTTCCGTGTTTATGGGTACGACCTTGAACCAGACCGGTCAGGCAGTGGAAGTAGTCGCCATTACCATGGCGGTGTATCTCACCATCAGTCTGTCAATTTCCCTGTTTATGAACATCTATAACCGGGCTGCGGCGATTAAGGAGCGATGATGGCTGAGTCAATGAAAAGACCCCCCAGGAAAATTCAGGGTCCGGTCGCCTGGATGCGTCAACATCTTTTCTCGAGTTGGTATAACAGCCTGCTAACCATTGTTGTTGGCTATCTGGTTGTGACCAATGTTAGCCCGCTTATTAACTGGCTGTTTCTTGAGGCGAACTTTGTAGGAAGTGAGCCGAGTGACTGCTCCGGTACTGGCGCCTGCTGGCTGTTTGTTAATCAGCGCCTGAATTTCTTTATCTACGGATTTTACCCGGACGATCTGCAGTGGCGGGTGGATATTATTTTTGGCCTGCTTGCGGTGGCCTTTGTTCCGCAGTTCATTGAGAAATTCCCGGCGCGTAAGGCATGCGGACTCTTTGGTCTGACCGGCCTTCCCATTATCGGTTATTTCCTGATTCCAGGTGGCACCTTTGGCCTGGAAGTTGTGGAAAGCACCAAGTGGGGCGGGCTCATGCTGACCCTGATTCTTGCCTACATCGGGATTCTGGCGTCCCTGCCTATTGGCATCGTGCTGGCGCTCGGACGGCGCTCAGATATGCCTATGATTCGGGGGCTGTGTGTTGTGTTCATTGAGGTGTGGCGAGCGGTGCCGTTGATTACGGTGCTGTTTATGGCGTCAGTCATGCTGCCGCTGTTTCTCCCGGATGGAATGAACTTTGAAAAACTGTCGCGCGCGCTGATTGGTATCACACTCTGGCAATCTGCCTATATGGCCGAGGTCATCCGTGGCGGCCTGCAGGCGATCCCGAGAGGTCAGTACGAAGCCGCCGATGCCCTGGGGCTGGGATACTGGAAGAAAACCGGGCTGATCATTCTGCCCCAGGCGCTGAAGATGGTCATTCCTGGCATCGTTAATACCTTTATTTCGTTGTTCAAGGACACGACCCTGGTGCTGATTATCGGTCTGTTTGACCTCCTCGGCACGGTTCAGTCGACAATCACCGACCCCGCCTGGCAAAACGTTGCTATCGAAGGCTATGTCTTCGTGGCTTTCTGTTTCTGGGTTTTCTGCTTCGGCATTTCCCGTTACAGCCAGAATCTTGAACGTAAACTAGACACCGGTCATAAGACCTGATGGGTAACACTATGACAGACCAGACCCAAACGACGGATCCTCAAAGCCCCACTCCGGGCGAGACTGCCAACAAGCCCGATATTATTCGGGTCGAAGGCATGCACAAATGGTATGGCGATTTCCATGTGCTTCGGGACCTGAACCTGAACGTTCGCCATGGCGAGCGGATTGTTATCTGTGGCCCGTCCGGTTCGGGTAAATCCACCTTCATTCGATGTCTCAATCGGCTGGAAGAACACCAGCAGGGCAAGATCATTGTCGACGATATTGAACTGACAGACGACGTGCGCCATATCGACACTGTGCGTCGCGAAGTGGGTATGGTTTTTCAGCACTTCAATCTGTTCCCGCATCTGACCGTGCTGGAAAACCTTTGTCTGTCTCCGATCTGGGTTCGCAAAACCCCCAGAAAGGAAGCCGAGGCAGACGCCATGGAATATCTCAAGCGCGTCAAGATTCCTGATCAGGCGAACAAGTTCCCCGGTCAGTTGTCTGGTGGTCAGCAGCAGCGTGTGGCAATTGCACGTGCGCTCTGTATGAAGCCAAAGATCATGCTGTTTGACGAGCCGACGTCGGCACTAGACCCGGAAATGATCAAGGAAGTGCTCGATGTCATGATTGAGCTGGCGGGCAGCGGTATGACCATGATGTGTGTGACCCATGAGATGGGTTTCGCAAAAACTGTAGCCGACCGCGTGATTTTCATGGACGATGGTGAGATCGTGGAAGAGGCGCCGCCTCACGACTTCTTCACCAATCCTCAGGAGCCCAGAACTCAGTCCTTCCTGCAGCAGATACTGGCACACTGACCAAGCGAGACATAAACAAGCGGACATTAAAAAGCCGGGCGATGCCCGGCTTTTTTACAGGGGATACTTTTTCAGGTTCGGCGTCTGATCCGGATTCACTTCCAGCCACCACACGTTTTCGTGCCAGTCCCCAAGCACAATCCGCTTTGCAGGCTCACCGTTTGCCGTAAGATCATGCTCCGCAGGCCGATGGGTATGACCATGGATCATGTTCTGAACGCCCTGTGCTTCCATCTCCCGCACCACTTCCTCCGGCGTCACATCCATGATGAGATCTTCCTTGCTCTGATTCTTCGCCATGCTGATTTCCCGGAGCTGGCGTGCCATCTGCTTCCGGTCTTCCAGCGGTCGCTGAAGAATCATCTGCTGCCACTGAGGGTTGCGCATATTAGCGCGGAACTTCTGGTACTCCACATCGGCGGTGCAGAGGCTGTCGCCGTGCATTAGCAGGTAAGGGGTGCCGTACAGGTCCACCACTGACGGGTCGTCAAGCAGGATGGCCCCCGTCCGGCGGCAGTAGTCCTCGCCGATCAGAAAGTCCCGGTTACCGTGCATGAAGTAAATTGTCGTGCCGCTGGCTTTGACGTCGCTCAACGCCGCGGCGACGGTTTCTTGCAGGGGCGTGTGCTCGTCGTCCCCGATCCAGGCCTCAAAAAAGTCACCGAGAATATAAAGCGCCTCTATTCCCATGGCCTTGTCTTTGAGAAAGGCCAGGAATGCGTCGGTGATCTCCGGTCGGGGCTCTTCCAGGTGCAGGTCGGAAATAAACAGCGTGGTCACGCCGACTCTCCATCCTCAGTGACTTCAGCCTTGATGATAACGATATCTTCGGCGGGAACGTCCTGATGTCCATCACGCATAGTCGTAGGGACAGACCGGATGGTATTCACCGTATCCATGCTGTCCACCAGCTTTGCGAACACACAATAGCCCCAGCCTTCGGCATTTTCGGCGGTGTGGTCCAGAAAGCCATTATTTTCCACGTTAATGAAAAACTGGGCCGTTGCGGAATGCGGGTCCATGGTGCGGGCCATGGCAACCGTGCCCTGCATGTTGCTCAGACCGTTGTTGGCTTCATTGCGGATGGATTCGCGGGTTTTTCTGGGCGTCATGCCCGGTTCAAAACCGCCGCCCTGGATCATGAAATTACCGATCACACGATGAAAAATCAGGCCGTCGTAAAAGCCGTCACGCACGTATTGCTCAAAATTCTTGGCGGTTTCCGGGGCTTTTTCGTAATCCAGTTCGATTTTGATATCGCCGTGGGAGGTTTTCAGCAGAATCATCAGGGCTTCCTGTTCAATAGAGGGCTGTTTAAGTTGCCACCATTGTACTCAAGAGTTTGCGGGTGTGCATGAGTTGCGCCAGCATTTATGCGTATAATACGCGGTTTCAGACCTAACCCGACGATTGAGATTGTATGAGCGCCGAGTCCAAGAAAGCCCATAACTTTATCCAGAACCTGATAGAGGACGCCCTTGCCAAAGGCGAACACGCAGGTAAGGTGGTGACCCGGTTCCCGCCGGAACCTAACGGTTACCTGCACATCGGCCACGCCAAGTCGATCTGTCTGAACTTCGGCATTGCCGAAACGTTCGATGGTGCCTGCACACTAAGGTTTGACGACACCAATCCGGAAAAGGAATCCCAGGAGTACATCGACGCCATCAAACAGGACGTCGAGTGGCTGGGTTTCGAATGGGCGGGGAAGGTGCGCTACGCCTCGGATTATTTCGACGCCATTTATGACTTTGCCGTTGAGCTGATCGAAAAGGGCAGGGCCTATGTCTGTGCGCTGTCCGCTGACCAGATGGCACAATACCGGGGCACACTGAAAGAGCCGGGGCAGAACAGCCCCTACCGCGACCGTCCGGTGGACGAGAGCCTCCAGCTTTTCCGCGATATGCGCGATGGCAAGTATCAGAACGGCGAACTCGTGCTGCGTGCCAAGATCGACATGGCATCCCCGAATATCAACCTGCGGGACCCGATACTGTACCGGATTCGCTACGCCGACCATCACCAGACCGGCAACAAGTGGTGCATCTACCCGATGTACGACTTTACGCATCCGATCTCCGACGCCATGGAGGGGATCACCCACTCCCTGTGCACCCTGGAGTTCGAAGATCATCGCCCGCTCTATGACTGGGTTCTGGAACATATTTCTGGGCCCTGCCAGCCGCGTCAGATCGAATTTGCCCGGTTGAACCTGAACTACACCATCACCAGCAAGCGCAAACTCAAACGGCTGGTCGATGAAGGTTTTGTAGACGGCTGGAACGACCCCCGCATGCCCACCATTTCCGGCATGCGCCGCCGTGGTTACACCCCGGAATCTCTCCGAACGTTTTGTGACATGATTGGTGTCAACAAGGCTGGCGGCACCGTGGATATGGGCATGCTGGAGCACGCCATCCGTGAAGATCTGAACACCCGTTCGCCCCGCGCCATGTGCGTGATGCGCCCGCTGAAGGTGACCCTGACCAACTACCCGGACGACAAGACCGAAACCCTGGTGCTGCCGGTTCATCCCCAGAACCCGGACATGGGCGAGCGGGAAGTCACCTGGAGCCAGGCCCTGTATATCGACCAGGAAGATTTTGCGATGGAACCTCCCCGTAAATGGAAGCGCCTGGCCCCCGATCAGGCCGTGCGCCTGCGCGGCGGCTACGTGATGACCTGTCGCGAAGTGATTCGCGATGACAGCGGCGAGATTATTGAGCTGAAATGTGAATACGATCCGAACACTCTGGGTGTGAATCCTGAAGGTTATAAGCCCAATGGCGTCCTTCACTGGGTATCCGCCACAGACAGCGTTGAAACTGACATCAACCAGTACGATCGCCTGTTCAACCAGGAGTCGCCGGACGGCGATAAAGAGACTGACTTTGTTGGATCCATCAATCCGGAATCGCTGGTGGTTCTGAAAGGAGCAAGAGTAGAAAAAAGCCTGGCCAATCCCCGGACGGAACTGCCGTACCAGTTCGAGCGTGAAGGCTACTTCTTCTGTGATGAGGAACTGACGGCAGCGGCAGGTCACCCGGTATTCAACCGCACAGTGACCCTCCGTGACTCCTGGGGCAAAAGTAAGTAGTTCCTGATGCCAGGAACAAAGTCGGGTGAGCCGTTAGGTCGGGACATTCAATCGGGACCGTAAAAAACAGGGATGTTTTTTCCGAGCCTACAGGGACGTATTAACGGCGTGTCCCGATTGAATGTCCCGACCTGACGGCGATCTGCACCAAACTCAACACAGTAGGCAAACAACGAGCATCAAAGTGATTAGAATCTACAACACCCTGAGTCAGAAAAAGGAAGAATTTAAACCCATAGAGCCTGGAAAGGTTCGCATGTATGTCTGTGGCATGACGGTGTATGACTACTGTCACCTGGGGCATGCACGGGTGTTGGTCATATTTGATGTCATTACCCGTTACCTGCGTCATCGGGGGTTCGACGTTCATTACGTTCGCAATATTACCGACATTGACGACAAGATCCTGCGCCGGGCCGATGAAAACGGCGAGGTTTACACCGATCTGACTGATCGCATGATCAGGGCCATGCACGAGGATGAGGCCAAACTGGGCGTTCTGTCGCCGACGGAAGAACCTCGCGCCACCGCTTACATCGACGAAATCATTGCCATGATTCACAAGCTGGTTGCCAGCGGCCATGCTTATGCGGCCGATAATGGCGACGTTTACTTTGCAGTAGAGTCCTACGCGGATTACGGCAAGCTTAGCAAGAAAAAACTGGAAGACTTGGTGGCAGGTGCCCGGGTGGAAGTGCAGGAAGCAAAACGCAGCCCGGCGGATTTCGTGTTGTGGAAAGCGGCAAAACCCGGTGAGGTCAGCTGGCCGTCACCCTGGGGGGACGGTCGGCCAGGGTGGCACATCGAATGTTCCGCTATGTCCAACTGCTGCCTGGGTGAAACGTTTGACATCCATGGTGGCGGTCCCGATCTTCTGTTTCCGCATCATGAAAACGAAATTGCCCAGTCCGAGAGTGTCAGCGGCCACACCTTCGTGAACACCTGGATGCACGCCGGTGCCATTCGGGTGAACAAGGAGAAAATGTCCAAGTCACTGGGCAATTTCTTCACCATTCGTGAGATCTTCGAAAGCTACCCACCGGAAGTGGTCCGTTATTTTCTGGTGTCCAGTCATTACCGCAGCCAGGTGGATTATTCGGAAGAGAATCTGGCGGAAGCGGGCCGTGTGCTCAACCGGCTGTACCAGGCAATACGTGGGCTTATTCCCGCCAAAGATGTGCCCGATTCAGAGCATGACCGGCAGTTCGATGATGCCATGAGCGATGACTTCAACACTGCGGGCGCCATGGCGGTACTTCACAGTGTCGCCAATGACATTAACCAGCACCGGCGTGACGGTGACGAGGCGGCCGCGACTGAAAAGGCGGCGGTTCTGGTCAGGTTGGGCGGTGTGCTCGGGCTTCTGCAGCAGGATCCGGAGGCCTATTTTCAGGCCGGTCTTGAAGGCGAGCTGAGCGCTGAGGATATTGAGGCAATGATCCAGGCCAGAGCCGACGCCCGCAAAAACAAGGATTTCGCTGAGGCGGATCGCATCCGTGATGAACTTCTTGATAAAGGTGTGATTCTGGATGACAGCCGGCAAGGAACCAGTTGGCGACGCGGCTAGGTGGGGTCAGCTGCAGCAGGGCAGGGGCGTGCGCACGGGAATGACCTGATGGGCAATTTCTCGTACAATGCGTTCCTCTAATTATAACGGCCTGCCCGGCAATCTCAGGAGCGGGCCTCGAATACAGTAACCTACCGAGGCAAACAACGATGACAGAACGCGTACAAATCGGCGGCCTGCAGGTCGCAAAGAATCTGCTTGATTTCATTAACAACGAAGCGATTCCCGGTACGGGTGTTGATGCTGATAAATTCTGGGCAGAGTTCGATAAAATCGTCCACGAACTGGCACCGCGCAATAAAGAGCTGCTTGCCAAGCGCGACGCGATTCAGGAAAAGATGGACAGCTGGAACCGTGACCACAAAGGTCAGAAGCTGGACATGGCTGAGTATAAAGGCTTCCTGAAAGAAATCGGTTATCTGGTTGATGAGCCTAGTGAGTTCAAGATCTCCACATCCAACGTAGACCCTGAAGTTGCCACTATGGCCGGTCCGCAGTTGGTTGTTCCGGTGATGAACGCCCGCTTTGCATTGAACGCTGTTAATGCCCGCTGGGGAAGCCTGTACGACGCGCTTTACGGTACGGATGTTATTTCAGAGGAAGACGGCGCCGAGAAAGGTCGTGGCTACAATCCGGTACGTGGCGCCAAGGTTATCGAATTTGCCCGTAACCTGCTGGACAGCTCAGCACCGCTGGCCTCCGGCAGCCACAAAGACGCGGCTCTGTACACGGTTGACGGTGGCAAGCTGGTGGTAAAGCTGCAGAACGGCGAGACCACCGGCCTGAAAGATGAGTCCGGTTTTGTCGGTTATACCGGTGCTGCCGATGCGCCTACCGGTGTTCTGCTGGCCAAGAACGGCATGCACTTTGAAATTCAGATCGATGCCAGCCATCCGATCGGAAAGGACGACGGTGCCCACGTGAAAGATGTGCTGATGGAGTCCGCACTGACGACCATCATGGACTGCGAAGATTCCGTTGCAGCCGTGGACGCAGATGACAAGGCGCTGGCTTATCGCAACTGGCTGGGCCTGATGAAGGGCGACCTGCAAGAGAGCTTCGAGAAAGGCGGGCAGCAAATGACCCGCACGATGCACAGCGACCGCACTTACAACAAGCCAGAAGGCGGTGAGCTGGTGCTGAAAGGCCGCAGCCTGATGTTCGTGCGTAACGTCGGCCACCTGATGACCAATCCGGCCATCCTGCTGAAAGACGGCAGTGAAGTACCTGAAGGTCTGATGGACGGCCTGGTGACGTCGCTGCTCGCGATTCACGACCTGAAAGGTGCGGGCAAAGTGCAGAACAGCACCACCGGCTCTGTTTACATTGTTAAGCCGAAGATGCACGGCCCGGAAGAAGTGGCATTCACGAACGAATTCTTTGGTCGCGTGGAAGACGCCCTTGGCCTGCCAGCTTACACCCTGAAAGTTGGCATCATGGACGAGGAGCGCCGCACCACGGTTAACCTCAAGTCCTGCATTAACGCCGCCAAAGAGCGCGCCGTGTTCATCAACACCGGTTTCCTGGATCGCACTGGCGACGAAATTCATACCTCCATGGAGCTTGGGCCGTTTATCCGTAAAGGCCCCATGAAGCAGGCCGCCTGGATTCAGGCCTACGAGC
>Ga0307982_1003704_pt1 | contig 12166 bp, 10 predicted proteins | sample OrgLakmetagen989_FD_201847 | JGI IMG/M metagenome (GOLD analysis project Ga0307982, IMG submission 201847) | Saline water microbial communities from Organic Lake, Antarctica - #989 | ecosystem: Environmental > Aquatic > Non-marine Saline and Alkaline > Saline | place: Antarctica: Organic Lake... | reverse complement strand
TGGCTCTTGGCGCTGCTTCAGAAGCTTGAGAGGTGCAAGGTACAGCTGTGAGTTCGGCCACCCAAGGGCTAGATGCACTAGCTGCTTCGAGAGCAGCCGCAACTGCCAAACTCCGCTCGTGGGGAGTCCAATCCTTTGGGTGAGAGGTTTGCTCAGTCGCACATGCGGTACCGTCCGACTCATTGAAGGGTGCGTCATTTGGAAGTTCAGCGTCTGAGTTGCTAGGATCATTGCTAGTAAGAGGCAAGTGCTGTGGCCACGCGAATTGCCCTATGCAGCCTGGCGGAATGCCGCGTGTCAAAAAATCGTCGGTAGGGTGAGGAGGCGGCGGTGGGCGGGGCTTTGGCTGGGGCAGGCGGCCAGCGTCGCGGTCGGCCTTCCACTTCTCTCGAAGAAGGGCTACTCGACGTCTTCGGGCCAGGACTTCGATTGATTCTACGGTTGCTACAGATAGGTTCATGCCAACACCCAAATTTAGGCTGAAGCCTTGGCTGAAGTCTAGGCTGTTGGATTCAAGTTTAGAGCAAAGCACTCCAGATAGAAGTTAGCCAAGTGCTGCACTTATTAGCCGTATTTTTTTTTTTTCCTGCTGGTATTAGTGACTATACAGGGAAGGGTGCCATTTAGGCGGCATCATACGAGTCGCCGGTCGCCGGGCCCGGCTCGGAAGCCGGGCTCGGGGTCATATTAGCCGTATTTTTGAAGTGCACTAACCAGACAAAACTATCTGTAACTATCGTTAGACTAGACGACTAGCTAGGTAGACTACTCCAGTAGTCTACTTACTCCTTTCACCAGTTTTGCGTCAGAAGTCGTCGCCGTCTGAAGTCCAAGGTAGTGAGTGATAAGGTGACGAGGTGATAAGTAAAGAGAAGCGAAGTAATTACGTATATTCATATCAGCATTTTTTTGTGACTTGAGCAAGATATGAGTTTAAAATTTTGAATGTCATGCAATCATGCAATATATTGATATATTGTGATTTGTTCTCCGGCAATAATTTATGCACATTCACGATAAATGATAGCAAATTTGATTAAAGCAGCAGTCAAATAGAGCTACGTAGCTCCACTTTTTGTTGCCTGTCATTCTGAAAGCCCTTTTGAATTTCTTTAGTTAAAGGGAGAGCAGAGTGCTGCTCAGAGAACATCCCTCAGCACTGTGCTTCTAGTCTAGTCTAGTTAATAGTCTCCCAATAACCAAGAAAAACAAGTGCTTGTCTAGCTATAGCATGTACCTGAAGTTATAGCTGGGGAATCGCTTCCGTGCAAAAACTCATGCCCAATACTAGGGCTATCTCCCACGCAACTGGCATCTCCCAAACACCGGCGCATGATGGAGTCAAACACGAGCGCCTTGATTACACATAGCGCGAATGCTGAGGAAATTGGAGCGGCACTCCCTCACGATCCTGAAACATATATTGCTCAGCTTACAATCAAGAAAGAAGCACTTGAGGAAGCAACGTCAGTACCCGCAGAAGTCATGGCGGCATGCCGATCAGCGTTGCTGGAAAGTCCTACTTAATACCGAGCTGCCCTCTCAAATCTAGTCCAGTTAATACACCCCAAATACATAGAAACACCCCTGTGTAATATACTAACAAAAAACTGAACCTTCAGGCCATAGAGTAACCATGCACCAAATGCTCGCGAAGGTCCCTGAACAATTGGAAAGCTGCAGTGACGAGGTTAACCCCTCCGTTATCAAAGGCAGGCACAATGGAGAAAGCTAATTTTGGCAGCGTATCCCGGCAGCTACAAGCATTATCTATGCAATCTTTCCGATCATCAGCGCGGAACTTGCACTCTTCGGGATAAACGCAGACGACGTGTTCTAAAGGTGAAGGGCCTTGAAAGGGTTTCGAAACACGCTGAAAAGACGACCACGAGTAGCGACCGTGGCGTTTGATGGAAGATATATGGGTTAAGTTCTATGATAGGGACGGACCACAAGGCCACAAGCGGCCCGCTAGCATGCTGCTAGTTGTATTTTGAGGGGGGCTTCTCTATTTGCCACTCTGCGGACGAGGAAGGAGTTCCTGCCCTGCCAGGGCCTCTCATGGCCCGGGGACAGAACAATAGGCGCCCTGCGCGCCGAAAGGCAAATTTTGACCTCTGCCAATGGAACTTCGTGTTCCGCACGTCACGAGCTACGCTCGCGCGCCTTCCTCTATATTGCTTCTGCGGAGTGCGCGCTACTCACAAATGCCTCGCTTTTTGCAATTTTTCTGAGCCCCCCCCGAGGGGGGACTGGATTTAGTAACTAACAGTAAGGGCGCCATTTAGTAGGCCTTAGCAACGACCTCAGTGTCGTAACTGTTGCGAGCTCGGGGGTTTTGAAATTTTTGCGAGAATTTTGGCCAATGCCCCTCCCCCTCATGAATCACTCCGCACTCCGCACTTGCTTTGTTTGCGCAACGCACGCGCATTCCCACTTCTGCCCGCAGCATTGGCCTCTGTGCCATTGGGTTTGTCTTGGTTCGAGTTCGAGTTCCCCTTGGCAGTCTTTTTGCGTTACACTCTCCAAGTAGCTTTGCGTGTATTTAAGTCGCCATTATTTTTGCTGATGCTGGCCTGAGTTATCTTTTTGCTTTTGCCTGAATTATTACTGTGATATACGGATTTGTTTGACTCGGGCCGGGTTGTTTGGATTCATTAAACAGCGCATGGCGTTATATATTAGCTACTTTATAGGAGGAAGCAACCCCACTTAACGGTGCTGTGAGACAGGGCGACGCTGCAACTGTACAATTATTATCATTGCAGGAGTATATAGGGTGGTCTGGTATCTATCTTGCTTTGGTCTTATCGTTCACTTACATAAGGCGGACTGGGGAACCCCATCCACCAACACAAGACCGCCATAGTCGATGTGATTTAGTTGACCAAAGACTAAACAAGAGATAGAATGGAGTTGTGTGTCATCATTTGGTGGGCAGAACGGAATGAACAGACAGAACGACCGAACGCACACAGAACGAATGATTACTATCCTAATAGCGCTGAAGTATCCGCCCAATAGGCGGATCTTCCTGTACTCTTTCTCTCCCGTACAAGGCACGTTAGACCTTATATCTCGTTGTTCTCATGAGGAAGCGTCTATTCTTCAGTGGACCTTGTTGTAGAGTAGACGCAAGGCTTTCCTAGGTATACGTTTCCTTGAATTTTCTGTCTGCTTTTTCCGGCACCTAGGGGCCTGTGTCATAACAGGTCAAGTCAGTCCAGCTGCAAAGAGACGAAGCCTAACAATATCAGACGACACATGAAAGTAGCATAGAACCCGACGGCGAGCGCGAAAGGCCTGCGATGCTAGCTGCTAACCCTTTGCAGGCGGCTACTGTGAGCACGGAGCCATACACCATAGGGATCTTCCACTTTGCCGAAAACTCCGACGCAGCAGCAGCTGTGCGATCTTCACTCTCACTGGCAGAGGTTTTATCTTTACCATTAGACTCTTTGTTTCGGTTGCTAGTTCTGGCCTTCTTTTGTGCTGGCTGCTGTGCCGACTCTTCTTCTTCTTCTTCTGAGGTTCTAGCTTTCGCGGTAAGCGAGGATGGCGTGTGTGCCTCCGGGTCCTCGCGGCAATAAGCAAGGCAGCAACGGCCATGCAGGTACTCCGCACCCAGGTGCTGAAGAGACTCGCGCACTGCAGCCAAAGAATCAGCTGCAGAATGAGCGCGCACCACAAAGACGACGAAGTCAATTTGGGCACGGTCGGGGTCGTCATCTAAAGGCAGCTTCGATGCCATCCGTATTCTTCGAGCTTCACCGTAAATGGCCAGCGCCAGATTGGTCATACCTCTACCAAGGGCACCAACTAAAAGGACAGTGACCTCGTTAGCGTTGCCATATTTGCCAGTGAATGGAGATAAGGAGCTGGCGGCCTTGGTGTCCGCCATCGATGCAGTCTTTCAGGCGCTTTCCACGAGGAGTATTAGTCAATGAGTATTTCGCAGTGAATAGGAAGTTGTTGAGACTACTCCGTTCAGCACGAGGAGTCAGTATTATGGTGAATGCCCTAGAGCAGAGCAAGACAGATCTTCGTGTGTACCAGGCTAAACGCAAGTATGGAGCTTAGTAGCTACAGTAGCTACGCTATTACAGATAGCTAAGTATTACTGTCTGTAGGGTCGGTTGTCGGTTGTCGGTGATTCGGATTTCTATGTTGTTGTGTTGTTGTATCCAAGCTTAGCGCTTTTACCTGCTCCCGTGCATAGCTTTTAAGAAGATATCTTCACGGCGTGCCAGCTGTCGATTCAATTCTAGACTAGCTAATGAATGTGTAAAATTAGCCGTTTTGATCTCCACTGCCCCATATTATCTAGCCAGAGCTCAGTTCCATCGCACCTTTAGGATTGATGATCAGTGGATACGTACCATTTCGTAAAACTTCAATAGCCTGGTCATTTGAGCTTACCATAACTGGTAGCTTGTGACCGAGTAACTGCAAATAATGGTATTGTATTGGGCACTAGCCCTGGTATTGCATGCGGCGTCTTCAGCAAAAGCGCATGGCTGGTCTTTAATCAAATTGGCTCCTAGTACATGGCGAGGCTCCCAGCATGGGGCTCAAGAATGGATTTATAGGCGTGGAGGGGCCGTGTTTGGAGAGAAACTCGGGCTTCAAAATGATGCGATGGAAGAGACGGAAGAAGAGGAGGTGGAGGTGGAGGAAGATGACGATGGCGATGAAGAAATTGGCCTCTATGTGCTCGTCGTGGACCCAATGGACTGTAACGGCCGCGAATTTTGCAAAAAGATACAGGTAGGCTGAGGGGACTGGTATTTATCTGTCTGTGATGCTGCCCTTCACTTCGACGCACAATGTATAACGAAAAGAAATTTTGCTCGACCTTGGTTGATTGTCAGGAATGGGGCGTGACCCCCATCCCCGTGTTGTCACCGGCTGTGGCAGCGGCAGTGGCAGCAGCGGACGCGAGCGAAGACAGCGAAGACAGCGACGATAGCGGCGGCGGGCTAGGGCACTTGGCTGCACCTCAACGAGGTCAAGAAATAGCGTGGGCCGCTGCACGTGGGCTTGGCGTCAAAACCAACCCTCCGCTCGCGGTGCTCTCCGAGAGCGACGCAGGCATTGAAACCGCGCTCCAGCTTGAACTTGCTCTGGGAGCTTCCTTCGGAAATGCACACAGCAGGCCGCCGCCACCATTGACTGATGATGCTACTGAAGTTGAACCGCTGACAACACCGACAGAGCTACCCTACTCACCAGAAGGGCCCATAGCAACTGGAGTAGGGAACGTGGCGCTTCGCTGGAAACACGCCACGGTGGCAGCAGTAGCGCGCGCAGGGCTGAGGGCGCCTCGGCAAGCACTAGTGAAGTCTTGGCCTGAAGCACGGGCTTTCTTGAGCTCCAAAGAAGGGCTGAATTTGCCTGATCGAGCACCGTTATCGTCACCTTTGACACTATCGCCTCTATCTTCAGCACACGAGTCGCCACCAGGTTCACCATCAGAGCCACCGCAGCCGCTGCGGGCAGTGCTGAAGCCTACGCGAGGTGCCGCCTCAATGGACGTGTTCGCAGTGATTGACTTGGCATCGGCAGAGGGAGCCTTTCATGCAGTGATTAGTGCGGACTCGCATGGCGATGGTGGACCAACAAATGATGTAGAAAAGCTTGAAGAAAGCAGTAGCAGCAGCAGTGGCAGCAGCAGCAGCAGTAGCAGTAACGGTAGCAGCAGTAGCAGCAGTGGTTCGAACCCAGACGATCACCAGCAAAATGGAGCCGTGCTCGTGCAGGAGTATTTGAGCGGTGTGGAATTTGCTGTCGACACGGTACGTTTAATGATACTGTATGACTTGAGCGCATGAGTTGGAATGCCGGCTTTGGTTGTGGAGCCAATTTGTGAATTCGTTTTATGCCAACTCATTCATTCATTCTTTTATTCCCTCGTTAATTTACTTATGCCTGCCCCATTTATTACTTGCTGTTGGTATTTAACTTCTTTCGGGCATGTTCTAAACACAAGGTTTCATTGCGCGGTGAGCACAAAGTGTGCGCAGTCTGGCGTTATGATAAGCGCGCAGTGAACGGTCAAGCCGCGCCGGTCGTGTACTTTGCTACTATGCTCCAAGCTTTGCCGCCATTGGTGGAACGCAGAGATAAAGGAGATAAAGGCGAGATGGTTAGTGCCAAGACAGTAACAGCCGATAACAACAGCCACCAAAAAGAAGAAAACGAGGCACTGCGAGTGGCCGAATACGCTTGCGCGTGTCTAAATGCCGTCGGATTTCGAGACGGCCCAGCTCACATTGAAGTCAAATGGCCTCGGCAAGAAGCCGATGCATCTACTTATGATGACAGCAACGGTGCTGCGACATCGCCTGAAAAGAATGCGTTGAGGGCACTCGAGGAGTCAGGCCCGGCTATCGTAGAAATTAACGCACGATGGCACGCTGCTAACACTGCACCGTTGGTGGAAGCTTGCTTAGGAGGCCAGGCGGGCCAAGCTGCTTCTGCAATAGATGCCACAGTCTTTGCAGTACTGGCTTCTGCTGCTCCTTCTGCTACATCTAGTGGTGGAGATGCTGCAACGAACGCAGCTGGCCTAACAGCCAGTCAAGCAGATTCTTTAAACCCGCGCATTCAAGACGCATCTCTATTAGGAGCTGCGGAAGTGTGCTGGCGTGCCATACCGCCATGGTAAAGCAGAAGACTTGCTCACATGAGTGCTTTACATGTGTATACACCAAAACGTAAGCGTTTGAGCATTATTTTGAAGGGTTTGTGAGGTATTATTTGTTTGTTTGTTTGTTATTTTCTTCCTGTTTGTTTTATCGTTGTGGTCCCATCCTTTACTTCAATAAAGGTATGGCCCGTTACGAAATCATGGCCGCATCGTGCATCTCGTTAGCTTCGTTTCTGGTAAGAAAGTGGCCATAGCTGATTTTAGAGAGTAGGAGTACTTTTGAGCGCAGGCAGCACTCCATCGTGTTCGTACTTTTACGAGCCGTTTCTTCCACTTTCTCATCTCCTCTCATTCTCTCCCATGAATGAATTCTCCCCTCCATTGGCATTTATGAATGAACAGGTGAATTGCGTCGCGTCGCCCACTTGGATGTCATTCAGGCATTGCCCTCAGTGGAAGCCATAGAGCTCAGCGTGGGCGAAGGCTCTGCTATACAACCAACAATCGACATCAGTGCTACAGACTGCGGCCAGGTAAGATGATGCATGTAATCATCTCATGAATTCGCCTTTTCTTATACCCTCGTTGTCCTCGTTTTCCTCCTCGCTTAACACCTATGTCGACCATACCTGCTTATGATGTCTCTATGCACTCTTAAATCAGATTCGCCTCGTGCACAAAGATCCTGCTGTTGTCGAGCGCGACTTTCAAACGATTGCAGGGCTTATGCCAACCATGTTTGAAGTGCGAGTGCCGGAGTAGATCAGTGAACCTTTCTACAACATAACTTGCGCCTAAGAAACCTACAATTCGGCGCATAGATATGTATAATTAAGAGTTTTTTTCAAATGAATTATAAACCGAAGTTGGTGCGCTAAACAAATCATATTGTATACTATGTAGCATCTATGTATGCCATCAATTGGCGACTTAAAATGTTCGAAGCACCTGCGGCCTAGGGGGACCTCCTATAGCCCGTACTTCGTTCCTTCGTTCTGTGAATTCAGGTAAATTTAGTATTTCTTGGCCATGGAATTTTCCTAGCGGAGCATGCTCCTTTTTTTTTTTTGGGGGGGGTATGTAGATGGCCGCAGATATCAATTAAATATCTCGAACAGATCCCATTTCCAATCACAAGACCGGCTTATTGCTCAAAATATACCCTACCCTTACGGCCCTGCACTCAGAAGTCCGTTTCCAACGCACGATGTCAATATCTCGGAGGCAAGGAAGGAAAGACGCGGAAATCGGGGCTGTCTGCAACTTCAGGCAAGAGTTCGCCGCCTTGGCCGTAATGCAATGCCGTGTGGCAACACTCACAAAAGTGGCCTGCTCCACCTCCATTTCCACCACTAGGACCACTACTACCACCAACATTCCTAAGCAAAGGATCGTGGAAGGTGTCGTAAGCAGCCTTGTGCAAGCGGCAACCTTGGCACTTGTGCACCACGTTGCCCAGCTGAAGGAAAGTTTGCCGCGGGTAAGCTCCAGCAGCAGCTGAGGCAGTAGTCGGCGGATCTGAAGCGCCAACAGCAGGAAGGCGCACATCTGACACCTGTGCGGTGCATAGGAAGATAAATAGGAATTAAGTTAAAGGTCGCGAGCTAAAACACTGACAAAGTACAAGAAATAGACGATAGCCCTTTCGAGGATGTACGCAAGTACATAGTTCTCAACGAAGCGTGACGGGTAAGTCAATGAATAGATTCCTCATCCTCAGCATGCACTATCTATCTCAACTACGCCGTCCACTCAAATGGCGATTTGAACCTCAAAGAAGTGGTCGCAATCGCCGAGGTGGCGCCACAAGTACCGCGCGCCCGGCCTCAAGCTTTGCAAGTCCCGCATACGCACGCCCTTCAAAATTGAGGTACAGAGAGACAATAAATGATGTTAAGCAGCTATATCACCATACAACAAAGCAGAGCTTGACAAAAATACATACGACATCGACTTTCTCGTTACAAGACGCACAATTTTAGGAGCCAACACTTACATCACAAGATACAGAGAATCAAACGATAGTGAGGGTACATGCTGAAAATGAAGACGGCATAGATAAGTGAAAAGTGAAAACAATGAAAGACGACTTTCTAACTTCCATCTTTCGTCGCTTTATGCGGGGCATTAGCGGTGGCGCAGGTCGCGCACTGCTCGTAGGTGCAGAGGCAGATGAGAACGCACCACCACCACGACCAACGTCAACTCCTCGAAAAGAGCTTTCCTGCGTGGCTAAAATGTCAATGGCTCCGTACATCCCACTCCGCGGCAATTCGTGGCGAGCGATGTCTTTGTTGACTGCTTTAAACACCGTTGATGTGAGAATCGAAGAAGCTGGCGCATGAGTCGTGGGTGAAGCCGTTTCACCAATTTCTTTTGATCCATTTCGAATTTCGTTTTGGCTGCTACTACTGCTACTGCTACTGCTACTGCAACTGCTACGAGCACTACTACTACTACTGCACCAGCTGCTATCACTACTGCTGCTACTGCTACTACTTGTGCTACTCTCACTTTCATTGCGACTGCTACTACCACTCGTACTGCTATTGGCACTACTAGAACTGTTACTGTTGCCAGAACCGATGGGCGCATTTAGCCAAGCTTCAAAGTTGCTGACACTGCTGCTGCCCACACCAGGAGCAGTCTCGCTCCTCTGCTGCTGCGCTTCCCTTTCGTTTTCCACGCCGTTATTATCGCTGTTTGCGCTGAATTCACTGTGATTATTGCTGTTGCCACTGCTGCCATAATCATTATTGGTATCATTCTCATAATCGAAGCCTCCGAGGTAAAAGAATTCACCACCTATCAATGCCAATCCCGGAGCTGCCTCAACCGCAGCTGAGAGCGACGGAGGTAAAGAAACACCAGAGTTGGCGCAATGCACTGCAGTCAAAAGGTCCTGAAGTAAAGTGCTACCGCGCACCACTAACGTTTGCACGTGCTCCTCGGTCAGAATATCTTCATTCGCCTCTGTAGCTGCCAAAGCATCTCTTCTCCCACTCCTGCTCCTCTTCTTACCCTGGACTCTGTCATTATCACTACCATTCACATCGCCTTCATACGTGTCATTGTCGCCGTCTTCCTCACCACTAGATTCACCATTTCCACAACCATCGCTCCGACCTCTTCCTGCGTCGTGTGTAGTTTTGCTCACTTTGGCAGAACGGTGGCTCGTAGCGCGCGCGAAGAACCGCACTTCAAACACCAGATCTGCAGTCAACACAGGCCGCGCGAGGTGCCAAGACCCTGCACCAGTGACGGCTGCGAGCCTTCGCCCTTCAGCAGTCGCTAAGGCTCCACCGTCGGCTGCGGCTTCGATGCCGCTGCTGCCGCTGCTGCTGACAAGGCGAGCGCCATCTGAACCAGGTGCATTGAGAAAGTTCACAGGGTCAGCTCCAAAACTTCGAGCATCTAGTGCTTGCTGAAGCGCCTTCACAGCGAGCTTGTGTGGTCTCTCTGCGCCTTGGCTACTGCTACTGCTACTCCTACTGACAGTGCTATTGCAGCTACTGCTACTGCTACTACTTGTAGAAGTAAAGATGCTATGGCGAGGAGCGCTTGCACTACCGTGGGCAGGAACTTCACGAGAAGTTGCTTGGTTGTCTAACAGAACTGAGCTTGTTAGATTACCAATTTCGTCCAAATCTGATAAAATTGGCACGCTCGCGAAGATGTCTCCGAGGCGTTGTTCGTACACCTCCCAGTTCATCGCTCGCACCATCATGCCGTCGTCGTTGTCGTCTTCTGCTGAGGTGGTCAACGTCATGCTGCTGATCTCGGCATTGTCTTCTTCGGGAGGAATGCCCCGCTGTGCGCGCACCGCAGCTCGAAGGGCTGCGAGGTTCGTGGGGCGCTTGTAGTCAAAACCAGGAGGAAGCTTCGCGAAACGAGCACCCGACACCCACCGGTTCGAAGAGCGCTTCTTGCTGGCCTCGCTAGAGCCTAAAGCCAACTCTCCTCCTGTGGCTAACCCAGCCTTGCGGCGGTTGAGCCCAAATTCAAGGTCTAGCGCCTCCCATTGGTCCGCAGCTCGGTTAATCGCTATACTCGCTGCGTCTTCAGCGGTTAAAGGGGCCAAGTCTGTCACGGAAAAGAAGGCTGCGTCAGGCTGAAAAGCTTCTTGATCAGCAAAATGGGCTAGTGCAGGCGCCTGTCTAACTCCAGGGGCTCGAAGGCCTGATGTTCGAAGGCCAGGAGCTCCAGCTGAGGTTCCGCCTGTACCTCCTGCTTGACCGGTGGCCCTAGTCACACCATCTCCAACATCAGGGCTAAGCGCAAGGAAGCCCCATGCCTGCGCAAAGGTCAGGTGAATTTTACTGACAGATGCCCCAGCAGAGTCTGGAAGTGCTGCTAATAGGCGAGCGCATGCTCTTGCCTGCTCCATAGTGACTGCGCTCGACGCAGCTTCTTGGGCATGGCTACTCGGGGTCGAGGAAGTGGCTGCAGCAGTAGCATTACTCTGACTTTTCCTAAGCCGCTTCGGCATCGAGATAGGCAGAAGCTTGAGCGACAGAACTATTGCTGAAGTATTGGAATAATTATGCTACTTTTGTACGCATAGACCAGTGCGTAGAATGTGGCTAGCTCATTACTATCTAGCTAGCCTGGGCATGACCCAATGAATAAATGTCGTGAGTCGGCTAGGTTTCAGACGAAGAAAGAGAAATTGTACGAGGAATATTTCCAACTCAAATTAATCATCTTCCACGCTTACTGCTAAAGCTTGCCCATAGGATGCAGTTGGTGAAGCTCGTTTGCTCAAAGAACAAGGCCCGTAGCTCGTAGCCCTGATGTATTAGGTTAGTTAGGTATAGACTGGTGGGTGGCCACAACGCCACAACACGTCCTTCCTACAGTACTACAGAGGGGGGGGAACTAAAGAGTATTCTGATTTCGGCGAAAGTAGTGGTTTTGTTCTCGACACTCCGGCCTCTGCCTGGCCTTTAATGGGTATTCACGTGCCTCAAATGAAGCTATAGTCCCAATATGTACGATCTAGCTTGCTTTCTGGGGTCCTAGCTGCTACAAGGATTTGCATGATATTTTGACGTCGTGTGATGGCATTACATCGTGTGAAACACATGTTGTGAGGCTCACCATTCTGACGTCCTGAGGAGGAAATCTCGGCAGGGGTTCCTATGAGAACTCGCGAAATGATTATGCAATTTTTCGAGCCACTTGAGGACCTTCAAGAGGTATTCTTGGGAAAATGTGTACGAAGCAGCCTGTGAGACCACCTCGCCATGGGTCACAAGCAGGGGCGAAACAACGGGCTGCTTGTCACGATAACCGCTTAGCAGCGCTCCATTTGCAATTTTACTAGCGTGCTACCGAAGTTTTGTACATGAGGCACTTTGACGGCTGTATCGGCTAATCATAGGGGCGGAAGGTATAATCGATCACCATCGTGGGCTGTGTAAACACCATCGTCACCATCGTTTAAAAAAGCGCCTTGGAGAGAGTGAGGGCGGGACAAATAACGCCAGGGACGCCCAATTGCGCTCAGCTATTAGA
>Ga0307982_1003703_pt1 | contig 12166 bp, 10 predicted proteins | sample OrgLakmetagen989_FD_201847 | JGI IMG/M metagenome (GOLD analysis project Ga0307982, IMG submission 201847) | Saline water microbial communities from Organic Lake, Antarctica - #989 | ecosystem: Environmental > Aquatic > Non-marine Saline and Alkaline > Saline | place: Antarctica: Organic Lake... | reverse complement strand
GGTACTAAAAGGTGTCCCCAGAAGTGTCGCAGCAAGTAACAAGACCCCACAGATTCAGCAAGAAGACTATACGAGTGCGCACCGGTGTCGTTGCGGATTCTCAGGAACCAAATGCCGGCGCTGAGCGTAAAAGATTAGATGAAGCTACGATGCTGTCCTTCCTCGAACTCATCCTCAAATGGAACGAAGATTCAGCGAAAAAAATCAGCGAAACGCCAAAATAACGTTATTCTTCGGTTCCCCCCCCCTCTGTAGTACGTAACTTAGTGTACCCTAGCTCGCCTCGTCAGCTCGTAGGAAGCGACAGAAGTAATTGCTCTTAACGTCTGTACTCTCTTCACTCGCCTGCCATAGAGCTGTTAACTCACCAGCTTGGTTCTTGCTAGACACTAGAAGCTAGGCATTCTTTTTTCTAGCTCATTGTAGACGGCGCTCTGAACTGTTATACTAGCTAGAGGTTTCTGTATCGAAGTAACTCGTAGGAGTTGAGGTAATCTTCATGGACGGCATTTCGTTTGGAAAGCAAGTAAAGCCTCGGAGTGCGGCCGCTATTGCTACTAGAAAGGTGTGCAAACTCTGCAAGTATTGTTGCTTTGTATTGTTGCTTTGAGAAGACCTGACTAATTTTTGGGCACCAAGCTTCAAAATGAATGTCTTTCGCTTGTATCAACCGTAAGCATATGCTATTGATTACAGGTTCAAGGATGGCTTGATGCTTATGCTGCTAGCTCGGATGGATCGTGGGTTTGCTTGCAAGGTACTCAATGAAAAATATAGATAGCTAGTCATTTGAGCTCGATGAATTCTCGTGGTGACTACTGTCATGTCAGAACCAGTATGGGATTTGTAATAATGGAAAAGAATTAGTGGAGCAAGCTAGAGATGGTGCTATGCCATTGGCATGTACATATTCTAAATATGGTTTTGAATCTTAAAGTGTACTTGACTCTCACACTTAAGCCCCTACGTATACTCTTGAATAAGGTCCAAGCGGTGGCCTTCTGAAAGCAGAAGAAATCGAATGCGACATGCCCGATTGTGCGCCGATTGAAACTCTCTTGACTTTCTTCTGCGAGGAGGCTAACGAGGTAAGTTTATTCATTCAAGAAATAGATGCAAATAACAGATTGAGAGGATAGCGCAGAGGCGAAACGTATGTCTCATCTTACTTACTTCCCTACCTCAGCTGTGTTTGAGTCAAAGTCCTGTTTCGGAGGTGCTGGTATACCTAAATGGAACTACTGTAGCCAGAATGATTTATGTAAAACTCTTTATTTTCCTGCCTCATTCCCTGCCTCCCTGTTGTCTGCTGACCACTCCTGCCGCTGCCGTTCTCTTCTTCTATTATTTTATACTACATTAGTTCACCAAGGTGCTCAAGCCGATTGCCGAAGTGTCGCAGGCTGAAATTAATGAAGCGCTCAGTGAGTTGAAACAACTGGTGCTATTAGGAGGAGACGACGAAACTGAAGTTGTTGAAAAGAAAGGAACAGAGAAAACAGCAGGCGCTGGCAACACCAGCCAAGACGGCCCCAACAACAGCATTTACGATCCGTTGGAGATGGACACCGTCATGGCGGCGCCCGAAGCCAAGTTTGCCTCTTCGTTTGCTTCAAATACTTCGAAAACTTCGTCTTTCACTTCGTCTTCGTCAACAATTGGAGCACCTGCAACAGACGGAGAAGGCGCAAGAAAAAGAAAGCGTGCGTTCTTCAAAGGAGTCGGCGGTGGTTTGCTCGGAGGGCTGGGCGGCGCTGCAGCTACCTTATGGGCAACACATGTAGTGGTAAAATAGCGGGATGTGTCTGTTTGTTCCTCTGGTGGTGTGCGCGCTATTCACATGAAACGATGAATGAAGCAGAAAAAGAAAAGGTTTTGATTTTCTTTTTGTCTTTCGATTTAACTCACTTATGGTTTCCTAGACTCTTCTCCTGAGTATTTCTCTCTCTTATGCTCTTCTTATCTCTCACTTGCCACACTCCTTCTTCTGCACTCTTTCTACCTCTCGGGCTCTATCTCTTGCCCTCCCATTGTCCCTGCAAGGCCCAGCGAGGCAGTCGAAAAGGGTCCGTTGAGCTTTCCTTTCAAATTGCTCTTGTAACAGTAGCCACGGCTGGTGTGCGCTCTATGTGGCGCCGTGCATCTGGTAATATAATCATGCACACTTGTCGTTTCTTTTCTCGCTTTTCTGAATCTCGGATATTTTCTAGTTAGATCATTGTCTCTTGGTGGTTTGCTAGCATTGTTGTCTATGCTTCAAGCTTTCACCATATCTTTTCACCTTTGTGGTCTACTTTCCTCCTTCTACCCTTCGCCCTTGCGTCTTCTCCCCCTGCTGAATCTTTCTTTCGAACTCCACCACATTAGAGGCACGCGAGGCCGCCGCAGCGACTGCAAGGGAAGCAGAGAGGCGCAACGCCAGCATCGCTGCGGCGGCGAGAAGAAAGGTGGGTGGTGGTGGGCTGGCGGATTTACACTTGATGCTTGCTTTTCGATTTCCCCCGTCTCCTCGTTTTCGTTCTCTTGCTAATTTCATCTTCTTTTTTTTTGTCGCTGTCTCTATTCGCGTAGATGCCCCGGGAGTTCCGTGCGCGCGGGTGCCCGTGCTGTAATAAGTCCAACTTCATGCCCGGGAAATTTTAAGTTCACTGCCAGTAGAGCCGGGCCCGTTCTGCTGTTACAATTCTAGGTTTGTCTAATATACAGACAGACTTGGCACTTTCGGAACCAGAAACGTATACAGGATGGATCCAAATTTTAGGACGGAGATAAAAATGTTCATCGGCACGCTGCTCCCGTGAATACTTTTATTGGTGCTCATCATCAAGAGTTACATGCTCCGAAAGGTTCTATTTCCGAGCTTTCGATCGAAGTGTCTTCTCTGGTGCACTGCGCCTCTTAACTTCGGTTGAACTTTTCGAAGGGTTCCTAGGCGTCTCTAGCTCTGGGCTTTTGCATGCGCTTTTGAAGCCCCGTGATTAACAACTTTACACACTTTGAGGGCAATCGGTTACCCTTCCGATCATCTTTTATTTTTTTTTCCACGTATTTTCGATAGACAAACCAACAATAGCACCAATTTATGTTGTGCAAACGTGTTCTCGAGATCTCGAGGCATTTCCAAACGCATTTTTAGAATATTACATTAGGTGTTTCCCGTTAGAATGATCACGTCATCACCGAGATTCTGACTCACGACTTCTTTCACTCGAGCGAGAACGCTGATACGCTGATGTAAACACTAACCCCTACCTCAAGAACTGCACCGTGCCAAACGCTCTCGAGAAGATACTTTGCTGCGCACATCAAAGATTTTCTCATTTTATCATCTCGTCTTCTTTCACAATTGTTGTTCTCAAGCGCGGCCTTGCACAATCTACTGAGCTTAGTAGGGTTTGAGGATAAAAAAAGGCCGTATCCTGAATTGTGGACTTGATTCGTGCCATTGCATTGCGCACTCACGGTGGCTCTCATCAAACTTATAGTTGGTTAATATCGACTCTAGAAAAGTAGTAGCTTCGTAGCTATGGCAGAAAAGGGGAAGTATACAACGGTGCCAAACGCGGATTCTAGCGCTGACAATCACACCGATGAAATGGATCGCGAAAATACCGAAACTACAGCTGCCAACACCGATGCTAACGATACTGATGGTAACGACAATACAGATGAAGTTGTGTCTAAGCAACCTCCTGCAACTAATGAGGCCAGAAAGAAAAAGCCCTCGAAAGAGCGCAAACGAAAGAGCGCCTGGGAAGAAAGCGGCGGCAACAAATTTCGAAACGACGAAAGTTGTTACGTTTACGTGTGCACTAATTTGTGCGGCCTTTGCCTAGCCTACGCATGCTGCGAATGCATCGCGAAGGTATACTAGCACTCTACTTATTTCATCTCGCTTAATGGCCAACAATAGTCACGTGGTTCAGCGATGAGCCTTCAGAGCGTGTATGTAAGTGCCTTGTTGTGCAACTCCTGGACACTGCAGTGTGCCAGCGTACGTCCCGACCTCATCTATTCACGATTGGCACGGCCGAAAGTGAAAGTGATAAGGTAGCACCATCGAACGCCATCAAGCTAAAAATACTTTGGGACCGGCGGCGTGCCGTGCAGCTTTAGTGGCTGCCCTTCGATGAGCTGCCCATCACAATGAAATCACAGGAACCGCGGGTAGCTCTCGCTAATGGAGAGAGCAGCTCACTGTTGCACGGGTGCTACGAAATCGCATCAACAAGGGCAATGCAGCGAACTTGTCTACTTTATGTGCTGGTCTTTTGAATTGCCAAAGGGCACATGGGCTTTGCAAGCAACACTGTGCCTCTTTTCTTTGTTTGGCACGTTTTTGCTTCTCGGTTCTTGGCCGCTTCTTAAGTCTAGATTTGGTGGCTTTCCTATGCTTCTTGCTTGCGTAAGATCAAATTTCTGTGGTCAATCAATGCATTAACTGAGCTGGGTTTGAGTCATAATCAATATTCATTCCTTTAATTCTGGTCTTCGGACGTGGGCGTAGGGCATAGAGATCATAGAAGTGGAATGCGCGGTTATAGTAAAGAGAGGTAAGAATGTGGGAATTGGCCGCCTTGGCTTATGAATATGAACACCGCGCACCGCCAGGTCGCTGAGTGCGATGCGCAATTCAAAGATACGCAAGAATAGCCCAGTGGCGAGATCTATTTGCAGGTGGTGGGATCTATCTGAGCTCTAAGATCTCAAGGGAAATATTAATAATCCGCCTCTCTAGGAGTTGTCTTCGCTAGAATCGTCCTCACTGCTCTCGCTCTCATCCTCCTCATCGTCGCTGTCACTCGCCATTTCTGCCGCCAATGCTGCTTCTGCTTTCGCGATCTGGGTCGCCATTTTACCACCCACCCCTGTAGCAATGCCTTTTTGCTCTACGGCCACCATCGCAGCGCCTAGGGCAGTACTGAACTGGTTCCAGTGGCGATCGCTCACTTGTTGCACCCACACGCACGCGTCCGAGACCATCACCTGTGTTAGAGGAGTTGTAATTACCAGCACATCGGAAATGTCAAGAATTGGTACAAAATTGAAGTAGCCCCCCCCCTTCGCCTTCGCCTTCCTCCTGGAGCGCCCTTGTTAGGTAGGTCAAGCTTTTCTTGCCAAAATTTATGCACACCTTGTTGAGAAGGTAATAGCCCTGGTGGTCGTTCGCCGTCGCCAGCGTAGCCTGCACATGTAACAAGCACCGCAGCACGCAGCGCCTCCCTAATTGCACGATGGTGCACGCATCGCGACAGCAGAGCGAAGCAGCCGTATGGGCGCGCAAGTACGGGTAGCACAGAATGCGCCGGATCGAAGACCAGAGGGAGGCTTCGGCAGTGGCCTGGCACATGTAACATGGGCGAGGTATTAAAACGAGAAATGAAGAGGAGCGAAAGAGGTGAGATGAAGAAGACGAAAATGGCGACGACGATGAAGAAGAACACAAGAAGATGCACGACAAATTGTAAAAATAGTATCGGAGCGCAACGAATACCCCCCCCCCGCGCCACAAATATACTGCTCCAAAACTCTAAAGAATAGAGCACATCCATCATCATCATCGAGAGAGAGAGAGAAAAAAATCCCTGTCTATTGACCTGCCAATCGGTACAGGAATGAAACCCTTCCAGCCAGTGTAAGCTCGCGCTCAGTTTCGATATAGTCCACGCCGACTCGACTGACCCTTCGCCACATGTCAAGCGCTGGTCGTACGCGTAGGCCACTAAAATGTTGAACTGATGTTGTGGTTGTGTTTAAATATGGAGCAAGGAAGAAGAAGAAGGAGAAGGAGAAGAAGAAGATGAGCGGTCGAGAATAGAGTGAATAAGAAGAAGACGAGAGGAAAAATTAATAAGAAATTCAAACTGAGAGGAACATTGGCCCAGACACTACGATCGAGTCTCATCAGCACGAAAGTGTGCAGAGACAAACGAACAAAGAAGGGCACTTTAATCGAAACCTCCTCACGGCTCCTACTTCACTTACGATAGTTGCAAACGCTGCGCCGAACTCGTTCTCGTCCATCAAGAATTCGCGGTTTTGCAGCCTCTGCATCGCGTCTGATTCTGCTGGAGACCATATTAGAGGAGCCAACAATGCGCTCTCGCCATCTCCTTCAGCTGGAGCAGAGCTACTAGTGGGAGCAGGAGGGATTGGAGCAGCAGTGGTAGCAACAGGGGCTACATCTTCATCATCTTTTGCTGCTTTTGCCGCTTTTGCTGGTGTTGCACCATCATTACTTCCTATTTCTGCAATCAGAGGTGTTACCAGCGGAGTCGCAACAAGAGTTTCCTTCCTTTCGCTCAAAAGTTCCGAAGACGCTTCAAGTGGTGATGGTTGAGACAGTACTGCCTGTGAAGAAGATGAAGGCGCTACGTGTGGTTCTGCTGCTGCTGCTGCTGCCGCTGCTGATGATGACGATGACGATGGTGGTGGTGCTGGTGGTGATGCCTCTGAAGGCCTAATGCCACTTTTGGAATAGTCTATAGTGCACCAATGCGGTGCATAAGCAATTGCTTCGAGGTAGAGTGGGTCTTCGAGTGTGCCGAAATGCTCGTCTCCCATGTAGCTGTTTAAGAGAGAGAGAGAACGAGAGAGAGTAAGCAATGAGCCATACGCCAAGACAAAAACAGCACATGTTATCGTTCTAAGAGGTGTTCATAACTACCACCCTCATAGCGTACACTCTTAACTCGCCCCCCCCCCTTTTTTCCCCCTCTTCTTTACCGGTCGCAATCGAAATCGTCGTCTTCGGCGGCCTCTCTCAAAGTCCAACGGTCACTTTCAGGGGTGAACTCCGGTGAAAACCTGTGAGAGTCAAGTCAAATGAAAAAGAGAAACGTACGATAGAGAGAAAAAGGCAAACGTAAAAAGAAGCTTTCTCGTTCATTGAGGTGGCATTCTTACTACCGCTGGCTAAATCATATATTCCTCTTTTTTTTTTCGTCTCTAATACAAAAATCTTGTTTTTTTACCGAGCATCGAGGGCTTCCGACGCTTCTTCTCTCAAATGCCGAAACACCCCCCGAAACCGCCGCTGGAAACCGTACCTGTAGACAAAAACAACGGACCATCACACGCAGCGTAAAAGCAAAGAGTGCATGCACACAGGCATCGACCAAAAGGCGGTATTATGAAGCGTGAAAAAGAATAAAATGGACTACAGGCGCTAGTGTACAGTAGTGCTCTCAAGCAGCTAGCCATGAGCGCCTCAACGTATTCATAGATGGGATAGAAAGCACGTTAAAGATAGTGTGCTAGGTGGCAGAGAAAGAACCAGGTTAAGGTGCGGCTTTTTTTTACCGCGGCGGTTCCAGCGCAATAGTTGGTTCTACAAGGCTGCTGCTGCCACTATCGCTGCTGCTGCTGCTGCCGTGTAGACTGAGCCCTGCTATGTTCAATCCAGCTACACCACCACTGCTGCTGCTGCCGTGTAGACTGAGCCCTGCTATGTTCAATCCAGCTACACCACCACTGCTGCTGCTGCTGCTACCACCTCCACCTCCGCTACCACTTTCAAGATATTCTGTAGCTCTTGGTGCGCTCGCAAAAGACGAAGGCGCCTGGCTCTGTTCCTTGACTGTCGTTACGCTTCCTTCTCCTTCTTCTTCAACCTGTTTCTCAGAAGCAGGTGCACTGTCATCTTCACCCCCAAAAGTGTCGGAGCTCAGCACTTCAATCGACGGCGCTTGGTTCTCATTGCGATCAGGCGGCAGAGGTGGCAAAGTTGTCACTCGCAGTAGGCTAGTCGCTAGGTCTAAGCCAGGAAAATGCTGCCCGTGTTCTTGCTTTGGCAGAGTAGCCACAATGGTACCTGTAAATAATGAATAAAAACCCACTTATTTCAATTTGGACTGAGAGGAATACTTCTCAAGAAGAAACAGTAGCACCTAGAAGAGCATCGTTTGATAATGAGTCACGCAACAAAAGTCAAGCTACAGAATAGTTCATGCGAAAAGGAACTTCAATGTGCATGTGCGGTCTTACCATCACACTCGTCAGGCAAATACTTCGCATGGCAGTTGTCACCATCATCCGGCAGCAGAGCGCAAGGCAATGTCAAATTCAGCAAATAGGGCCGGCACCAAAACGTAAAGTCTTGACCGTCGAGCGATACCTAGTAGTATAGGCACACACAACCAGAAACGTGTTAACAATGTCAAGGTGAAAGTGCACACATACACAATTAGAATCGTCGACAGGACAGCGATAGTGGGCACCTCAGCCTCCGAAACTCGCACGTGAGGCACTCGAATGCGCACCACCACAGCCGCATCGTCCTGGCTAACACTAAAGTCGGGCGTGACAGGCATCCTAGTTCCCGATAAGCCTCGAGCCACTGCAGACTACCTAGGATGGATTCGTGTAAATTTTTGTGACCTAATTTCGAGATTGGAGAAATGAAGATAGCCACTTCTAAAGAAGTTGAATTCAATCAATCTCTTTAAATAGCTATGCCTAGCTAGGCAGTGGATGGTGGACTGCGCCTTGCTCTACAGCTCCTCGCTCCTCGCTCTAAAATCTAAAATTAGTTGTCGCTTCCAAAGAAAAAGATAATGCGAGGGACAACGAACGAACGGACCGGCGTATTTACGGAGAGGGTTTCTGAACAGTTTGCGGTGGAGCGGTGGATCCATTCAAGATGTGCGCTTTCCGCCAATCAGCGTTCAGCGCAAGGAGCACGCCTTTGAAAATGGTGGGTCGTTATGCGCTTGCCTCTCTGCTCGCGGTGCCGTTCGTCTTACTTGAGTTGCGTGCTTCTCTCCATCATTCTGTTTCAGGCGGCTCAAGGCGATCTCTCGGGCGATCGGCTCGAAGTTCGAGTCAAGGGCGCGCGTGGTCTCCCATCGGTACATGCTCTTTCGCCCTCTCCCCACACACCCCTTCTTGCCTCTTTTTGATAGCGCCACGCACACCAGCGCCGCCGTTTTTTTCAAGTTAGCTCTCAATAGCGATTGCTGTATCGCTATGGTCTCAAAACACGAGCCAAACTCTGGCCGTGACTTAATCTTGAGAGGATCGACAAGCGTGATACAGTTGCTCGTTTTGATGATCACTGCGCCCGTAGCAGCGGATTCCGCAGCTTCGCACAATGCGCACAGACCGCTGATGCGTAGCAGTATCTGAAGATGCACTGACAGTGCAAGGAGTGAGAGTGAAAGTAAAGTGGAGGCGATGCTCACGCAGTCTAGGGAAATATCGAATGCGGGCCGCGCTCCTGTATCTCTAGTCGTCTATCGAGCCGCCCACCTCTTCTTGCACGCACCTTCTCTACCAATCTCGAGTACTTGTTCTCCCTCAGATTCCCCTCTGTCTGTGTCTTCCTCTTCACTGCGTCTTCTCTCTGCCTTCCTCATTCTAATTCCAGATCGCGGGCACTGACCCCTCGTGCAGCGTGCTCATCGAATATGGGCAAGAAACACGCACCACCGAGGTGAGAGTGAGAGTAAAAGGAGATGGAAGCATGCGCTTACATCTCATGCCAGTGCCACTATTCAGCTCAGCTAGAGATAGAATGAGGCTTATGGACCTGTCAAAGGAAGACAAGCTACTGTGTCACCTCTCTCACGACAGAGCTGCCGCGCTCTCGCTTTTCGAGTCTCGTAGGAGGGCTTTCTGCTTGCGCTCTTTCTTTGCCAATATATCATGCATGTACACCATTGGCCGCGAGCATTTCAACATCTTCATTCCTCGCCTTCTTTTCTTCTTGCTTGCTTCTCTTCGTCTACGCGCCCACAGACGATTTCGGGCACCAAATCTCCCTCGTGGGACCCCAAGAAAATGTAAGCCAGCGAAGAAAGGGAAAGTAAAGTGATGACTAAAATGGATTGAACTAGAGGGAGCTGAAGTTTTTGTTGTCGCTGTGAACGAAATTAGAAAAGACTGCGCGCTTCTTGCCATCTTTTATCCTTACCTTGCCTTTGTCTTCACCGGTTTCTCTCCCAACTAACTAGCGGCACCCTCTCTCAATCTTTCTGCTGCTCCTACACTAGGTACGTCTTCTCGAACGTGGCCGAGGCTGAAGTTGAGTACATGGTGTTCAAGCTGGTGCACAAAGACATAGCCACCTTCAAAGACGAGGTAAAAGACGCCACAGACCTATGCTAAGAAGTGAGGATCGAGTGGAGCAGTTACAAGCAGGGTCTGCCCAGTGAAGTGCCCATCTTTGCCTCGAACTGTGGTACTTCCTCACGTGTACGTCACCACGCGTGTTCTGTGCCCTGAGTGGTTCCTTCTCCATTTTCTCTCTCTCTCTCTCTCTCTCAGGTGCTGGGAGTGGTGCCGGTGGAATTGCAAACGGTCATGAACAGCCCAAACATTACGCAGGTAGGCCCCAGCTGTGACTTTGGCCCTCTTAGATCTGCGCTATCATACAGCCTTTTCATGTGCTCCACTGTCGAGCACCATTTTGGGATTTTGAGACTGCATTATTTGACGAGTTGTGCACGAGAGAGCGCCCCATGCATTCGCACTTGTTTTCCTTCTGTTTGAAACGTGTATTATTTATTCATTCACCTGCACTACATTAGGACGATTGGCACCCGCTGCGCAAGAGCGTGGAAGTGACCATGGACTCGGCGCTTGGCGAGCTGCGGATTCAAATGACCTACATGATGGACGACATTGAGGTGCGCATCCAGTGTCTAAGATTTATTTTTGCTCTTTCCTGCCTTTTACTCTCCCTTGCCGAGCCCCCGGATTTATTCAGTACCTTGTTTGCAATTGTTTGCCGTCTAATTCATCTTCAACCTCTTTTTTTTGTGCTCTGTTCTTCTCCACCTGTTTCGTTTCCCTAATATAATTGAACACCACCGCCGCCGCAGCTGGCGGAGGAGCCAGAAATCGACGACGACGCAGCCAAACACAAGCCCAATTTCCTGTCGCTGACCGTGGAGAAAGGAAGGAACTTGGTAAGAGCGTCGCGTTTTTTTTTTCCGATGTGTGGTGTGCGTCACTTAGTTAGTGCGCGTTTTTTTTTCTTCTGATTTGTGGTGTGCGTCACTTAGTTAGTGCTTTTGTGTACGTATTTCCTATTCGTGTAGTGATCATTTTGTGCCACCTCCTAATATGCCTCGTTTATTTATCCCCTTCTCTCTCTACACTGAATTCAAACAAAAACAGGCGGCAGAAGGCGGCCGCACCAACATCGACCCTGAAGCAACCATTACAGTCGCAAACGTCTCCAAGACTTCCATTACGGTATAGCACACACCTATGGTTGTTGGGCGTTGCTGCTGTGAACATGCCGCATCAAATCATTCCAACCCAGCAATCTTGACCGAACCTATCCGGCTGTCTACCACCCAATCTCCCAGGTCCGGAACGACATTTCGCCGCGTTGGAATTGGAAAGGCACCTGGTACATCACCGATTCCGATTGGGCGATTGACATCGTCGTCAAGTGAGTCGTGCCGTCTGATGTTTTCTACTCCTTTGGTTGGAAGACGCACAATAAGAAACGTGAACGGTGAATGTACAAACTAAGCCAACTTCGTCGGTCGTAACGCGCACACTCATCCCATTATATCGAGTTTCATTCCACTATTTATGCTCACATCTGTGTCTTACCGCTTTTACAGGGACCGCAACCGGTTTGGTGCCCCTGTTTTGGGGAAATGCCGGGTGACCATGACGGAGATTCTGGCGGAGCAGCCGTTCAAGCATTGGGTGAAGTTGCTGGACGAGCATTTGCGGTTTGGCCCGGTGAGAATGAGTGATAAGGAAGAGAAGAAGTTCGTGAAAGAAACAAGAAGGAGAGGCAGGAAAGAAAAATGGCGTAGAAATTACCATCGCTCATGCACAATTTCTTTGGCGTCGCAAACCTTACTTTTTATATCACTCTCTTTTTGTCTCAGCCTCTTGACTTTTACATGAATCCATTTGTCCTCTCTTTTGCAGCAACCTCTCGGCGAAGTGCTTTTGTCCGCCGACTTCACTTACAACCGCAAAGCAAGGAAGCTTCTGCCTTCGATGGCGAACTTTTTTTCGTCGTCGCGCTCGAGCAAAGCAGCCGAAGAGAAGCGCAACGAGCTGCTGGTAAATAAAGGCAGCGTTCTTTGCATCTTGCACGGCTTTTTTGACGGGGCGATGAAATGTTTTCGTTTTCTTGTCGGGTCTTTTTTCGTGTTTGTCGTTTCTATCATTTCCTCGCGCTTTACAGCTGCCT
>Ga0307982_1003701_pt1 | contig 12167 bp, 8 predicted proteins | sample OrgLakmetagen989_FD_201847 | JGI IMG/M metagenome (GOLD analysis project Ga0307982, IMG submission 201847) | Saline water microbial communities from Organic Lake, Antarctica - #989 | ecosystem: Environmental > Aquatic > Non-marine Saline and Alkaline > Saline | place: Antarctica: Organic Lake... | reverse complement strand
CTGTGGAGAATGGAGGTGATCGTAATGATTTCGACCCCGCCCACGCCCTCCGATATGTATGTTGGTTGTCCACATCCTTCTTCTTTCGCGTTTGGCTTCACGTAAGCTGTCCGAGGTGCATAAGAATAATAAGCTCACTTCGATCTAACCAACAGCGATTGTATCAAAAGCAAGATGAGCTCATTTTACGAATATACTCTTCTTCAGACGCGCTCCTACAAGCTGCAGACTCGGCTGCTGGCTTGCGCCATTTCTACAGATAGTGTTCTCGTGTCCTCGTGTCCCCTCATCTCACCAGAATCTTAAGAATTCTGCTTTAAGATACGCCACCTCATTTCAGATTTCAGCTCAACCTCAGAGCATTTCTAGATTTCTAGCGTTTGGTGCTCCAGTGTATTTAGTAGCTTGACAGATACCAGTTCAACATGAGATCGTCATCTCTCCTCGCAATCACGTCGCTTCCTTCAGTGCTTTCATTTATGCGTCCAGCCATCCCTCGAAAAGCATTGGTGTATGAAAACACCCGAGAACCTCGACTAGCTTCGACTGAAGTCGTCGAAGCTTCGTACACGTTGGCACAAGGTTTCATAGCTTTCAGCACTGCTTTTATTCCGGGCGAAGCAGGAAGCCTAGCCTTAGGAGAGAATCCAAAATTAGCCAAAGTTGGTGCTGCTGTAGGCGGCTTGCCTCTCTTTCTCTTGGGCCTAGCGATGGCGTATCAGGTGCGAAAATGATCTTTCAGATGATAAAAAACGCAACTCCTTCGATCGCTCCAAAGCTTCAGGCTAATAATGTGATGACTGGCAAAACAAATGAATATTAATATCTCATGCACAAGTAAACAACTCTGTTTTGCAGGCCAACACTGTTCGATTTACATTTGACGAAACGAATTTTGCCTTAGTGAAAACTGACGGTTCATCCATTAGCTCAGACGTTTCGGAAAATCGTTGGTCGTACGATTCCTTCGTGAATTATGACTTTTTCCCGTCAGAGCAAGTGCCTATCTTGGTTTACTTCAAAGAAACTCAAACGCCTCAAGAGAAGTGGGGAGCTGGACCGGGAGCGCTGGCGAACGCACCTGAAGCGTTGTCGCGTGGCGCAGTAGCTGGACAAGTGCATTTCTTCCCGGCCGTAGGGAATGTTAAACAGCTGAAAGCGGGATTTGAAAGCCACAACTGCGCAGCAATTCGTGCACCCGAAGTTAAGCACGTAAAAAAAGTTACAGGAAGTGGTGGTTCTGGAGGCTTCCTAGGCCCAGGTGGATTCATGAACTCGAAGCGTGATTGAATTAGAACTTACCTATTTTATCGGCCATTAGCACGGACCTGAAAACTTTGATGGCCAATAGCTGCCCTGATGAGAATATACTGCACATCGAGTTGTATATGTAAATCATTTCTACAACGAAAATAGACAAGGCGCAGCACAAACTTAAAGAATTGCACCTGCTATAATGTGCTCAGTACAACTGTACAATCCGCAATTGAAATAATTGAAAGTTGAAAGCAGTTGTTCTTGCGGGTTCGCCCCTCCAACAAAAATAGTGCTGTGTGGGTCGCTCGGCGGTATCTGGTTTCAGTGAAATTTTGCTGCGCAAAAATACCCAAACATAAAAAGACAAGGAAATTTATTGAAAACATGCAAAGAAACGCATTATTTGTCTGAGCCCCCCTAGGGGGGACTGGATTTAGTAACTAACAGAAAGGGTGCCATCTAATCGGCGTTTGCAGATATTTTTCTGAGCCCTCCTCGAGGGGGGACTGGATTTAGTAACTAACAGACAGAGTTATTTCAATATAATTTCCGCAGCAAACTGGCCATGGAATATCCCGTTAAAAAGGATAAAAGGATTTTCGAATAACTGGAAGCTAGCTCGACGAAGCTGCATCACCAGCTTCTATAGCCTCAGGAGCAGTATCTTCCGCTGGTATTGCTGGTTCTGTTGGCTTTTTCGGCGGCCAAGGCGGTCCAGCCACCAGGGTTGGGTGGCGGCGGCCTTTGGGGTTAAACTTGACCGCGGCGCCGAAGTCCCACGCACCGTAGTGGTAGAGCCGCCCGTCGGCTGTGATGCCTTCGCCCCCACTCGGGCAATGCGGGCGCCCCTTCCAGAACCCCCCGCGGTACTGCCGCCCGTCGCTAAAAATGTACTCGCCGCCTTGCTTCGGAGGTGGGGGTGCTATGTAAATGCCGCGCTTGCGGTCTTCTTCGATCTTGGCTGCCGCGGCTGCTTCCGCATCCTTTTGGGCCACGTACGCAGACAGCTCTGACAGCGGTGGGATCACGTCGACAGCAGGCTCAGCGTCGGTCGAACTGCCTTGTTGTTTCTCGCGCATGCTGCGCCGGTCAGCCGTTGCCGTCCCTCTTCCTCGAGCTCCACCATCAAGTGGGTCGTCGTACGCGTCTGGATCAGGTGGCGTCCACACCGGCATCTCGCCTTCCCCGCCGCCGTGCATTTTCCCACCTAGCCACGTGCCTTCGTAGCGAGCAGCGCGTTTGGTGTCGCCCCAGGTTTGCACGCCATAGCCTTCTTTCCAGCCGTTCTTGAAGCTTCCCTCGTAGCGCCGCCCGTCCCCGTGCACAAAAGTCCCCTCGCCATCGCGCCCGTCGTAGCGCCACTCCCCAACGTAGTTGTCTCCAGGCCCCGCCCACGCAAACCGCCCGAGGCCGCTCTTGAAGCCTTGGCGCCACTGGCCGTCGTAAAAGAAGCGGCTGCGTTTATCCACGGGTTCTTCCCAGTGGTGCTGCGCGGCCGCTTCGCACCGTAAGTTTATGGGGTCGCGCAGCGCAGTGGCAGGATCGCTCGGTGACGGTGGTGGTGAAACAGCGGCTCCTTCTGCCTCTGTCTCATGATGAGCTTCCTCACCGGGAGCAGCTACAACATCAGTGGGTGCCCCAGCCATACTGTCGTCTGCCTGCTGGCCACTTGTTTGCCCGAAAGCATTCGCTCCAGCATTGGTGGTATGTTGTACCAGCTCCCCGCTATTCAATGACGCACCTCTCTCGTCTTCTCCATCGCCAATGCCACCCTCATGCCCTGCGTCAACTGCTTTCGCCAAGTGCTGGCCCTTCTTTTCCTCTTCTTCGTCACTGCTATCGTCCTCGTCACTGCTACTGCTGCTGTCTTCGACGTCAAGACCATCGCCTGCGCGCCGCGAATAAACGTACAGCCCGTCACCTTGCATGAGGCCAAACTCAAAGGACCCACCGTAGACGTCACCAGTTGCGGCCCAGACCAAGCGGCCTTCTCCGTGGCGCTGGCCGTGCTTGAACCCCCCCCTGTATTCGCTCCCGTCGAAGTACACTTCTACTCCTCCGTCGCCGCCTTTGCCCCCCTTTTCGCACCAGCCCACATACGACGCCACGCCCCCAAGCCCTAGCTCGGACGCACGGCCGAGCAAACCTTCGACGCGTTCAGGCAGGCAAGTGTTGCTAGCGCTAGAGCTTTCTTCCTCGCCAAGGTCTGAAGCATCCATGTCATCGGCGACATCAGCTGCAGAGGTTGCATTCCCTGCTGTCGCAACACTGCCATTATCAGACTTGGCAACCGCTGCCATGCGTTTCAGAAGGTTGAGCTTCTTAGCTCTTGTCGTGTGACGCCCAAGCGCTGAAAGCTCGCGGGCAAAGGGCGCATAAGGCGCCAACTCGGGATTTACTTCGGTTGTTGAGGGCTTGGCATAGAGCATGGTGCCGAACCCATGGTAGCGGCCGTGCTGAAAAGCCCCGCGGTACGAACTCCCGTCCGCAAAGAGGCGCACGCCTTGGCCGTGGTAGCGCCCGCCGGCCCAGTGCCCCTCGTAAGACCCGCCACCGGCGTGCGCGAGAGACAGCTCGAGCTTGCCTCGCCCTGCTCGTTGGTCGAGGGCAAAGCCACCAACGTACCTGCGCAAAGAAAGCAAACACATCACCGGCTCGAGGTTAAAGAAATGGTGTGCACATGTAAGAAATGAGAGGAAAGGAAACAAAAGGGTGTGCCATCTCCTGACACTCTTTTCTCTTCCAGAAGAAAGGTCTGAATGTGGCGCGAGTATGGCGCACAAATAAGCATTGCAACACGTACTTGGAGCCATCTGCGTAAACTTCCACTCCATTTTCGTCCTGACGCAGGCCCTTCTCAAATTTGCCGACGAATATCGCCCCATTGGCTGCCCACAGAGCTCCTTTCCCGTGGAAGGTGCCGTGCAGCCATTCCCCTTCGTACTTTTTCACGCGCGGCTTGGGCGCTACCGCCGTAGCAGCACTAATACTGTTGCTGCTACCTTTAGTGCTGCCAGTGCCTTGTCTTTTTTTCGGGCTCCCTTTCGGGCTGTTGATATCAGTATCGCTACCACTGTGGTGGTGCTGGTGGTGGTGCTTTTTGTCCGGGCTCTCGCTCCTAGACCGCCCGATGCCACCACCACCACCGATCCGCTGCTTCCGAAGCGCTTCCTTGGAGGCCTTCAGTTCCGCTGCTTGTTCTGCCGCGATGCGAACGACGGCAGCTTCTGGGTCGGCAGCATCCGCAACTTCCTGCGCTAAAGCTGCTGCTGTAGCGTGCGCTGCTCGGATGGCTTTGAGAGCGAGGTGGCGGTCGAGCGGGGGCGTTGGTCGTGCTATCATTTTCTTCCCACTTCCCTGCTTCCTCCTTGTGCCATTTTCAGTGTTATCATTTTCTTCCGTAGGCTCTTCTAGGGCATAAAACAACACTCCGTGCCCGCTCTGCTGGTTGTCCACAAAGGAGCCCACATACTGCTCGCCAGTGCCAGGATAGTCTTCGACCCCCTTCTTGCCGTGACGAGCACCGTGGACAAAAGGGCCTCGGTAGGTAACTACTCCGGGAGGGTGCGAAAAAGCACCCTGAGCGACCCCAACCGCTGATGCTGCTGTCCCTGCTGATTTTGTGGCTGCTCCATTGTTGTTTGGACTCCTATCCTCGTCTTCTTCTCCGGTCGCGCTGTAGCCGCGCCCATTGGGCCAGCGCTCCCACAGAGTCCCCTCTCCGTGGAACAGGCCCGCTTCGAAGTGGCCCTCGTACATGACGTCCCCTTTGAACTCGCCCGCGCTGGCGGGGTAGCGCATTTGCCCCCACCCCTGGGGCTCGCCCATCGCGAAGTGGCCCTCGTAAATGCGCCCGTCGGTGAACCGCATAGCACCCTACAGCAGCAGGAAGAGCAAATATAGCATCGAATACGCCAAACGCAGAACACATATCAAAGAAGAGGCAGCAATGCTGACGATAACAATCGCAGCAATGGTGGCGGTAACAGGCATGTAGCGCATGGATTTAATTCGTATCGAGAAAGGCAAGCACCTAACGCTAAAAATCAAAGCAAGGGTTTTAACCAAAAGATAAGACGAAACACCCTTCTCTACTCGTATAGTATTACATGGCCGTTTGGCAAGCCTGTTTTGGCATCTCGATCACCTCCGTACAAATTCTCGTGCGCTTCCAAATCTGGCTTGCCGTTTTCCCACGCAATCATGCCGCTCCCGAGCTGAACTCCTTCTGCGTCTTTATAGGATCCGAAGCCGTGCCGTTTGTTGTGAAGCCAATACCCTTCGTAGAGTGCCCCGCTCGCGTACTCATAGACTCCTTTGCCGCTCTTGTCACCATTGGCCGCATATTCCCCGCGGTACACGTCGCCGTTCACGAAAGTGGTGGTGCCTTCACGCGGCATTCCATGTTCCCACAGGCCTTCAAACACTCGACCGTCGGCGTACCGAAATCGCCCTTGGCCGTGCCGCAACCCCTCGCGAAACTCCCCTTTGTAGCTACCATTGCCCACCCCGTCGCCTTCGTTGTTGAATTTCGCCATCCACTGCAGGCTCCCGTCGGAGAATGCGAGTTTGCCGACGCCATGGGGCCTCCCTAAGGTGTCAACCTCGCCTACGTACCCATCGAGGTGCGGGTCGCTTGCGTTGTTTACCTTCTGAGAGTTTCCAAAGGTTACAACTCTATTTTCTGCCAGTGATATTGTGCTTTGCTGGAGAGATCGCGCCAACGATTCTTCCATTCGAAAGCGATTGAGATAATGAAGAAGTAAGTTAACTGGCGTGTATTCCTACTATATGGGGCCGCTTTTAGGCTGTGACATGGCCACCGTGCTAGAACTGAATAGATTGACCTTGCAGCAGAATGCTCTTCATCTATACGTCAAGCATAGCACTAATTCTAGGAGCTATCGTTCGAGCAAATGCCAACAATCCTCGAGCGCTTGTGCAGCTCGCGCTACTTCTTGGACTGTATCCGTTCTCGTTTAGGCTAGTGATAAAAAAGGAGTTTAGAGACCTAAAAAAATGGCACCCTGCCTGTTAGTTACTAAATCCAGTCCCCCCTCGGGGGGGCTCAGAAAAAAAGGAGCAACAAAAGGAGCCCAACGGATTTGTACGTATTGTACGTATTTTTATAAAAATATTCCCGTAAATGGCCTTGGATATGTCCGTTGGGCGGACATCAAGTTGTCCGTTGGGCTTCTAATTTGTCCGTTGGGGTACAGGATTTGTCCGTTGGGCTCCTTTTATGCTCCTTTTTTTTTCCCGCGGAGCCTGAAAAAAAGTTCCTCCTTTTTTATCACTAGCCTATTCTCGTTTAGTGTTCGTAAAAATAAGTAACAGTTTTGACCCAAATAAGTAAATAATTAAGTAAATACGGTGTATACGGAAGTAAATACCGTATATTAGAGCGACAAAGTACCTATTTGAGAAATACCGGTTATTGAAAGTCCCATTTTCCAGAAAAAGTGGTAATTTCTGATTCTTATTTACTTATTATTTTACTTATTTGGCTCCTAAAATATGTATATTTAAGTAATACTTATTTTTACGAACACTATTCTCGTTTCTCGATTACAGGGGCCAGTTTTAACTATCAACCGGTTCGATTTTTTCTGAGCCCCCCCCGAGGGGGGACTGGATTTAGTAACTAAAAGAAAGGGTGCCATCTAGTCGGCGTTTGCAGAGTCCCCCGGGCCGGACTGGAAGCCGATTGTATTGTACACAAGTAAGTTCTCAAGTTCTCAACGTCCGGACCCCAGTTCCCCAGTAGGCATGAAGACCCGCGAGTTAGTTGCAGCCGCGCGAATGGGAGATAATTACGGTGCATATTATAAGACATACGAAGTTTCAGACAAATCCACTTCAATGGCGCAGAGAAATTTGGATATCTGTATTGCATGGAATTCTGGGGTATAAATAGGGGACCTCGGAGTACCAAGAACGGCGATTTAAACATAAAGACCTCATACTAGCCCGCCCTTCTCTTTCTCACTCCTATGTTTATCTTTTTAGCTTTCATATCTGCCTTCGTGAGTGTCTAAGGACGTTAATTTGCCTTTCGGCATTGCCCTCATGGTGGCCAATCTCGCAGTGGCGATGAAATTGTACTCCACGTGAAAACGTGGACTTCGTGGTGCATTTTCGACCGAAGTCCCTTGAAACAAAAACATGAAGACCAACGAGTTAGTTGCAGCCGCGCGAGTAGGAGATAATTATGGTGTTGCTTATGATAAACACGAAGTCTCAGACAAATCCACTCCGGTCCTCGCGAGTTACAGACCACGCCCCTAGCCGATGGGAAGTTAAAACTGGCCCCTGTGGTTAGCCATTACAGGGGGGATTTTAGAATGGTGAATGGTATTGTGAGATCAAGCTCCTATGCTCCTGCTGTAGTGGTCTCAGCTTTTGGTGAGAATGGGATTGCGGATTGCAGGTTCGCAGTTGATTACAGCAAGAAACAGCCAATTTGGCATAGGCCCCTAATGCAAACCTACCCACCTAAGAAGAGCCTGGTTGTGGTTCAAGGACAACGGGCTCAGTGAGCATGGTAGATCGGTAGATGGTAGATTCGTAGTATGAAAAATGAAAATCAAAATTAGGTGCCTCGGTGCCTTCGGTTGTCAAGTCAAGGCCAAATGAGCATGCACATTTTCCTCTTAGAAAAGAATTATTGGGGAGTTAACTAGCAGTTACGTAAAAACAAAAGCAAACCACGCGCCAGTTAGTATTCATTTCGCGCGTTGGAAAGTTGGAAAACTTTATAACGGGAGCCACCATCTCTATATGCGTTTTGCATCCACGCGGCGTTGTTCTTTATCCTGGATCAGCGCCCGAATGAGCGCAGCTGCGAGCTCTGGCATGTCGGCGCAGAGCTCCTCGAGCTCATCAGCTGGCTCCACATCGCCGAATCCCACAGACTCGTCCATTCCATCTGCCTTGTTTGGTCGGTCCAGGGACGCTTCTCTCGATGGCGTGTCGCTCATACTCCGACTGGAACGCTCAACACTGCTGTCGTCGCCTCCTTCGCCGTCGTCGTCATCATCGGGTGGCGGCAGAGGCGGCGGCGGCAGAGAGCTGATTCCCATGGCTGAGTGTACTCCTGCTGATGCTGCTGCTGCGTTCATTGCAAGGGCATCACGTGGATCTGCCAAGCAAGCATTGGGGTGCGCGAGCACATGCTTGAAGGCCAGGTCACGCACTTCGTCCAGGCCGAGGGCATGGGCGGCGCGCAAGAGGGGCAGCGCGGACGCGTCGTCGACTTTGGTTGAGATGGCGGCGTGGCACGCGGTCGCCAGGCGGTCAGCGTCGCGTCGGCACCGCAAATCAAAGTAGTCGAGCACCCGAAGCAGGTACAGTGCGTGGGTGGGATCTAGCGGCACGGCCACGCTGCCAGTGTACAGAAACTTTAAAAAGACTTTAAACGCGGCTGCGGAAGGTGGCGCAGGGTTCAGGAAAGCGTCTTCCTGCAAAAAAATGCGCAAAGGGGCTGACGGCGGCGGTGGCACTGTTTCTGCTCCTGCTGTAACTCCTTCTGCCTCAGTTGTGGTAGCTGTGGAAGCTCCATCCTCTGCCTTGGCTTGCTCCGTTGGCGGTGCTCTAGAACTGCGGTGGTACAGAAGCACTTTTTCGAAGAAGCAGCTGCGAGCAGCGAGCACAGTGGCATGCGCAGTGAACCATAACCCATTGGAAGTCTCAATCAGCACGTTGGGCGCACTTGCAGGAAACTCGTCGCCGTTTTGATCTGCTTGTCCTGGAGCGAGCGTACGTGAACTCGCAGCAGCAGCAGCATGAGCAGTGGTGGTGGCAGCAGTGGCAGTACTAGTAGCTGGAGATTGGTCGAACCCTGGCGTTGGTGGCGGAGGCTCCGGAAAAGGCCCGAGCGCAACGGAAGCCAACTCACTGGCGACTGCTGCTCGCCGCAGAGGCCCACGTGGCAAGTGCTGCCTCTTGGAGCGTGGCAAACACGCTGCTGCGGCTGCTTTGGTTTGCCTCTCCAAAGCTCTTTTGGCCGCTTCCACGCTGGTGTACGCTTGCGTGCAGCGAAACAGCTTCAAGCCAGACACGTCGAGAGCGTCCGGTGGGCAGCCGTGGAGTCTGGGGAGTGACTCTAAAGCGGCGCGGACGAGGCCCGGCTCGCTCAATTGCAACAAAATGGCTAAGAGGGCTGGGTTTTGCACGGCTGCCCGCGCACACGTTTGAGCCACGAAAGAAGCACTGCTGTCGCTGCTGCTATTGCTGCCATTACCATCGCCACCTCTGCTGCTGAGATGAGCTGGCGATGGAGGCTTCGTCAATCGTTTTACTACCAGGGGTGCGTGGCGCACAACGAGGAGTGGGTAATGGGTCGCGGCGAATCGTAAAACGACGCGTTCGATCATTGCGAGGTTGTGGGCTCTTGCCCCTACAAGCAAATCGAGCACCTGGGGTCGAAAAAGCAAAGACAAGGAAAAAAAGAAGAGAAAAGCGAGGCACATATGAGTATGCACACGCGCATTTTCTCAATCAAATGATACTCCTGCCTCTAAATTCTGTATCCTCGGATAGTTCGATAGGACTTCTTAAACCCCGTTAACTCTTCTCACCATTTCCACCGTGCCCACCGCTCCTGGATCCCATGCTCTGAGACAGTGCGCCAGTTCATGTGCACAGCGCCACACGATGCGTGAAGAAGCACACCCATTGTTGCTGTTGTTGCCTCCGAACCGCTGAGCTGCCGCTGCTAGCTCCAACAAGTGCATGCATGCGCTGCGGCCACTTTGACGATCTTGACGTTGCTGATTGCCAAGACTATCTTTACTATTTTGCACTGCAATGAAGCCAGTTGTAGCCCACAGCAAGAGTTTTTCAAGCGCGATTGGCCCAACACCAGGCACAGTCACTCTTGGCAGCATATGATGGCCGCCCTCGCTACTCTTGCTGTCACTGCTGTTGTTGTGGTGATCTGCATCAACATGCTCTGGCTGCTGCTCCTGCTGTCTTTTTGCCATAGCAGCGAGGCCAGGTAAGCGAGCAGAAAGCAACGCCAATTCAGCGCCAATGCTGTGGTCGTCTCCAACTTCCAACAAACCAGCTCCCACCATACCTCTACTTCCGCTGTAGAGCTGGCCATCATCTTCATTCTCGTCATCGTCATTATCGTGCATCGGCAAATCGAGCAAACCTTCTCGTCCTCCGGGCTCGAATTTCACGTCAAAGCGCGTCCATACGTCACCACTACTGTCGCTACCTCGGTGCCCCGAAGGAGCCGCCACACTGTATGAGCTACTGCCTTCGGCTCCACCACTACCAGTACTAGCAGCAGCGGCAGCGAGTCGTGCTGAATAGGCAAAATCCCTTGAGAGGCCTGACCGAACGCGTACAGGGGGCGTGCCTAAAAACGCCATCATCTGAGGACTGCTGCTGCTTCCAGTAGCCAAGCTTAAGCCAAGAGCTCGCTGGCGGCAACGTCGGCGGTTGGTAGCACTGCCGTTGGCCGCACGGCGCGCGATTTCCGTGTGTGCCAGACCGCCAAGCAAGTCGGATGAACCATGCACGTCTGGCTGAGGACAACCTCCTTCTTTCAAATTCAGGGTTCTTGTTTTGGCGCCACCTTGACCCTTCGTGTCTCCTTCTTGACCTGTAGCAGCAGCAGCAGCAGGAGCTACAACGGCAGCAGCTGATTCCCAAGCCGCCTGAGCCTCGAGCTCTGGGTCAAGCCACATGAAAGGGTCTTCACCTTCGTCTAAGGGAGCACGCATGGGCGGAAGCACTTCCCCTGCTTGGTTTGCGCCTCCTCTACCTCTTGTAGTAGCAGTAGTTGCAGGCGCATTTGAAGCTGGAACATGAGTAGCTGCAGCAGGAGTACCAGCAGCGCGTGGAGCAAGGAGTGCTTTAACCCACTCCTTTACGCTGGCACCGGGGTGGAAGCGGCGAAAACTCAACGCATGCTGCTTGACGGCGACCACCGCCAAGGCTAGAGTGCGTGCAGCAAGGGCGTCCGCGTCGCTTGCGATGTCTTCAGCTTCATTGGCGTGCGCTGCGGCGTCAATAGCCCCGAGCCTAGTGGTCGTTGTACTGTGCTGCTCGTCTGCAGCAAAACCTTCCCGGGGCTCCATGATGTTGTAAGCGAGGGCGCGGCGAGCTCCGTCGTCCGTTGGGTCGATGATTGCGTGCCGCAAGTGCGACAAAAGCGACTCGTCGTGATCTACTTCTGCACCGTTGGGCTGGCGATGGTCTGCTGCCGCTGCTGCTGCTGACGCTGCAGATGTTGGTTCGAGGCCAGGTGGAGGGAGCGGCGGCAACGACTGAGGAACACTTCCGTTGCTGCTGCTGCTGCCGCTCAATCCTCCCCCACCCAGTCGAGGAGACCTCGGGTCGGACGCACCCAAGAGCGGTGATGCTGCTGCAGTGGTGCCATTTTGAGCATGAACAAACGAGGAGGCTGCTACTGCTGCTGCTGTTGCTGCTGCGCGGATAGAAGGCAAGCGGGAGAAAGCCGGAGGCAGGGGAGTATTTCCCTTGAAGATCAGAAGCTCGCCAGCGCGGGTGGCGAGGTAAGTATCAAGAGCACTGCACGAAACCTGCACCTGACAAATCATACGAGTCGGACGTGTGAAGAAGGCATGATAAATTCATTCTCAAGGCGAAAAAAAAAATGATAGCATTATGCGCTTAAACATTGCAGTGGCAGCAGATATGCGCGCGCAGTATACGAACCACAGTGTTTCCCGATAGTGTAGGTGGCGGCGGTAAACCCTTTCGCTCTCCTCTTCCTCCTTCCGCTCCATTCCTGTCGATGCTGCTGCCATAACTGTTTTCATCGTTAGCACGCTTGCTAGTGTGCAAAAGTGACGGTGCAGTAACGCAGCAGTCACTTTCTGCGCAGCCAGTGGAGCTAGGAAGTTGAATGGGGGCTAAAGGAGGACGAGGAGTTG
>Ga0307982_1003699_pt1 | contig 12170 bp, 8 predicted proteins | sample OrgLakmetagen989_FD_201847 | JGI IMG/M metagenome (GOLD analysis project Ga0307982, IMG submission 201847) | Saline water microbial communities from Organic Lake, Antarctica - #989 | ecosystem: Environmental > Aquatic > Non-marine Saline and Alkaline > Saline | place: Antarctica: Organic Lake... | reverse complement strand
GACTCTGCGCTCAATGACGAAGCTCTCGCCGAACAAATTAGCAAGCTAGGGGGCTTGAATTTCAGCGGGGAAAACGGCGACGACGACAGCGACGACGACGAAGGCGAAGCAGAGCTGGCACTTGCCTTGGCGAAAGCTTACAACCTCCAAGGAGCCAGCAGTGGCAGTGGTGACAACTCCGGCGGCAGCAGCAGCAGCAGTGGTGGGAAGAACGACAGCGCGGTCCCAAGCTGGGCCAGTCACGACGACGACAGCGACGACGAAGAAGAAGCTGCGGCGCTGGCGATGGCCCTCGCCAAACAGTACGGGATCAAGGGCACAGCTCTCGGGGGGCAGCGTCCAGCCGATGAGGACGAAGTCCCCCGGGTGGGCATCGGTGACAGCAGCAGCGACGAGGAAGAAGATACCAATGGTGGCGGCAGTGGCAGTGGTGGATTCGCCGATTTTGACGCCTTTGGTGGTAGTGGCAGTGGTGGCAGTGACGTGGCAATGGGCGCGAGCAGATCGGAAGCTGACGATTTTGCTAACTGGGGCGACCACCACGCTACTAGTGGAAGCGACCGCAGTGGCAGCAACGGAGACGGGTTTGCTGATTTCGCCGACTTTGGCGCGCCGGCGGTTCCTCCTCCCTCGGGCGCGCCTCCTTCTCCTGCGAGCACCAAGAGCTCTGCTACGGACAGCACTGCCAGAAGCCCGAACCCACCGATTGCTGCGAGCCCCACGGAAGAAGAAAGCGGGCGGCGCCACGGTGGTCCCAGTGGCAGCCCCATGCAGACGGGTGCGTCAGGGAAGGACTTGAGTACTGCTGCAACGTCGCCAGGAGCAGCACCTGGGACAGTGGGCACTGCGCTCAATTTTGATGCTTTCGGTGCAACGCCAGCACCAGCGCCTGAGTCAGCGAGCTTTGATGCATTCGGAAGCGGGGTATCTGCACCTGAATCAACTTTTGATGCTTTCGGTGCAACGCCAGCACCAGCGCCGGATCCTGCGACCTTTGAAGCATTTGGAAGTGGAGCATCTGTACCAGCACCAGCGCCTGAGTCAGCAAGCTTTGATGCATTTGGGAGTGGAACGCCAGCACCTGCACCAGCGCCTGAGTCAGCAAGTTTTGATGCATTTGGAAGTGGAACGCCAGCACCAGCACCAGCTCCTGAGTCAGCAAGCTTTGATGCATTCGGAAGCGGAGCACCTGCACCTGAATCAACTTTTGATGCTTTCGGTGCAACGCCAGCACCAGCGCCTGAGTCAGCGAGTTTTGATGCATTTGGAAGTGGAGCACCTGCACCTGAATCAACTTTTGATGCTTTCGGTCAGATATCAGACTCGGCGGCAGATGCTGCACCTGTGAGCTTCCCTGATCCTTTTACTGCCGCAACGTCGGGTCCTGACCACAGTGGGAGCTCCTAAAACTGAGTTAGAGTTAGAATGATATGATTTCGAGTGCGAGAGCCATGCCGCCGTGATATTTAGTGGTGCTATGGGATATGGCATATGGCGGTTATGATTATGCCAAATGGAATATCTATATCACCTAATATAATCATGCCCACTATTACAGGGAGTTTGGGCTTATATCGAATTGGTGTTAACCCAGCCAATCATATAAAGCAAACTAAAAGCGCTGGGTTGGCTTTATTTCTTATTTCTTCGTGGTATGGAAGCCCAGAGAAACGAGAATGCCCACTAAATTTCATCCGGGTATTTTTACAGGTCCAATTTCATGCCTCATTATTCTCTGGGTAGAATTACATGTTGTTCTCCATCATAGCTCCTCTATCTTCTAAAACCCACGAAGGAGATCAAAATTCTTCAACTATTGGCGTGGTCTTCACTGTTCCAGAAATGGCGTCATTTCCAGCAGAGCCCTTGCTTTTGTCAGCGTTCGAATTCGAACTTAAAGCATCAACGTGCATTTCTTTTGCCAACCCAATCGACGCCTGAAGATTGTACGTCAGGTGCCCCCATTTTCGTGGCACTAAGAGCACGTCCCCCGCGTTTTGAATGCAGCGTAGGTTGCGCTTGCTAGGCCTTGGATCTGACTCCACAGCGTCGTCGTCAGCCAGGCGCTTCACCACCTTAGCAGCGGGCTCGTTCGAAAAGAGCGCCCTGTCCGGCTGCATCAGCACCCAGCCCTTTTTGCCGTAGACCAACGCATTCCAAGCAAAGTCGTGGTAGTGCAACGGTGCGCCGCTCCCTGCTGGGCCCACGTAAAACTGAGCATTGTACCTGCGAAACTTCACAACTCCTTTCAGCCCGTCCTGAAGAAATGCAGGTTTCTGCGGGAACAATGCATCTGCGCTGACTTTCGTTCTGTCCACGACAACAGGATCTGAAAAGACATAATTAGGCGCTGTTCTCATAAGGTCTGCCTCTAAGTCGCTTTTGCTAACGCGTGCAGTTGGAAGGATAACGTTTTGAATGTATTGTTCCAGCGTTGACGGAAGAGATGGATTGAGTTTGTAGATGTTTGCGTAAGGAATTTCCCCGGCGTCCCATAAAGTGCGACCCCATTTGCGCATGATTGCATCTTTGGTCATGCGCTTGGTCAAAGGCTCTAGGCCAGAATGGTCGTGGTGGACAAAGTCGCGCAGGACCACTGGCCGCCGCTTCAAAACAAATTCGCGAATCAAAGTCTCTGGATCTTGAATTGCAGCAGCGCCGTCGAGCTCAGCAATTTCGCATTCTCCATGCCAGCCAGGGAAATCAATTTCAGTTGTTGGCCAGCCCCCTGCGTTGTTGTAAGATGCCTGCGAAGATGTGGATGGCTTGTGCTTGGCACGGACGGCCTTCGGAGGAAGTTCTGAGGGACTAGACTCAAGAGCTTCGATTAGAGCTTGTGCGCTGATATTGAAAGAATCCACAAGTTGACCAAGCTCCGGAAAGTGCTGAATAAGCCGTTTTGCCTTTTCAAGAAACCCAGAATGAGCCAATGTCGACGCAAATGGAGGAAGCAGTTCACTTCCTGGAAGCCACGCGTAGAACAACAAGGCAAGACATGAGATTCAAAGAAAAAAAGACACAGGGTACCATAAAATTTTACCTAAATCCGAAGGGTCATACAAGGAGTATCCAAGTCGTTTCATCTTCAGGACGGCCGGAAGGTTGCCAGACGAAAGCAATTCTTTGGCGATGCGGTGACCTTCCGTGCCATTCCGCTGACCACACGAGTCTAAGATAGCATGCACCAAGGGAGTACACAGACGCCGATAAGCACTGTCGACTTCCGATTTTGGGGCGGTGACTTCACCTCTAACGCCATAGCTTTGTGCAACGGGAGAAACCACCTCCCTGTATCGCTTCATGCACCTTGGACCGCACTTGATTTGGAAGTCTGGAGTGTTTAGGCCAATTTTCTGCATGAGAATAGCATCGTTGACGATTGTGCGACCAAAGAGTGCAGTATTCTCACACGCATCTACGCTCTTCGAAAGCAACTTTTTGACCAGAATATCATTCGACGTCGCGCATGATCCTAATGAGGCGGCCGAGAATAGGGCCTTCGGTGCGAACGCCGCTACAGATCCGAGTGCAGAAACTAGCAGCTCCTGAAGAAGCAAGACCAAGCAGAAAAAACAATGGTGTAAGCATGGCTTCTGCCAAAGACGTATTCTATGCACGATGACAACAACTTTTTTACACTAAATAATGTAGTTCCCTAGGAGAGAAAGATTTACACCTCACCTTTTGAGAGTGGCCCTTAAGAAATTTCGTAGCAGCATGCTCAAAATTGTTCCAGTTTTCGAAAGCAGTGACGAAATCAGCGACATTAATTTTGCCATTACCTAAATCATTCCTATTTTGGGCATCAAAACCCCTTTTCAAACCATTGCTTGATGTATCTGGAAGGCCATACATTCGGAATTCGACCAATTTACCAATACTTACTTCCAAGTTAGAGGTCTTGTGCCCCCACGAATGGGGAATGAAAAAAATATCGCCACTGCGCTGCACACAATGAACACGCTGATCGGTAGTGCCTGAAACATCAACACTTACCGATATACCAATTGACTCAAGAGTTGGTTCAAGCGAAATTGGGCTTTGATAAGGGCGCGTAAGAACCCATGCTTTGCGACCGTATACTAAGGCATCAAAGGCAGAATTATGAAAGCGTTGAGGCGCACCAATGGTCGTGCCGCCAAGGTAAACCTGTTCACGAGTCACATTAAAACGTATGTGGCCACCAAGACCCTCATCCATGAATGACGGTAAATCGGGATAAAGTTCGGCCAAATTGACATTATGCTTGCCGACTTGCAGACGGTCATCAGAAATGTGAGGAGGCGTTTTCTTCGCATCTGATGCTGCGGAAGGTTCAGTGATGCTTTTGACAAAATCTCCAATTGAAGTTCGCTCGCTCAGATCGCTTCTCCGAGCACTTTTCGCCTTAAGATTAGAGGCCAATTCAGTGTCGATGGTTCCAGGTATGTGAGAAATAGACCTACGCTTAAACTTGTCAATGAGTGGAGAAAGACCACTATCGTAGCGCACAAAATCTCGCACCATAACTGGCAAATCTTTGAGAATATAATCCTTGATGAAAAGTTCAGGATCTTCTGAAACAGCTTGCCCTGAAACTTCTGCGATGCCCTCACATTGCTCACGATCATATTCAGGGAGCTTCTGTCCTAGATTCTTCCCTTCAAGCTCTGATTGCCATCCTCCCAAGCCATAAGGCCTATCTGTTCTATCAGAAGCGGATAATTTCAGTGGCGGTGCCGTATGCGACTGCAGTAAACCAAGAGCAGAAACACCAAAGTTGTCCGTCTGTGTTCCGAATTCGGGGTATTCTATTATCAAACGCGCTGCATGCTTCAAATGGCCAGCACGGATGAAAGTTGAAGCTAATGACTTCAAGGGTGAGGGAACCAAGCTGCCACTACGAAAATTGGCCTTGACAGGCTCAAGGATGTTGTATCCTTTACTAAGCAATTTTGAAACCACGTCAAATGCGCCAGCGCGAGCGAAGTCATGCGCAGCTTGAGAGGCGCTGAGAAAAGTCGCGTTGCTTCGATGCCCACACGAATCAATAAGTGCTTCGAGGACCTGCCCACAAAAATCTATAAACACTGCGTTCACCGCAGACATTGTAAAAACCTCAAGATCAATCTGCTTCTCTTTGCTATTCGAAACTAGTGATTGAAGACGAGACATACAGTGTGGGGAGCACTTCAATTGGAAGTCCGAGGGTGGCACAGTAATAGAACCTCCATCGAGGAAGGCGTTTTCAATTGTCTCTTTGAGTTGTGAAGAAAACCAACATGAATCGCGATGCACCTTGAGTAAAGATTCGAGTTCAAGATCACTGATCGAAGAGCATATTGTTGTGGCAGCTACACGCGTTGCTCTAGGGGCAGTATTGCGTACTGCAATAGTCAATAACTCCTTTACAGCTCCGTTTGAATAGCCGTGAATAAACTCCTTAGTGGCATTTTCAGCGGTCATACTGTTGTCTTCAACTGAACGGATGAAAGCACCCGAATCGATCCAACCACTGGGACTCGGATTTGTGGCTACACCTTCAGCATTTACCTTTCTTTTTTCAAGCTTTGATTTTGCTCTTTGCAACGCACGAAAGTTTGTATCAGACCTCGTATTACCTGTGGGCACGGCAATAAACTCCTTCGCTAGGCCAACACTTGATGCTAAATTATAGGTCAAGTGCGCCCAACCGTTCGGAATTATTATGACGTCTCCAGCTCGCTGGACACAGCGAATATGCCGATTACTTGACTTTGACTCATTTAAAAAATCTTCTACAGCAAATTCTACGACCTTGCGAGCGGCGGGAGTATTGGAGAAGGCACTTTGCCGAGGTTCGAACAGAACCCAAGCCTTCAAGCCGTAAACCTTTAAACAAGGCGAGTCATTCGAAATAAGAACTTCAGCAAATAAAATAAAATGTGTAACACATCAAAAAGTACTTCACTTACCAGTGCGTTCCAGGCTGCGTAATGGTAATGCACAGGCGCGCCAGATCCTGGCGGTCCAATATAAAACTCTTCATTGACAGTTTCGAAGCGCACCTGTTGAAGTTACCGTGAAAATGAATACAGAGAAAGGAGGCAATTAAAGTACTGATAGAATATCTAGGACAATTCATTCTACACTTCTTCAATAGAGTATCTTGAAAGTCGCACCCACAATGAACTTACAGTTTCTTGAAGTCCTTGCTTTACGAATGTGGGCACTTGTGGGAATAGGTCACTGGCTGAGATACTCTTTTTACCGCTTTGAAGTAGAGAGGAAAAAATGTACGGAGAAGGCACCCCATCGAATGATTTCACATCATGTATGATTTCGTTGATGTAAGACTTGAGTGTGGATTTTGGGGGAGTTGTTCCCTCGTGAACTTGAGAATACGGAATTGATTCGACGTTCCAAGTAGTTTTTCCATGGTTTCGCACGAGAGATTCGTTCGTCATAAGGGTCAATAAAGGAGCAAGTTCTCGATCATACTGTATGAGGTTTCTGAGTATAACAGGCCTCTGCTTTAGTACGAAATGTTTAATGAAACCAGTTGGATCTTGAGCGGCTTGTTTGCCAGACAACTCAGCAATTCCACAATTTCCATCCCACCCTGGAAAATCAATCTTGGTACTGGGCCACCCTCCGTTATTTCCTATATCATTTGGTGGATAATCTGACGAAGCAACCATAACACTTTCAGGTAACTCATTTGGAGTTTCGGTGAGAGCATCTATAAGTTCAATCGCACTGATGCCGTAAGCATCGACGAGTTCTTCGAACTCAGGGGATTCTTTGATAAGTTGACCCGCTTCTTGAACATGCCCAAAACGAGCTAGCATCGACCCTACAGGAGAAATGTGCTGATTGCCCGTGTTATGTGGATCAACAATTTGATATCCTTTCTTGTGCATCTTCTGGATTAATTTCAAGTTACCGGAAACCGCTAGGTCATTTACGATAGCCATGGACTCCCTAGTACCTCCTTCGCGGTTTCCACAGGACTCCAAAATTGCGTCCAAAACAGGCCCACAAAAATCGTTGAATATTCGATTGAGACTTTCAACTGGAAGTGCATCATCTCCTTTTGTGTGGTGCAAAGCCAAGGTGGGAACTAGAACAGCTTTCAAACGATGCTGACACCACAACCCGCAACCCAAATTGAAATCGTTAGGGTAGTCGATTCCCCCTTTGAGAAAAGCGTTGTTCACGGCTTCGCGAAGCCCGGCAGTGTACGAGCACGAATTCTTATGAGCTGAAAGCAGCTGGTCGACAATGTCGTCAGAAGGCGTCCTGCAAATGCCACCACCTGCATTCGCAATCACGCGAATTGCTGTTGGAGACAACGCCACTACGGACTCAACGAGAGCAGTCATCAATTCCGTATTTGAGAGATGGCGAAAATACTTGGCGTCTAGCTCCTCCACAGTAAAAGTGTATTCTTCAACATCTCGAAGTAATGATGTGAGGTTGACGTGCTTGGATTGCACACTAGCTTCTCCAATGTTAGCCTCGTATGCATCGGTGGTTTGCGAAAAGCCAGCGTCTCCTAGCCTAAGCGAGGCCTCACGCAGTATCTCAGCCCAAATACCTAAATCAACGCGACTCTTCTCATCGTCACTGTTCAAATCAGGGTCTCTATTATATCTAGAGGAGGCTGAAAGCTGCTCGATGATTTCGTATAGATGGTTCGCTGCTGCTTTCTCGAGAGTCCTTCTGGTGCACCCATGCTCAGCTAGTCCAGCTCGAGCACTGAGAATCCCAGCTATGAGAAGCCTTGAGCAAATCCGAATCATTTATTCTACATTCTCATGACTAAACAAACCAGTGAATTTGAATGTCCTATTGACACAGCTAGCTAGTATTGTAAGCTAAACTATGCTGCAGTGCTACATTCCGTCTGCAAGTACATACATTTTTGTTTTTTTTGTGTTCGTAAGAAGCTTCACGAAAGATCACAGAGAGAAGAGAACAAAAAGAAAACGAGAACTACCCTACCGGCGCTGCACGTAAAGCAAAACACTCCCTCCCCCTTTTTTTTCTGAACACGTACGCGATAACTTACGATTTATCGAATCGCTGGGTGTTGCCGTCAGAGCTGTGATCAGTGCTGGCACTCCAGAAGGTTTGAGCGTCATCCTCTATTGCAACGAACCGAGCGGCGCCTGCCTTGTTGTGACAGCCTTCAAGTATTTACAATAATATTGCTGTGCTTGCTTGATTTATCGACGCGCGTAGAGATAATTCTCAAAAGAGCAGTTGCTGCGCAAGGCTCTGCATGTCAATGGTTGAATTGTTGAAGTGCAACTTCGACATTCTTTGCGTTTAACTTTTTTTTTCACTGACATGCAATGAACAGGCCATCGGATTGCAATCATGGTGAAATGCACGCGCACGCTCTCTGCGTTAACGCTCGTGGGAGGCGCGCAGGCGTTCCTCCCGGCCTCGCTCAAGCCCAATGTCCGCCTGGCAGCCCTGGAGTCGACCACGGAAAAAGCCAAGAAGGAAGTGCTGGAGCCTCGCACCATTCCCCTCGAAAAGTACCGCAACATTGGTATTTGCGCGCACATTGATGCCGGCAAGACCACTTTAACCGAGCGCGTTCTTTTCTACACGGGCAAAACTTACAAGATTGGCGAGGTGCGCTTATGCCTATTGGGCATTAAAATATTCTCAACCATCATGATAGATCGCCCCGGGCTTCAAATTTTAAATGATTCTTAAGTTCTATTTGCCTTTTGAATACCATTAATGCGTTGCCTATGTTTTTCATTCGGATTGTGTTCATGCATCATCGGTGGTCATATCTCCTATCTATGTGTGCGAGAGTTCAACGCACAACTCCGCTTTCTTCTTCTCCTCCACTTCAATAGTCTCATCGCGAGAGGAAATATATTGTTGATGCGTGCTGTTGCCGCAATCTACGCATACTGCTTTTTTCTTTCCTTGTATAATCTTTTAATGCTCCGTTGTCTGTCTGGTTTCTTCCATGCTTATGCCATAGGTGCACGAGGGCGGCGCGACCATGGACTGGATGGTGCAAGAGCAGGAGCGCGGCATCACCATCACTTCTGCGGCCACCACTTGCTTCTGGGACGACCACCAGGTAACCTTTCTACCACAACTGCCTGAACATACTATAGTAGTCTGGTTCGTCTGGTTCTGACCGTGCTAAGGCAAGGATAATTTGAGAGACTATCACTCGTGCAATGGCGGTGACGCCTAGTCTCTTGATCACACGCGCGAGTTGTCTCACAACTCATTTCTGCCCTTGCATGAAATGATCGCACTTTCCTTCCTTCCTTCCTTCCTTCCCTGTACGAACTTGCTCTCTCCCCCCCCCTCCCTTTACAGGTGAACATCATCGACACCCCGGGCCACGTTGACTTCACCCTCGAGGTGGAGCGCTCCCTCCGGGTTCTCGACGGCGCCATAGCCGTGTTCGACGGCGTGGCTGGCGTCGAGCCTCAGGTGAGAGAGCAAGTGCGTTGGTCGCTAGTACGTCCATCCAGCGTGGTCCCGAAATTAGATTTAAAAATGGCACTGTTTCGCAGTCATGTGATTTGGAGCCTTTACTTTTTTTCCTGATCAGTCGCGAGTGTAATTGAATGTGAGAACTGTACAGACGGAATGCAAGTGTCTCGTTATTGCAAAGCCACACTCTCTGAACGCTCGTGTATCATTTGATTTCTGCGAATTTCACAGTCCGAAACGGTGTGGCGCCAAGCCAACAAGTACGGCGTGCCGCGCATGTGCTTCGTGAACAAAATGGACCGCACCGGCGCCAACTTCTTCCGGTACCTTTAGATAGGAAGTTACATTTTTAAAAACTTGACCGCTTCGTCCCTGTGTTTACTTCCGCCAATCGCTCATCGCCATTCTCTCTCTCTCCCCCCCCCTCAGGATCGTCTTTTTTGTGATTTTTACAGTTGCGTGGACATGATCAAGTCGATGCTCGACTCCACCCCTTGCGTGGTGCAGCTCCCCATTGGCTCCGAGGAGAACTTCCTGGGGGTGATCGACCTGGTGCGGATGGAAGCCATCGTGTGGGACAACGAAGACCTCGGCGCCACCTTCCAAACGGTGAGGATTGAATTGCGTGGGGCGAGGATCACACTCCTTGCCTCGGAATACTTTCCGTCCACGAATTCCAGAATGACCGACGTCATCATCTCCCTCATTTCTCCGATTATGATTTGCGTTGGTATTATTTCTCAAGTCCCACCTCGTTACTTGCCTTGACTTCAATGTCTCATGTTTCTCATTTCTCTTCTTTGTTTTGTTTTCGCTACCACAGCACAAGCTGGCGGACTGGGACGGCGACGCGGACCTCAAAGCGCAAGCCGAGACCTACCACGCGGAGCTCGTAGAGCTGGCGGTGGAGCAAGACGAAGAAGTGTTGATGGCCTACCTCGACGGGACGGAACCCACCGTAGAGCAGCTGGTGTCGTGCATCCGCGCCGGCACCCTTGCCAACGCCTTCGTGCCCGTGCTGACCGGCACCGCCTTTAAGAACAAGGGGGTGCAGCCCCTCCTGGACGCGGTGGTGTCCTACTTGCCGGCCCCTACTGAAGTGGCGGACATCAAGGGCCTAGAAATGGACCTGGAAACCCCCACTTCCCGCAAGTCTTCGGACGACGCCCCGTTCTCGGCGCTCGCCTTCAAGGTGATGAACGACCCCTTCGTGGGCACGTTGACCTTTGCGCGCGTGTACAGCGGCGTGGTGAACACCGGCAGCACCATCTACAACTCGGTCAAGGGCAAGAACGAGCGCCTGGGCCGCATGATGCAAATGTCGGCCAACGACCGCATGGACGTGAAGACCGCCCGCGCGGGGGACATCGTGGCGCTCGCGGGTCTCAAGGACACCACCACCGGCGACACGCTGTGCTTCAAAGAAGATGCCGTGATTTTGGAGAAAATGGACTTCCCGGAGCCGGTGATCAAGGTGGCGGTGGAGCCCAAGACCAAGGCTGATAACGAAAAGATGGGCCTCGCGTTGATGCGCCTGGCCGCTGAAGACCCGAGCTTCCGGTACAGCCGCGACGACGAAACGGGCCAAACGGTGATTGAAGGCATGGGCGAGCTGCATTTGGAAATCATTGTGGACCGCATGATGCGCGAGTTCAACGTAGACTGCAACGTGGGCGCGCCCCAGGTGTCGTACCGCGAAGCCATCACCAAGGCCTGCGAAGTGGACTACACCCACAAGAAGCAGTCCGGCGGCAGCGGCCAGTTCGCCCGCGTGAAAGTGAAGTTCGAGCCCCAAGATGCCATTGAGGCTGACTTCGAGTTCGTGGAAGAAATCAAGGGCGGGAGCGTGCCCCGCGAGTACATCCCGGGTGTCCAGAAGGGTATCGAGTCGGTGCTGTCCTCGGGCCCTATTGCGGGCTTCCCCGTGCTTGGCATGAAGGCCACCCTCATTGACGGCGCTTACCACGACGTGGACTCGTCGGTGATGGCATTCGAAATCGCCGGCCGCATGTGCGCCCGCGAAGGCCTGCGCAAGGGTGGGGGCCGCCTCATGGAGCCGCTCATGCAAGTGGACGTGACGACTCCCGACGAGTACATGGGCGACATCATTGGGGACATCAACTCCCGCCGCGGCATGGTCGGGGAGCTCGGGGAGCGCGGCAACGTTAAGACCATCAGCGCCCTGGTGCCCCTCGCCAACATGTTTTCGTATGTTTCCACCTTGCGCGGCATGTCCAAGGGCCGCGCCAACTATTCGATGAAGCTGGCCAAGTACGACCTGGTGCCGCCGAACGTGGAGAAGGAGCTCGTGGCCAAGTTCAAGACCGACGAGGAAGAGTAAGCGAGGTAACCTTGGTCTTGACAGCAGTGTCAATGAATGAGGCCCTTTAAAAAGGTCCACCGTCCTGTGCAGTGTTTGACGGCGATCTTCCAAACAAATGAACACGAAATAGAAGAAGAAGGAGCTGAAAGCTGAATGAGGCAAGGGTCTCCATGAATGCCATTGAAAGAGCCCAGTCCAGCGGGCGTGGATAGGGAAGTGGTCCAATTGAATGCGTGCATCACACGTGCCTCTTTGTAATAGCTCTCCTTTATATGCACTTATGCGTTTATACGAAGCCACCTGGACAGCACCCGCTTTGATATTCGGTATCTTACTGCATATATCAAACGATATATCAGGCAAAAAACATCCACGTATCCATGATGGTAGGTATGGCCGTTCCTCA
>Ga0307982_1003696_pt1 | contig 12178 bp, 5 predicted proteins | sample OrgLakmetagen989_FD_201847 | JGI IMG/M metagenome (GOLD analysis project Ga0307982, IMG submission 201847) | Saline water microbial communities from Organic Lake, Antarctica - #989 | ecosystem: Environmental > Aquatic > Non-marine Saline and Alkaline > Saline | place: Antarctica: Organic Lake... | reverse complement strand
ATTTCTCGCCGGGTCGCGCAGTCAGCACCACAGCAGCATTGGTGACGGCACCCAGAAGTATGGCTCCCATGTACACCCACAGCCACAGTGCGACGTGGTCAGTGCAGTCTCCTGCAGGCTGCTCATTTATCACGTTGATCACAATAACTGCCACGCTCATGGCAATCGCAAAGCATGCTGACGCCGCAATCTGCGAAACAAAAACCAGTCAAATAATAACTCAACAAAGATTGCAAACACAACAAGAGCGGCTGTCTAGTTCGAGGAGGAGCAGCACAATAGCTTACCATTTTCGCAGGCGAAGCTGCCGCTGGCACCACCGGTGCTGTTTCTCGTGCAGCCGTCGCCATCGGAACAGGAGGCTGGATAGTACGAGCTTTCAAACAATTAGAATTGGAATTATAACCTGCAAGAAATGTGTTTCAGTAATGGTTCATGCCGGCTTCGGCCCTTTGGCGTGGTGCCTTCTTCATAGCGTGCGAGCTGCCGGAAGCTCAGACATGCTATGTGGATTTTAGCTGGCACCCGTTGCAAACGTACCTCATGCATGCCCTATACAATTGAATTGATATTCTATAGCAGCATATTTTTCAAACGACTTGGTCTGGCGCAGTCCCAGGGGCCCGACGCGTGAGCTCTACTGGAACTTGAAACATTTCGCGGTTCGGGCATACCTAATTGCGCCAGCGAAGTTGCCCGCCAGCTCAAACTATTGTAAGTTTATTTGCTTTTGCATTGTCATAATTCAGATAGCGTTTTGGCATAATTGTTTGCTGTCACTTGCGACTCAGGGTGTGGGCTGGACCGCTTCGGCACACACAAAAACCTGAGGACTCGTGTCTGATCCAAGAGAGAAAACATCAACTTGATTGCACATGAGTACATTTGTTGTACACATAGTTAGCTGTGGGTGGTGTTGGCCTCAGTTCTGTTTCCCCCGTTGCCTCGTTTTGAGACCAGGAGTTGGCACGTGCACCCGCACCACATCCCGCTCTTGTGCCAAACTCAGACCATGTCCCCGTTATTATACATGCACACTTCTGTTTCTTGGACAACGGCTCAGGGACGCTGCAGCGAGCCCCACACACCACACCCCACACCCCCTGCCGCCAGGATGCTGCCGAACACGGCGTAGCTAGGGGGCACTGCAACCAAGGCCACTTGGAACACAAACACGGTGCTGAGCGACTGCACAACAACAGAAACGCAGGAGTTGAGCACGAAAATGACAAAAAAAGGAGGCACAGCGAAGCTGGGGGACTCGGGCCTGTCATTGAGCTTCAAGTCCTGTGTTTCTGCAGCTGCAGCTGCAGCTGATTGCCGCTGCACAGTGCGCGCTGTGAGATCAAAATACAGCGCATTCGCAGAGGCGTGCACAGCAAAGTATGATGCCAGACACAGCAGCGGAAGATACACATCAGTCTGAGAGACGGCCTCGGCGGCAGTTGATGCTGCTGCCCTCTGCCCATGAGTGTGCAACAGGAACACTCCCCACAGCAGAACGGATCCGACCATAGACACAACCACCAAGAAGCACAATATGCGCTTCTGAATGAGGCTGTGGCAAAATGGCAGCTGGTACAACAGTGCAGCCACAGTCGCCAGCAGCAGGGAGGCAGCCTGAAAGCTGCCGTTAAAATCAGACGCTGCGCTGGGGAGAAATGCGTCATACAGCGATGACTCGTAATTCAACGTATTTTGGTACATGGGATCGCCGAAGCATGTCCACCACACAACAACCAAGGTGTACTCTGGGTCGGAGTACACTGCTTTGACGATTTGCAGCAGCCCGTGCCACTGCCCAGCTGACTGCCCTGGCCTTTCAGTGCTGGGTGCTGCATTTGGCTGCCACACCACTGATATGAACCAATTCAGCACTGGCTCAAAGCACAGCAGTGTTCGCAGAACACGACGAGCAAAGCCCGCACAAGCGCCAGCCTCCCCGCGTGCCCTGCCACCCAACTGCTGCACCCTTTCGGCGCCACCACTGCACTGCAGGGAAGCGCCCCCAAGCTCCAGCAGGGGTGTGCAGGCAGCACCATCCAACGTGGGAGTGGCGTGTGGATATTGGGCGCCGTGTATGCGCTTGCCGCAGCCGGCGGCGGCGCCTGGGCAGCCGCAGCACCCCGCCTCGTATCGGGCATGGGCTGGCGGAAACAAGGTCATCCCCCAAACAATGGCCAAAAGGACACCGATGGATGAGACCCACACAAGGTCGCGCAGGTTGACAGCGTGTGCGTGCTCTGGGCCAGTGCGTAGCTGCAGCAGGGCGTCACCACTGGCACCGCCAAGCACATGTGCAAGCAGAACAGCACCCTGCAAGTAGCTAGATACGTTAGCAAATGACGACAGCGATACGTTTTGATATGCCAGCGCAAAGAGGAGCACCTCAGCTGCAGTGCCTGCGAGGAGATGAGTGGTGGGTGCCAAGGCAAAACGTGGGCCGTTGTCCTGCAAAGCAACACGCAGTCGCATACAACACTTACCAGCTGAATAGAACAGCTCCATGAGCTGCATTCCTTGGGTTGTTGTTGCGAACAGCAACAGAAGACGCGTCCCTATACGGCCTGCGCTGCCGCACAGCACTGCCGTGCGCAGTGACGTACACCAAGCAGTGAGAGACAACAGTAGCAGCCATGGAAGATAGGCATAAGTGCCAACGGGGTAAATATCATCGTTGATGGTGCTTGATTCAAACCCCTGGCTTCGTATGTATCGCGTCAAGTGTGGTTCCGAGGGCTGTAAAGTACTCGGTCTGCGGGTGCGGAAGATTCTTCTGCAGTTTCCGCGACAAACAAACCTTCAAACAGAAAAGAATGGTAAAAGCGGTAAATACAGCAACAGTGTATCCATCTTTCCAAATTAGCTTCATTTATCTGGGCTGTTTTTTGCAGCGATGCAGGCCGGGTGCTCAGTTGAAGGGCAGCTGCCAATGTTTCGTCAGTCGGTCTAACAGCAGTATTGCATTGCAAGGCACAGGGCCAGGTAACCGTGTGCCAATCCTGGTCGCGTAGCCGCAAAGTGAGTTATGGGATCCATTCTATGAGTAAGCACTTTGCTCCACTCGTCCACTGCACTGCGAGAGCGACGTTACAAGCGGCGCAACACCTCGAGCACCCCCCTCCCAAACCCAAGCGCGAGGCCAGGGGCAATCGCCCCATATATATGTCTTGTGTGCTACGCAGGGCAAGGCCAGCTGGCCTCCTGCTACTGTTGCGCCTTCTGGGCGTAGAGCCCTACTGCCCAGGTGGGCGGCAAGCCCCTGGACCCAGACCAACCCAGCCAGCCTCTGTGGAATGGGATATTGGCGCAGCCTGAAATAAGAGTGTGCTGCCATTATAATGCGCCCAGCAGGCCACACGGCGCCCGGGCGGGGAGAAAGCAAGGAACCCAGTGCTCTCACCTGGGGGGCAGTGCGTACATCGGCACACACCAGAGCACACTGCCAAGCGCAGCACAACAGACTAGCGGTACAGCATTGCACCTACAGGGCTGTGTAGATGGTATCCCCGCCTCCAGCCTGCACGGGGCCTGCACGTCCGCTGCGGCGCCGGCGGTGAAGGGGATGAGCAGTCAAGCTGCCTGGCCATGTAAAGCCGGCACCGACCACTGAAGCACTACTGGCACCAGCTGCGCGTTGTTCAGTGTCTACCACCTGCTTGCGTGCTGGCGTGCGTCCTTGAAATCCGCTCATGCTGTGCGTTGCCCCAGCCAGCGAGGCCATTGCATCATACACCCCCACAGGCAGCAACCTGCACAGGGGGATAAACCAGCCGAAGTACCAGGGCACTACAACAAACTCACACCCATTGTACAGTGCATGCAGGGTGGCTTGGCTGACGTTGGCTGCAGTCAACAGCGGAATCAGCATTTGCCGGAAGACGTTGTCGCCATCGGAGTAAATGCCGCGAAACATGCCAGTTCTGCAGAAATAAACGACGCCATGACATGACTAGAAAACATGCAATGCAACGTGCTGGACATACGATACGGCAAAAGGGCAGACAGTGATTGCAAGCACTTTCGCGCCCCCCGGAGTGACCTGCAACTCATGGCACAGCGCTTCCATGAAACCGACATGGGCCCACTTGCTGGAGCAGTAGTCTGTAAGCTGAGCCGCAGCCACAAGACCCATCGTGGATGCCATACCGATGACAGCTCCCCTTCCAGTGGCGAGCATGTCTGGCAGGAATGCTCGTGTGAGCCACATTGGGCCAAGGGTGTTGACACCCAAGGTGCGAGTAATCTCTGCAGGCTCTGCAGTCAAAAGGGGTTTCCCCGACACCACGCCAGCATTGTTGATCAATACAGTGACTGGTTTGCACATTTGCGCCTTGAGATCTAAAGCCGCTTTCCGCACAGCTGGCTCGCTGGAAACGTCGCACTGAACATGAACAAGAACAAGAATATATTACAGGTCAAGCTTTTACGCAAAGCCTTCATCTAAACCGGACACTGAACGCACCACAGCTCGCCTGTCTGATCAGCAGAGTGCAGCTGCTGGATCAAGCTCCGGGTATCTTCTGCAGCGTCAAGTTTGAGGTCAACAAGCACAAGGTCGGCTTCTGTAGTGGCCAGATCTTGCGCCAGTTGACGGCCCATGCCACTGCCTGCGCCGGTGATCACGACAACATCGCCCCGGGCAAGCTGCAGGCCAGCCTTTGCCAACGCAAGTTTTCCAAGCACAGCCACCAAACAAACCACACCCAAAAGTATCATGAGCGCGTTCTCCCAGCAGAAAAGTTCGGCAAAGCTTGCCATAACTGTTTGTGTGGCCCAGTTGGCTGGACTGGAGAGTTTCAGAAACAAGTCTCAAATATGCGAATGTCCCACCCCTTCGCACAATGAATTGCTTTATGTGGCAGCATTTTGTTGTTTTAAGTGTTCTCTTCTCAATCTCGGCTTCAAATTCCTCTCGGCAATTTGATTGTGACAGAATATAGACAATGCCTGCTGGTAGGGGGCAAGATATTTTTTGTCCCGTGCTGTCGGTGTCTTCACAGGGGGGCGATCTCTCAGTGGACAGCTCCAGGGCTCTTGCATGCGGCTTCAAATTCGAGCTGGGTAAGGCTATGTTCTGGTATATGCGACGCATGCAGCAAATCACTCGACAGTGTGCCAAGTCAAGTTTGGCTACTCACCCCGATTGCTGCTGCTGTCCAGGAATTGTGCCTTAGGTATTAGGCCGGCTAAGATGGCCAGTGCACCAGCACCACTGGCAGCGGTGTCAAAATCTGATCATATTCCTCACAGTGTCTCACATGCAGCTGGACTCTTTGGTCTTCCGCCCGCTTGGCAGGTAAATTGATCCAGCTTTCCTTCAGCAAAATCCGCACCTACCAGCAAGCTTTCCTGCAGATTATTGTGTGGACTGGAGTCTTTTACTTCTCCAGTGCAGTTTCTGGAATCATGAACAAGCAAATCATTTCTGAATACTCAGTGCTTCCTGTTACATTGACAATGTGGCATCTGGTTATTTCAGTAGCCTTTGACGGTAAGCTGCCGCAGGCGCCTCGCCCACTCGCAATTGGGAAACACACCGGCGCCCCCTTCATAGCCGTCATCGTCAAGGCCCTCGGACAAGGACACCCCCCAGGAGGCAAGAGCATGCAGCAGCACTGCTACGACGTTCTCATGCGTTTCGCCCCCATCGCCGCCTTCATCATCGCCGGCAAAATGGCTACCTACTTCAGCTATCAATACGTGAGCATGTCGCTCACGCACACAGCCAAGGCACTGGAGCCCGTGTTCAATGTCGGCCTGTCCGCCATGTTCTTTGGTGAATTCAAACCCCCAGGCGTGTACCTCTCCCTGGTACCCATTGCAATGGGCGTGGGCATAGCCAGCATCACTGAGATCTCGTACAATGTAAGCCTCCTGCACCCCCCCCACCCAAAGCACCTCTACCAAAATAATTTACCTTCATATATCTTTCCGCAGCACATTGGATTTGCAGCTGCCAGTGCCTCAGCCATCTTCAAAGTCCTGCAGAACATTTATACAAAGCGTGTGATGGGCACGGCACACTTTTCATTTTACGAGATCCACCTCTTCTGTGGCATCGCCTCCATTGCTGTCCTCACACCGTGGGCAATCGTTTCACACGTTTCTGCGGCGCAGGCTGTGCAGCTGCCCCGCAGTGGGCCAGCGGTGGAACCGGAGCTGCCGCTGCTGCTGCTTGCTGGCGATTCAGTGCTGCAGTATGTGAGCAGCATTTCATCGTACATGGTGCTATCCCTGGTGGCGCACTTGACCTTCACCATTGTGAACAGCATGAAACGCTTGGTGATCATCACCAGCGGTACAGTGGTGTTCGGCGGCTTTGCCATTACAAACTTCATTGGCGTTTGCATGGCAGTGGGGGGCGTGTTCCTGTACAACCTGGCCAAGCCAGCCAAGAACAAAAATTCTTCTAGCCCTAGTGCTAACCGGCAGCACGTGGGTGACGAAACGCCTGTGGGCACACCCTACGAGGCTGCTGCTGCCATGGTGCTGACTGACGTTGAGCACGCCAGACACGCGGCAGCCTACGGGCGCTCCCCAGGGGGGGGGGCACAGCTTGGAGCCGAAGAAGCATAGAGGCTGCATACACAGTGTTGTTGGGGTGAAGTGGAAAGAGCACTGTGCAGCTGTAAGTCTATATTTGTTGAATTCATTGTCGGCGTACTGCAGGCACGTGCCCGCCCCAGGCGCTCTCAAGCATTGCAAAAAGCTAACTCTTGCGCACGATTCCAGACAGCCGTCTGCTCCCACACAGAAACGCGACCTGTACATCACTCCTCCGACCTGGGCGGCGCATGGGGGCGTGGGGGTGGGTGGGGGCCGTGGCTGCCGCTGCCACCGCTGCTTGCGCTGTGAAGCTGCGCTGATGCCAGCTGGGTGATGAGCCGAGTGAGCGCGTCCACCTTTTGTTGCAGCTGCTGCACGTCCTGTGCAGATGCGGACGTGACATTTCCGCCCTGCACAAATGTGCCCTGTGGGGGAAGTGGCATGGCGAGACTGGGTGCTGAATCCCCCATGCCGTACGGCACCGTCAGTGCAACGGGGGCAACACGGCTGGCAGCCACTGACATACTTTCGGGGTGGGCAGATGAGCTAAGTGTGCTGTGTGCACGGCTGTTGTGGGCAGCTACCCCGTGTACTGTGGCGCCATCGCCGTTTCGGGCGCTCACGGGCTGCAGCGCTGCAGAAGGCGGCAGGGTGTCATACTGCTCGTCGCCTGATGAGTCACCAGTGGAGTCACTGGCAGCCATAGACCCATTGCCATCCGAGTGCCCGCCTGCTCCCCACCCACTGTGGGGCTCATCGTGCGCGGTGCGCTTGTGCGTGCCCCCTCGTCTGTTGCTTGTGTGTGGCCGGTTCCGCCCGTGTCCCCCCGCTGCCCCTTGGCGAGTGGAGTGTGACGCGATGGTGTGCCCACCGTCAGATGAGTCATCATCCGACGCATCCCGACCAATGGAGCCTCCCATGAAGCTTGACTTGCTGCGGTGGCCAATGCTGGCACTGCCAGCAGCGCGGGAAGGGCGGCGACTACCTCGGCGGGACTTGCGACCCTTGTGCGACCCCTTACGACCTGACGCAGCAGATGGCGTACCAGCTGCACTGCCCCCTCCAAACACGCCACCACCCAGCTCCTCCGCCAATTTACCCGCAGATGCGCCCTCGGGTGGGCCCACATCAGCCCACGCGCTTTGCACATAGTGGCGCAGCTGCCCAGCTGCGCGGGCCATTCGTAACTCCAGGTGAAACTCCCCGACAATACGGGTGAGGGCAAGCAGCACTTGTGCTCCAGCAGCCTTGCCTCTGGGCCCATCGTGGGATGCGATGCCCAGTGCGGCAGACAGAGCGTTTCCTTGTTCCGCCTCCTCCTCCTGTTCTGACGCCACCTGGCTTTGGCAGCAACACACCCCCACCACCCAACGAGTAGCGCGGGAGGGAGAACACATGGTGCGAACACCCCTGCGGAGATACACGGCGCAGGGGCCGCAGCGGGCACCCCACTTGGCGTCGGCTGCGGCCAGTGCCCGGCTGGAAGACAGTGCCTGCTCCATGAGGTGTGTGATGAGCGCGTCCCAGTTCTGCGCGGCTTTGTGCGCTTCTTTTGGGTACTGGTCAGAAACAATGGCAATGAGCACGTTCACAAGCAGCACTGCAACGATTAGGAACAGCACAAAGAACAGCGTGGATAGCACCCGAGGCTCAGACTGCTCGATGCGTTGAAACTCCTCCGCGAAAGATGTGCCGAACAGCGACAGAATGGAGCGCCAAACGGTGGAAAAATTGATGTTCTCGCTTGCAAATGCAACGTGGAACGACACACCAAACGCAATGATGACGCCCATCATGATGCCCAGGTAGAGTAGTACAGTGCCATGGATAAACGTCAACAATATGGCCACCAGCACTGGGCCGGCGCCCGGAGCAAGTTGCAGGTACTTGACGAAACGCACAAAGACAAACAGCATCACCACTGCGATGACGTCCACTTCTGTTCGCACGGCCTCAATAGTGCTCCACAGGTTCACAAAGTGGGTACCATCCGCCAAGTTGATGTTCAATTTGTTCACGGAAATGAAGTTGATCACGTCCATCACAAGTACAACTATGAATAAGGATGTGGAGCCCAGCTCCATGACGTTCCACCCATCTCGGAAGTACTCTGATACGCTGCCAACTGCTGACATTTGTGATAGCAGCAGCAGCGACTGCAGCAGCACCACGATGCCTACAACGATCTCAAACGTGAATGAGGGCTGGAAGCGCTGTGTAAAAATGGGCAGCGCGCGCACCACAGCAATGGGCAGCGCACGCCCCGACATGGGGAAGTATGTGAACAAACGCACAGCCGCAAACACACCCGTGTCGGGGTTGTACACGCTCAAGTCGATGCTGAGCCAACGAGTGCGAGGGGCGGTCCACGAGTCACCAAGAACACCGGAGCTCCCGTTGTTCGGGGCAGCATTTACATATGGCAAGAGCACACTCCGCCACCCCACAGCAGCCAGGCGGCGGGCAGTGACATTCTTGCTGTTCAAATCCCAGATTTGTCGCTGGAAGCCACTGCGGTCATCAGTTGAACTTGCCACGGCGGAGCGCACGGTGTCCAGAACACGTTTCCCGCCGTCGTCCGGGGACTCAAAGGCCAGACCTTGCATGTTCAATTCACTGGTGAAGGTATAGGCGTCTTCTGGGCTCAAGTTGTCCCCCTGAAATTCCGCAGAGCATCCCCCTATGGAGTCGGTGCGGGTGCCTGTCAAGCCATCCTCCTGGCATGCTCGCAGGGGGCTGGTGCCGCGGCGCAGGCGAATAGCACCGATCACCAGGGAGCGAGTGCCTACCACTGCAGGCGTGTTGTCGAAGCGCAAGCTACTGTCATTTAGCGCGACCATGTGCGGGAGGGTGGGCCCGGGTGTGATGCCACTCACCAGCCCACCCGCCGCCACCTGACTCAATGCCCCGCCACCCCACAGAGAAGCTTGCAGGGACTCAATGGTTGACCCCCCTGCACCCCCTGAAGCCATGAGATCACGAGGTGCCAGTCCCGACGATAGCAGTGCATTCGCCTGCTGTCTGGCATTCTGCGCAAATGCTTCCAAGCGTTCCGGAGACGAGAACACACCATTGGCACCTCGCAGCTGTGTGTTTTTCATGCGTTCCGCGATGGCAGGCGGGGCGGCGCCCAGAGCCGTTTGCAGGCGCCGGGAAGCCGCGGAGGGAGTGAGTAGGGGGGCAGCCTCTGACGGTGTGTCTGGTGGAATCCACAGAACATTCTCGTCAAACCAGGCCTGCCAGCCCTCGGGACTCGTGGCGGCTTCCTTGAACGGCTCACACACTAGGGTGTTCAGCATGTCGGAAACGTCAATCACGCTGGCAGAACCATAGTCAACTGCAACCGGAGTGAACACACCGAACAGCACAATAGCTGCCACCAGCACTGCAACCTGCTTACAAAGCGATGTCAACGCAAACAGGCGACGTTTGTTCTGCACGCGCTTGTTCGTGTTCAACTTGGTCACTAACTCACTGGTGCACTTCACTTCCCCGTGGGCCCACTGCAGCGCCCGCTCCCGCCGCCGCTCGGCCGCAGCTGCCGCCCGCTCTTCCTCTCTGGCGGCGGTGGCCTCTCGAGCTTTCTTGTGCAGTGTGTTCCGCTCGCCTGTTCCGGCTGCAGCTTTGTGGGTGAGAGCGGCGCTGGCGCCCGCAAGGCGGCCCATGGGACTGGTTTGGGGAGTGTAAGGAAGAACACCCACTCCACCCCGAACAGGCACAGCACCTGGCTGAAGGTCCGTGATTTCGTCTTGTTCCGCATACCACTGCGCCAAAGTCCACCCATTTGCCACCGCCATGCGCTCTTCCTCAGCCAGCACAGGCCCCACAGGCAGCCCCTCCGCCTGCCGCGCTGAGGCAGAGCCGAACACGACCTCCCCCACATCAGCCAGGGCACGCCCTTGCAGTTGCGGGTGCGTTTCCGCCGCCTGGTGCATTTCCGCCACTCGGCGCAGCAGCCCCTCCCGCAGCAGCCGCCAGCGCAGGGAGCTGGGGCTCAGCGGAACACCGGGGCGACTGGGTCGGCGAACAGGTGTTCCGGCACCCCCCTTGTCGATACCATTGAAGCCGTATTCCGCGTCGAAGTCGCCTCCGCGGGGGCTGAGGCCGTCGCCGCCTGCGCCACCCAGCTCTGACGCGGCAGCGGAGATGTCGCGATCCCCAAGCACTGCGTTGGCGCCGCGGTCAGCAGGCCGCCACGTGGCTGTGGAAACATACGATCTTGCATCGTCGTCATCATCAGCAGCGCTCCAGCGGGTTCCGTCGGTCCGGGCACTGCGGTTGGGTGGGGGGTAAGCACCCCCCCCCTGTACCCCCCCTGACCCAAGCAGACCAGCCTGTCTCACACCAGCCGAAAGATTAAAGCGCGCATCATTGCCGATTCCATTGCCATTTCCGCCGCTGGAGTTGCTGTGAGCCAGGGCATTCGCGACAACATGACGAGCTGTGTCCATGCGAGTCAGACTCGCGTGACCCCCCCTCGACCCCCCTTTGGAGCGGGGAGGACGCCCTGTGCCAATTGCGCCCACCTTGCGAGAACAGCAGCTGCAGTGGAACAGCCTGGCGCAGCAGCCAGCCTGCCGTGGTGGCGATTGCATCACGGCTCGCCGCCCCACATCCCCCGTATCGTCCAGTGTTCCGAAGTCCAACGTGCGAACAGAGCGGTCAGATCGTGCAGAAACGCCCTCACCAGGTCCAAAGCTGTCCCTACGGCCTCGAGTGCTGCCGTCGGTCAGCAAGCTGCGTGAGCTGCTCCCAGCCAACAAGTGCCGTGAGGACGCGGCTGCGGAACCGGCACCTGGACCGGAAGTGGCACTTCCGCTGCGGCCCCTGAGCGCCCGTGTGGATTTGCCCGCAATGAGTTTGTTCCGAGCGTCGTCCCGTTGCTTGTCTTCAGCGGCCAAGCGCAGACTGCTACGAGCTGCACTAAGGCCAGAATGCGAGAGACGCCCCCCCGTGTCAGAAGCACCCCCCCCTGCATCCCCCAAGTTCACACGCTGCCCACGAGCATCCACCACAATGGCTTTACCATCTTCTGCGACCTCTGTTCGTGCTTGCAGGAACGAAGCATGAACACGCAGTGCCAGCGAATGTTGTTCCAACGCCCGATCGTACGGAGACGCCCCACTGCCATCCACAAAGGTTGGATCTGCCCCCAGCTTGATCAGAATAGACGCAACTGCAAGTTGACGTGCGAACACCGCCAAGGTCAATGGACTCAGTGTCGTAAACGCTGTGCTGTTCGGGATGGCTGTTCTGTGCAGCGTTACATGGGGACTGCCCATCCACTGGGCACGACACTTGCGACGCACGACAGTGGGGGGCGCGAGACCCCCCCCTGACCCAGACTTGAACACACGCACACTGGTGCCCATGCCCCCGCCTGCACTCCCTACGGCGATCTTGAGCCCGCGTCGTTTCCGCTTGTACGCCGCAGGGGGGGGCTTCGCATCCCCCACTGTACCCCCCCCACTCAAAGCATACACCCCCGTAGAGGGGTCCTGCATCCCTCTCACAATTCCAGACAGCCCCCCCCCTTGAGTAGTAGGAACAGTCGGAGCATAAGTGCTGGGACCACTGCGAACACCCGCTTGCAGCGATGGCTCTCGAGAATCAGCAGACCGGGAGGAGC
>Ga0307982_1003694_pt1 | contig 12181 bp, 10 predicted proteins | sample OrgLakmetagen989_FD_201847 | JGI IMG/M metagenome (GOLD analysis project Ga0307982, IMG submission 201847) | Saline water microbial communities from Organic Lake, Antarctica - #989 | ecosystem: Environmental > Aquatic > Non-marine Saline and Alkaline > Saline | place: Antarctica: Organic Lake... | reverse complement strand
CAGAAGAAGTGAAAGAGGCTCTATTGGTAGCCATTGAGATGGTAACTTATAAGATATGCAAATTCACGCCGCAAGATGCACGAGGGACATGAACAATATGAGAAAGCAACACGAGACAACAGCATAACGTTGACTCGAATATATGCAGAAGGTCCTAGAAGTGCAAATCTACTGAGAGCTAAGAGAACCTTTACCTCTCCTAAACGCTCTTCACCACTTCATCAAGCTGATCAAGCTCTCAGGTAGCAACTGTGATGTAAAAATAGATCTTAGTCTAGCTAGAGCTAGATCTTGCGCAGATCCATATTCATGGGAGATTCTGTACCATCAAATAATTGTTGGGGATTCGATAGTCGACGTCTGCAATACTCAGTCAAGAACCCCTCCTTCTCCTTCAACTCCTTCATGGCTTTCGTGCTTTTTCTTGAGTGAGAAGTGAGATATGAGAAGCGTAACGATAAGAATTCATATGCCACAACCCAGTCGCTGCAGATCTATACTGAGCAAAACTCACTAGCATGCGAAATCGAAACCCACAGCCCACAGGTGCCATCCTGCTATTTGTAGGACCCAATTGGTGGCTCCATCTCAAATAATGAGTAGCTCGTTGGTATTTGGTAATGTTTTTTAGACTTGCTACTGGGTTTAGGGTTTCAGACAACCCGACAACCCCGACAACCCCAGCGATTTGAACAAGAGGGGCAATTCAAGTTTACTGAAGTAGCTACCCTTATTAAGCCCTTATCCAATTTTTGAAGATAAAGATATCTGGAAAACCCTCATAATACCAGCGCAAATCATGCGCTAATAGTTGAAATCAAGTCCTTCGCGCTCCCAGTCCCTGATGAAATTATTCGCTGAAGTCCTTGAGGTCTTTGAGAAAGCGGGCCCGCCAAGCAGGTCGGTGAGTGGGTTCATCTTTACCTTTCTTTTCGGCGCCCATTGCAGCTGGGTCCGTGCGGTACAGGTCTCGGAGATTGGTCAACAAGCGGTGCACATCGCATCGTCGGATTTCGTGAGGCGTTCCTGTTGAAGAAGACGAAGGCGACGACGAAATTGGCGCACTGTTGCTGTCGTTGCTCCTGCCACTCGAGTTGACGCTCGCAGCCAAGCTAGAGCCAGCCTTGTGGTCGCCTTCTTCTTCGTGCTGTTGCCCTTCTTGGCTTTGCTTCAGCAGGTCCCAAATCGCTTCCTCGATGGTGCCACACATCACGAAGCGGTGCACGATGGTCGATTGCGTGGAGTTGATGCGCCGTACGCGAGCGAGCGCTTGGGTTTCCAGGCCACGGTTCAAGGTGGTGTCGAGCAGGAAAACATGAGTGGCCTCGTTCAAGCTCAAACCTGCGTTGGTGGCCTTGAGTGGCATGAGAAGCACGTCAATTGGGCCATTCCAGGGCTCGCTAATCCCATTGTCCTTGGCACTGTTCTTGCTCTTGCTCTTTTTGGTGGTGGTGGTGGTGCTGGTGGAGCTGCTCTCAGTGGTCGCTCGGAACTTGTGAAGGGTGTCCACTGCTTTGCTGTCGCCAGTGAGCAACAAACTGCTGATGGAATTGGCAGTGAGCGCGTGCCGCAGCAGGGTGAGGGCGTCCGCCCATTGCGAAAAGACGAGGGATTTGGTCCCCGGCGCTTGCCTCTTCAAAGCCCGCAGTTCGGCGACTACCGCGTCTACTTTTGACCCAAACCCAGAGACGAGCCCGTTCCCGTGCCCATGGAAGCGATGACTTTGCCGAGAGCTAGAGTTGCCAACAATTTCGGTGTTGGTCTTGGCTTCCCCAGCGCTGCCTACTAGTATTCCACCGCTTGTTGAGGTGGAATCAGGGTTCAGTAAAATAGTAGCATTACAGGGACCTAGGACTTTCGCCAATTCTGCTTCTTGAACGACGGCTTCCAAGTCAAAGACTTCGCGCACAGATCGCCACATCTGGTTGTCTGCTCCTGCCGGTACTGTCGGAGCAGCTTCCTGTGTTGGGCTGCTCTTTAATGCCTGACCTCTGCGCTTACTTCCCGACTTGGTCGCCGTGTCTGCAGTGCCCTTACTGCTACTGCTAGTACTGCTACTAGCTTCACTTGTGCGTTGGCGTTTCGTGTCACCATCTTCATTGCCGCTGTTCTTGCCGCCGCTGATTTCTTCTTCAGCCTCCTCTTCATCCTTCTCGTTGTTCATGCCATTATCTTCGTCACCATTGCCATCATCGAAGTTGTCGTTGTTCTCGTCGTCGTCGTCGAGTGGTTGCAGCCAAGCCTTGCAACGGTCTTCAATGACACAACTAGGTGCGCCAGAGCTGGGGTCAAGTCGACACTCCACCACTACACCGCGCAAGGGGCCATACCCCGCTACGAGCTTCGCGACCTGAGTGCCCACTGCCAGCCCTCGTGAGGTGAACTCGAAGTGCAACGAAGCAGGCAACGAAGTAGGCGCCACCACCGCTGTGGAGGAGTCATCGCGTGGAGCAGCACATGCTTCACAGCAATCGGCAGTGGCAGCATTCACGCATGTGCATTCCTCGCAGGTCCAATCCTCAAAATTGTCAAGAGAGTCAGCACCAGATGATGCTTCACCAGCGGCACTAAGATTGATAGCATGCTGGAGAAGGCCATCTTCATTCTCAGCTACCTCTCGTGCTGTTGCGTCGTCTTGAGTGTTCTGTTCGGCAAGTGCAGAGCCTGTAGAGACCAATGGTGCGTCTGACAGCAGAAACGGCTGGGCATAAGAGCACAACGGGCAAATTCGACCAGCAGTCGCATGGCCGACGCTTGTTTCATTTGCGTCATCTTTGCTCAAACTTGGTGAAGAAGGAGCAGCAGCAGCAACAGACGAAGACAGAGCACAAGAAGAAGAAGAGGAGCTCGGCGCCAACTCAATCGTCGGCACTGACGTTCGCTGGTCGTTCACTGCCCTTTCAGCGCAACTTGCGCAAAGCACATGGGCGCACATGAGCACTCGGGCGTTGTGCGCCCCCTGCATACCTTCCCCACAGACCCCACAAGCAGTAGAGCTTCGTTCACCTAGACCGGTACCGTTGGCTACGACAGTGGCAGCCGCGTTGAGATACTGCCAAAAGTCAAGCGTCCAATGGAAACGCTCCAGGGTGTCCCTCTGCAAACCGTGTCGAGAATTGAGGTAGCCGCTCCTGTGATCCGTTGTGGAGCGTGACAAGCTGAGCTCTATGGCTGCATCTTGAGCTGCCAAAGCTGCGTTGCGTGGGCGATCTGGAGGGAGGCCTGGCACTGTGCTGCTGCTGCTGTCGGCATCCATGGTCACAAGTGACGTCGACTGCTGCGTTGAGGAAGCAGTGGGTGTACTGGTCGTCATCTCTTCGACACTCTCCGAAGCGAGTTGATTCGTTGCTTTCTCATTATCAGGGATACAGCCCTTGCTATCACCTTCATCGAGTACAGGGCTGTAGTTGTGTGGCGACAAAGCAAAGCATGCCGTTGTCGCTCGCCACTTGGTTGGCCAATACCGGAATGCGGAACTGTACCTAGAGTGTTTTCGGCTACCGGCCATGAAGCTAGCAGACGGCGAATCGTATATGAGGTTTCGAAGCCTCTTGGCCGCCTCTGCCATTGCTTCAATGTCACGAGCAGCCCGCAAGCAAGCATACGCTTCAGCTTGGAAGAGCTTTATTAGAGCGCTCGCGGAGGTGGGAGAGGACACCATCGAAGAGGAAGACGACGACGATGACGAAGACGACGATGTTGAAGACGAAGAAAGTGAAGACAGAGACAACGATGACGATGAAGGCATCGAGCTGGGATTGAGAAGCGCAGTGTACTCATCCAAGGCTTCGAAACACCGCGTTAATAGAGGTGCTCGGCCCTCAGCAGTCTCAAAGTGAGCCTGGTACACAAAAGCAGCGCGGCGCGCGCGGCACACTAAGCACGCGCCAACTGAAGCGTCATCCCCGTACGAGGAGGAGCTCGGCGGCCAGTAGTCTAGGATCCGCGCAGACTTGGGAAACGGCGAGCGTGGTTGAGCTAGTTGAGACAACAACAAGGAGGAAAAGCTCGCAGCTCCGCTGGTGTTCCTGCCTGCAGCAGCAGAAACAGCAGAAACAGCAGCAGTGGCCATACCTCGAAACCTTCGACCAATGCCTTGCCGGCGATCCCGGCGCTCATCTCGATCGAAGTCCAGGCGATTCTCACAGACCGCTGAGTCACACTTCGAGCACTGCAAGTGAGCTTGAAGGTGCAGCGAGTCAGGATCGGCGAGCCAGCCACGAGCTTGGGCTAACGCAATCCACTTGAAGTGAGCCAAGCACGAGGCCCTGGCGCTCACCATCGAGGACGCAAAGTCGACCAGGGCGGCCCCAGCCACATTCGCGTGATGCTCACGGCTTGCCTTGGCGGCTCCTGCCTTGTCTCCCTGGTAGAAATTGTGGAGGGCCGTGCAGAAAGCCTTGTCAAAGTAGCCTCGGTGCCGCTTTGCGGACACGGATGGATCGGCCGCCTGCCCCAGCATTTCTTTGGCTCGAGTGCGGAGCCGCTGCAGTTTTGGCTGAGACGGTCCACCTCCTCCTTTCAGGCGACGCTTTGAAGATGACGAAGAAGAAATTGATGTTTCGTCGTCTGCGAAGGCAATCAGCGACACCAGTTGGGTTGGCAGAGATTCAAAGGCGCGCGCGACCAGAGCCCCACAACCGCTCGCATCTTCGTGCTGGAGCCGCTCCAGAAGGAGCTGCACTCGCAAAGCGGGCTGTTCGGGCGACGGATAAAAAGTGCCCCCAACCGCAATACCCCCCACCCTAGAAGCATCGTAGGATCCGTGCTGCGCTGCTCCTGCTGCTGAAGACCCTCCGAAGGGAGGAAAAGGACTGCCACGGAAGGCCACAGCAGCAGTGGCGCGCGCTGCGTCAGCATTGTGGGGGCGTTGTAGCACTTCCCCCGAAATGTGCGCATACCCTCCATCTTCTTCTTCTTTGTCCTCGTCATTGTCGTCCTCATCCTGATTTGCGTCCTCTATTGCGACCACACCATTCTGATTGCTCTTTTTCAGTCTTTCTCCAAACCCAACACCACCCGTACTGTATCCTTCTTCCGCAATAAATTTCGCTAACAGCTCTTCAACGCGTGACGTAGCACTTTTCGCTCTGGCCACCGACCCAGCGGCCACATCTGCCGGCCGTTGCAAGTACAGTTTCTCTGCCAAAGCGCTCGACAAGTGGTCTTCGGAGCTTCCACAGTAGGCGTAAATTAGCCGCCACGCACGCACACCAATGACCGGTAAACCTGCGGTTCGAATATCAATTACATGTACGGGTCTACAATTAAATAAATGGAGCTCGGGTCAACCTCCTACCTGGTACGATGTCAATCAATCTCAGGAAAAAGTGCATGGGATACACCAATTACGGTAGAATAAACGTATGGATGGTCGTACAAAGAACTCGTAAACCTACGGGTGGTTGACTACCTTGGCGCCGCGATGAGCCGCTGGCACTCGATGCAGGCCGCACGCCGAAACGAGCGACCAGCAGCAGCTGCGCGATGCTGGGGTTGCGCTGCTTCTGCCACTGCGTCAGGACCCGGTGCGCCAGAGCAGCAGTTTGGACACGGTCGTCACCGCTACTGCTCTTGCCGCTGCTCTTGCTGCTGTGGTTGCCGCTGCTGCTGTCAACGAAACCCGACAAATCCCTCGAGCTTGCCGATGAAGACGAAGACGACGAAGACGACGACGACGACGACGACGATGAAGCAGAAGACGACGAAGAGGCTTGTTGCTCTTGTTGTTCGCGTTCCTGGGTGGCGATAGCTCGCGCGAGATTCGGGCGCAGGCGCGACAGTTTCCTCAAGTGCCACGCGGCCTCCAATTGAGTGCTTTCTGACACGGCAAAGCCTTTCGCGCGTAAAGTGGCCGCAGCACCTTGGAACGCCACCAGGGCGCCCAGCGACGGTATGTCCAACGGATAAGCGCCACTGGAGTCGGCGGCAGAGTGCTCGAACATGCCTGAGTCCCCGGGTAACCTGAGCGCGGGCGCGCAAGACAGCCGTTGGCTCAGAAGCTGAGACGCGAGTTTTTCCGCGTCGCTTCGCACTTTGGACATTTGTTGCGGCAAACTCCACAGCAACTGCCGGAACCCATCGTGTTTAACTCCCTTGCTGCTGCTGCTGCTGCCTTTGCTCGTGTTGTTTCCCTGTGCGAGCGCAGCATGCACGGCCCCTCGGCTCATTTGAATGAACCCGCCTCCGTTCGCAAGAACGCTTTTAAGATCGGCCGCAGACAGCGGAGTTGGGTCGTCTTTCCATCCATAAGGAAGTTCTACGACCGCGCTCCTACTGAAGGCATCTAACAGGGGATACAACACCGCGTGCTCCAGCTGTGACGCCCGCACCTGCCAAGAAGAACAAGAAAAAAGAAGAGCAAGCAACACGAAGAGAAAAATCAAAATGAGGCGCTGAAAAAATTAAACGTGGAAGACCACGAGAGATGTAAATTATTTGCACAAGAGTGCACAAAGATGCATACATACGAAATAAAGCAGTCCAAAATTTCAATTCATTCTGCCCAAAATTCCTCGTACCCGGCACGGCGGCAAGAACTTCTGCGGGGGCATCGGCTTGGTGTCGCATTGCCGCGTGCGCCACATGTGCTGACGCGCGAATTCTTGCAAGTGACCTAAGCGTGCCTGCTCCGCAACTGCAGTAGCCGCAGTGGCTGCCGCCGCTGCCTCTTCTTCTTCGTCCTCTGTGCGCGCAGAAGCCCTCGAGCCGTTGCGGTGAAAGCCTCTGTGGCTGCTGGTGCTGCTGCTGCTGCTGGTGTTCGTGGCGGTGCTTCCGATGTGGTCTTTCCACCAATCAGCGTCCGCGTAAGGTTGAAGGCCTAGAAACTCCGCCAAGCTCTTGAGGGCAATCAAGCCGTTGGTAATCACGGTGCCGCTCACCCCCCAACGGTGGTGCGTGCTCAGCACCCGCAGCATGGTGGCGGCGGCCGAGGCCTGAGACTCGACCTAGAGAGAAGGGAAAGAAGAGGTGAGAAAGGAGTAGAGCTTGGTGAGAAACCGGCCCACAACCAGCATTCAAGAACTTGATTTAATTTACTGTTAGACGGCAGGAAAACAGCGTACATACGACGTACATACAACGTTTGTTATATTCTACACCCTCTCCATCCTTTCCACCTCTACCACTCACCTCTTGCACTTCATCGACAATCACGCGGCGCCACATCCCAACAGCAAAGAGCGGGGACACGTGCTGGCATCGCTTCGATCGCCCCGCGGATTGGGCTCGGAAATGGTGCAGCTCTCGCCGCACCTGGGTTGTGATGGCATGTACAAAAGTAAGAAGAAGGAAGGCCCCAGGAGAGTGGAAAAAGGGCGTGAAAAATTGGCTGATTGGTGTGGAAGCAATGAAAGAGGGGACGAAGATTATATGGTTCTAAAGAACATAGAGTATAATAGAGAGGAGAAGAGCGAGAGATAGATCCAGCATGCATTACCACGGCCAAGTCCGTCAGCACAAGCTCGGCTTTCAAGAGGCGCTTCACTAACGATTCCACCGCGTCCTCGAGTTCCTGCCCCGTTAAATTCGAAGGTGGCCCGCCGTACACCACCACATCAACGCTTCCAGGACGGCAAAAGCGAACCACCTAAGAATGAAAAGGTGTAGTAGGTCAGATAGGAGGTCACGACCAAATGGCAAAGACCCAAAAACAAAAGTATTCCGACTGAAGACAATGCCGGATCTACGCATGAAGGCATGCTCTTATTTCGGTGGATTTTTTCATAGCGTAGGGTTCTACCTCCGAATGCCACTGAGCCGCAATAGCTGGCGTGGGGCTCACAATGAGCGAGGGTTTCTTGTGCGCTTTCGAGCGGCCGCTGAGAAGGAGCGTCAGGACAGACAAGGTCTTTCCAAGTCCTGGCTCATCTGCCAACACCCCACCAACAGGGTCCCAATTCGTCAACTCGCCGCCTTCTGCTTCATCGAACGCCTCGGCGGATGCGGGTAGGCTTTTTGGAGTGCGCCTTTTGGATGTTGTTGTTTCGGCAGCAGCTGCGGTTGCTATCGATGTTGTAGCTGCCAGCTTGCGCTTCCCTCTTGGTGCGACATTACCCTTGCCATTCTGAACGTCTGCGTCAACGTCAATTACTTCTGCTGCTCCTCCGTGACTGCTCCCCTCGCGTAAAGCGTCTTGGGCTGCTTCTCGAGCTAGCATCCACTGCGCAGCTGCGCATTGGTGGGGCATAAGTTCGACCTCTGGCCGCAAACCATCGGGGCGGGGAAGCTCCTCGCATGAGCTTCCAGTGCTACGGTTGGCGGCTTGATAAATGGACGCGATGTCTGAAGCTGAGAGGCTGCCAAGCGAAGCCATTCTTCTACTTCACTTCGGAATCTGAGGCCCGAGTACTTATTACGGCGAACTCTTCAAAAGAGCACAACTGCCACTGCACTTACTGTCGCAACGGCGATTGAAAAAGAAAAGCAATTGCTTCCGTTCCCTAAACCTTTGCGGTGAACTCCGCTAGCTGCAGTCGTAGAGGCACTAAACCACGAAGAATTCTCGATACAGGCTCTCTTTTTTGAAACTCGTGGGCTCGTGGTTCGTGCTATGCTCACAAGCTCACATCTCGTGGAAGTCGCGCACATACAGGGTGTTTTTGTATAGCTTTGCGGCTCTGTACTGTAGCGCAGTCAGTGCAGCGCAGCGGCCCGACGGCCAGAGCGCCAGAGCATTTTGTAGCAGCTAGCAGCATACTTAGCAGCCATGCCAGCGGCTACTATTCTTACTGGCCATCTTGGCTGACTAAGTAATAAAGAAGCAAAAAGTGGCAGAGTCTAACTTTTGCTCTGGTGCTTGTATAGATTACTTAGCTCTGTTTGAAGAGTATTCAGGGTTGAGGAGCAACAAGCTAGTGAGGTGTTCAACTTCTATAACTGAAGTCTCTTCCTAACTTCTGAGGTATTCGCTTTTCACTGAAGAAATAATAGGCTCGTTGCTCCAGCGGGCTCTGATATTTCGTGTTTATTTTCTAGTTGAGCTAGGTAGTCTGAAGGTGCAACAATGCGGAGACGCGGGCCTGGTGTTGGGGGCATCAAGCGTTCGGAAAACCTCAATAATGCATTGAAGGAAAAGGGTGCAGAAATTCAAGAAGACAAAGTGAAGCATATGACTGAGGTGAAGACCCAATTATTCAAACTCGTGCGATTGGATTTAGTTAGCGCTTCGTTGCATACAATATAATGTCATGCGCGAACTTAAGTAGGTCTTGTATGTGTATAGCCTCAAAATTCATCTCTAACTCATCCACTGCAGTACCGCTTACAACATCAACTTTTTTTTTCTTGCCACGAAATTCGCAGGTGATCGACACCTTCCGGACTCACCTCGAAGAATTTGCGCGCAAATACAAGACGCAAATTCGCTCGGACCCGGTGTTTCGCGCGCAATTTCAAATCATGTGCGAAAAAGTGGGGGTCGACCCCCTCGCTTCGTCGAAAGGCTTGTGGGGCGAGTTGCTAGGCTTGGGCGACTACTACTACGAGCTTGGCGTTCGCATCGTTGAGGTAGGGCTGCTGAATTATCTTGTACACACTAGGCGATGAACATATCCCTCTTTTGGTTTGGACTTTCCAGGTATTTGGCAGAAATGTTCTTGAGGTGCTCATGTTGTCCGTCTGCTGTATATAGTAGATTGTTAGTTGAAATGAGCTGCTTCATTATCCATATTAGGTCTGCATGGTGACACGTAGCTCAAACGGCGGGCTCATTGCGTTGAGTGATTTGATGCGACGGCTCAATAGACGAGCCAACGGGCAAAAGTCGTCTTCCAATACTCCCACTTCTGCCGCTGCTAGCACGTACTCTGAAGACGACGTAAAACGCGCGGTTCAGAAGCTCAAATGCCTTGGCAGTGGCTTTGGCCTCGTCTCAATCGATGCATCGGGTGCTGGAGCTGGCAGTGATTTGAAGGGTCCAACAACTACTGTTTTTGGTTCCAAAAGTTTTGCAGGCAGCAAGAAGAGTTCATCGGGTAAAAACGCGACTTTGATGGTGGTTTCGGTGCCAATGGAGCTCGACACCGACTCCCTAGCCGCACTGGGCCTCGCAAGTGACGATCCCAGCGGCCGCGTGTCCGTTGAATCTTTATCCAATCCGCCGGTCAAAGAAGGTACTTCGACTGATTCTTACAGATAGGGGAAGTATTGCGCTGTTTTTATGCAGGAACAGCACCAGCACCCACACTAAAATTGTTGAACTTGGAATGCATTTTATGTCACACGACAGATGCAGCCACGGCAGCGGAGGAGCTCAGCAGCAGAAGCAGTGAAGGACTTGGGTGGACAAAGGCGCGCGCGCAGGGTGTGGTGAAGAAGTTGGCTGATGACGGCGTGGCATGGATTGATGGGCCTGAAGGAGGAGGGCCTGTGGAAGCACAGTACTTTGTCTTAAGCGTGTGGCTTGACCGACAAGCAGGCAATGAAGAAGATGCAGGAAGAAAGGACGGGGGCGAATCTTGAGTAAGAAGACTAGTAGAGTTGTCCGCATGAGGGAATTTTGAAGTGCTTAAACCATTCCACTTTCCAGTCGTATCGATTGGTACACACTCCCCTTGACCCTTGATAGCAAAGAAACAGCAGACCAACTGGCAGATAAAGGGGTGGCGCTTTTCGATTTCGAAATACCACCATAATTTACCTCTATAAACATTATACGCAAATCGAGGAGCTGGGGGGGGGGGGGGTTATAACCGAGCCATTGTGCTGCGGCCTAGCGTTTAGGGAAATCCTGGATTTAGATGAAGCCTTAAAATTTTAATTTAAAACTTGAATTGGCCGAAAGAGTCCAAAATACCCAGAGTTATGGTTAAGCAGCACCTAGTACCGAGCGCTGGCTTTGCGAGATGAGCATGGGAGTCGAGATTTTAACATCCAACGGACGAAAATTTCCAACAGAAATCAATTTTGTTGATGTATGTGGGAGGTGCTGTGTTATTGAGGAATTTCCCCTTCGTGGAGTGGGTTCGAGTTACCTTATTAACGAGATTTAGAGAGCGGGCGATACTCCCTTTCCTGATAATCGGTAGAGTGGACTCTAGTATACGCGACTTCATATCGCAGTCTGGGATATTTGTGTGGTGAACATGAACAATTAAGCGCAAAAACATGTGCGCCATTTGGTGCAGAAGCCATGGAGAACGATCCATGTGCCGTTGGGGCGACGAGAAATTACACTGCTGGCAAGCCAAGGAGCGGAACAGGCAGGCATTTCAGCGCAGGGTGGCTCAGCAGAAGCCGAGGAATCATGTCGACAATCGACAAATTCAGATTTCGCTGGACTGCATTCGATTGAATTAGATTAGGTTATACTGTTATACACCCCAGTTGCAAAGAAGCACCAACGAACAGTACGAAGCAATGTACTGACGTATTGTTGGTTCAAACACGTCGCACGTATGCCCATGAGCTGGGCGCCACGGCACTTACTGACTGGCTGGGTATCGCATTCACGACCGATCGGTTATCCACAGATGACTTGGGGTAGGAAGTTGGAGAACGCGCTCAGAAGTAAGGGCATTTCGAAGGAATTCGATGAGTGGATCGCCATTGCTAAGGACAGGTCGAAGTGGAGACAGCTGACTCACTCCATTCCCAATCCTCCTGATGTCTGAGGGCTGAAGGACACCTCGAGCGTAAATGATTGCAATTGAATTACGCAAAAGGACACTTAGCCCAGTCAGACTTGTTCTGATGGTTATATTTTTCTGTTGCTATATGCCACAGTGGTGTTTCTTTGTATTTTTGAGACAGGCCCCGAAGGGCCGGAATTAGAAGGTTAACAGGTAGGGATGAAAAGCAAAGCAGCGCGAACTAAACCTAAGGAGCTAATCAGGAGCACATGCCCGAGTGGCCATGGAAGTGATGGTAGCGGTCCAAAGTGGCACTCTCCTCCGTGATATAAGAGTGCACCTCAAAAGAAGAGTTTCCGCCCGCAGAGGAGGGGGCTTTTGGGGAGTATTAACTAGACTAGACCAGACAGATCTAGCTTCGGTGTACTCACACTGGGATTAGGGATGATGCTTCAAACCATGAAGGAGATTAGGGGGGGCGAGGAGGCGAATAATGGAAAAATTGAGGAAGTATCCCCCGTAGGGGTCGGCGTCACCCGGCGGTAGTGTAAGACCGGGGCCACCAGTGCCTGAGCGCCGTAAACGGACACTGAGGTTCATGTGGAATGCTC
>Ga0307982_1003693_pt1 | contig 12182 bp, 6 predicted proteins | sample OrgLakmetagen989_FD_201847 | JGI IMG/M metagenome (GOLD analysis project Ga0307982, IMG submission 201847) | Saline water microbial communities from Organic Lake, Antarctica - #989 | ecosystem: Environmental > Aquatic > Non-marine Saline and Alkaline > Saline | place: Antarctica: Organic Lake... | reverse complement strand
TGGCCTGCTTGGCGGCGGAGCTCCCAAAAGGAGAGCTACCCCCCTTGTGTCTGACGCCAGGAACCGCAGTGCCCATGAGGGCTGCACGCACCTGTGCAGAGGGGGCGTCTTCGTCCTCCTCGCTGCCGCTGTCGTCGCCTGCCCAGCGCATGGCAAGGGCCTGCCGCAGGTTGCCCCATGTGCGGGGGGACAGGACGGTGGGCGGTGCGGGGGCGTCGCTACTGCTAGCGGCGGTGTCATGCGACGACTCCCGGGTGTGGGCACGGGATGGGCCTGTGTGGTTTGACAGGCGCCCCCCCTGTGTGCGCAGTGGAGGGGGGGGTGATGCCGGCACGCCCAAGCTGTCCCCCGGCGAGACAAGACTGGCACCAGCACCGTAGTCACTGCTGGCTACTGAGATAAGGCTGGCAGAGGGACCAGATTCACCCTTGTTGGTGTTACCAGCGCTGCCGCTGCCGCCGGTGTGTTGCGGCCGCCTGGGGGGCGGGGATGCAGGAGGCAACACGTCATCAAGGCCCTGCCGCGAGTGCGCTGCCAGCGCCCCCTGAATCAAATCGCTCTCATTGAACACTGGTGCAGATGCATCCGCGCCAGCCTGTAGTAGCTGCAAGGTGCGCGTGCACCGCTCCTGCGCGCACTGCAGCAGCAGGAGGCAGTGCAGGGCGGGGTGCACCGCGCCCACCTGCATCACAGTGGGCAGTCCCCGGCCCTTGCGAATGCTGGGCGCAGAGGCCGCAAGCTGCACCTGCTCCTCGGTCAAGTGTGCACCTAGCTCCTTGAGCAAGGCTGGCACTTCCCCCAGCTGTGTAGCTGGGGCAGCGGCGCCCCCCCTTCGAGTTGTGTCCGCCTCTGAGGCACCGGAAGACAGCGAGGTCTCAGACACGGCAGGCAGGGGCAAATGGGCAGCTGGAGGCTTCACAGGCATCGGCGAAGTGGTCGCTGTGGGCTCCTTCTGTGCTGCAGCCCTAACCGCCTGCAGCAGGAGAGGCACGGCCTGGGCATTGTCCATCCACGGCTCAGCAGCGGACAGACCCAGCACCTCCGACAACGGAGCCAAGCGGCGGGCGACACCCAGGGCCACCTGCTGCACCGACAGTAATGCTTGTTCGGTTGTATCTGCGGCTGCAGTGCTTTGGTTCAGTTGTCGCTCTGCCGCAAGAATGCTTTGCTTCAGCTTCTGCAGCACAGCGGCATACACTGCAGAATCCCGAACTGACACAGTGCGCACATCCAGGACACTGACGTCCACGCTGCCATCCTGTACCGTTTGCACTGTGACTTGGATACTGGGGGGCTCCTGTCGTGTGCTACCCACCGCTTTAGACTCTTCTCCACCTGACTTACCCCCCCCCTCGGTGTCGTCCAACCCCCCCTCGTGCGTTGTTGCCACCGCCGTGGGACCCCCCGTTGCACGCAAATCATCCAGGTGTGTCTTGGCTTTGTCCACAGCTTGCCTGACTACCCCAAGGCGCCCCTGCACATCTTCGGCCTCTTGCTCCAGGGCGGCGGATAGCTCCTCCTGCCCATTGAAAGCGTGCACCAAGTGGGAGATGTCCCGGCAGCCAGTGGCCTGCCGCACCCGATCGAACATGGCATAAATTGCCTCTGCGCGCTGAGCGACGCCTTCTCGTTTGCGCTCCATCAGTGCCGCCTGTGCCGTTTTGTCGGAGCGCAGTCGCAGCAAGGCGGCCTCTTCCTCTGCAGACAAGTCCCCAGAGATCTGTGCAGCCAGCTGGGCACGCACCTCTTCTCTGTGCGCACGCAACCGCTGTGCCTTGCGGGCCAGACGCAGCTCTCCCTTGCGATTCTCCAGTTCCTTGGTGCGTCGAGTACGCAGGTGCCCCAGGGCCTGCTGGTACTTGGCCAAGTCCAGGGCAGAGGCATCCTTGGCATTCTCCAGGGCCCGCACGTTGCCCTCCACCTCCTTGAATTCAGCACGTGTAGCAGCCAAGGCAGACTGCATGGCGCTCATGTGTCCTTCAAACTGCACGTGGTTTGAGCGCAGTCGATCCAGCATGTGCTGATACTGGGCACGTTTGCCCTCTGCCGCTGTTAGCTCTGCCTCCGTTGATCGGGTCAAACGTGTGAGCTGGGCGATGCGGCGGGCCTCGGGAGTGGATGAAATGCCTGGGGCGGCAGTGCTGCTCCTTCCGCTGGAGGAGGCATCGTCAGCCCCCCCGTCATCCCCCCCACCCACCCCCAGCTTGGCGTTCTCGGACTGCAAGTCTTTCAGCTCTGTGAGTAGTGCAGACAGCTCGCGGTGCTTCTCTGCGCTTTCGAATTTGCTGGAGTTGAACTTGCGTGCATTGGCGTTGACAACATGCTCCAGCTCGGCAATGGCAGAGCTGGTGGTGTCCTGTAGCAGTGCATTACCGTTGGGTGTGCCTCCACCAGCATGTGCGCCACGCCGCGAACCGCTAGTGTTGCTTGCGTTGCCGCCGCCTGCAGTACCGTACCGAGCTTTTGAAGCGGATGCCACAGCTCGAGCAGCGCCCACTCGCCCCAGGCTGGTGGTGGAGGAGGCGTGCTTGGCCAGTGCAGCAGTGGCTTCGTCCACAATGCCAGCATCCAAGTCAGCTCGCGAAAGCACAGAGGCTACTGCTGAGTTGGGGTTGGTTGAGCTGCGGGAAGTGACTTCCCTCAAGGCAGCCACCAAATCCTGCAGAAAATATCAGGCGTGCGCGTGCACGAGGTACCCGCGGCATCGCCTAGGACTCACATCCTTATGCCTGAGCTTACGCTCCGGTGGGATTATTTCATCTGCTGCTTCATATAGCGAGCGAACGTGGTCCAATGGTGCAAGTCTGCACACAAGGCCGAATGCATGCTGGTCGCACGCGACTACGCTTGTCAAAGACCTCACTTGGACTTAGCAATGACGTCTTTGGAAGAGCTCATGCCCGATGCTGGCATGCACTATGTTATTGTTTGAGTAGCAACTGTAGCGATGCGTGCCTTTTGGTGCTTGCAGAGCAGCTCCGTGACGAAGGACGAGAAACTGCTACAAACCAGCCGACGTGCAAATTGCGTGCAAGTGAAAAGTGCTTCCCGAAGAATCTTGTCGTCTGCAGTTTTACAAAGCTGTGTGTTGTATGTGGGTCGTTTGTTCGATTTAGCATCAAGCACACCAACAAGGGCCTTGCCCAGGCGCTGCGAGGACAAGGGGGCTCAGGTTGTCCACGGTGTACAGCAATAGGCTCGATTTACGCAACACGTGGCTCTCCGGAGTCGTTCATGCGGATGCCCATGGAGCGAACTATGAGACCAGGCTCGGGCGCCCGCCGCCACACAACCGCCCAGCAGCGAGAGCACGTGTGCCCACGAACTTGCAGCTGCTGCTTCAAACCTATTATGTCCTCTCCACTCACGTGTTCCCGCGTGTGTAGCGGTCCAGGCCCACCATGGCCTCCAGGTCATCCAGGCCAAGGGGCGCCTTGTGGGGCTTGGTGCGGTACACAAGGGTGCCGGCGCTGTACCCGTCGGCCTCGCAGCGGCCCTCGTTCAGGTCGCACCGCACCGTGTTCATGTAGTCCATGTGGGGACCCAGGATCTGCATCTGCTCGCTGGTGGCGTCGTGCAGGGGGCCCCCCGAGTAAAATGTGGCGCCGTCGTGCTGCAGCTTCACAGCCACGTCGTACTGGCGCATGTCCCGAGACTTCTCGGGCTTGCGGTTGTCCACCAGCGTCAGCACCTGCTTACTGCGGTCCATCTGCACCATGAGGTAGTTGAAGTCAGTGGAGGTGGAGCGGTCGTGGGCCACCTCGGCAAACACAGTGGCGCTGCGCTTGGAGGCATTGTCGATTTGGAATTTGATACGGGTGTAAGACTTGCCGCTGCGCTCGTATGTGTGTGAAGGCACGTAGTTCCGGCGCCCTTCGCCCCGGCCAGTGTCAATGCCACGAGCTCGAGTAATCTCTCCGAAGGCCGATGACAGGTCCGGATCAGCCTGCAGGATGGCCAGCGCATCGTTGCGGATAGTCATAGGAGAAGCACTGGTTGGAACCAAGGTGCGAATGATAAAGTAACCAAAGTACAAGACCCCGCCCATGATAGCTGCGGCAATAGCAAGCTTCATGCTAGCGTCAAGATCTGCACGAAAACACAACATCAATGCAACCTGATCGAAAGTTACTCCTGCAGATAAATGCATCAGTAGTCAAATGAACGTACACAAGCCTAATTTGCCGATCTGCGCAGATTTGGGCATGGTGGGAGCACTGCTATAATCGTCAAAATGCGGAATTGGAAGCGAGCGTTCGCCAAGTAGAGCGCACGGGTTATCCACCACTCACCAGCGGGATATCATCCTCGGGAGGAATGTCATCTGTTTGTTGCTTCTTATCGCCGTGCTGCTTCTCCCCGCCCTGCAGTGACATTGCAGAGATACGTGTGCTGGTCAGAATGCGTGATACGATGCCTTGGACTTACAGCCTCAGCCGAGAAAGCCCGCCACGCTGCGACTCGCAGCTGCGCTGCACTCCCCACAGAAACCTGGGTGGGCAGTGCAACAAAACGCAATGAGTTCACGGAAGGTGATGCCGCAGCAAGGCTGCATGAAGCTCCGCGTGTGGCAGCACGCCGCACTGCTGAAGAGAACATCGTGCTGGTTGAATACTATCTTGACGAGCAACTGCCAGAGGACATTTGTTTCTCGCATCTTTCTTGCTTTGCAGGCGTTTAAAGTCACTGCACGGCCTGCCGATGCCGTCTAGTTCCGGAAGCGTGTCCGATATTTCTACACCCCCGTACAAGCCATCGTTTGACCCTGCTAGCTGGCACAAAATCTGTCCGAGGGGGCAGAAAGTGCCTACAGAGACTGGACTGTTGAACCTTCAGCAGATGCACCGTTGATCTTGCATCTAATTATTTTGTGTTCGAAGCTCGCCTGCTTGGTGTCAGTTCAGATCGGCTGATGAACTGAACTTGTGATTCGTTGCCAATCGGATGCCAGCGGACCGCACAACAATAGTCTCCCCATTGACTTGCAGCGCGTGAATCCACGCAGAGTGGAGCAATTTTTTCGCTCCCCGCACTGGTGTGTCTTTCTTGTTGACTGGCGCCCAGCAGCATCGCATTTGGGGTTAAGCACATTGTGGCCAGACTTCCTTGCCATCAGCACTACACCGTACATAGAACTTCGACAGGCTGTCACATAACTTTGCCGTCCTGTGCATATTTAAATTGACTATCAAAAATGGCAGAACCTACCGCTCGCCAAATTTTGGACCGTGAGTGCAGGGTGCATACTAGGAGGGAACCAATGTGTCGCCTCACTTCAGCTGTTTTGCCTCCGCAGAATTCAGCTCCCTTGACAGGCGTGCTCACTCGGCACCACCAGTCCAGCAACCATCTGCTGTGCAATCTTTATTCGGAGAGGTGCGCACTGCTTGTATATATTCTGCTGTTTGGCTTTGCACTGCTGCGTATTGTGAGCGAATTTGAAGCAACTGTTTTTATCTCAGGCACCTCCAGTCCCAAATGAGGAAAACTTTCGCTATTTGCCGGAGTACTCAGCATACTATGCAAAGCACAAATCTTCGAATCCGCGTTTGCCGCCACCCTTCGTCTCATCCATGGGCTACGGCTTGGCGCACAAGTTTGCTCCTGGTTTGGAAGTGTCCACCGCCGCCCCTCCTTCAGTTGCCGACTTGATTCTCGGGGGAGGCATAAATAGTGCCTCGGGAGCATCCAGTGTACACAGTGTGGTGCATTCTGACGCAGCATCCCTGTCAGGCAGCGAGCATACCTTGGATCCGGGTGCAGTGGGTTTGTCTTCAGGCGCAGGCGACCGCGCCCCCGTGAGAAGTGAGTACGACACCGCAGGCCCCCGTGCCGTGTGGGGACAGCACTTTGACCCACAGCAAGCCCACAGCACTCTGCACCATCACGTGCATGAGGGTGCTATGGACAGCAGCGTAGCTGGCACCCGAGCCAGCAGCACAGCCGGCACTCCCAACCTGGCTGGGGTGCCGGCGGTTGGGGGGTGGGGCGCCCCTCCACCCCCCATGACATCCCCCTGGACCCCTGCAGCACCCAGCAAGGCCCAGGACATGTGGATGCCGCAGGCGTACGCAGCCCCCCCCACTTCGCTGCCGCTGCCCCCCTACCATGGCATTGCTGCCCCCCCCACGCACGCACCCCCCCCATATGAAACTACTCGCCACTATGCACATACTCAGCCGGGCATGTACACATTTGATCCCGCAGCTGAATTTGGCACCGCTTCGTTTTTGCCGTATGGAGCACAGCCCCCCTTGCCCACCTCAAGCCACTTCATGGGCTTGCCAGGGATGCCAGCACATCCCTACGGGCAAGCCCAGCAAATGCAGCCGCAGCACTACATGCACATGGGCCCTTCAGCCCACACCCAGGTGCTGCACCAGCTGCACGGTGCCACCCCCCTGCGCCAGCTGCATGCAGCTGTGCAGCACCATTCTGCCCCAGGCAAGTCCCGTGGAAAACGCAAAGCCAAGTCCAGCAGCCTGGACACGGTGTTCATGGCGTCACCTGTGGACATCATCGCCACTCCTGCGGCTGTAGCCGAGCTTGCCCGTGATCAAACAGGCTCCCGTTACATCCAGTTCCGCTTTGAGCGAGGCAGTACAGTGGAGGCAGGTGTCATCGCCCAGGAGCTGCTCAGCGACTTTGAAGTCATGGCCCGCGATGCATTCGGCAACTATGCCGTGCAAAAGATCATGGATAGCAAGCGGCAGCAGTGCTCCCAGGGCCTGGTGGCTGCTGCCCTGCGTGACTGCGTCATGCTGTCGGAGCATGTGTACGGCTGCCGGGTGGTGCAAAAGGCTATCGAGGTGTGCAGTGCAGCTGAGTGGAAGGCATTTAGCTCTGTGCTGCAGGAGCACCTCATGCGTTTCGTGTACCATGAGCACGGTAACCACGTGGTGCAGAAATGGGTGCAGTCCTGCCCTGGGCGTGGGCAACTGGCAGATGCGCTTTTGGTGAAGGCGGTGGGTAATCTCAAGAACCACTGCTCCACTCTTGCCCTGCACATGTATGGGTGCAGGGTGCTGCAGCGGGTGGTGGAAGCTGCTCCCCAGCCCCTGTTAAAGAAGCAGCTGTACCCCCCTCTACTCCGCAAAGCCGCCACGCTAGTGTTGGACCAGTTCGGCAACTTCGTGCTACAGCACATGCTCGCCCACGGGGACGACTCAACCAGGGCCGCCGTCGCAAAGGCCCTCACGCCTGGCGTGGTGAAGGCTGCAGGGCACAAGTGTGCCTCCAATGTCCTGGAGCGGCTGTTGGAGTGCTGTGCTGCGCAAGAGGTGGATGCTGTGGTGTGGCAGGTGTTGCGTGGTGCCGTGGCGCCTGCGGCTCACAAGCAGAACCTGGTGGATGTGTCTGGCTACAAGCTGCTGCAACCCTCTGTGGCCCGCAGCAGCCCCGTGCGCAGCCTGCTGATTGACCGCTTCGGGAACTACGTCCTGCAGAAGGCCCTGGCAGTGGCCCCCATGAGCAGCCGGGTGGCACTGGCGGACGCCATTCGCGTGAACGCGGAAGTGCTCACGTCGCTGAGCTTTGGCCAGGCCATTGTGGATCGGGCCATGGCCATCTTGATCGCTTCGGGTATTCTGCGTGCGGTGGGTGCAGCCGCTCCGGCCCCCTGCTCCGGCACAGCTGCAGCTGTTGGCTCAGGCGGCATGTAGTGTGTCTTGCCGCCCTCTTTCATCTCTCCTCAACCATCTTGGTACTTAGATGTGTGTCCACGTATGTGGTTGCTTTTATGTGGATATCTCCTGTCTTGCGCACGAATGTACGCGCCTTTTCACTTTCCCTGCTGTGTAGCTTGTCAGCCCCCCCTCAGAACCACGGCTCCTAACGCCAACATTCGCGCAAGCGTGCCATCTTGAGACAAATAATCTCTTTCTCTTTCTATATCTGTTAAGTGCACTTTCGTAGCTGCATACAGAAGCATTCGGTTCATCATAAACCGTACACGTGCTTCTTTCTAACACGAAACAACAACATCAAATATGCGCGAGATCATCTCCATGTAAGTGAAAACGCCCTCGCGAGAAATACTGGAAGCGAGCTTGGCAGACAAAAATAGCGTGCTTTCTGCATTCTGTTGTGCCTTTGCAAATGTGTTAACTTGTCAAGAGACAGTATTTTCAAGCACTGAGTTTGTTGATATGTCTGCGGCTCGATCGTTTGTGGTACTGCAAATTCCGCAGTTGCACGTGCTTGTTTTTGCCTGCTTTTGAACGACTTTTTGATTTGCTGATCACGATCGGCAATGCATCGTGTTCTGTTTGGTGGCTTTGTCAAGTTGTAATCTTCAAGTGCATTCATTCTTGTCTGTCGAAGTGCTGTGTGCACGATCTGATCTGGTGTCCAGTTTCAGCAACGGTGGTTTTTATACATGACAACCTTTGCACTACGATGCATGCCGCTTTTCAATTATTTCGTTTTTTGCAGCCATCTTGGTCAGGCCGGTGTTCAGGTTGGCAACGCTTGCTGGGAGGTGAGTCGATTTTGTCGTTGTGTCGGAAGCGTGGCCGTTTCTGGCAAACTTGGCATGCACACCTGCATCTTGGCCTTGCAAGGCAAATCTAACGGCATCTGGAATGCTTGAACTTGACCTTGTTTAATCCTCTGTCCTCCATGTCGGCCTTTCTGGTTGCTGTTGACAACGCTTACCATGCCTCGTTTGCAGCTCTTCTGCCTCGAGCACGGCATCCAGCCCGATGGCCAGCAGCCTGAGGGAGCCGCCATTGAGGACGACTCTTTCCAGACCTTTTTCACTGAGACTGGTGCCGGCAAGTTTGTGCCCCGCTCTTTGATGGTCGACCTGGAGCCCACTTGCGTGGATGAGGTCCGCACTGGTACATACCGCAACCTGTACCATCCCGAGCAGCTGATCTCCGGCAAGGAGGACGCCGCCAACAACTACGCCCGTGGCCACTACACCATCGGCAAGGAGGTCATCGACCTGGTCTTGGACCGCACCCGCAAGCTGGCAGACAACTGCACTGGCCTGCAGGGCTTCATGATCTTCCACTCCTTCGGAGGTGGCACTGGCTCCGGCTTCGGCTCCCTGCTGCTGAACCGCCTGTCCATTGACTACGGCAAGAAGACCAAGGTCGAGTTCGCTGTGTACCCTTCCCCCCAGATCTCCACTGTGGTTGTGGAGCCATACAACTCCGTGCTGTGCACCCACGCCATGCTGGAGCACTCCGATGTCGCCTTCCTGGTGGACAACGAGGCCCTGTATGACATCTGCCGCCGCAACTTGGACATCGAGCGCCCCACATACACCAACTTAAACCGTCTGTTGGCACAGTGCGTGTCCAGCATCACCGCTTCTCTGCGCTTCGACGGCCAGCTGAACGTGGACCTGACTGAGTTCCAGACCAACCTGGTGCCTTACCCTCGCATTCATTTCCCTCTGTGCTCTTACGCCCCTGTCATCCCCGCCGAGAAGGCATACCACGAGGCCCTGTCTGTGGCTGAGATCACCAACGGTGTCTTCGAGCCCGCCAACATGATGGTGAAGTGCGACCCCCGCCACGGAAAGTACATGGCGTGCTGCATGATGTACCGTGGTGACGTCGTCCCCAAGGACGTGAACGCCTCCATTGTGACCATCAAGTCCAAGCGCACCATCCAGTTCGTGGACTGGTGCCCCACCGCCTTCAAGGTGGGCATCAACAACCAGCCCCCCACTGTCGTGCCCGGTGGTGACGTGGCCAAGGTGCAGCGCTCCGTGTGCATGATGTCCAATACCACCGCCATTGCCGGTGTGTTGGCCCGCATGGACCACAAGTTCGACCTGATGTACTCCAAGCGTGCCTTCGTGCACTGGTACGTCGGTGAGGGTATGGAGGAGGGTGAGTTCCTGGAGGCCCGCGAGGATCTGGCCGCCATGGAGAAGGACTACGAGGAGATCGGCGCTGAGACCGCCGAGGGCGAGGGCGAGATGGAGGGTGAGGAGTTCTAAACAGCTTCCGCATCTTCGTGTGCCTACGGCATGGTGCGCACAGCGCGTGTGTAGACCGCGTGAGTGAGCTTGTGTCGATTGTCAATGCAGCTAAATTTGTTCCATGATTGTGCGCGCGTTTTCGTTCTTTGTGCTGGCACGCCAGCAAACGTACCCTCATGTCGCCCGTCCTAGCGGGGGGGTACGGGTTAGCCTCCACGTACAGTGGCGAATGATTTGAAGGCTGCGGACAGTGTGTCTTGCCAATCAACAATATCTTTTGAAGGCTGCAAGTATATGCACCCTCAGTTGAGCCATCACTCAGGCTCGTGTCAACAGGATCGATCAACTTCCGCATTGTAGGCATGGCAGATGACAGCGATGGCGCAGAGGTGTGCCCCATTTGTTGCGAGGACATGAGCCCCCAAGATCTTAGTTTTTATCCTTGTGAATGTGGATATCAAGTGTGCACATTTTGTTGGAAAAAGATCGGCACAGAGGGGAACGGCAAATGCCCAGCTTGCCGCGTACCCTACAGCGAGGAGAAGGTAACTTTCAAGCAGCGCGCAGATACAAAAGCGTAAGTGTACCCTCAATGTAACGGTGCTGTATGCTACAACTGTTGTGCGTGTGCAGTTTGCTCGCCGAGAAGAAAAGGAAAAAGGCAGCCGAGAAGACTGCAAAGAAGGCAGCTCGAGGGAAAACGTCTCTGACTGCAGCAAATGGCTCTGGGCCTGCGAGTGCAGCCATGCGAGAAAAGCTAAGACATATGCGAGTCGTGCAGCCAAATTTGGTGTATGTGGTCGGCCTTCCTCTGGACATCGCAAAAGAGACTGTATGTTACATCTGTGCGCAATTTCCCATGGCTGCTTGGAAGCTTTTGCTGTGCGCAGACATTGAAAAAGCGGGAGTACTTTGGGCAATATGGCAAGGTAGTGAAAATAGTTGTTAACCGCAAGATTGGCGAAGCAGCTGGCCGCGGTGACAGTGCTTGTGCATACGTGACCTACTCTTCTCCGGATCATGCAAGAGTCGCTCTGATGTGCGTAGATGGCTTCAATTTCAAGCGGCGGACAATCAAGGCAATGTTTGGCACCACTAAATATTGCCACCAGTTCTTGGGTGGGCGGCCTTGCTCAAATCCCGACTGCATGTACCTGCACTCCGTGGCGGAGGGCGACACCTCCTTCACAAAGGACGAAATGCAGTCCGGGCGCACATTCAACGCCATCGTGCAGCCCGGCCGAGGTGCCGCCAATCCAGCCAACGACCACTACCAGGGTAGCACCTTCCCCCCTCGGCAGTACGCCTTCATGGGTGCGGGCGCCATCCCCCAGCCAATGACCCCTACGCCGGAAGCCGCCGCTGCTGCTGCTGCTGCTGCCACTACTGCCCCCAGCACCCCAGTGGCGGTCACGGTACCCCCACCCACCAATGCTTGGAAGACTGGGGGGGTGCCGCCTGTCGCTGCGGCTGCCTCCCGCACTGCAGCACCCTCGGAAGTGCTCTCAGACCGTGCAGCACGGTTCCGGGCCCAGCGGGCTGCATCCGCCCTTGGGGGGGAAGAGGGTAGCGACACCCCCCCCCCTGCCGAAGATGACACCCCCACAGCAACCAGCAGTGGAGCGGGAGACACTCAAGCAGCGAGTGCGTCTGGTGCCCACGACGCCCCACCAGCTGCTGCAGCCCCCCTGCCCCCACGAGTGGTCACCACCATTGGCCTGCTCTCCTGCGCTAGCGGCCTGTTCCTGCCGCCGCTGCCGCAGTCAGCCCAGAGCACAGGCACTGGAGCTGGCGCCCTGGGCTTCGCGGTGCACTCAGTGCCCCAGAGTATCACCAACCGCGTCAAGACCGACGCCGACTTGCTGCTGCCGGCACTGGGGGATCTGACTGCAGCTCTGGCAGAACTGGTGCCTGGGCAGGCGGCTGCTGGAAGCGGCATGGGGGCAGTGGGGGGCGACATGCCTGCGATGGGCAGTTTCACGGGAGGGGTGTCGAGGGGGGGAGATGTTTTCCCAGCGGACAAAAGCAAAGCCAGCAGTGCTGGCAGGTCAGGCAGCAACAAGAGCAGGCGATGAATTGATGGGCGCCACCGCTGCCCCTGGGCATGCGTGACGCCGCGTTGAAACGCTTCTCCTATGAAACGCTTCTCAGCAGGCTGCCTACCAACCATTAGATATACTCCTGAATGTAATCCTCATTCTCACCGCCAGTTTGGCCGAGGGCGCCCCCCCCTGCCGATGCTGCG
>Ga0307982_1003691_pt1 | contig 12187 bp, 14 predicted proteins | sample OrgLakmetagen989_FD_201847 | JGI IMG/M metagenome (GOLD analysis project Ga0307982, IMG submission 201847) | Saline water microbial communities from Organic Lake, Antarctica - #989 | ecosystem: Environmental > Aquatic > Non-marine Saline and Alkaline > Saline | place: Antarctica: Organic Lake... | reverse complement strand
CACCTGCGTGCACTCTGTTGCTGTTGATATCTTGGCGTCGCCACCTCTACTAATGCCACCTTCCCGTATCGAAGATTTTGTCGAGGTGAGGCGCTGTTACTGCTTCCCTGTGGGGACCATTCGACTGGCGGCAACATCATCAGTTAGCGCTTATCAATCTGGTAGCGAAATGATTGTATCCTATGACGTTGATAATCAGTGCAACCACGATATAAGTTATATCAATATTTCAATCGATCGACACATCACGTTTTCAGCTCGCGGTAAACGCCACACGTGGAATAAGACCATTTTGACTACAAAGATGCCAGGCGTTGACCGAGGAGATTCCTTTGGTTCCAATACTTCTCAAGCATCTCCGATGGTGGATGGCAAGGCTTCAGTCGACGTACAGAGGGATTCTCATAGTGTTTCACTTCAAGTCCCAGAGCTGGCTTATTACACGACTATGTTTAATACAATCGGTGTGTCTTACTTCCTCACGGTTTACGCCAAGAACAAAAACGAATATGTGCGCGATCTTGTAGCTTCTATTCCTGTCAAATTTTACCGTTTGGGTCCTGCTGCCATTGGCAAGAAAGTCCGAGACCTCAAGAGTACCGATGATGATTCACATGACGATGTAATGATCGCGACTGTTGTTGGGATCGAGTATGAACCTAACCCGAAGAACATTGTGAATGCCATTGAGAGCCCAATTGTGAAAGCGACTTTAGTCCGATGACAGCGCATAAAATTTCGTACTGACTTAGAGGAGCAACAAATGAATCACGTGAGTTTCCACGTTTCCACTGGTCAAGCTCGAGTCCTTTCATGGCAAAGGACGGAAGACTACCCATTGCCTGGCATAGAGGAAGGCAACTACACAGGAGCACACGATTGCATGAGCCAGCAAAATTCAAGCCATTGCTTGTTTATTTCCTCGTTCAAGGTACATCTTTGCTTCTTTTTCCAACTCCCTATCTGGCTTCTGATCCTTCGTGTCTCGATGGTTGAAGGTTCCCTAAAAGCGCATTCAAAAACGTATAGCGGAGTACATGGAACTTTGAACAGCCGTGATGCCTATTATCGATAATCAATAATCGACTTCGTACGTTTTCTATACTTCTCGAAACATGATTTTCTGAGCCCTTACTTCAAGTTAAAGTCTTCCTAAGCCCCTCCCTGAGTGTAACTGAATGCCATCATGATACTTCTCGAAGAAATTTGCCACAAGTCGGCGCCTTCGGAGCTCCTCCGACCGGACTCAGATCCCGGTTTATGCTTCATATTACTAACGCAAGCGGCCTCTTCTATAGAACTAGGTTACGATTTACGCCGTAAATTACGCGTACATTACGCGGGGAAGTAATTTTTACCAATCAGACGTAAATTACGTCATAAAATCCCGCGAATACTGTGGTGACGTCACCATAGAATCTCCCTGAATCTTTTGTTGTAACTCATCAACACAGCCACTCATCGAGGTAGACACTATTGAACGGCACCCATGCCGCTAAAGCGTAGCACTTCTCTCTGGGCAGAGACCACGCCCATCGCGAAAGATGTGTAAAAAGAAGGGCAAATCGCGCACAGGCAAAAAGGCAGTGAGCTAGTGAAATAGGAAGTAGGGAAGGGAGTTCGGAAGGGCACAGCACCACCAAAGAATACCAAGAGCCCGTATTTTTAACGGTTTTTACCGCGCGTATGGTGCACGTAAATTACGCGTAAATTACGTGTGAATTACGCGTGAAGTAAAAAATAAGCCCGGGACGCGTAAATTACGCGTGTACGTAAAACGCACCCTTGCTATAGAACCACTGTGATCGGAGGGTCGTTTTAATAAGATCCCCGTAAGACCAGAGTTAGATGGCCAAGAAACGGAATCCCGATACCGCTTAAGTAGCCAAAGGAGAAGAGCTTATCAGTACCATGAAGAGCGGAGGGCCGTCTAAAGTCGCTTGTATGCAGGTAGCCTCATTGGATATTCAGTGATTACAACGTGCAGTCCGTGCTTTTTAGGTGCTAAATAAAAGATGTATAAAATTTCTCGGAACAAAATTGCGGCAAGGAACTGGTGAATCCCTAGAGGTGGAGGTGCGATAAAGAACACGGTCTTGACGAGAAAGAGCACGAAAGTCGGAAGGAATGATTCTCTTCTCTTAATAGCCACTTTGCGCTTTGGTGTGTTTGTCTTCGAGTCCGGGCCTATAGTTCCAATTCCTTCCAGCACCCGCCGCCCGTCCAGTAACCAAGAAAACCGCGGGTTTTCCAGGGTTTTATCCACCTGCGGTCCCCGAAAGATCAGAATATCACGAAGGAAGCTCAGTAAAACCCAAGCAGCCTCGTGGGTTTTCTTGGCTACTGCGCCCGTCGCTCCTTGCCGCCGTAGCCATGGTAAGTGGGACGTAGAAAGTGGAATGTGGGAGGAGGATGCCGGAATGCGATTCTAATTGCGGCCGGCATCATCTAGGAACTATGAGCGACAGGCTCGCGCAACGAGTAGCTGGGAGCTCACACCGACAGGGATCAAGAAAGAGTTGTGAAAGTTCCGAGAGTACAGATGACTCAGAACTCAGAACACAACAAACACACAAGCAAGTTTCCACTAATATAGTACACAGAGAAAGAGAAAAAGGCCGACAACCGGCAACGGGAAACACCCGAACGCAACGCGCAGAGACCACAAAAACAGACAGAGGGAGCACCACCAAGGCCAATAGAGGCCCCCGTGTTCCATTAGAATTAATCTCAAACCACCAGCTTAAAGTTTAGTTACGACAGGTTATGGGCTACAGTGGCTACAGTGTAGCGGAGGCCTATGCGCCAAGCCCATAACCTGTGGGAAAGTAAACTTGACTGGGTGGGTTCGTACTAAGTTAAGCAATGCAGTGCGGGCCCTGGCGGCCCTTTTGGTGTGACTTCAACACATTTTGAAGACAACCCGCCGGTTGTGTGTTTTGGTGCTTTGTCGTTTCGTCGTTTCGGTGAATACACTCTATATTAGTGCTCTCTCTGGCAGCACTCTTGTGTGTAGAGTAATTACTCTCTTGGAACTTTCCGAAGTTCCTTTGATTGAGCTTATTGCTCTATCTGTACGCATCCAGCTCGCCCTGCGAGCTAGGTGCTCATTGTTGGTAGACTCGGCCGCAATTAGAAATCGCATTCCGACATTCCGACAGAGAGGAGAAGGAGAGGAGAGGAGAGGAGAGGAGAGGAGAGGAGAGGAGAAGAAGAGAGAAGAGAGGAGAGAGGAGAGAGGAAAGATAGAGGAAAGGAGTCAGAAAGAAAAGAGAGAAGGAGCTGGAGTGCTGGCGTTTTCTGCCGGCGCGCCGCAAGCCGGGTCAGGGTCAGAGGAGAGGTGGGACGTGGCGGGAGTGGGAGGCTGTGGGAGGTGCCTACCCGTCCCTGAATCCCTTGAATCCCTTAATTGTATATTATTTGGAGTTTTGCCACTTCCAATAAACCATGATTTTTTTCGTAGCCATTCTCTATGGGATTCTAAACTCGCTTGCTATTTACTACAAAAGAGAAAAGAGTTCAGCAAGTAGCAAGTAGCAGGGCGAATATCACAAAAATCCGCTAAGCGCAGAAGGCTAAAGGGCTAACGACTGACGGACATTCAAGAAGATTCAGATGAATTGTCCAAAAAAATGCTTGGAATATGAGTTCTGGGATAATTGCTGCAGAAAAATTCTCCTCGCAGTTGCAGCTCTCAAAGTCGAGGAATACTGCTCCTTCACTACTGCGCCGTGCCAGTACTTTTCGGCGCATCCTCAGGCCAGTCCTTCGTTGATTTTAGCCCTCCTGAAGGCGTCAAACGCAGCCTCATTCGTGTACTGGTGCAAGCAATTGTTCATAGCATTGTTGTGCTCGCGGCACCGGAAGACCACCATGAGTCCGTTGACCTCAGCGCACTTGGCGAAGGCTTTGATGTCATCGTCACATTTCTTCCGCGCAATTTGGTTGAGCTCCTGAAACAATGCATTAGCAGGTGTGACGATGAGTTTACCAAGTAAGATATCTAAAATCCTTTAGTAAATTATATGTTGCTCAATTCTGGTGACGAAGATTGAACGAGCGCCTCGGTGACGAAGGAGCTGTACATTCTTTGTACATCTATACCTCGCGCAAGTGGTATTTCCCTTCCAGACTTAACCGTCCGCTTCGTCCGCCATCCTTACGCTCAGGCGTCGCAGGCTCGACTATCATTCTATCATTCGATGACATTACGCAGGCGGCTGAATGCTATTAGCCACTGTGAGCAAACAGTTGTATGAAGTACTAGGTGGTGCCAGCGCAGTTTTACTTCGACGTACGACGTCGTATAGCGTACAACTTACGACGCAGGCAAGACATGAGCAGACGAGCAGACGACGACGAGCCACGACACCAAGACATGAGAACGAGAACAACTCAGATACCCCCTCAGGAGGAAAGATACATTTTTCATGATTTGATTGAGGAACATTTCAACTCTTCGCATCTCTTCGCGCGTTTTTGATCAGTTCATCAGTTTGAACGGCGAAACCGCAGTTGCTTGACGTAGCAATCAGCATTCGCCCCTGAAAAGACAGATAGCCATCATGGGTCGCAAGCGGTGAGTTCCTTGAATTGCTCTAGAGTTTACTTGATTGCTTTGTGTAGAAGGCGGGCTCGAAAAGTGAGTGGGGCGTGGGAATGTGCAATCACAGGGGAAATCCATCATCCTCAAATGTGCCTACATGTGCTATTGGCCAAATAAGCGGCCTCAACCATCCCAGTGTATGCATGGGAAAGATGCCGAGTTCAAAATATGAAATGTCAAGAGCACTTGTAGTGTGTGCAGTTTAATTTGTCTTGATTTTCGCTTGGCGTATCACTGCTATCCACACAGTTCACCTCAATTTTCTCAAACAGCCAAAATGATGTCACACACACCTGTGTGATCGGCCAAAGGCTCACTAATGGCCTCGAGCTCCCTGACCCTTGATACTGTGAAATCAAAACTCTCAAGACTAATGTTGCATATGTGTTTGCATCTTTCTCATTTTCCCCCTTCTCATCTCTTCTTTTCTCTTTTTTTACAGCAAGTGCACTCAGCACCGCCCGTTGCCGATGTCACCCACTGAAGGAGACAGCAGCGGCCCCAAGCGGCGCACCGGCCAGCAGTTCTGCGTGTCGTGCTTCGTCAAGGGCAAGCCGACCAAGATTCAGCTCTGCGACCACTGCGGCGCATACCACACCACCCACAACTTCGGCCGGGAGTCTGCGCAGTGCCTCCAGAACGCCCAAGCCCGAGGCGGGAAATTCGGACATTCTGACACCACTCCAGCGGGCTTCAGCTCTCCGCCTAGCCCGCACATCGTGCAAGCGCTGGAATCTTCGTCGTCTACGTCATCGTCAGCGACGTCCTCGTCCGCTTCATCGTCAAATTCGAGCACGGACGAGAGCGACCCCGAGTTCGGAGACGAATGGCCTCTTCTTCTTCACCACCCGCCACCCACACGACGGCCGAGCTCGGTGACGCGACGAACTAACATGGAAAAAGCCGAAGCGCTGGTGGCCTTGGCCTACTCGTCGGCAGGAGCCGCCTCTGCGCTCGCGTCGCCGTCTCTCGAGCCATCCTCCATAACTGCAACTTCGGCCTCTTTCGCAGCCGAGGAGTGTGCAGCAGAGGAGTCCAGTTGTCGCGGTCCTCCTCCTCATCAGCCGCCTATGGGAATCGTGGCTTCCCCGCCCGCGGTGGCCGCGCTGGGAATGCTTGCCGGGCGAACACGATGCAAACAGGGGCGGCCATTCTACTACCGTCCTCCCTCGCAGACAGCAAGTGATGCGGAGGTGGTCTCGTCACTGCTGGCCCTCGCCGCCACGAATAACCAGCTCCACCAAACGAACGACCACTTCCACCAGAGCCCGGTAACGGTGCCCTGCTCGTCTCCCGTGCTCTTTGCAGCGCCGAGAGCTCGCTCTGGCGGAGGTATTCGCGCGGACGACTGTGGTGCCCATGTTGCTGCTGCAACGGACAAGAACAAGGTCGTGGACGCCTCATCCTCTTTTTCCTCGGAAAACGAATTTGTAATTACGCGGGCAACGCCATCAACCTCTCGTTCGCCAAGCCGCTACTGCAGCGCTGAGACGTCTCCTAGTTACCACAAGCGACAGCGGACTGCCCTCAGCCCATTCACTGGACCGCCTTTGCCGAGTCTTTATGCCTCGGACGAAAACTGCGGTGCTGCCTCCGAGTCAGCCTTTTATCTCTTCAAGCGAACAACTAAGGCGTGAAGCCAAAACCCATTTCACTCTACTTATTTCATGCTCCATTCACTTGCATTTCACTTTACCACCTTGCACGTTTTCTTCCCAAAGACCTTCCTCGGGGTGCTCACTTCACATATATCACACCTCGTGATTACATGGCCTTCAGAAAAACTGTACGATTTCAGAGACATCCTTCAAGTCTAGTCCACTTAATAATACTCCCCAAATACAAAGAAACGCCACTGTAAAATACAGAAACAGGAAAAGTGTAACCTTCAGAATTTCAGAACAGGTCTGACTGGGCTGAGTGTCCTTAGATCTCCATATGCGGTAATTATGCGACCTAGCCCCTGGTCCCTGGTGTAGGCGCGCGATCCTAACATTCTGAGACAGAGGCCAAAGTGGCCAATAGGAACATATCAAATATAAGCCCAGCGAACTATTTTGTAGCTCCATATACAACTGCATAAACCCCGAATTCACCCCTACATACGAGATACGAGTTATTCGCTGAATCACTCAGTCCCGCCGAATTGTTCGGAGGAAAGACGCCAGCTGGAGCCTGAATTGGCCTTCTGGAGCAAATTTGCTAGCGCGAAAGCAGCACATGTACTTTTTTTGGTGCCTCTGTGACTACTGTTTGCTTGTTTTTCTTTGTTATTGGGAGAGTATTAACTAGACTAGACGCTGAATCCCGGCCGTCCGGGTGAGCGGCTGAGTCCCCCTGTACTCCTACATAGACATAGATATTGATATATGGTGCTATCTCTGTTTCTTATGGTGAAGCCTTCTACTTAGCTACACAAAAAAAACGAAGGTGGTGTGTGGTGTGAATGCCCACCCTTCTCATCTCAACAGTTGATTCGAATGCCTTCTTCGAGACGGCGGCTTTTCTTCACCCTTCTTTCTGTTTCTGGGGGTGGAATTTCGAAACCCAGAGTAGGGTGCTTCGCGTACGTCAGGTTCCGTTGGTAATTGATAATGCGCCCCTGAAAAAAGTGGCAACAGAGGAGAAATGGAGGAAGGAGATGAGCAAACGGGGTAAGAAGGACCTATCAAGAAGAAAGAGGGGTGGGGATTGAATTAGTACACGCAGCGACGGGTCGAGTGTAAGTACACTAAGAGCTTCCTTTGGTCTGTCTATGTTGCCTCACCACGCGAGCGTAGAGCTGGCTGGTGTCCGTCTCGTCGCCTTCTTGCCACGGCGGCAGGTCCGAGGTCTTCAAAAACGTCGCTTTCTCGTCGTGGTGCACCATGGCCGGGCGGCTCGAGGGTGACGTCATCAGGTCGCGGAAGTGGAGGGGCACGCGGTCCAGCACCCTATTCCTCACGCTGTGCACGCCGTCTCGGGGGGAGATGTAGGTCAAGTGGCCCACGCCGTGAATCTCCACCTCCCAACTCACCGAATCTTCGTCGTCTCGTTGTTGTGGGGGGGGGTTGTTCTGCGCCATCACTGTTGCGGCTGCTTCGTTTCCGTCTTTGCTCTCTGCGTCAACGTCCTCTTTCGACGGGGCTGCTGGTGCCACTGGTGCTGTGGCAGCGTTTGCGGCATTTGCGGCCATGCGCTGCTTTCGTTTGCGGGTCGCTTCGTGGGTTAAGCTGAACACCACCACTTGAATCCAGTTCGACTTGTCCGGCACGTCCTTCATTTCTTCGCCGTCCAAGATCTCCAGCACCGTTTTCACGGTCGCAGGGGGCGCCATCCTCGGGTTGTAGAAGGGCAAGTTCAGAGGCGACCGCGCGATGTCCACGGCCGGTTTATTGTTCCCGATGCTAGGGCGCACGACGAGCTGCTTGTTGGCCTGAAAATAGAACAGAATAAGAAAGGAGCGGAGGTTGCAAGGAAATCGCACACGTTCATGTGGTAAAAAAGGAGAACCTCCAGGAATGAATACGATAGGGTAGGCAATAAACACGGAGAAAAAGAGATGAGAGAGTGTCTGTACGCGCGTATATCGGTGCGAACAAAAACTTAACGTCTCTGTACTCCCCACTCTCTCGCTCTCAATGAAAACACACACCCCTACCTCGTTGAGTCGAAGGTCGTAGCGTGGCGGCACCCGCAGCAGGCGCCTGGCCGAGTCCACCACATCGGCCGCCACCCACCCCCTGGGCACCAGGTAAGTCACGCTGCACGTGCCGCCCAACGGATCAAACTTGGTCAGCACCCGCCCCCCACCCTCCACCTCTCGGGTGCGCGAGAAGTACTCGTCCTCGTCGTTCTGAGAATCGTCGCTGTTGCTCCTGGCCACTCCCGGCAGCAGCAGCGGCGGAGAATGCGGCTCATTACTGGCACTGCGTGCGCTGATGCCACAATGCTCCATTGAGAGTCCACCGCCGCCGCCGCGAAGGTTCGTAGCAGCAGCAGCAGCAGGCAGTGCCATGGGAGGTGCGTCAGGCCAGAGGGGAGCCACGACTTCTGTGGGGACGTCCGGCGGGGTGCCGAGGTCCTTGTCGTTGGCACGTGCACCCGCCACGCGCGCCCAGTGGTGGTGCACCACCTGTAAAGTATAGAATGGAACAGAACCGAAGAGAAGAGGACGGTCTCGAAATGAAATTGAAGCAAATCAGAAGGATACAAGAACAAAAAAAGCGGATGCTAGAAGGGAACGAAAATCATTGTTTGTATCAGCCTACCTATATGAAAGAAATGAAGACACGAAACGGAGCATATCAACATACGCACGCAGCTCACCTCGAGTTCCATGGCAACGTTGTCACGCAGCTCCGCAATGCTGAAAGGCACCACTTCGTAAAAGATGACGCCGTTGCTGCCGTACTTTTTGGCGCCCTCCAGCTTTAACGCATGGCCGTCAAACGCCTTGTTGCGCAAGTGGAACTCGTTGAGGATGTTAGGGGTGTGGAACGGCTGCGGCGAGTCGCTTTCACCGGTCACACTCCACAACTTCACCCGCAGCGGATCGCTGAAACCAATGGCGTTGGCGAGAGCGTGGAGCACCTGTGGTCATAGTGGTATATAATCATGATATTCTGTGGCAGTGTCGTCATATGACGAGAACGCCCAGGAAGCAACAATAATACGAGCCGAAAGCAAGACGGCATTGAACACACGCATGCTTTGCCAAGACATACGCACGCCCAACTCACTTGTCCAGTGGTCATCAGCGACGACAGTTCCAGCTCAAAGCCTCCGGTCACCCCCATCTCAAACCCCTTGCCTTCGCCTCTTTTCACGTCTCTGTCTCTTTCTTTGCCCTCGTTCGTCGCCTTCTCGTGACCGTTGGCACTGGCAGATGCAGGCAGCGACGGCAACAGCGACGAAAACGGCAGCACCCGAGGCTCCTTGTGAGAAGTCGGGTAAAAGCGCACGATGCGGCGGTGCATGCGATACTTGAAGTAGTCCTCCACCTGTGCGTACACGTGTAGGGAGGCGAAAAATGGGTGAGAAAGAAACAAAAGAATAGAAAAACAGACGCATTGAGGAAAAGAAGTCGTAAGAACTAGGCCAAGACGCTTAACCACTGCCTCCCAAAAGAAAAAACTCCTCGGAAGGAAAAAAATATGGTGAACATACACAGCACCTTAAGTTCGACCCGAAAACAAAGAAGATGCCTAAAAAGAAGCCTCATCAATGTCAACCCTCCCCCTTCCTCTCACCTTGCGAGGCAGCGGCATCACACTTCCCGGCGCTGGCAGCGTCACAAACCCATGGCGATGGAGGCGGCTCTTCTTGTCGCTTTGCTCTGTCTCTTCCAGGGCCATCGCCACGGCACCACCACCGCCCCCCCCTTCAGTGACTTCAACTTCGTCGTCGTCGTCATCTTCAACATCCATGACCACCGTGGTGGCTGTCGAGACGTCGCTCTGTTTCTGGCAGCAAATGATGTCTCCATCGTCCAACTCGCATATTGCTAACGTGCCTTGGCCCAGAGGCACCACGTCCTCAAACTTGATCGCTTCCATCAAGCGCAAAGACGACGGGGCCACTTCTCCTCCTCCTCCTCCTGGCAAACCTCGTTCGACCATAACCATGCCGTCTCCCATTCTTTCACCCCCTCCCAAGGAGGCCTTTTCTCCTCGCGTTCCATAGTTCAGCAAAGCAGCGCACACTCGGGGCAGCACTTGCGTGGCAACGGCGTCTAACCGCACTAGGGCCGACCCCAAAAACACGAGTTCGCGCTCGTGGTATGATCGAGTACCGCTCCCTGGCAACAGGAACCCCCCTTCGCCGTGCCCGTCGCCGCCGTGCAAGGGGCGCGCGTAGTCCGGGTTGTAAAACTTGGCGAAGATGAGGCCGTGGCTAGAGTCCAGCTCGTAATCCGTGAACCTACGTGCCACTTTGGCCATTTCCGCGTCGCGCTTGCTCGGATCGTACAGCTCTTTCTCTTGAGCTTTCGAGATGGCGTGTGGAGCAGCCGCTCCAGCAGGCGCAGCAGCAGCAGTAGCAGCTGTTCCGAGGTCGCCGCCTTTCTCCTTAATAGTGGCACCATCGCCGCGGTCGCGGAGAAAGGCAGCAGCGGCCATGAGCTGGGGCACGCTGTTACAGGGAGGGTTCTGAGGAAAGGGCTGCAGACCGGTGAAGGGCGCGTCGGGGTCGAGAACTTGCCCGGCCTCCGGGAGCACCTAATGGTGGTCGTCGATTCGTTGGCAGTTGGTATGGTTGAGGTGAAATGGCGGTGCAAGAGGTTCAAATGATGTGGTAAAGCGCTCGTACAGTGAGAGAAGAGATGGATAAGGTTGGCAGGGTCTTCACTGGATTGGTGCGTGCGCGTATGCGTGTGTGGAGTGCGCGTGAGTGCGTGGTGCGCGACAAGCAGTCAAGACACTCACGCCCATGCAAGCCCCTGCCCGCACCTCCATGTAGAGCGCGCAGCGGCTGTTGCATCCACCCGACATGTGGTCCTCTGCCACCACGTCGCCCAAGTGCTTGGCGCGCAGGCAGTCCATGGGCCGCCGCGACCCGTTGGCGCGCTGGTCCACCTTCCACAGCCGCATCCGGTCAATGGGCACCCCGAGCTCCGTCTCCATGGTGGCCAGCATCTGCCACACTTGCGCTTCCTTCTTGATGCGCACCGTGTAGCCGCAGTGGGCGGCGGACGACACGAAGTCGTTGGCGGAGGACGTAAACCTGCGGTAAAGATGTAGTTTGTGAACATGTGTGATGATGATGATGATGATGACGTGTTCGAACGCAGTGGGAACAAGGACACAAAAACAATCGAAACGGGGACATTCGAAACGCGAGCGCCCTGTTCTTAGTATGGTTCATTCTTCCATTTAAACTCTCATGACTTGAGCTATATCTTTTGGAGAAAGCTTTGCCTCTTCTTTCTGCTGCATTCCTGCTGTTTTCACCTTACACCCTTCACCTCTCCACCATTCTCTCTTACTTGTCCATCTGGGCCGCGTCTTCCGCGCAAGTGACGTTCACGTCCATGTACTTGTGCGCGTTCTTGCGCTCGGCAAGTTGCTTGGCCCGCTCGTCTTCCTCGCGCACGAACCGCCGCGTCAAGTGCGCAGGGATGGCCTCGTCCGGCACCGGCCGCATCAACTCCGAGAGCTCCGACTCCCGCACGTACACCTACGAAGTGACAGTGGAAGTAAGGGCCAAAGAAGTAAAGCAGCGTTCAACAAGAGTAGGGGTTGCCAACTATGTTACTGCATTCTTTCTTTGTTATCTCCTCTTTCGTCGTCAAGTCTCTACTTCGCACTTCTAACTTCTTCTTCTTCTCTCGTCTGATCTGCACTACCATTTTTTTGCTCTAATATATTCGCTCATATTTTTCAGCAAGCATGTTTTACCAGCATGTAGGCCGAAGTCCAGCTGTTGAAGGTGTTGTTTTTTGCGAGTTTGGGGCCCCCAAAGGAGCCTTCTACTGCGTCCGTCACCGTGGCCTTCCGCACCTAATGTAATTGTGAAAATAGGAAAATAAAAAGAAAGGTGGGAAACACCATTTCATAATTTAAAAAAAGCTCTAACAAGGATGTGGAGGTGACAGGTAATCAG
>Ga0307982_1003690_pt1 | contig 12187 bp, 14 predicted proteins | sample OrgLakmetagen989_FD_201847 | JGI IMG/M metagenome (GOLD analysis project Ga0307982, IMG submission 201847) | Saline water microbial communities from Organic Lake, Antarctica - #989 | ecosystem: Environmental > Aquatic > Non-marine Saline and Alkaline > Saline | place: Antarctica: Organic Lake... | reverse complement strand
TTTTTTTTTTTTCTTGTAGACCCATCCCCCGGGGAAGGATTGGATGTAGTGCATTATAGAGCCGGTAACATCCAACCGGCACTAGTCACTGCTTTGTACTATGTAGCTCAAGTTTTAAGCCCAATTTGCCATATTATTACTACCCAATACGTGATAAACGGGTAGCCAAATATTTTCCTGCCGATGATTAAATAATGAAGTAAGTTAGCACAAATTAATTCCGTAGTGCAAAGCATAATTTGAATTCAGCGGTCAAGTTTCGTGCAAACTCAGCACCCAACCGATTTTGGTGAACAAGGGCGCGGTTTGCCGCCTAGTTGAATTCATTTGCTCCCGCTGCCTCATAATTTGGTCCGTTTCCGATAAGTATTCCCCATAGCGCATTTTGTCATAATCGTTTGATCTTTCACTCACAGTTGCGCGCCGGTTGAGTCATTCGCAAAACCTCACAAGAGACCAATGCCCCCCTGTTCCTTCTTATCTCACTTCCGCATTTTCCCGTTGCCATCAAGAACATAGGGCTCACCCACTCACTCGACATTATTGAGCTCGCTGCTATCGACCAGAACCACTCCATCTCAAGCGCATCCGCTCACTCGCTGCCACTCTCTTGATATCTTCTTAGTCACGCGACTAGTCGTAAGGGCGCCTTTGCAATCCTTGCGGTCACAGCCCCCCGCTCATCTGCTCACTAAGCTCAGGTTCATCTAAATGCATAAGGAAAAGAAGACAAAAGAGGTGCGCATGTTTTTTTGAAATACATGTAAGGTCTGTCTACATTTTACATGTAATTCATTCAAGGAATTTCGCACAAGTGGCGAATGTTCAAAATAGGAACATCGAGGGAGGACGATTGAAAACCTGAAGAAGCCAAGCTTATCCCGGGAAAGGGAGCAAAAAGTTGCTTTGAGACGTGCGGTACAATCGCATCTTCTTTAATCTTCGAGGAGGGCCACCACCGCAGTGTGGCCTCGTTCATTGGCGAGATCCAAGGCCGTGTTGCCATTCTGTGTGCGTTTTGCAGCAACGGGTACACATGAGCACACACACACACACACAATCAGAAACGCGGGAAACCAAAATATTAGTTCAGTACTGAGAGTTTCAAGAAAATCGAGGATAATACCATCCTTCTCAAACTTTATGCTCGATACGAGGAAGGTAATTAACTGAATAGAGTCACTACAGTACCTTGCCCAATTTTTTTTTTCACTTTCGAAGTGCTCACACACCCGCAAACATCTACCTGTTCCTCTTTAGATTCTTTCAACACCTTCAAGTGAAGTGGCCATGCACAAAAGGGAAAGTTCTACCAAACGTCCCTCTTACGTTATTTGTCGCCTCCTTGTTGGCGCCAGCTTGCAAGAGGAGCTGCACTGTATCTGCATGACCTTCGTACGAGGCCCAGAAGAGCGCTGTGCGGCCATCTTCGTCTTTAACCTCCATATCAGCCCCCAATTCCATCAGGACACGCACAGTATCGTTGTGACCTCGTTGCGAGGCATACATGAGCAATGTGCGGCCATCCTGTCACATACATTTGTAAAGAGACGTGCTCAATACAGAAGAAGAAAACACAAATCTAGGGGCGCACGGGCATTCAGGCAAGTATACAATTGAACGGGTGCCTCAATTCCGAAGGCGTTCCAGTGCTTAATTTCAAACGATTCACATCACTCCAGAACAGTAATATGACCTCTTGGACTCTAGAACAAGTGCACAAACACCAAAGACCTTTGTGATTCTCTCATGCGACAAAATGAAGAGAACCATTAGTCAACTTGCATTTATCAGCGCTTCATTGAGCCTCCGCACACGTAGTACAGTCAACGTGGAGAAGCCACGTGCCTCCACATTCTCTTTTGCACGACTCTACCATCTAGGTCTGCGCGTTTATCTCAACTCTTACATTGGCCGTCGCCCCCATGTCAGCCCCAGCTTCAATCAAGAGCTGAACAATTGCGGCGCAACCTCCGAATGAGGCGCATAGAAGTGCTGTGCGGCCATCCTGCGCACGTAAAGTGAGACACATACACCATGCAAAACGCAGCAAAGAGTAATAGATTGCAGAGAGGGAGCACGAAGAAGAATCAACTGATGACGAGTTGGTGGAAAGCATGCGTTTGTGCGTGTATTAGAGGTAAAACAACACATAGGCGATTGGACAAAAAGGCACTAGACAACAACGGTGCCCTGATTTCCAATTGGTTATAGTGCTCAAATTCGAATAACTGACAAAGGCTGATACGGCCGTCATGATTCCTATATAAGTATCTGACTTCACATATGTCGCGATGCAGATAAGATAGCAAACACAGGTAGACCGCCAACAAATATTTTTCCAGAAAACTCATACAGGCGCTCACACACTTGGCTCTTGTTCGAACTCCCTTACACCTTCCAAAGAAATCGGCTTCGTACGAGAACAGAATCATAACAATTATTGCATTTATCATCCCTCAGGGTGATATTATTCACATTCACAGTGAGAAATCAAAAATGTTGCTTGCGCACACGCCCTGGCAAAGATGCACAGTGGTTCAGCAACGTGAAGAGGCATGTGCCTCCACATTTTCTCCTGTACGCCTCCTCAACCATCTGGGTGCATATGCCTATTAAGCTTCTCTTGCGCTTACATTATCTTTCGCCTCCTTCTCAGCCCTGAAGTCTAGCAAGACAGTTACAGTGGCGATGCAACCTTTGTGCGAGGCCCAAATGAGTGCCGTGCGGCCACTCTATGTAGTAGTGAGACAGGGAGAAACACCATACAGAAGCAGCAGAGGATAATAGAGAGCAAAGATATAGGAGCACAAGTGAAGACAGTTAAAGAAAGAAGTGAATGAGAAATCAACTGAAGACGGGTTGATGAAAAGCATCTATCTGTGTCTGGGGCTCCTTGAAGTGCTCCATCTCAACGAAAGAAGAAAAAAGAGAAGCGCACGCAGAGCGCGTGTACACATAGAAAACACCGCAAAATTAGAGAGGCTACGCGCTATCACATTTCTTTTTGTACGTCACTTCAATCTAACCATGTAGCGTAGGTGATTTCTCTATCTCTGTATCGACCTCAATTTCTTACGTTGTTCGTCGCCTCCTTGTTAGAGCCAGCTAGCAAAAGGAGCAGCACAGTCGCTCTGTGATTATTCATGGAGGCCGCAATAAGCGGCGTGCGGCCATACTAAGTGTATTCACAGAAGCACCAAGAAGTAACATAGCGCAGAGAGACAGCAGTAAGAGAAGAGGAGGCAAGTGATAAACTAAATGAAAACGAGGAGCTGAAAAGCATGTGTCTGTGTGTGAGGATGCTCGTGTAGCACAGCTAACGTGAAGAGGCTTAGTGGCTCTATCTTCAAACATCATTTTCTATACAATCAACTGTTTCTGTGTGTAATTATTCTATCGACGCATGTAACTTACAAGGTCCTTCGCTTCCATGTTGGCCCCAGCTCCCACCAAGACCAGCGCAGTTTCATCATGTGCTGAAGCATTCATGAGCGCTGTACTGCCATACTAAACACATGAAGATAAACAGGCACGACACAAAAAAGCAGGAATCAGAAGAAAAGAATAAGAGGTGGATCATAAATCAAATCAAGACGAGTAGCTAGAATATATTAAAATTTGTGTGTGAGGAGGTGAGAAGCTGTACGTGTAGGCACGAGTATGCAAGCAGGCATATAAATAATCAAAAATGGTTGCCCCAAATTACATCACTTCAAGTGCAATACATACATGACCTTTTGGAACTCTCGAGAAGTTTCAGATTCATATACGGCACGATTGAGCTTAAATAAAAACTTTTTTTTTCAAAATATTACGGCATCCGCAAACACATAGGCTCCTGTGAGACTATTTTTAAAAAAGTCACTCATTGCCTTGCATTCAAAATTCCACGGGATACTAATGACTCTTCCAGCAAGATTTTTTTAACACGTGCACACTGGCCTAGCTAGCAATGCTTCCACATTCTCCTTTGTACGCCTTCTTTACCATCAACGTGTATTTCTTTCATTCTCACACTTACGTTATCCTTCGCCTCCTTATCTGCCCCTGCTTTAATCAGAAGCTGCACAATTGCGGCTTGACCTTCGAATGAAGCCTCAATAAGAGCTGTGTTTCCATACTAAACACACATATATGAAGAGACACACGTCAAGCAAAGCGTAAACGGAAATGGATGAATGGAAGCGACAAAACACAGAAACAGAGAAAGAAATAATCCACAAAAATCAAAAAAGACAAGTTGGTGGAAAGCATATGCCATAAGGCTACATGTTGGCGCAAGAGAGCAATCCGGCAAATAAAAGTGCTGTTTATGTTTCTGAGCTTGAACGTCTTAAATTTCATTTACGGTACGGATGACTTTATTACTGATCCTCTCACCATAAAAAATCATAACTGTGGAAAAAAATGCACACGCACGTATTGCCTCAAGAGAGCCATCTTCCTCACGTATTTACACTTACTCTTCCTCTTGTTTCGTGAATTATGTCAATGTAACATCGCTTTCAATATCTCGTACCTTATCATCCTTCGCCTCCTTGTCAGCGCCTGCATCCACCAGGACCTGCACAATTGCGGTGTGGCCGTTGCCTGAGGCATTAATGAGCGCTGTGCGGCCATCCTTTGCACGATACATAGACACACGTGCCATGCAAAAATGTACCAATAAAGTAAACCAAACTATCACACCAAAATAGGAAACATAACGGTGTAAGAAAGAGCTGAGTAGGAGAAAGCACGTGTATGTGTTCGTATCAGATTCATGTCGAGGGCTCAATGCCAAAAAGAAATCAAAACAATTTGCTCATTCTCAAAGTGTCTCTGAGGTCAAACGAAAGCTTCAACATGACATCAAAGGTAAGCGTAGAACGTACGACTTTATTATCAATAATTGCCCATCTTGAAAGGCACTCTTGTACAGAGGCCAAATCCCCCTCTCCAGCAGCTGACTCCAACTCAGCCGTTGCCTTTGCCTGAGTGACAAACGAATCAATCAGAGTTGGGAACATAATGCTAGCGTATAAAATGCAAAAGATTTCAGAAACAATGATCTGTCTTCGTTGAGACTCCTTATTAAACCCACCACAACTGCTCCTGCAACCACTGCGCGCACCCAAGCACGTGCCTCGGATGAAGAGCAATGCTTTGCAATTTGCACTGACTCTTCGTGTGTCATCCCCATCTCAGTAAACTCCAGGACATCACCAGCACAATCGTCGGGTAGTCTTCTGAAAGGTGGAGTAGTGCCTGCATACTGAGCTATGCAAGCATTTCGTGCCCAAGCAACGACTGCAGAGCGGGCAGCGGGTGGGGCCCAGAGGAAGGATGGGTCTAAATGATGCGCACGCAGAAAAAGCGTGGAAGAAGGCACCAGCTGCTCTGCAGCCGCCAGCGTAGCACAGTGAGCATAAGCAGATGTAACAAGCGTGGTCGGATCAACAAGGATAGAAGAATACACCGCAGCGTGGTTTTCGAGGATCTTGCGGCAGGTATTTTCAGTGGCCAGATTATAGGGTGTAGCACCATGCTTGCGTCGATGGCACATGCAACAGCCATCCCAAAAAAGAGAACACGAATAACATATGTCAATGACCACTTTGATTACAATTTACGCATTACGTTGCTGCCTCTGCGCTATTATGCTATTATACCCTACCAAATCCTCGGCATCTATCTTCGCGCCAGCCACGAGGAGTGCTTCCACCATCGTCGCATCCCCGTCGATTACGGCTTCATGGAGCGCAGTGCGCCCACGCTGCGCATTGACAGAAGAAAATGTACAGTTCCCAAATGAACTCACGAGTGCTTTTCGTTTACGGCAAAATTGTGCCACGTAGGCTCAAAATGGCATGAATTGGAAGAGATGAAGGAACTGAGTGGGGATGAGGGGGTTAGTGTGAGTGAAACTAACCTCGTTTGTTGTATAGCTTTCCACTGTCTCAAGGGCCTGTGCTAGTTCATGGGCGATTGACGATCGATGCTTTGTAAGGGCGGCACGGGCCGCAGATCGACTGTTCACTAGAGCCGATCGGCATTCTAATGTAGCTGCTGCTACAGCCAAGTTCATTGCTTCGGATTCACTCTCATCGTAATTGACTGATTTTTCATCATTCATTTTCGGAGTTTTCAAGGGGCGGATCATCTAACATTGGGAAACAGAAAGAGGCATCAAATCAAATCCAGTCGTAAATGCACTTGCTGCAAATGGTTTGATCGGGAGTTCACAGCTGAATGGGTACACTGTAGTATTATCGATTTGCACTAACAGAGCAAGAGGCAGGTCTACAAGGAGTACAAAAGGAAAGCTATTAACAACCTCGTCTACATCTAGGAAGAACCATATTCGTTACCATTGTGCTGTTCGAGCTTGACTTTACGGAAGAGTCTATTATTTAGTGGTAGTGTAGCTTGGGATGAGCACATGAGCTGACATTCGTGTGTCGCGTCTCGCTCGTGACATTCGTCTCGTCTCTATTCGATGATCTGTCCGACGCGACCACCGAACACCGAACACTGAGCACGCACGTCACTTAAATGGCTCAAATATGCAAAAGAGCAAGATGCAACACAAAACTTATTAGCTGTTAATCAGTGCATTTTATTACGTGGCAAGACATGGTAATGCACTCGAACCCACAAATGGAGCTCTGGTAACGATAAAGCCCCTTCGCCCGAATAAGTGTGAGCCCCTCGATACCAAGGCTCTCAGCCTTCACCATGCCTTCCGCCATCGCACCACTTCGACCACTCCTTCTCAAAGGCTTGATGTCATCGAACCAATGGAACTTGATATAATTACTACCATAATAATTGATATCTATGACTCGGGCATCGCGACAGTTGCTCGTTGCTTATTGCGTCAGTAGCAAAGTCCAGGCCGAATGGGTGCCCAGAGGTGACATGTGGCGCCGGGCGCTTAAGAATTAAGAAGGCCCTTGTGTGTAAAGGGCTTCCGGTTATCTTCAAGGGACAGTGTTCCATTGAAGAGGTTAGGTCGGAGTGGAGATCGCGAACGTACTTGAATGTTACGTCTCCCCAAAAATTGATTTTAAGGGGACTATGAGAGTAAAATTAAAAGATGAATATTGTATTACACATTACACAAAAGTGCACTCAGCACTCAGCCTCATCCCACTCGCAGACTTGTAGTCTGGAGCAAATGATGCAAAACTATGTGCTATTTGGCGATGTCCCTTTGCAATTGGAGAGTTCAATCGAATCGAATCTAGCCCTGCTATTCGACTTTGCGTATTTTGAGATAGAGTAAATATAGCGTCCAAATTTCGGTTGATATATTTCTTTATTGATGAATATGCATGCTCTACTTGAGAAATCACTACCACGTCTACATTCACTTCCTACCGAGATCTGATACCTGATAAGCATTGAAACTGAATTCTCATCCACTCGCCTCTTCTATTTATGAATCCGTGGTAATTTCGAATTCATTTGTGGCCGAGACGTCGTACGAGTTCGCGGGGTAGGTTCGAAACTACATCCCCACTGCCATGAAGGAGGACGCTTACGGTCCCATCATCGTGTTCGTACTCCACTACTCCAGAATCCCTTGATGAGCAAGGAGGCAACAATATGAAAGCAAATCCATATTAAAAAGAAGAGCACCCAACAATGAAGACGTAAAAGAAAAAATAATCAATATACAGCCGCTTACCACTTTGTGCCAAAACTTTGGCACTCCACGGCGGTCCCAATCTTGAACATTGAGGCAGGGGGTGGCACAGAAGCTTCCGAAGGATATGCAGATATAATTGATTGACTGTTTGAGTAAGTTCCAAGGCGATTAAGAACATTCACCGCCTCGTGCGCTTCCTTGCCTACTACCCCGCCATGGTCATCATACATGACATCGTCGTCGTCTTCTTCCGTTGCCATGACGTCATCATCATCGTCAGGCAATGGGTTATACGATCCGGGATCATCGAAATCAACGGTGCGTCGCGCAGCCACTACGCCATGCCGCTTTTGCCGCTTTCTTGCTCGATGCTTGGTTGCAGCTCCAGAATTGGCTGCCGCCTCTACGAGGCCTCCTTGTGCACCATACCTTTGATCTTCAACTTCCTCCGATTCGCCGTCATCTGGCCTACTCTCTTCGTGAGAACCTCCAATAGCTTCGTCGCCCCCGTGGAATTCACCATCTTCGTCGATGAATCGGTCGTCTTCATCGCTACTTTCCGAGCCTTCTTCGCTGATGCGGCTGTGCCGACGGCGTCGGCCACCGCGTGTGCCTGTGGCTCCCGCAAGCCGTAGGGGTGGGCGGGTTGCATGAGTGGCCTTGGTCTTCTTTGCAAAACTTACAATGACTTCGTCACCTTCAAGAGCCGTCACATTGCCTGGCCTGGTCTTAATTTTTTTGCCTGACTCAAGCCTCACACCAATCCAGCCCTTGTCAATTACATCAGTTACCACTCCGATGCCATGACTAGTTTGGACCCGTTTCTTGAGTAGCGAAAAAGACCAGTTTTTGGGCATTCCTGGGTCGCCGGCCCGCTGGGCTGGAAGTGGTAGCGCGAAGCCGCTCGCAGTTTGTAGACCTGCCGACGCCTCCTGCAGCGCCTGTACGTCCGCTGCCGCCTGTGCCGCAGCTGCAGCATTTGCGCTACCTGCACTGGTGTTCTCTTGCACACGCGCCTTCGAAGTGCCTGTTGCTGCTGTCGCTGCAGCAGCAGTGCTAGCAGCCGTTGCAGCCGCAGTGTCAACCGTATAATCCCAGAGAGTAGAGAGACGCATGCGGTATCTGCCTCCACTGGCCGTCTCCACCACAACCCAGCCCTTACCACTAGAAACTGCAACCCGACCTGGACCCGACGTGGTTTGCACTGCACGACCGACCATACTCTTTGCTTGGCTTCCTTGTCCACAAGCACCACATCGCCGCGCAAACTGCCCATTGAGAAAGCCGCATAGCTCGCACGCCCACTCACGTAATCCTGGTTCTGCACCTGGGGCTAGATAGCCAGGGCCAAATCCGCGCGATGTCTTTCCACTGCTGCTGCCGCTGCTACCACTGCTGACTGGGCGGCGCGCGCTTTTACTTCTACTACTTTTGAAGCTTTCGCTGGCATCGAGCTGTCGGCTACTGCTGCTTGTTGGTGGATGTATAGCACTTGGACCCCAAATGGCTGCTTGGTCAGCTGCAAGCGTTGCTTGTTCCACTGCAGCCTTCCAAGCCTCAGCAGCTGGAACCGTGCCTTCGGGCAATGGCATTTTGATGCGATAAGGCGGCTCGGACATGGGAGCTACCGCAAGCAGACAGTTAATGCGCGCTTTTTCAATCGCACCATTGGACAGCTCGAGTACCAGGCGACCGCCCCGGTCAACAGCCACCGCCACGCCGCACACGTGCCCACTGCACCAGATGCGGCGGCCCACAAGCTCTGCCAAATCAGCAGGGCTCCAGGCCCACCCTGTTGCTCCGCTTGCAATCGCGCTTGCGCCGCCAGCATTGAGGCCACTGGGGCCGCTGAAGCTGCCGTAAGTGTCTTGGTCGCCAAAGCGCGCGAGTCGCCTGGCAGCACGCAGCTGCCGGTGGAAAGCCGTCGCATTGCGGCATGCAGGGCAAGCTGCGCGTGCAGTAGCTGAAGTTAGAACAGAACTTCCCTCGGTTGATGGCACATGCGCAACTTCAGCTGCCGCAGCAGCATGAGCCACGTGGGACTCAAGGCAAGTACGATGGAAAAGGCGCCGACAGCACACCGTTTCGAGCACGGCATCGTCATCCACGCCCTCCTCTTCCTCGCTGCTTACGGTATCGGTGGTGGGTGCACGTGCTACTGCTTCGAGGCACACGGGGCAGAGCCCGGCTGCACTTGCAGCGACTGCTGCTCGGGCTTCAGTGTCCGCTGCCTCAGCTGCAGCCGAAGCGGCGCGGTTGTTATCGGTGCGGCTCAAGACACGCGTGCTGCTGCTTGCTCGCGAAGAAGTGCGCAAGGCGCCTTTCCCTGGCCTACTGTAATCCGCCATTACTTCGTATTCCTCGTATTCTTCTTCCTCGACGTATTTATCGGTCCAGTCTCCTCGCAGCATCATCTCGTGAGTGTCGAGTCTCTTGTCGCCACGAGTTCGCGCAAAGGCACGAAGAGCGGCCTCGGCATCAGCCAGCGATGAAAACGCACTCGGTAACGGGATTTCCACTGGTGTGGCAGTGGGACTTGCTATAGCTGGAGGTCGATAGTAGGCGGTCCAAGTGGCTTCATCTGCTCGGTACGCAACGCGCCCGAAAGGCGGGATTCGGCGGGGCTCGAGCTGCTCTTGAGCATTAGGTGGGCGCACGGCGAGCAGGTCAATGCCTTTGGCCCACAGGCCATCTTCAAACAGCAAGTCATACTTGCCGTCACGAAGCCGCCATCGTAGCACCTGCGTTTGCAAAAAGTATGCATTGTAATATCAATTTAGCCTCCAAATAGGCGGCAGGGCGCGTGAATAGTCTTTGACTGCACGAGTACACCAATTCTTAATTAAATTTTTCTTACTTTAGCGAAGCTCCAGGGCTTATCAGCCGACGTCCGAGCAAGCACCCATGATCCGACCTCAAATACAGGGCTTAGTACGTCCACAATCCCGCGACTGCTCTCCCATTCTCTTCGAGTGTGACTACTGCGGGAACTCCCTACCGAGGTAGCGGCACGCTTCTCTTGAGCCTTGGCCAGGTAAGTGAGCGCACGTTCTGGGGTTGCCAACTCAAAGCAATTCAGCAAGCTGGGCTGCGCGCGCAATATCGCATCCAAGCTTACAAAGGGCTTAGGAGTGCTTGTTGCTGCTGCTACCGAACTTGAGAAGTTGAGTTGAGAAGGTGCATCGCCGAGGGCCAGGAGTGCTGCGGCATCAGTGGATACTTCGTCTCGAAATTCACGCGTCGTCGGTGGCGGCGTCGGCATGCTGCTCTTGAGTTGCTGCTCAGAAGGTGGCGGAGTGGACACGGCGGATTCAACTTTCGCAGTCATCGCGCTCGGTGCTGTAGAAGACTCAACCTGTGATGATAACGGTTGTTGTGGTGGTGGCGATGGTCGTGGCGGGAAGTAAGCAATGCGACGAGCTGATGTAGATGGCGATTTTGCGGCAGCGTCAATAGTTTGCCATTCGAGGCGCCATCCATCAGTGAGGAGCTGAGCAGTGAGTTCGTGCCAGAGCCGTTGTGACGGTTGGTTCAGCCACGGCAACAGTAGCATAGCACCAGCAGCCAGACGCATTTCTTGAGCGATTCGCGGGTCGCTGAGTTCTAGGCGAGAATCTACCGCTGCATTGATTAGTAGAAGGTCGTCGAGCGATACATCAAATGAACGTGCCACCTGCACACAATTTGAAATATAACAAGTAATCGTGAAATAATAATTTTGCCATTAAAAAACATAATCCACACGAACCTGCGCGATAGTTTCGCCGCTATGTGCAACGGCATAGGCCCGACTCTCGACCCAACAGACGAGCCGGCCCTTAGGCAAGGCCCAAACTGCCTCAGCACCGGCTGTGAGCACTGCAGACAGCTCTGCTCCGCGCACGACATCTGCAGGTCGACGCCGCCCAAGACCCGTGCTGTGCCCTGCACTTGCACCTGCACCCTTAGATTGTTCATCTGGCGCGCTGCTGCCGTCTTCCTCTTCATCGTCCGTAGGCTCAAGCGCACCCGGTTCTTCGTCTACCCAGCATCGGTTGAACAGGTCCCATGAGTTGAGCTCGCAGCGCCACTCCTCATCATCCGAAGGAAGCGGCACGTGGCCTGGCACGCGCCGCCATTTGTTGCAGACATCACAGCAAATCCAGCGGCTTGGTAATTGCTGTGAAAGATTATCCTGGATGAAACAAGAGTCAATAACTCCACTGGCACTACGAATGTCCTCGCCATTGATATCTTTCCTAGGCAGGCCAGTTTCCATCATTGATAACTGGGCTGCTGCCTGTGCTGCTACCGCCATAGCCGCCAAACGAGCACGTGTTCTTCGCTGCGTACTCCCAATTCCATCGTCGTCATCGCTGAAGTCGCCTGAAGCCTCGCGAGCGGCAGCCCGAGCTGCAGCCGCAGCTGCGAGGCCAGCCTCACTACCAAAGGTTGCGGGTGCGCCGAGGCCGTCGTTGAGCTCCAACAGGTCACGTTGTTTAAAAGATGCTTCAGAGCCATCAGCATCGAAGCGCACGCGCCGCCACCTGTGCGTCGTTTTATGTATTGAAA
>Ga0307982_1003689_pt1 | contig 12191 bp, 19 predicted proteins | sample OrgLakmetagen989_FD_201847 | JGI IMG/M metagenome (GOLD analysis project Ga0307982, IMG submission 201847) | Saline water microbial communities from Organic Lake, Antarctica - #989 | ecosystem: Environmental > Aquatic > Non-marine Saline and Alkaline > Saline | place: Antarctica: Organic Lake... | reverse complement strand
CAGCGAGGCCTCCAAGCATGAGCCATTGCGCTGCCAGAGCTAACCCCGCCCAACTCCCGCCTAGCACGTCTAACGCGTGCACCCCGAGAACGCCCAAGCTCGCCCACAGCAGAGCTCCACTTCCCGCGTAGCCAAAGACCAGCGCGAGGCAAGGCAAGCCCGCCAGCCACCAGCCTGGGCCTACATGGGTACGCAGTCACAAGCACACAAGTCCACCGCGAACAGAAAGAATAGTGAAGGCACATGCGCGCAAAGACCGGAATATTTTCCCAAACTAAGAGTTTAAAAATACTTTGAGCATTAAGTAAGCTACACAGCATACTTGATAGGATATTTTTAATAGGTTGCAAACCATAAGATAGAATAAATTCCCGCCTCTGCACACTAATAACAGGATTTGAAGCTTAAGCACTTGGGGTAGCCGGGCATTCAACAGGCTAGAAGTTAATGAACCTGCAGGGCGGTTTTCTTCGCTGGCCTCCAACGAATATGCTTGAGCCTGCGCCTGCGCCTGGCCCGCCATGCCGCTAGCTTGGCCGCTGCCACTGTTGTTGCGGCTACCACCACCACCACTAGAGGGACTAGCAGCGTCCTGGAGGTCGACCTGGCCTCGTTCCGATAAACGGGCTTGAAGGGGCGCCCGCCGCTTCAAGCTAGAGCTCTGCTGTGGAGACGAGGAAGCACTGCCATCTCTCTCGGCGGTGGTATTCCCTGGCGGTGGCGGCGGCGGAGGAGGAGGTAGAGGAGAAAGCATGCCGACCTTCTAGCCCGGAACCCGAGTCTGCTGCGCGTCTTATTGCTTCTTGCTTGCTTCTCGCTCCTTGCTTGTGTCTTTTATGCTGGCAACTAGGGCTCCGGAAAAAAACTAACACCAGTCCTCCCCTCGGGGGAGGCGCGAAAAATAAAAGCTCCGCGGCTGCTCCAACCGCAGCAACTATCGCAGCGCACACGACGAAGAAACTGCGTATGATAGCTACATGAACCCCGAGCCCGGCTTCCGAGCCGGGCCAGGGGATTCCTATGATGCCGCCTAAATGGCGCCCTTCCCCTGTATAGCTACTAACACCAGTCCTCCCCTCGGGGGAGGCGCGAAAAAAAAAGCTCGAAAAAAGGCAAACAAAAAGGCAATCCAACGGATTTTCGCGTAAATGCCGTACTTTTTACGTAAATGTTTTACAAGGAGGAGACATGCTTGTCCGTTGGGGCTAAAAATTCGTCCGTTGGTTTGCCTTTTTGCTGCCTTTTTTTTCCAGGAATCCTCAAAAAAGGCTCGGCCTTTTTTCCGGAGGCCTACTGGCAACCACAGAAAGATGAGGTGCGTTTATACGGACCATTTTACTGATGGCATATCCCGTATTTGTTTGGGTGGCACTGGCGTAATGGTGAATGAAATGGCGTGGTGTTTTGTGGTTTTGGTTTTCGAAATGGGATAGCTAGAAAATGTAGCTTACTGCTTTGCGCATTAGGAAGTCTTAACTGTGGCCATGTCGTTAGCTATGCACCAGCGCTAGACGCTAGATGCTAGATGAGAGGCCTAGGCGTGGACCTATCCTACGGCGCACGGCCAAGCACCAAGCACCAAGCAGGACTGCAATTCCCGTTTCCCTTTCCGCGGAATAACCGCGCGATGGCTGAAAATTTCACTTGTCGTGGTATTTCTGCGGCGTTTCTGCGGGTCTTCCGTGCCGTGGTCATAAAGGCATAAAGGCACTGCTCAATTCCCGTCGCGGAAATCACGTCTGATTGGTAAAATTTTCCCTTTTCCGCTTTCCGCGGGAATCCCGCAGAAATCCTAATCGAGAAACTAACCGGCCAAGCCAGCCAATTAGCCAGTTCTCAGATGCCCCTTGGCTATTGGGTTCTTTTTTCATTCGGAGATAGCATTTATTATCACAGGGAAAACCAACTCCCCATCACCGTATCACCTAGCGAAATCAAGTCACCACCCTGCCCTGAATCGAAAAGCAGCAAGCACGGGCTGTTTCTGATTCTATGGTAAAGAAGGAAAAGGCAGTTGCGGGCCCCTCACTGTGAGATTTCATCAGGTACCGTCGCGCTATTTTTAGAGGAGATCGTCCACGTCTTCGTCATCGTTCCAAGTTGTCTCTGACACCGCTACACTGGCTGCTTCTGCCACAGCTGCAGGTTGAGTTCTGCTTTCCATTGTGGCCGACGATGATAACTACATGCAAGGTGGAGAGGGGGTGATGGGGGAGGACACGACAATTGAGTCGTGTGCCTTTCATTTCATTTTAAATTCCATTCACATAAGGCCACAAGATAGTGTTTTATTAAATTGAAATTAGAATTGGAGCAAGCGCATATCAACTGTGGCATCAAAGCGAGAGCACTCCAACCGACATCCATACCTGAAGCAGCGGCTGAGGCTTTTGCAGAGGTTGTTGGGACAGTTTGCGCGCCCTTTTCCGACTTGCTTCCGATGAACGGCCGCCGCCGCCACCGCCACTGCTGTTCATTTTTGATGTGGTTGAAAAAGAAGGGCGAGCGGCTAGGAGTGCGCCCTGGAAGACAAATAGACGTTGAAGAAAATTAGACGGAGTGTGAGAGAGAGAGAGGAAAGATTCAAAGGGAAGGAGAACAAAAAAGAGGGATACAGGAAGATCTGCAGAAAAAAAAACAAGAGAGAAAACGATGACAACATTTCTATCATCGTCATCGTAGCACATCACATCAGCATCCAAAACAGAGATATCGCTGAAAATTTTAGGGTTATTCTCTTGGTTATTCTGCAACATTTCCTCGAATTGTATAAGCACTAGTGCAGTATAAAGGTCACCTTCACTCCATCAAAGTCGCTGGCGTTGGCGCCTAATGTTTTGCGCCAGCGCAGCAGACCCAATAGCCGCAGCTCTGCTTGCTTCATCAGGCTGTGTGCGTGATATACATGTATTGGTGCAATAGGGGAGAGAATTATCAGGAAAGAGAGAAAAGAAAGAAAGGAATTGCACAAGCCAAGAAGGGATTTTTTTTTCGATATTTCCTAGGAAGATTCAGGAAAGAGCGAACAAAATCATATTTAATAAAAGAGAAAAAGGGAGGGGGTAGGTGTCAGCAGAACAACACATGATTTTTTTTCTAGTTCGTAGCTCAATCAAAATGTCGCACCTCCCCGGCGGACCCCGTCCTCCTCCGCTGGCCTTTTTGGTCTTCGTGTCCGTTGATGATGGCGTGTTGCTGCTACTCATCTTTGCGTTCTCGCAGCTCACACTGCCTTTGCCAAGAGTGGCCGCGGAGTTGAGAATACGGACTCCGCGGCCGTCCTTCGCGGAGTCGCCGTTGTTCCCGTAACTGGGAAGACAGGGAGTTGCGGACAATGAAGAAAACAAAAATCAAAGCAGTCGCACATATACAGTTCCTAAGCATAATTTAGGACTGCAAGACAACAAAGAATATCCAGTTTCAATCAGTAAAACGACCAAAATTAATTTCTCATCCCCTCTTCAATAACCTCCTTTAATGAGAGCGTTTATTCCATGCAATGCCCACAACTCAATTCCTCACCTGTAGGCGTCCTCAACCGCCGCCACAATCGTCGAAGGCGCTTGCGGCACTGCGTCTTGTTCACTGGGGTTCGCCACCAGGGTGACTGCGGCGGTAGCGGCTGCTGCGGCTGCGGAGAGGGCGGGCGCTGCTGCGGCGGCTGAGCTGCTGCCCGAAGTTGAAGTTGAAGTTGACGCTTCGCGGCGGTCCCGCCGGGCCCATCTGGGGGGAGGAATGAAGGAAGAAGAGGAGAGGAAGAAAAATAGACGAACATGCGAGTGATGAGTCGCATTGCAGGTAGCATTAAAACGAGATCTATTTCTCCTCCTCTTCATCTCACCGCATGAAATGCCTTTTGATGTGCCATGGTTCCACTTCAAAATTTAAACGAACTACCGTAGTACTATACAGGCAGGTTCACCCCCCCCCACACACATGCGCCCACCAACAAGCACACATGCACAGTATTTCTCACTTGTCCGTTAAAGCCTTGAGCTCCGCGGAGGACGGTCCAAAACCCCGAAAGCAGGGCTCGTACAGCGCCATCGTGGCGCACATGGCGGCGTGGTACTTGGTGTAAGGGGCGTCGTCGCCTAATATGATACATAGTAGTGTAGGATATGGCATCACGGTGACCGGAGCATTGGATGAAACATGCAACACAATGAGGACCTAGACCAAAAATACTACCATCAACTCGTTGACTACATGCGGGGTACATAATGTTTTTTTTAATGAAAGTTCAGATAACAAGACTACATTTGAGCAAGGGTGTAATTTTGACTGTTGCTACTATTGCCGTCAGTGACAACGACTCCATTGTTACCTCCGCGCGTTGGCCAGCTCCCGTCTTTGTCTTTTTGCGTCGCCACTAAGAACGCCAGGCCTTCGCGCAGGGGGCGGCAGGAAGGCGGCGTGTGCCCAAAGACCCGAAGGCAATGGCACAATTCCCCCACCTGAGTAGGGGGGTAAAGAATGGGTGGTTGGTGAGAAACAAGAGGCGAGCCAAGACGAGTGTTGTCAGAAGCAAAGAGAAATGAAAAGGAATGAAATCAAGGAGGAAGACGAGGCAGATGGAGACAAGACAACAAAAAGGCCACTCGTATCGTATATTATTTCACACTCGTATCACATGTAGTTCCACACACTCTGCGCTGCCACTACTGTGGCACTCCTGCAACACTACTACTGATTATAGTATTATTTGAGTCCAATTACCACATGCACGTCTCTCTTCTTCAAAGCATGGGTCATGCTGCTGGGGTTCGCCAGGAAAGCGGCCTCGTGCGGTAAAGTGGAGGGGCGGAGGCGCAGCTCGCCGAAATTGCTCATCACGTGCACTAGGTTGAAGACCTGTTTTTGTGAAAAATGACAAACACAGCAAATTGAAGAAAGAGACAAGAGGGTGGTGAAGGAGATAGAGATAGAGAGGAAAGAATGAAGAGACATCCAAGAGAGTCGAACTACAAGTAATCATTTATGCAGCACGTAGCTTCTACCTGCTCCTTTTCCTACTTCCTCGCACTCCTATATACAAAATTTAGAATTGATCGACAGCTCCCTCCATTTTTTTCGTTTCTTTTTCCCACCCCCTCAACTCTGTCCATACCATGGTAATTTGGTCGATCCAGTCGTCTTCGTCCTTGAACTCGTTGCCCACCAAGTACGGGCGCAAAGTACGCACGTGCTGGCACACTGACGTCAGAGTCAAGTTGGGCGCCAGCTCCAGGCCCACCTTAATTGTTGTGTGAATGGGTTAAATGTTGGTGATTGTTGTTGGTAAAACAGGAAGCAGAATTACCGAATTTCTCTCTATTCCTCCCCCGATTATTAGTCGTGCTCCTACTATTATAGAGTTTGCTACTGTTACCTTGCTGGCGAAAAACGCCGTATTGAGCGCCGCAGTCAGTGTAGTATAAGCTTCACTCAAGCTCGGTTTGCTCTTCAGAGCCATCAATTGCGTCGTATCAAAGCCAACAACTTGGGTAGGAGTGAATTTCGAGGCCCGCAGGAAAGCAGCGACCCCCTGTTTCAGCGAATGCTCCAGCCCGACCCGTTCCAAGGCATACAAGCCCATCACTGCGTCCACCACCTTTTCGGAGATGTGTCAATGCGAGCGAAGACGAAGAAGAAGAAGTTACGATGATGATTAGGCTTCGTCCTGAAGAGAATATGCTGGAATATAGTGGCACACAGATACAAGCACATGCACACACTTCAATTTTTTTTCTCGCTCGCTCTCTCTCGCTCGCTCAGTCTCTCTCAGTCTCTGTCTTCGTACCCTCCTAACAGTCGGCGCGCCGCACACAAGCATTCTGCATGTGCCCTACGTATGCACTAATACATATATGTGAACAAATACCTCATCGGGCCTGGGGCTACTGGGCACTTCGCACAAATCTTCCAGCGAGCTGAACTTGGCCTTCCACTTCTGGGACACCTGCTCCACCCGTTGCAGCGCACTTCTCCTCACGGGGTCGGGGGCCACGCACGCCACGTCATAGAGGGTCTGAATAGAGTTGGGATGGGGGGGGGGTGAATGGAAGGAAGGAAGTACGAGGAAGTAAGGCAACAACAATGAAGCATTCAAACAAAATACCGATCTCTTTTTAAAATAGTTCCCCTCTCTATCAACAAAAGTCTTCCTTTACGCTCAGACTGATGCAATCTCGGCATTATCCAATGTCCCGCTGCTTCCTTCTTCTACCTGCACGAGATCGCTCCCAAACCGCGCCAAATTGTTGTCGTCGCGCGACAAGCTGAAAATGAAGTGAATCCCGCGCAGGGCCGCCTCTACCGTGTCTCCCTGTAGTGCGGGCCACACAACGACGGCAACAGCAACAAAAACAACAGCGGAGTCGACGTGAGTGTTAAACGGTGTTTTGATGATTATACGGGACGTTCATACAGGGATGTAAGACGCACTACACTGGTTTTGAGGGAATATTTATTAAATGATGTCTACACGTATAACGTTTTTTCTTCATGGCAAATTCACCGTGATTGTGACGGGGATCTGTGTACTAATCTGGTGCTGCAGTTGCTGTTGAGTCTTTGTTTCGTACCTTGTTGCCCGTCTCGTAGCGGGGCGGTTTCTTCAACAAGCTTGCCAAGGCTTGAGAGCGGGCGTCGGCAGCCTGCGAGAGCTCTTCGGACTGCTGTTGGCGCGCCGATTGAATTGCAGCATCGCCAACGGACAACTTAGCTGCGGCTCGCCTCGCAGACTCATCGCCGTCTGCTTTTAATAGCGAAAGAGTTGGCAGAAAAATAGGCCAAATTGTTTAGACGCGCGCATGAAAACGGAAGCAACGAAGCAACACAAGTACAATTCCTTCCAACTATCTTAAACCCCCCCACCCCCCCTCACCCATGAATTACCTGTCGCACTAGCACTAGCGCCCGTGTGACTAGCACGACTAGCACCGCTGCCACTCTCTGCTTCACTTGGGCGTTGTTTGTCCGGGTCACTCTTGGCAGCCCAGGCAATCGCCGCTTCCGCCTTGACGGGGGAGAGAAAGAATGGGGCACAACAAGAAGAGATCGACATCACAACAACCGTTAAAGCTAGGCCCAAACAAACGTGAGGAGGTCGCACTCGGTAGTTACTGTCTCCTTACCTCCGCAGGGTCCAAATCTTCTTCGTCCCCATCGCCGTGCAACACGTGGTAAAGCTCTTCGTCTCCCTCCTCTTCGGGGGAGAACCACCCGACCACTTTGCCGAAGCTCACCTAGAGTGCAGGATTTGCAAAAATGAGCATGGGACAAGCAGCAGCGAAATGAAACATTTGAATTCCATGCTAGGGGTGTTGGAAGTGGATGACCTAGGAAACCGGTAAAATAGAAAAGGAGAGGTTGCGAAGGCTAGTGTAATAGGGTAGGGAACAGGAAGCGAAAGGCCCAAGCAATGTAAAAGAAGAAGATTCTAAGTTCAACTAATATTGTGACATTCACAAGTATTGGAAATGCTTCAAAACGTTCATCCGAAAGACCCTTACCACCCCCCGGCCGAAGGAACGCTTCACTAGCTTGCCCACGAAGTTTCGAGGGTCGCCCGCCACCTGCATCCCGTCCTCTTCGATCACCGACTTGCTGTGTGCATTGGTGAAGTCAAAGCCCGCGGAACCCTCCCACCACCGCTTGGCGACCGCGGCGTCCGAGACCATCCCAGGTGCAGCACCTCCCTCCTCTTCTTCGTCGTCGTCGTCGCCGTCGAGGGCTCCATCGTCATCGTCGCTGTGGTCTTTGCGCTTTCGTGGCTTCGCTGGTGACTTTTGAGACGCATCTTCATTGACATCATCGCTGTCCTCTAGGTCGTCAGCAACAGCCGATTCCTTTAAGGCTATTGCAAGCTGCTGGCGCTCCGTCATCTTAGACATTTTTTACAAAATGCGATGGATGCTTCTGGCACTTGGCGTAGGTTTAAGGTGACGTATTTCCGACATATATCATATTAGTCTTGCGCGTTGTTTGTTGGGTTCCGTTTCAGTGCTCACACTGCCTGCCCCGTTGTGCCAAGCCCGTCGTAGGCGCCCCTTCCTCCTTGTGCAACGAGCGAGTGGCGAAGATGTCTGACGAAGACGACGAGTATGGGGATGACTTCGACTCTACCGCAGTCAAGAGTCCATCTCGACCCCCGAAAGCATCACCGAGTGGACATGACACGGAACAGACCGAGCTTGATGAGTTGCAAGCAGAGAACGACCGACTGGCTGCGGATATGCAACAGCTCAAGAATGACCGCACTGCGTTAGAATCGCAGCAGAAAGAACGGGACAACGAGTGGAGCAAAAAGGTTAGTAATCTAGCTTCCTGCATAAGAGGTCAATGAAGGCAAGGAGGTATTGGCTTGTGTGAGCCGAGTTCACATTCGAAGTCGCACAACTCGGCCATATAGCAGTAATCTCTTTCGTTCCTATGCAGAAAAGCATTGATTTACTAGCTTTCACACAACGCTATCATTGTAATGCTATTCTACATGTTTCCTCAATCTTGGGTTGTTGCTATGGTGCACTCAAATGCGTGTGTCATGGATTTGCTTTGGATAGGTGGAGTCGCTCAAGACGCAATTGAAACAAGCGAAGGACAACGACCTCGTCACAAAAGAACGCGACAAACTGCGCGTGAAAATACGGCATCTGTCGGAAGACCACAAGGCTGCACTGGAAGCGGCGGCGGCTGGCGCTGGAAACTACGAGGTAAGACTTCGTCTGTGTTAGCCCTACAACTCAGACGAGCTTCTACTGCTGCTGCTGCTAATGAATAGCCCCTCTCTGTTTTACTCTTTCTGTCCGCTGTGTACCTAGTGCTCCGTGTTGCTCTTTATTCTGCACCTGTCTTAACCCACACCGTGCACAAATTTCATCCCTCATCTCAACCAGGAGTCGAAACGCCTGGTCGACGTGTCAAGCGAGCTGCTCGCAGCAAAACAACACGTGGATAACTTGAAGCGCGCCCATGCCGACTTACTCGCTGACTGCGCCGAGGTATCAGGAAAAATCACCCTGTTCATGCACGCGCTGTCTTTCATTCTTTCTTTTAAGAAAAAAAACATTTTTCTTTAATTTTTGTTCACCCTCCCCTCCTATTTTTTTTTCTCTGGTGTCTCTTCTCATTGAAGTAATCCCATTTCTTACGAACCGTTATCCCCATCCTTGCCACCCACCCGCTCATGCGTGCCACCTTCCCAGGCGCGCTCGTCGCTCTTGTCCGAGTTGCTCGACGAGTTATCCAGCGGCAACAACGGCAGCAGTGGCAACGGGGAAGCAACAGCACATTTGGAGAGCGTGTCAGGCAACCGGGACAATTTGCTGAAAATGGCGGCGGAGCAACCGCAACAACCATCTTCGCGCAGCCAAACCAACGGTGCCAGGGGAGAGGGGAATGAAATCGAGTCGGCAGTCGCGCTCAAGGCCAGGCGGGCATTGGACACTGGGAACAACAGCAATGGAGACAACGGCGGCGGCAAAAAGCGGGCGCTGGATCCCAACAACTACCAATTCGTGAAAATTGCCGAGCTGGTGCGTGCTTGTTGACTTGCTTATTTGGGGATCTGTATTTAAGTTGTGTATTCGTGTACTTAGTTCAAGTCTGCTTGCGCGTCATTGTGGGGTTGCGTCATTTAATGTGCTCCCATTTCTAAATACCACCTCCTACATGTGAACAGGTGCGATTACGGCTGGACAAAAAGGAGCGAGAATGCCAGCGAGTCGTCGCCGAAATCAAAGCCTCTGTCGCCAAAGAAAACAACAACAGCAACAACAGTGGTGGTGGTGCCGCGATGGTAGCCGGTGGTGGTGGCAATACCCGTATGATACCTACGGGTGGCGCCGTTGGGGGGCCAGGGCTCTTGTCGGCGACCAAAGCCCGAGGCACCGGCCCCCCATTGGCAGGGGGTGGAGAAAATGGTGATGGAGTCGACGGGGGCATGAGCAGCACGATGGACGGAGCGGCGATGGTGGCGCGATTAGAAGGTGAGCAAGTTCGCAAAAGTAACGGCTAGAACTCAAACACCTTTGTAATCAGTCTTTTTCCTGGTATTGTTCTCTTCGGCGTGTACGCCAACGTGCTTCTTTTATGCGTGTACTTTTGTTGTTGCGTTATAGGCGAACTGGAGACCATGGCACAGAAGAACACGAAACTCGAACAGAAAGTGCAACTACTGGAAGGTGAACTGAAGGCCGCCTCTTCTCAGGGGGACGATTTAGTGGTCTTGAAAGCGAAAGCGCTGCAGCTGTTGGAGCGGCAAAAGGGGGAAAAAGAGCTCCGGATGCAGGCAGAAAGCGCCACCAAATTGGCCAACCGCAAAGTCTTGGCGCTGTCGCAGCACGTGGAGAAGCTCATGTTGCACCTGAAGCACGAGGCCGCGGCCAAAGCGAAAGCTCACGACGCGTGCGGCCGGGCCGCTCAAGAAGTGAGCCTGCTGAAAGCCAGGAACGCTGCCCTGTTGCGCCGGGCGTCAGCGCGCGACGTAGTGATCGTCGAGCTGAAGGAAGGCGCCAAAATTCTGGAAGACCAGCTGCGCCTCATGGATGAAAAGTAAGCGCGCGTGTTTATTTCGTGAAAGCTTGATTCTACTACAGTACAAATTTGCTGAACTCAATGGAAATATTAGATACTCCTCATGAATATCGCCTGCTTATTCCTCCCAATCTATATCTTATCTCTCTTCGTCTTCTGTTTGCCTCCTTCATCCATTCTATTAGATACATGGAGCTCCGCACTAAGCTGGACTTCACCCGTCAGTCCACGGGCAAAGACGTGATCAAATACAAAGCCCAAGCCTCGACGCTGAGGGCCAAATGGGCGATGCTTTCGGCCACGGTAATGAACCCAAAATGATGAACAGGGCCTAAGACTGCCTTGCGTTGGCATCACTTCTAGTGTCTTTTTTTCTGTCGTACCTATCCTTTCTGTTTCTTTTTGTCTTTTCATAAGCGCTGGCCAATATTGCTTCGAGCGCTTCTTTCTTTTTTACGTTCATGTTTTGCATTTGTGTCTTATGTATAGGTCAACTCCAGCCAAGCCCCGCAACTGCTCGACGAAGTCGACGTGCAAAGCTTCGCACTCAGCATGCCTGCCAATCAGCAATTACAGGGAGGAGGTGTGGCGAGCGTGGGCAATGCCACCGTGTCCTTCGCCGACAGCCTCAAGAGCGAAGGCGGCCCAGAAAACACTACCAGCAGCAGCAGTGGCCGGAGCAGCAAAAAGCCGAGCCGAAGGCCCTCTGCTGTCTGATGAAATGGTTATAAAGGATTCCAATGCCGCCTTGTTTTCTAGTGCATATATTTCGATTTGTTTCGAGGGCTAGGAGCTAGTTAAATTTGACACATATGGGGCTACGCATGGATCACTAGCTTGGTCAATTGGGGATTATAGATTATAGTGCGCAATTCACAATTCAAAATTCGCTGTATATGCATATATGATATAACCGTGGTTCCTATTCCTAGTAGGAGCCACACCTACTTCTAGCTTCTAGATCCCGTTTATATGTATATATCAGGAATATATAGTTTGTAGTTCATGCGCCTTTGTGCTTTGTGTTGTTGTTGTTTTTCTGCTTTCCTTTCTATGACTTTCTATAGTCTGTACTTGTATGGGGTTGCCTGTTATCTCACCTGAACTGTATCTCTGAATGCAATCCACCGTGGTGTATATAGTACATCCTTGCATATCTCAAGCATCAGGAACTCTTTTATAATTTATAATCACCGCAAGCGCAATTGGTTTTCGTCATGAGTTACGTGCTGCCGTTGTGGCGATCGTAACAAGTGGTGCAGACCGATGATTTGCATGGTTTACAACCGTAGAAAGTGTCTCCTTTGGTCATAGCTCGCGCACACTTCGAGCACTTCATTTTGCCCGAAGGTGCCTGGTAACTCTTGTGCCCGTGTTCGCACAAAGAGCTGCCAGCACTGGAAGATCTTGGTGCACTCGAAGGAGCCACAGCTGGAGATGAAGATGAGCCAGATAGACGAGAGGAGTTGCCAGCCTCAGTTGCAGATGAAGATGACTCAGAATAACACCCTTTGCAGATGGTGGCTTTGCAAGGTTTGCAACCGTAGAATGTATCACCTTTAGCCAACTTGCTACTGCATGAACTACATTTCATTTTGTCTGAGGGTGCCTGATAGCTTTTGAGTCCATGCAAACCGGAGCAATTGCTTGTGCCGCTATCAGTAACGGATTCA
>Ga0307982_1003688_pt1 | contig 12192 bp, 13 predicted proteins | sample OrgLakmetagen989_FD_201847 | JGI IMG/M metagenome (GOLD analysis project Ga0307982, IMG submission 201847) | Saline water microbial communities from Organic Lake, Antarctica - #989 | ecosystem: Environmental > Aquatic > Non-marine Saline and Alkaline > Saline | place: Antarctica: Organic Lake... | reverse complement strand
ATCATTTCTCTTTCTTTGTACGCAAAGTTAATACCGGTATTCTATTCAATTCTTCATTTTTTATACATCTTTTGCACGCACGGTACCCTAACACCTTGAAATGTTATTACTTTATTCAAAAGGTGATGTGCAGTGACATGATCTACCAGCGAGGGCTCCAAGGTCTCCTTCGAGGAGTAAACTCAACGGCACTTTCATCGCAAGTGCTATTACTCAACGAGTCGCCGCCAACGTTTGACCACTGTCAGTTCGATGCGCTTAAAGCCAGTTGGAAGGTGCTTCTTGCTTATCATCTTCCCAAATTATATTTGAATGTGTAAACGCTAGTATACTTGACAAATTGAATTCTTTTCGCGAAAATGCTACATTGTTTTACTTGTAAAGGCTGAAAAAAAAAATGTTGTTGTTGAAATAGACGAATTTTCATCTTTGTGCTGTACACAGACCGAAGCCTTCACAGAAGCGCTTTTCAAGATGGACATGAACAACCCGTTGCATGCACCCACCATGAAATTGGAGGGCATCTCGAAGGCTTGGGTTCCTAGCCGTGAGAAAGGTTCTAACTTTAGGAATAATGTAATTGTATGGCTTGCCGATAAGGATGTAGGAGTAAGTAAAAGGGCGGGAGAAGCTGAGATTGCTTGTAAATGAAATTTCACGCTTACCCTACGCTATTGCTTTATTTAGAGGGAATCATTTTAGAGGAGTTGAGACATAGTTTCTGTGCCGCGTTACTCCACCATTCATTGCTTTTACTTATCAGGTTATAAGCCCGTGCGAGAGGCGCTTCAAAACCGCTTGCCTAATTGCCAGCCATCGTCAACCTTTTCAACGATGGCCTTTTCGAAGACTGCCACTGCTGCTGCTGCTGCTGCTGAGGGCACTTCAGCTGCTCCCCTTTCATCGGAGGACCTAAACCAATATTCTGAAGAAGTTCGCGATGAAAATGGGGGTGAACAGATCATGAAGTCGGCACCTCCTACTGTGGGAATCGTGGGTGGTGGAGTAGCAGGTCTACAGACGGCGCGAGCGCTTTTGGCGAAAGGGTTTGAAGTAACCGTGTTTGAAAGTGCGTCGACAGTGGGCGGAGTGTGGCGTGAGAACTACTTGAATTTCGGCCTTCAAGTCCCGAAGGAGGTACATCATATTCTAGTACAATGAGGGGCATAAACTAGTCTAGTTAATACTCTCCCAAAACAAAGACAAGTTTACAGTAGTCACAGAGGCAAAAATGAATGATGTTCTTGAGCCGCATGTGCACTGGCAAATTCGCTGAAGGTGATCAAGACGGATGTTATTTTAAAATGATCTTCACAGGGATTATTAGCATACAATAGGTCATGCGCAATGCGCAGTCACCATTTATTTGAATATTAATTTAAAAATTCCTGCCTATGTTTTTTTATTACAGTTTTATGAGTTCACAGACCTACCTATGGAAGAAGCAGCGCGCGGAGAATATGCCAGTGGTGCTCAAGTCCAAGATTACATTGAACGGTGAGACTTTTTAAATCTATATCTTGTTAAATATTTGCAGTGTAAAATTGAACGTATTATGATTTACATCCAAACAGCATCACTTCTCGATGCTAAGATCGTTCTGCATTTTTTCCTCATCGCGCTTACTGTGAGAGACTGCTTATTCAACTTCCTCCAATGCAGATACGCGGACTCATTTGATCTTCGAGACGTCGTAGAGCTCAATGCTAAAGTAGAAAATGTCGCGCAAACATATTCGCTGGACAGTGATGGGGAGATTTTTGGCTGGGAAATTACAGTAAATGGATGCACTCGTGCTTTCGATAAGGTGTGATACTCCAGCACGAAGTTAATCACCGAGGAAGTTTCTCGTTTTAATCTTTTTCAGCGTCTTATTACCTCGAGTAGCGCGTTTTGATTTCTTGCGCGTGTGTGATGCAGGTGGTTGTATGCACTGGTTTATATAGCGCCCATAACAAACATGTACCGCAAGCTCCGGGCCAGTCGGACATTTTCCAAGGGCAGGTATATTTCTATGTATATTTACTTATTTAAATGCAATTAACCCACCTCAGAATATTCTGGTATAACTAAAATTAGATATGATAATGACATTGCTCATTACTTTCAAAGTTGAAAATAATTGTACGATGTGTAGGTCATGCATTCATTCGATTTCCGGGAGCCCTCCCAAGTTTTGGGCAAGAAAGTGGTAGTGGTGGGTGCAGGTAAATCCGCTATAGATGCGGCCGTCGAATGCGCCAGAAGCGGTGCGGAAGAAGTCACTTTACTAAGCCGACAACCTCATTGGCCTACACCTCGCAAAATCGCGCACCTTGTACCCTTCCAGTAAGAAATAGATGTGGCCCGATAATCAGGCTACTATTGTACCTTTTGTCTCTATTGATCAATGCCGCTCGTTTCTGAGAAGAATTTTTAGCATGACTCCCGAAAAATGAATTTGGCATGTTGAATTGGCGCTCACATTTTTGTTCAATCCTGCCTCTAGCCCCCTCATCTATTAGAGCTATCAATCCTTTCTTACCAGCGAGCCTTAATACACTCAACTCAATTCATGGATGTTTCGATTTTCTATGCTTATGTGGATTTCCCCGAAGGTTTGTCTTTCTATCTCGGTTGGGGCAATCCTTAGTGGTGGGGCTCAAAGGTGCCCTTCCAGCCCTCTCAAAGCCTGAGATGGACCTCTGGGGCCGCGTAGCCAAGTGGCCCATGAAAGGAGCTTTTATGCTCGTAGAATTGCTATTTGCTTCTCAGTTCAAGAATATGGTTGGCCCCACGTCGCCACTGTTCAAGAAATGCGTCGTTGCAGATTTTTATGGCTACGCACACGTACTATTTTTGGTTGTTTTGCATTGTAAGAATGTGGGCAGCTAATGCGTTTACACTTTGCACTGCATAATAAGTAGTTGTGGTTACGGCAATTCATTGCCTGCATTGCCTGTCTTTCAATAAATTGTTTTGAACGCGAAACGTCCTGTCACGAGCACGACAAGAGGTCTAACTTTGAGAAATTAGACACGCGCATTCTATGCTATTCTTTTTTCTTGCCAATGCATTGACACCTTCCTCTAGGTGCTGGACAATGAGTTTCGTGATATGCTGGCTAATGGCCAAATCAAGTGGAACGTAGGTGAAATCAGCGCTTTCGAATCAGGAGGTGTGGAAGTCAAAGACATTGAAGGCGAACGAGTCCTTGAGGGCAAATATGGTGGAGGCAGTGCATCAATCGATGCAGACGTGGTCATTTACGGGACTGGCTTTGGCAAGGATTACTCAATTTTCGACCCGGCGACACAAGAAAAGCTCTCGGCTGAATCCGATGGGCTCTACCTCTTTCGCCATACGGTTGATACTTCTCACTTCTCATATTTCTTGAATGATTTGGCGGCAGGCTCGTTGCACCAGTGCATTGATTGATTTGATTGATCGTTTTCGGACCCTAATGTGTGCATAACAGCATTGATTGGCTGCACTTGAGTAGGTCTCACCTCATGTGCCAAATTTGGGGTTCGTTGGAAGTGAAATTGCGACCATCTCGAACGTAAGAAATGATGAATTTACATATCATCTCACACATCTTAGGTAATTGTTGTGTTTGCAACCGCATTTCTTGTACACGCATTGTTAAGGTGCTATGCTTTACGTCGCAAAAGTGTAAACTCGATGCATTCAAAAAGAACTTTTCCTTTTAGTCATAATTTCCTATTATTTCGTGCCGTATCTATGAATTGATTGATTGCTTATATCTATTTCACCATTATACACATGAAGGTAAGCGCGTACGGGCTACAAGCGGCTTGGTTGGCGAAATTTTGGCGAAAGGAGCTCGTGGACCAGGCGAAGCTTTGTGACATTACAAAACAGGAATCTGAGGTACTGATGAATCGGAAATGTAAAACTTCGTCCTGCCATAATACTGTGCATAATCCTGATCTTGACCCTAAACAGAATGCTAACTCAAGACCCGAACCCTACTCCGCAAGCTCACATATCGAAACACAATTCGCTCGAAGGTTGCTGCTATGAAAGCCTGGAAACGATCATGGATGCCTGAGACCCCCAGCCGCGCAAGCCTCGTGCTCTTGCACCAAGTTCACTTCGCAGATCGGCTCCTTCAAGTAAATACATTCTCACTCTATGTTCGTTGCCTCGCCAGTTGCTCAACTTCGATGGATTCAGTCTTGAATGCCTCTACATTTCCAACTTCTGCTGCTCAAATAATTTAGTTCGAATCAATTGAGGATGACACAACACCCGTTCTTTTGGATGCCCTTCTTTTCCATCGGATTCCGCAGGACATGGGGTTGCCGCATCGCCGCAAGAGCAATCCAATCGCGGAGCTCTTCATGCCGTACGAAAGTGCTGACTACGATGGCGTTATAGGCAAATGACAATTATACTGCTGACTGTCTGTGGCACTGCGGCAGAATATAAACCCCCGCCGCATCATGATTGATTTGCCAGTCGATCCAGCCGCTGATATTTGTTCCAAGAGCAATTCAACGGCTTGATCTTATATGAGTATGGCTATTACTTGAGTTTTTAGACCCCTCTGGATTCTAAGGAAGATGCGAGACATATAAAAGTTCAACGTGCATGGACTTCGGCTGAGTTGCTAGTCCAGTCTAGTTAATACCCCCGAAGCACAAAGAAACACCCTGTGGCATATAGCAACAGAAAAGTGTTAATCCTTCAGAACAAGTCTGAATGGGCTGAGAACCCCCTTTCACGTAAAGCAACCGCATCGCTTCCTGGCGCATAAGCTGCACAAGTACTTTCTTTATGTGCCTCTGTGGGGCTACTGTGTACTTGTTTTTCATTGTTATTGGGAGAGTATTAACTAGACTAGACTAGAATTGTTTACGCTCGAGATGTTCTTCAGCCACCGCGGGCATCAGGAGGTTTGGGATTGGAGTGAGTCCGCTGTCTCCACTTTGGTATGTCCCTGGCAATGGCGAACCACTAAATCAAACTCCTTGGAAATGCCCTTACTTTAGAAACCGATCTCCCCTGTTTGAACTTCCCGTTGTTGTTTGAATACCTTGCTTCAATGGCCAAGAATACACTACAAACCCGTCAGCAACTGCCGTGGCCCCTAGCTCATGGGCATGTGCCTGTGATTCCAGTAAACCAATTGCCTTCAAAAACGGATCTCTCCTGTAAAGGAGATCTGGTCGGTTTCTATATTTCTGAGCCCCCCGAGCCCCGAGGGGGGAATGGATTCATTAACTAGCAGGCAGGATGCCATCTATTCGGCGTCTTTCTAAGTTTCCCGGATACTCAGTCCACACGTCCACACCGACGAGAAAAAAAGTGAATGCGCACCCTTTCTGTTAGTTAACAAATCCAGTCCCCCCTCGGGGGGTATCAGAAAAAAAGAAAAAAGTGAATGTAGGGTGTAGGGCATAAACCGATCAGACCCCCTTTCAGAGGGGTTCTAAACTGCCTAGTTGCCCGGAAGCTCTGAGCTCTGAAGCTCTCATCATTAATGGATGCGGCAGCCACATCTTATATTATCGAGAAAACTAGAATAAAGCCGAGGCAGCACTCAACACTGTTTGTTATTTGGGTTGAAATTGAAATGTTTATGACAGATTATGATGACAGATGACTGAGATGACAGCCCTCTTCAGTCCCCCTTCCTCCGTCAAACTTTTTCTTCTCTGCTCAGAGACCAACAGCTAGCAATCTGTAGTACTTACATAAGTATAGACAAGGGTATAGATGAAAAAAAGAAAGACTCATGGCGTCAACTCCGCCGCTGTACATACCGGAGCATTCAGGTGTAGTGCGTTTCAAGCGCGCTAGAGAAATTGGTGAAGATGAGATGGTAAGTGAACATGAAATGAGAGAAGTCACGGGCGAAGGAACCATTTACGTCGCAACTGGCGAAATGGGTTCATCAAAGCGGCGCGTCCTTAGTAACAATCTTGAAAATGGTTGCGAGAATGTAATCCAGAATACAGGTAGTGATATTCGAAATATCTGCGATGTTTTGAGTCGCGATGAAGGGAAGTATGACAATCTACTGGACTGTGCAAGCGTCAAATGCTATTCCCAGCGAGGTAGCCGATGCTGCTGTGATAAACCAGGGTGTACGACAATGAGTGGAGTTGCAGGTGGAAATTACACAGCTCATGATGCTGGCCAGCTCTGCATCAAGTCGGGCTGTGAAACGTCGAGCAGACGTGAAATTGGCAAATTAGATGCCCACGGTAGCGGCCGGCGCTGCTGCCATATGCCGGGTTGCGAGAAGTTGAGCCAAGGTGGAACTGGAAAATGTATAGCCCATGGTGGTGGCCAGCGTTGCGATATACCAGGTTGTGAAAAGATTAGCAAAGGCGCAAGCGGCAAGTGCTATGTCCACGGTGGCGGCCGGCGCTGCGATGAATGGGGTTGCGAGAAATTGAGCCAAGGTGGAACCGGAATGTGCATTGCCCATGGTGGCGGCCAGCGCTGCGATGTGCTGGGCTGTGTCAAGTTAAGCAAAGGTGCAAGCGGCAAATGCACAACCCATGGTCGTGGCTGGCGTTGTGATGAGTCGGGTCTCAAGAAGTTGAGCCAAGAGTCAACAGGAAAACGCCATGTGCGCAGTGGTGGCCAAGGCTCCGATGAAGAGCCAGCAGGCTATGCTGATGTAAGCCAGGATTTGCAAAGAAAATACATTCCCAATGATAAGGGTCGGCTTTGCAATGAAACAGGGTGCAAGGAAGATAGAGAAGGTGCAAGCGGCAAATGCAGTATCCACCGAGGTCGCCGGCGATGCAGTGAACTAGGGTGCGACAAACTGCGTCGATTTGCAGGTGGCAAATGCGTCGCCCATGGTGGCGGCCAGCGCTGCGATGTGCCGGGCTGCGAAAAGTTAAGCAAAGTTGCAAACGGCAAATGCACAACCCATGGTCGTGGCTGGCGTTGTGATGAGTCGGGTCTCAAGAAGTTGAGCCAAGAGTCGACAGGAAAACGTCATGTGCGCAGTGGTGGCGAACGCTCCGATGAAGAGCCAGGCTATGCTGATGTAAGCCAGGATTTGCAAAGAAAATACATTCCAAATGATAAGGGTCGGCTTTGCAGTGAAGCAGGGTGCAAGGAAGATAGAGAAGGTGCAAGCGGCAAATGCAGTATCCACCGAGGTCGCCGGCGATGCAGTGAGCCAGGGTGCGACAAACTGCGTCGATTTGCAGGTGGCAAATGCATCGCCCATGGTGGCGGCCGGCGCTGCGATGTGCCGGGCTGCGAAAAGTTAAGCAAAGTTGCAAACGGCAAATGCGTCGCCCATGGTCGTGGCTGGTGCTGCGATGTGCCAGGTTGTGAGGAGCCTAGTGGAGGCGAAAGCGGCAAGTGCGCAGCCCACGGGATCGGCCAGCGCTGCAACGAGCCAGGCTGCGAGATGGTTAGCATCGGTGCGAGCGGGAGATGTACAGCCCACGGAATGGGCCGGCTCTGCGGTGAGCCAGGGTGCGATACGTATACCAGAAGCACAAGCGGAAGATGCTTAGCCCACAGAGGCGGCCTTGGCTGCAATGTGCCAGGCTGCGACGAAATTTGCACAGGTACACGTCTCATGTGCCCTGCCCACGCTGGTAGCCGGTGGCGCTGCGATGAGCCAGGGTGCGATACATTTACCAGAAGTTTTAGCCTAAGATGCTTAGCCCACAGAGGCGGCCTTGGCTGCAATGTGCCAGGCTGCAAGAGAAAGCGCAATGGCGCAAGCCGCAAGTGCATCGCTCACGGTGGTGGCCGGCTCTGCGCTGCGCTGGGCTGCAAGAAGATGAGCCAGGGCGCACGAGGCAAATGCGTAGCGCATGGAGGTGGCCGGCGCTGCGATGTGCCAGGCTGCGAGAAAGCTAGCCAAGGCGCAACCAGTAAGTGCTGCGCCCACGGCGGTGGCCGGCGCTGCATTGTTCCAGGCTGTTTAAATTTATGCAAAAGTAAGTGTGGCACGTGCAAAGCCCATCGTCATGGCTAGTACTGGAGCTTTTGGTAGACATCGTTTCGTTGAATGCACCTGGCACTGAAATTGCATTCAAAAGAGACGAATGAGCTGGGATGCGGTGCCATGCACTTTGCCGGGGCGAGCAGAAAATGATACTTCCAGAATTATTAGCGCTGCGCTTAATTTCCTTCAAAGCGCTCAAAGTTGATTTCAAGGGCTGGAACTGCATTTCGGCTTTGCATTAGCAGGCGGCATCCGCGAAGTAAAGGCGGGAGGGCCGCCGGCTAGATTATCCCCCGCCGGTTATCTGTGTAGTTGCATATGGCCTATCCAACCACACCTCCTCCCTCTTGCTGCCCACGTGGAAAATAGCACTAAATTATATAAAAATACTTCTTTCAGGTCCCTTCTGCTGTTGTTACGAGCACAGGCCAGGCCATGTATCATATATCTCCATAAGTACTCCCTTATACTTTTTAACTTCGGACTTGGGTCATTGTAATCGTAACGAAATAACTTCCGGGCTCTTTTCTATTCTTCTATACTCCATACTTCCATCTTCCATCTACCATCGCATCGTAAATTGGCTGAATAACCCCTCATTCATTTCAGTTGTGACTCCAAACAGTACGTCACAAGTAGCTGATGAGAATTTCGAATAGCACTGCAGTAGTTAACTAGATAAGCACCCTCACTCCATTCACTCGCTATCAAGGGTTCCGCTTCAACTTTCCGGTGCCAAAAAAGGTGCAACTCTTTAAAAAAAGGTGCGATTCCAATTCACCCGGTTCACCCGTTCAGCTCCGGTCGGACAGCGCCGTTACCGCCGGGAGCTCGTTGCCCTCCATCAGCACCAGGGCCGTGCCCCCCCCGGTGGACGAGTGCGACACCAGGTCCGCGCAAGAAGTGTCGCCCCCCACATAAAAACGCCGGGCCGCGGCCCCCGTGTCCCCGCCCCCGAGCACGGTAGTGGCGCCGCGCTGCGTGGCCCGCACCAGCGACGTCATCACGTGGAGGGTGCCCCCACTGAAGGCCCCCAGCTCGCACACCCCCAACGGGCCGTTCCACAGCACGGTTTGGGCGGCGTCCACCTCTTGGCTCAGCGCTTCGCGGCTGGCCGGGCCCATGTCCAGCGCCATCCAGCCCGCCGGGACGCCTTCCGCGTCGGTCACCAAGCCCGTGTGGGCCTGGTCGCTGAAGGCGCTGGCGATGACGTGGTCCACCGGGAGCATCACCTTCACCTTGCGCTTGGAAGCTTTGGCCACAATGTCCTTGACCATGGCCGCGCCCTCGGCGTCGTACAGGGAGCCCCCAATGTCCAGGTGGCCCATCACCTTCTTGAAGGTGTACGCCATGGCGCCCCCGATGAAGAGCACGTCCACCAAGTTGAGCAAGTTTTCCAGCACGGCGATTTTGTCCGTCACCTTGGAGCCCCCCACAATCGCCAAAAAAGGGCGCCGGGGGGTGCTCAAGACGTCGGCAAACACCGCCATTTCTTTCTCCACCAGCAGGCCGCTGACCCGGGTGGGGATCAAGCTGGTGGGCTCGGCGAGCCCCACGATGGACGCGTGGGGCCTATGGGCGGCGCCAAACCCCTCGAACACGAACACGTCGCCCAGCCTTGCCAGGGCTTGCTTGAAGGCCGTGACTTCGTCGGCAGTGCACTTCACTTTCTCGCCTTGCGGGTTGAGGCCCGAGCCGCACTCTTCGAAGTGGAACCGAAGGTTCTGGGCGAGAAATAAGTGAAGAGAGCAACCGCGATGTTACTAGATGAGTGGAATGGACGCTTATGACACGATTCTACTCTTCGTTCACATCGCATGATGACTTGGGTCTTTGAACGTACCGTGAAAAGTCCGCACAGTATGAAACGCAAGAACAACCTCTCAGAACAAGGACAAAAAGCCAACGAAATTGGAACGCTCACCTCGAGGAGGAGAATGGTGCCAGGCGCGCACTCCCGAGTGGCCGCTTCGATCGACGCTCCCACGCATTCCGGCAAAAATTTGACCTGCGGTACGAAAAAAGATGTGTGCATGTGTGGACCATGTCAGCAAGAGGCTGTAGCCTCGATTCATCCGTGTCAAATCGAAAAATTAAAAAGGAGTGTATTCAAAAGAGAAGGCATGCACACAGCCCCGCTTAATTGTCCTACCACTCGGGTGGGAAAATGCTCCTGCAAGACTTGCACGCAGGGCTCGAGGGTGAAGTTAGCGCGCGAATAGTTCCCGCCGGGCCGGCCCCGGTGCGCGATCAACACCACGCAGTGCGCACCGCCCTGTTTTGGTTTCAAGCACATGCAAGGGCACATAAGAGGGATAGAGTAAAAGTGGTAGCGGGGGCGGTGGTCAGTCGCAAGTGCTAAAGTGTGTACACAGCTTTGTTTGAAGAGCAATTTAAACACTATTGATTGATAGGAAGATTGGTACCTGTGTGCTGTGCTCTCAACGTTGAAACTCACACGAATACTCGAGTTCTACTCCCATTTATTTTTGGAGTGCTTTGCTCGTCCCAGAAAAATCAAATTATCCCTTAGAAATTTGAACCAAGGCAGCTGCTTTACCTCAAAGATCGCCTGGAGGGAAGGCACAGTCGTGTCGATGCGGGCGGTGTCGGTGATGGTTTGCGTCACGTCGTCGGTCGGGCAATTGTAGTCCACCCGCACCAGCACCCGCTTGTCCTGAAAGCCGCGCATATGGAAAAGGCGCACGCACACATAAGAGCTGTCATGCAAACGAAGTTGAGCGAAGGTATGCACGTGAGTATGTACGCGCACGGACAACAAAAGTCGATTCTTCGCTAGCGATGTGCGATGTGAGTATTGCCACCACACACACCGACCAGGCTACTTCCACTCCTCATTTGAGATATCCAGGTACACACCTTCAAAAGCCCTCCACGAGTGGCGTCCTTCAAAGTCATTTTAGCCCGGATCGAGTCGATATTGAGCTTGCCTTGAGGCCAGCCATCCCCGCCGCGCTTCGGCATTTCCATCTCCGTCTTGTGCACCTTGTTAAGAAGGAAAAGGCACACGTGCGATTGGAACGAGGGGGAGCAATAAACCATGGAATATTCAGTAGTGTATTCGTGCACGAAGGAATTGCTCAAACCACAAACAAACCTTATACCTTCATTCATTTGTTTGTTTACGCACCAAGCGTGCAACGTCACTGAAAGCGCCCGTGCCCGTAATTTTGATGTCTGCCGAGCGCTCCTGCAATTGAACCAACTCCGCCAGAAGCGCTTCCACTGTATTTTTGCTAGCGGTGTCGGAGACGACCAGACGAACCGACTGCTCTCCTTGAAGGTTCTCGGACGATCGGCTACGTCGAAGGTTTCCAGAGGACATCGTTCGGCTGCGAGCTCGCGGTGAGGTGGCCTGCATGGACTCCAGTTCCGACGCATTTTTCGTGTCAGGTGGTCGCGGCGGAAAAGGTGCTGCTTGTTGCGGAGCTGCAGGCGCAGATGTGGTCTTAAAAGCTAAAATGGTTGCCAAGGTGCATGCCGTGCCGACTGCCGCTAGCAGCGGAAGGTCGAGCTCCTTCAATTTCGACATTATTGCTTTCGGAATTCGGACCTAGACAGTTGTTGAAGAATTAGAGAGCACACAATCAATCGTTGAGTTCATACGAGGAAGATGTGATTTGAATAGAACAACGCGATTTCTTATCAGGCGCTTTAAAAGAACACACTCACTGTGGTGAACATCCGACCTTAAGTGTTTGAATCCGGCTTGTTCTCGTGGCAACCGGAGCGACGCGATGGCGAAGCACGTCACAACGTCAAAGACAACACTATGTTTGGCTTTAATTCTGTGATTGCCTGCTGATTGCTCTAAAATATTATGGCTAAAAGAATATCATGCCATCATCTCATCCACAAACCACTGATTCATGGATTCATGCTAGGGTATAGATACCCCTTGGATTCATGTATATTTCTTTGTGCCTCCCCCGGGGAGGACTAAAAAAAAGTACATTACACTGGTATGGTATAATAAAAAGAAAAAAGAGAACACCGAACTCAATTATTCCGAGAGAAAATGTTCTGCTAGCTGGCTTTATCCCGGATTAACGCTGGTTTATTTGGTCGAACAAAGATTCGATTGTGTTCAGGCTCAGACTCACATGTATCCGAGTTTGGTCGTAGACGATGATACTGCACTGCCTCCTCTCATCCACGGTAGAAACTGAACCCCGACCGGGCATGCTGTTGAAGTAGGGGTAAACGAAGATATGGCGGTAATGCGGATAATAGAG
>Ga0307982_1003687_pt1 | contig 12192 bp, 7 predicted proteins | sample OrgLakmetagen989_FD_201847 | JGI IMG/M metagenome (GOLD analysis project Ga0307982, IMG submission 201847) | Saline water microbial communities from Organic Lake, Antarctica - #989 | ecosystem: Environmental > Aquatic > Non-marine Saline and Alkaline > Saline | place: Antarctica: Organic Lake... | reverse complement strand
GGGGCACTGGGAAGCCAGCCCCCAAGCCGCCGGGGCCGATGCAGGGCGGCAGTGTAGGCGCTGCATCGGGGGGCACTGGGAAGCCAGCCCCCAAGCCGCCGGGGCCGATGCAGCCAAGCAGCATTATGAAGCCTGCGGTGCGCCGCTTCAGCGCTGCAGGCGCCACAGCCCCTGCTGGAGGGGGCGATTTGAGTGACGATGATGATGAGGGGGGCTTCTCCAGGCAGCGTGCCCACACCACAGCAGGGCGAGGCAGGAAGCGCAACGCGGTGCAACATAAGGCCAGCAGGCGCTCCCGTGTGCTGCGGGCGCAGACTGTGACGGGGCGCCCCTCCACTGGCTTTGCAGCGGCCAAGGCGCTGTCGAGAGCGATGTCCCCTGGCCCCGTGCCCCCCGGGCTGCAGCCCCCCCCCCATGCACCCCACAAAGCTGCAGGGCCGCCAACAGCTGCTCCTCATCCAAGCTCGGTGCGTGGCCCAAGTGGTGCCCCTCCTGCACCCCCTGGGATCAAAAGGGCTCCCTCCCCTGCAGTGCGGCGCCCTGATGGCCCCATCCCCCCGACAGCTGCACGGCGCGTGCCCCCCCCCCCCAAGAGGCCACTGCCCCCCAGTGGGTCTGCTTCACACCCCAAGGTGCCGCCTCCAGCACGTTCCAGTCTCATCCCTGCAGCCGCAAAAGCCCTGTCTGCCGCCGTACCCTCAGCGCGCCGAGGCGCCTCCCCCGCTGTCAGCACCATCGCTCGCAGCAGCATTGCTACCGGATACGCTTCCTCCGACTCCGACAGTGCACTGAGCAGCGTGGACTCGGGCAACAGCGAGGACAGTGACTACGAAGAAGGCGTCCCACGCCACCGCCGGCGCGGCTCGAAACGCCTGTCGGCCATGGGGGGGCTGCCGCTCCACGAGCTCCTAGGGGCTACACACAAGGTAGGAATGACAGGCCAAGTGGCTGCATTCAAGGGGGGGTGGGCGGATGCAGTGGTGCCATCGCACGCAAAGCCACCAAAGGCGCCACCAGCCAAGCACACGCGTAAATCTGTCGTGACAGGACGTACACGTTCTAGCAGCCAGTTGACACAACAGCTCCGAGCTGTTGGTGCAAGCAAGCCCAAACGCCCTGACGGCCCCCCCCCTCCCGAAGCCAGGGGGTTGCCACTGCAAAAACTGCCCCCCAAGCGGGCCTCAGTGACCCATCCCGCACAACGCAGAGTGCGCAGCATGCACATGGAACAAAGTCAGGTGTTCCGTGAGGTCAAAGCACCCGGGACCCATCCCCTGCATGCCGCGTCGCTGCAACGAGCGCTGAAGGCTGCAGCAGTGGGCCGAGCCTTCGCCATGAGCCACACTGCAGCTCACATGTATGGCGATAGACGGCAGGATGTGCTCGCATCAGATGCTGCTAGTGCTGTGCAGCTGGCTCTTCCCCTGCGTGGCGTGCTGTGGCTCAAGTGCAGTGGCTCCCTGGGCACACGGCGGTGGGTGCCGCACTGTGCAGAGCTGAACAGCCATCACTTGACGCTACATGCCTTGCCAGCAGAGTATGAGTCGGCCTTGCACAAGTCTGAGACGGATGGAGACCTGCTGCGGCACCGTGACTCAGGGGGCGGGGGGGGGCTGCCTGCCTGGGTGCAGGCGGCGCTGCAGGCGGTTGCAGGTGGCGATGCTGCCTGCGCACTGCAGCTGTCCGTGCATGAGATCAGTATGTGTCGCCTGGAGAAGAAGCCTGACAAGCCACCCTTCATCCAGTGCGAACTGTACCCCCATGTGAAGTTCGACAGCGGGGGCAGCTTGGGGGGCGAGGTGGACAAACGCAGGGAGGTGCAGTTGCGAGGGGTAGGGGTGCATGCCACCGACGCATGGGTGACGGACATTCGGTCGCGCCTGTGGAGCGCCAACTGGTGAACGCGGGGACGTGCTTCACAATAAATTTGTTTGTTTTGGACGTCAGGCAGGCGGCAAGTCCCTGCTGGCCAGCACACTCAGGACACATGCGATGCAAGAAGCAGCTGCCAAACCTGAGGGCTCGCCGCGCACACTACTGGCACCCACCAGTAGCACAGCGAGGCTGGCCAAGCCCCGCTTCGAGGCGGTCAGGTGCAACACACAGTGCTGCACTGCATGACGTAGAGACAGTGAGCGGGCATTACTCCCAGGGTGCTCTGACAATAATACCCTACGTAGGCGTGCCAAGGTGCCCTGTAGCATGTGCAGCCACGCAGTGAGCAGTAGCACGAATACCATGGCGACATGCAGGGCGGCAGCGGAGTGCACGCTGCAGGGACACTCAGCCGACGCCTCGCAGCCGAAGGGGAGCCACGCAGCCACAGAACCGTCCACCAAAATGCTATACATGCACATGCCTAGCAGCAACCACACACTGATGGCGCGGTCTGCACTGCCCACCTTGCCCGCGCCCAGCAGGGACATGCCCACCTTGGCCAGCAGCAGTGCCTGCAAGATGCTGGCGAGCTGCCAGCCGCTGCCAGTGCTTACAGCAGCGGCTGCTGACGCGGCATGCAGCTGCTGTTGAAGCTTTGACACTGGCTGTATAAGCGTGGCCCACACGTGTGTACATGGCGCATCTGCCGTGCCCCACAGCACTGTGCCCAGCAGCAGCAGGGACAAACCGCTGGCATCCACCACAGCTGCTGGGGTAGCCCCGCCCTGGAACAAAACCCCTGTAGCATCCGGCTCCTGCTCCGTGTGTAGGTCACCTGCACCCTGGATGGGCTGGGGCTGGGGCTGGGGCTGGGGCAGCTGGGGCCCGGGATGGGATGGGGGGGGCACTGCCACTTTCAGGGCAAGGTCACAGGGCCACTGCAAGTCGGAACTTTGACGGTATAGGTGCAAGCTGGCTGTAGGAATACTGCTGCTGCTTGCTTGTTCCGGTGGTGGCAGGGAGTGCAGCACAAACACAGCCGAGAGGGGACAGCCGACTGCAGCACAGGCGCCACAGGCGTCCAGCGCCCACTGTGTCGCCCAGGACTGGGAACACAGAACAAGCAGGTGTTCCTCGAGAATGGCCTGTATCTCTTGGGTAGACTGTGGGCATTGAAGTGCAGCCAGCCACTGTGCCGGCTTGCACTTGTCCCCAGCTTGGGCTGAGTCCCCACTGCGCGCCCACCGAGAGCAGTCGGCAGACACCGCAGCTCGAAAGGTGCACGACGACAGGTTCTCAGCAAAAGTGCACCTCGTGATTTCCTTGCCGGATTCTGTGGAAGCGCTTGTCAAAGACTTGAGCATTTCTGTCGCTGGCAACGTGGCATATGCCGCGCAGTTTGAGGAATGCCAAACCACCTCAGCTGACAGGCCAAATGCTTCGGACCATTCCAGGAGCACAGGTTTCAGACGTGACCAGCTTGCCAAACCCACCGAAAAAATTTCTACAGTATATGTTGTCTCATCATATTGCAAGTATGGCGCGGATAGGGGAGCAAGCCAGCACCCTTCGGAGTGGACCAGCCTCAGCAACTCAGTTGCTGCATCGCCATGAAGAAATTTGTTACGCTGCATCATCCCATGCGCTCGCTGCATGCCGAACAGCTCAATATCTGCATCTATCATGGGGGCCAAGTGCCCCTGCAACTTGACCTTCATCATCTGCACAGAGTTCTTGCACGCGGAGTGGTGGGGTAGGAGAAATTTCCGCGCCGTGCTTCGAGCGTCGGCTGTTGCTGTCCAGTGCACTGCTGACAAGGTGGGCCAGCACCAAATATTTTTGCATAAGTAAACTCATTTTGAGTGGTATGCACTGTACATGAATACATTTTTTTTGGGGGGGGGGGCTACAGCTCGTCAAAAAGTTCGCCGTTGGGGCCGACGACTTCATCGTTGAACACCATGAAGGCCCCATCAAGCTGCCGCGCCCGCCGTGCACGCTGGGGACGCGACCTCTTGGCGGGGCTGGGTGACGCAACGGCTTGATCGCGAGCATGTCCATCATCAGAGCTCTGACTCCAGCCGCCGCCTGACTCGTCTGTGTCCCCTGCCCCTCCAGCGGGGCTGCTGCCAGACTGCTGAGGTGCGCGCCGGGACGAACCAGGGATATGCTCCTCCTCGGGGACACAAGGGATGAGAAATCCCTGCTTGGACAGCATTGTGCTGAAGGGCACGTAGCCATTCAGCAGCTGCAGCACCCGGCTGCCCCCCAAGAATCCACAGGGGGGCAGCGGGAGAGCGGGCTCATAGGCGCCTTGTGTGGCATCCACAGCGCCCCCTGTGGGCTGCGCACCCCACGCGGGCACACCGCTGACTGGCACATGACTGGGGGGGTAGTGTGCGTTTGTGGGGGGGCTGCGCTGCACTTCTGCCTCCTTCGCCTGCTGGGGAGACAGCACCCCCACTGGCGCACAATGCTGGGTCAGCAGGGCGTCCACCAAGCTCCAACGCTGCAACTGCCAGCTTTCAAGTGAGTGCATGCTGGCCAAAGGTGCATCACCACGCTTCAGGGAGGGGGGGTTCAGTGGGGGCTCAACGCAGGCCACCACCCGCACATCCTTGGCTGTGCAGCCGTGTGGTGGGGGACCCTGGCCCTGCCACACCAGCACCGGTGTACCATGGGCCAGCCAAGCAATACGCACAGGTGCCAATGAGGGGGGGGGTGTCTGCGCTTGCTCCCCCCCCTGCAGTGCCACGGCCTCCGCAAGCTTGGCCTCCAGGGCACTCCACCACTGCGCTGTGGTGGGCGAGAACTGCGCAGCAGGCCTAGGCTCGGCACTCCTGCCGGTGATCCATGCCGCCAGAGCGCTTCCTGGCACAGTGCATACAGCGCCAAGGGCGGCCCCCAGCGGTGGGCCTTCCACACTGGGCCCACTCCCCGCAGCATGCCCAACCCCCGTTGCACCCATCCACTGCACGCTGACGTCTCCAGCGGCAGCAGCTTGAGCAGCACGCCACAGGGGCTGCAGGCTGGCTGGCAGTGCATTCGGCAGTGTGTCGGGGGCGGGGGTGCCGCGACGGGCAGGCAAGGTCACCCCAGGGGCTCCCTGCACCCCCCCAACAGTGGCTGTGCACAGCTGTGTTAGAGGAGGCAGTGGGTCACCGGGGTCTATAGCGGGGCTGCCAGTGCTGCAGCGTATCGCAGCTCGTGCCATAGCATGCACCTGTCCAGCTGCCTGCAGAAGCAGACGGCTGTCTACCCCCCCTGCACCCACTTGAGACACCTCTTGCCCAAGCTGGTACAAGCTTAAAGGCATGGGCAGACTGGTGCGTTGCGCTATCAGTGCAGCCGTCTGGTCGCTACTTTCTGTGCTGGAGGGAGGGGCTGAAACGGGCAAAGGGGGGGGTTGCACCGCAGAGGCCACAGCTGCTGCAAGCTGCCCCGGATCGCCTGCTGCCTGGCGCAGTGCATGGTGCAGCTCAGCTCGCCCGCGCTTGGCTTGTACGGGAGGTACACGTGGGGTACCAGCGGGTGCCGCGGCTTGACTTGCGGTTCGCTTCACGCCGCCAGCAGCCAGGCGTGCGGCGGGCACCGCAGGCTCCAGGGCCGTGACTGTGCCACCCACTCGAGCCTGTACACGGCGATGCTTCACGCCTGCGCTGCGCCCATGCGCAGCGCTGACTTTGCTGCTCGCTGTGGCTTTCTTCAGTCTGGCTTGCACCAGGGGTGCTGAGGGGTCCCCCTCGGGCGCAGCCCCCCCCTCGCCCACCGCAGCCAGCGCCGGCTGCTCCCGCACCATAGCTCGCCACTTGTGCCAGCATTGGTTGTCGCTGCGCTGTATGCCCTGCTCTTGCAGCTTCGCGGACACGGCAGACCACTTGGAGAGCCCCAGCAGGCGCACTGCTGCAGCCAGCGCAAGCACCTCGCCCCACGTCCACGGCGTCTTGGCCACTGTGGGGTCCAGCACATTCTGCCAGCGCTCCCGCATTTGAGGGGGGGTGCGACCAGGCATGTGTGCTGCAGCAGCCGTCCAGTCGCTGTCAAAAGCCGCCTGCAGGTGCACCAGCCGCGCGTCCTCGTACGGGGAGAAGCGCTGCCGGGCAATACCTGGGTCCAGCATCAGCTCCCACCGAGCCCGCAGGGCAGACACCCGACGCCCAGGCAAGCAGTGCGAAACCCACTCCCAATTGGCCAGGGGGGTGTTCCCTGTGATACCGTCCCCCAGCAAGCCGTCAGGGCCCATGGCGCCCCCCCGCCCAGCGAAGAAGGAGGGGCGCTCCCCGCCCCCCCCTGCTGTGGGAGACGCCGCGTGGTAGGCAAACAGGTGCTCCTGCAGCGCCGCCATGAGCGTGTTGTCGTCTTCCTCCCCCCACTTGTGCTGGGGTACGGCGTGTGCCCCTGTGGCCCAGGTGGACAGGCACTCGAAGGGGTGTCGACCCCCCTCCACCGCTGCAGCTACGGCAGCCCACGCACCGGTGCCGTGTTGCGATACTGCTGCCCTCAACACGTCCTTTTCTGCTTTGGTCCATGTTTTGTCTCTGCGAACGGGCTGCCCCGGGGGCGTCAGGGGGGGGCGCAGGTGCCCCCCCCACCGCACCCTAGCGTCGTCAGGGGTCATACGGGGCAGGGTGCTGGCCACAAGAGGCCCCCAACGCACATCTTCTGTGCCAATTTGAGCCAGCACTGCGTCAGGAATGGCGTCGCCTGCTCGTGCCTCGGCACCATGCAGTGCGCGGATTCTTTGAAGGGCTGAAGGAAGGACGTACATCGGACTCACGCGCCGTAAGTCATCATGCAAAGCAGCTTTCAATGCCTGGTCATCTCCGCTGTTCCAGCTATTCGGCTTGAACCAATTAGCATGGCGCATTGCGTTCTCTTGCAGCCTTTGTGCAGCATCCACGTTGCAAAAAGGGCTGCGGCCGTCTGCGTCCACGAAGAACTCAGAGCCAGATGGGCGACGAAACTTGCTGGTAAGGGGCTGTTGGTGGGCTGGATTTCGCGGTAGGGAGGGAGCATTCGTGTACTGTTCCCCAACTATATCGTCAGCATTGCTGGTCGCCACCAGTGCAGCTAGCGAACGATGCGACACATAGTTCTGCGAGAAATTGCTTGAGGCCCACGTTGGCGAGCATGCAGGGAGGCACTCACAAGTGCTGTATCTATCCGCGCGATAAATTGCTTCAGTTTTGTCTGCTGCTCTAAGTTTTGGCGTAAAGCCTCGGAAACTTCTGCCATAAGTGTCCAACTTTGATGCGGAAATCGAAAGGACACAACACAATGTGAGTCTGCAGGTACGAGGCCACCCACAGCGGCCCGAAGCAGGTAGTCGCCAAACAGCCACGATCACTTTTGGTGACATACATTCAGTTTTCGGTGTGCTTTGTCGCACAAGCGCATCGCCCAACCTAAGTGAACTGGCAGCAAAGTGTTGCCCCCTTTCAGTTCGTTAAGGGCTCTGGCCACAGTCCTATTGCACAGCCCAAAGCATGAAGAGCCAAACCGCTGGATGAGTCTTGAACCCCATTGAATCCAATTTGGTTGCCCTGACTGCGCCCTGTACACCGCAGCTCGGCTGTGCAGGCTGCATGCCCACGGCTGCCGGCTGCTGCACTGGGCACTTCAAGTAGTGCGTGGTAGCGGGACATACAAGCCAACATGTGAATGATGGTGCAGCACCCAGTGGTTGTTTGCTTCATGTTGCTGCCTATTGGGGGGCACAACTGCAGCGCAGCAGCAGACAGGTGCAGTGCCGTGGGGCTGCCCGGCCCGGACACAGCTGCAGCACCGTCAGCGGGCAGGGCCCTTCTCAGCGTAATAGTGGTGATGGTGTATGTTGTATGTGATGTTAATGATGGGCTGCGGTGCAGAATGCACGGAGCTCTCCACAGAGGCTTCGCTCAGCTTTGGTTCTGCACTGGGTACGTCCCATGCTGCTGCTGCCTGCTCCGCCTGCCTGGAATGGGAGCCATGCTCTTCTGTTGGAGGTGACCGAGAAGAGCCACTCGGCAGAAAAGCTACCGGCTGTCTGTCCACAACACTGGCATTTATGCCTGGGGCCGCGTGCTGCGCCCAGCCTCCATCGCTCCCGTCATCTTGCGCTGAGGAAATGTCGCGAGCCAATGAGGAGCCAAACAGCGACTCCATTTCCGCATCCATTGCAGCAGCTTCAGCTGCAAGCTCTTCTGCTGATAGCGTAGGTAGGCCGTGTTTTGATGAAAGCGCTGCTCGCCGAGTCTGCTCACATGCCCTAGACACTGCTAGCGGAAGCCGCAGCATCACGCGTCGCCCTGCCCCCAACATTGTGCCTGGAAACCCACTAGTGGAGAGTGGCAAATGTGAATGTATCTACAAAACATAAATTTACAAAAACGCGAGTGCCAAGCTTTCACAGACGGCAGCTGGACTGAGCCAGGCGAGTCACCAGCAGGGGGGGTTCAAGGCTCCAGCAACAAGCGCAGCGGCAAAGCGCAGTGGCAAGCTAATCTGCGCCAGATGCTCCAGCAGGGGCAGCCATCTCGTCTGACTCTGGGTCCAGTGCATACCGCAGGTACCCTTTGCCTGACGGCACCTGCACTTGGCGATGCCCTGGGAAGCTCTCTGCTGCCTGCGCTGCCGACAGCGAGGGCTGCACCATCACCTCACCACCCTGCGCAAGCAAAACGTGTGAAAATGAGCATGCGTGTCAGCAGCAGTGCGTGTCACCCACAACTTTCCAGTCCACCGGCGTGGCCACGGGGTGCTTGGCTGTGCGCTGCAGGGCATCCACCACACGCAGCACCTCCTGGAAGTTGCGCCCCACAGCGGGGGGGTACGTGATGGTGAGGGCGACTTTCTTGGCTGGGTTCAGGATGAACACTGCGCGCACGGTGACTGGCAGCCCAGCCTCGTCCTTCTCCTGCGAGGGGGGGTGTTGAGGGGGGGGCGTGGCAGGCCAAGATTTCGCGCCAAGCAGCGCGCGCGCGTACGCACCTCTGGGTCCAGCATAGCCAGTTCAGTGGCCAGCTCCCGCTGCTCGTCCGCGATGATGGGGAAGGTCACCTTGTGCCCTGTGTGTGCTTCGATGTCCCGCACCCACGCCGCGTGGGAGTCCTTGCCGTCACAGGACAGCGCAATCACCTTCACGCCACGCCGGTCAAACTCAGGGGCAAACTTGGCAACCTGCAAAATACCGTGCGGTTGCAACTTATCGCTGGCCTTCAGTACTGTGACTCACCATTCCCAATTCTGTTGTGCAGACAGGCCTGTAGTTGAGGGTGAGTGCTGCAGGCATGCAGCATGGTGATGCTCAAAGAGAGTGACAGGAGTACACATCCTTCACGTACGTGAAATCTCTTGGGTGTGAAAACAGGATTCCCCAGCTCTCCCCGAAATACTGCACACAAATTCTGGATTGTGAAAACATTTCCTTGGCTTCACAGCACTCATTTGAGATCGCTTCGAGCCCCACCAACCAAATGACCTACGTCATGTAACTTAAAGTTTCCCTGGCTTGTTTCCACATCGGCGTTAGGGAATGTTTCTCCGAGTTTCAATGCCATGATGAAAGAATTCTCTGGGCTGGCTCAGCACAAGCGAAAAGCGTGTTGGCTGTGGCAAGCACGGGTTGAAGCAGAAAGGCTTGAATTAGAATTCAGTAAAAAGCGACCTGCAATGAGACTGTGGGCATTCAAAGTCTTCACAGAAGTTTCATTGGTGTCGGGCATCACAAAGAGCCGCCGTAAAGATGTGTGCAAGGACAGAGCAAGAGAGGGGCACACCACAAACGCCCCCCACAGAGGCCGCTGCGAGCGCGGGCTGACAAAAAGTTGAGCAAATTGGACAGAAACCACCGTTCAATGAATAATTATACGCGATGTAACTCAGTCTCTCTTGTGCTCAAACTGTGCAAAGTGCAGTGCCTTCTGCGGATTTTGATTTCGCAAACTGTTTGCACCCAATATGGTTTCCAAGCATGCTCTTGTTGCCGCAGCTGTAATGCTGGTATATTTGCACTACGTTTTGAATTTTGAATCGTTTAGCCATCTGTAAGTGCAGGCTGAAAGCTGGCTTCGCTGCAGGCCAGCACCAGCTTCGTTGATGCGCAGAGACCCTGCACTCACTGCGGGCTTGAAAGCAGCGCCAGTGGTGCTTCTCTCTCTTGGTGTATTCACCTCCCTTGGAGCACACCCTTCTCCTGAGCCTAGTTACGCACGCTGGGTAGCTGCTGGCCTTCTGGCCTCGGCCTGTGGTGATGTGTTTTTGGAGTTTGAGAACCGTGATGCATTCACGCACGCTGGCTTGGATTTCTTCTTGTTGGGCCTTGTGGCATTCTTTATCGGCCATGTGGCATATGTAGCTGCATTCTGGGGCGGTGCATTGCCACCAGTAGGCAATAGCGTCCCGATGCTCTCGTATGCAGGCATGCTGACGTACTCCCTGTGGCCCCACGTGCCTGCCGACCTGCGCATGCCTGTGCTGGCATACGTGGCTGTGATCAGCACCATGGCTGTACGCGCCCTGGGCCGCCACTATGTACCCATGAAGGAGCGCCCAGGGGCTGCTTCCTACCTGGCGGCTGCAGCTGGGGCTCTCCTGTTTGTGGCCAGCGACTCTGTGCTTGCCTGTGCCAAGTTCCTGCCCAACTTCTGGCTGGGCGCACAGCAATCTCGCTTGGTGGTGATGGGCACGTATTACGCTGCTCAGCTGCTCATCGCAGCTTCTGCCACCAGCAACCTGCCCTGGGGCGCGCACGTGAAGCTGCACAAGCAGTGAGCCGCCGCCGCTCAGCGCCGTTGAATGCTGCGTAAAATACTGTCTGGTTCAATGAATGGTAACTCTGACAGCGTCGCTCTCTGCTGTGCGCCCACCACCCAGGCAGTGTCTGCCTGCACCGTTTGCTGGCTGCTTGGTGTGGTGCGGTGCCATGCTTCTGGCGAGCCTTGTCGTGCATCGTCGTCGCCTGCACGCATACAGCGCCCCGGAATTGTCTTGGGTGTGTCTTGAGGACTGGGTGTGTGCCTGGTGATATGCACTTCGGAAGGGGTGCGATGTGCAGGGTTTGCAGTTGATGCGCTGGCAGGGGTGCGGTGTGCAGGGTTTGCAGCAGCATCACCCCCGTGCTCCCATTCAAGCTGCTGGAAGGCAACAGGGCTGCCGAATGCTTGTGTGGTGTGGGCAGCTGATTGCCAAGTAGCCATGCAGCCCGACTTTTTGTCGGTCGGGACAGGCACATTGGCCCGTGTGCTGTTTTGGGGCGGGAAAGTTGTGTTTGGAAAGCAAAAGCCGTCCGGTACAGCTCCGTTTGCACCAGCAGCTCGGGCGGCTGCTACAAGCTCAGCCAGCTCGTGAAATGCTTGCTCAGACGGTGAATCTTTCATTGGGGTGTCTTTTATGTGCTCAGATGGGGGTTTTGCCGGGACCTTCCCAGCTGCATGCCCTGCTTGTGAGAGAGGAAACTTCTCCCATACGCCTTGCTCTGGGTGACAGCTTATTGAAGCTTGTCGTTGTAAGAGGCCTTTGATGGCAATGAGTGCATCATCTTTGTATGGTTGTTTGAATATCATCGAATTCCTCTCACTTTGCTGGACCTGTCTATCGAGTGCATCAGAATACTGCTTCTGCCACGAGGACGAAGGCGCTGTAACGGCAGCCTCAAGTTCTGGGTTCAGACCCCGGGGTGCACTCCGATGCTTCCGCTCTGGCATGGCCGGTATCAACAATTGCTTTAAAAATTACAAGAGAGATAACACCGGTAATGGGCGAGCTCAACAAGACCGGGTGAGTTCAAGAAGTACAGTGCTCATGTCATGTGCTTTGAACACACTAAAAGTCGCCCACAGTTCAGGACTCATAGTAAAAAGGGCTCGTTATGTGTAGAATGACTCTCCCTGTTTGTATATTGCTGCTGCAAGCCTGGCCGAGTGCAAGTGTCATCCCAGCCAGCCAACACTGCCGGCCTCTCGGGCTGCAGAGAGCCCCCCACAGCTAGTACGTAGTACTAACTACCCCAAAAGAAGTTCTTATGCCAGCAGCTTTCTGGGTAGCACTACACGCAAAGAAGACAAGTACAGTGAAAGAGTTGACTCATCAGTAATGGGGTACTGTGATTGCATGTTGGCAAGCTTGCTGCCGGAGATGTGCAATTGAGAAACAATTTCAAAGAACAGGTGGCTTTTCGCACGCTGTGAAACGACTATCAGGCAAGATACTACAAGGTGTGTGTGCATCCAGATTGGTTCTTCGGAAAAGAAGACCTGGGTGGGACGTCGACCTGCACAGGTGACTTGAATTAGAATTAGAATTAGAATTAGAATTAATGAACAAGTAAAGCTTTTA
>Ga0307982_1003684_pt1 | contig 12196 bp, 9 predicted proteins | sample OrgLakmetagen989_FD_201847 | JGI IMG/M metagenome (GOLD analysis project Ga0307982, IMG submission 201847) | Saline water microbial communities from Organic Lake, Antarctica - #989 | ecosystem: Environmental > Aquatic > Non-marine Saline and Alkaline > Saline | place: Antarctica: Organic Lake... | reverse complement strand
ACACTTATGGGCACCACATGCTCTGCTGTGGTGCACTGCTTCAACAGCAGTGCCTGTGGCAGCATGGGCGGCAACTCGACTTATCCTACATGGGCGGCCCCCCTGGCCCCTGGGCAGGCGCTGGTGACGCTGCATGCGGGGCTGACGGTATCTGTGAGTGGGCGACGCAGTGGGGCACTGCGGGGTCACGTGGAGGGGGGGCAGTACGTCCGTATTGCAGCTGGACTTGAGCATGCTTGTGCCATTGCGGCAGGGGGGTCCCTGTGGTGCTGGGGCGCTGGAACGGATGGTGCACTGGGCAACGGCAACACAGTGAATGCGGCCTCACCTGCACGTGTGATCGAGGACCCGTGGTATGATGCAGGGTCACAGCAGCACTTGTCAGTGACTCATGTAGACTGCGGACTACATTTCACATATGCCATCCTGCACGACGGCTCCCTGTGGTGCTGGGGTCGGGGGGGGCTCGGGCAACTGGCACAGGGTTCCGCTGCTGATCTGTACCGCCCCGCCCGTGTGACCACTGCCCCGTGGAGCAGCGGCCCTGGGCAGCTGAGGGCCGTGCAGATTCAGTGCGGTGGTGTGTTTGCCTGTGCGCTGCTTGAGGATGGCTCTGTTTGGTGCTGGGGGGACGGACGCAGGGGGCGGCTCGGGACTGGAGGATCCTCCACTCTTACACCGCCCGTGCAAGTCAATTCCGTCGCTTGGGGAAGCAACCACACACAGCAGAAAGTTCTGGCAATTTCGTGCGGCACAGATCATTCTTGTGCCCTGCTGGAGGACGGCTCCCTGTGGTGCTGGGGGGATGGATCCGACTGGAGGCTGGGCAATGGAAATACCGCGACACAAGCCGTTCCGATTTCTGTGCGAAGCAACCTGTGGGGAACAGGCGACGGTCGTGCCCGGCTCAAGCAAATGCTAGCTGGCGATCGCCACACGTGTGCTGTCCCCGAGGATGGCTCCCTGTGGTGTTGGGGCGATGGAACGCAAGGGCTGCTTGGGATTGGTACAACTGGTGATCATGCAAACCCCCGGCGCACCATGCCGAGTGGCTGGGGTAGTGGGCCAGGGGAGGTTCAAGTGGTGCGGCTTACAGCAGGGATGGCGAGCCAGTGTGCCGTGCTGGAGGACGGCAGCCTGTGGTGTTGGGGCCAGGCCGGCTTGATTGGGCAGGCTTCGGGTTCGAGAAGTCTTGTACCCGTGAGAGTAAATACGGACATTTGGGGGTCGGATCCAGGCAAGGTGTCTATCGTGGACGCAGTCTCCATGGGCTTTTTTACGTGTGCTGTGACTGCTGATAGCCAAGCACACTGTTGGGGCCTTGGAGGAGCAGGCCAACTTGGCAATGGCGGCTTTGATGATCACAATACCACGCAGCCTGTACCCAGCGCGCATTACGCTGTTCATGTGCCAGGTGCCCGAAATGATCACCTCCTGAAGACCTTCGCACTGTCCATTGCTGGCCCCGTGAGACCAGTGGCGCCCCCCTGTCTGCTGCTGCCCGTGCCGCCAGCACTGGATGCTGTGACAGTGGGCAGTGCTGCGCCTGGCTGTGCGCAGCCCAACGCCATACAAGCATGGTCAGATATATTGTCTGAGATGACCCCTGCTGCCCATGGCAAGTGGCTGTCCCACCCCGCCCTGGCAGCCCCCTTCCGCACCCTCTCCAGCCACCTGCAGCAAGCATCCAATGGAAGCCTGGGCAACCACAGTGACGTGTACATCGCCGCTGTGCGCTCCTGCAGCGACGGCGGCGGGGGCCAGGCGTGGGAGACACACCAGTACATGGTGTCACTGGGGGATGGGGGTCTGCGTGTGGCCGACGGTGGGCAGTGCAGCGTGGGATTAGGGTGCGGTGGCTGGAGTCTGGCGGCGGGTCTGTGTCTGGGGGGTGCGTCATGTGGCGTGGCGGGTCCCGTGGGGGGCGCTGCAGGGTCAGTGAATGCCTCTGCGCTGCTGTATGTGCCGGTGGCTGCGACGGTGTGAGGGGCTGCAGGGAAAGGCCTGCGGAGCGCCTGCAATGATCTCTCCTGAGCTACCTGTGCCAAGCCACTGCAGGACCCCTCAATGGGTTATGTGGATCAGGCTTGCCTTGCGTTTTCATGTAGCTACTTACAGTTGGTCGCGCTTCTTTCTTGTTGTTGGTTCACTATTCTCTGGGAAGGGGAGTACGCTCATCGCGCGAACGTATGATCAATGATGAACATATCATACGCGATATACTGATCGGAGACTGTGCTGAAATGGGGTTGCTTGCTGCCAAGCTGTCTTTTACGTTCTTGACACCATGACATGCCCGACTCGGCCCCCATATCAGCCCCCCCCCGCATACCTACCAAAATAGACCTCTAAGCTAGGTCCACAGAATTACAGCACACCCTGCAGGGTTACCTGTCAATGATGATACATGCTACAAGTATGACCTTGCAGCGCGCATTTGGCACTTGAGCGTATCTCCCAACTGCTGTGTAAGTTGGGGAGTTGGGGGGGCATCTCTGACAGAACCTGCTTGGCAAATGGGGCAGTCTGCACACTCAAGGAAGCTGCAGCAACAAACTACAAACTTCGGCACTTGTTGATGCGCTTGAACAAGCGCGAGACTATCTCGGCCAGTAAACTTGCCAGGCATGGCTGATTCTCCTCAGAAGTGTGTTGCGGCAAGTTGCACGGTTCAAGACTCACTCTCATGCAATCACATTCGTGCAGAGTGGACTTAAAGGAATTGGGTGGTTCTCCTTTTTATTTCAGATCCTCTCGTGTTTCGGAGCTGTCCCTCTGGCATGCAATAAAGCAGCTGCTGCTGGGTGCAGGCCCGCTCAAAGTGAGCACGCAATTTCACCATGCTTGCCTTGCCTGAATTTCACATTTCTCCACAGAGCCAAGGCCTGCATCCTGTTGTGATCTGGGGGTTTGCATGTATTTACCCTGTCATGTTGGCAGTGTCTTTGGCGTGTGATTTCCTCCTTGAGGTGAGATCAACGCTGCACCAGCCGACGTGTGCAGCTGCAGCAGTGCTGCGCCCTCCCGAGGCCCTGCAGCCAGCACTAGTGCTTGTACTGTTTGGAGCAGTGCTGGCAAAAATAGGATCATCTCACCCTCAAAAACACCCGTCTGCTCTGCCGCTAGACTCCACAATTGCCCAAGCGGCAGCGGGCCACGGCACGGTCGGGCTGCAGCCTCCTCCCCACCACGCCAGCAGCAGCAGCAGCAGCAGCGATGACGAGGAGAGTGCTGTCAGTGAAGTAGACAGCGCCGCACCTGCTCAGCCCCCTGCCTGTGTCCATTCAGACCGGCGGGTGCAGCTGTTAGGGCGTCTCGCCGCCAGGGCTGGTGGCAGCAGCAGCGCACCCCCTCTCACAGAGGCCCACATGGATCTGGCAGACGCCCTGCTGTCCCGCCCCCTGCAATCGGCCTTGCGGGAGCTGAGCATGCCATCAGACCCTGACCTTTCAGGGGGCAGTCTGCCCCGCGCGGCCACCCCGCCGCCCCCCCCCCTGCAGCAGCAGCAGCCCCCCCCCCTGCAAAAACACCACCACGAGGCCGTAGAGCAGCACCGGCATCGAAATGGCGTGCGCAAGTTCAACCATGCCCTGCGCTCCATCAGCTCCAGCTCCTGCCCTGACGTGGCGGCCCTGGCGGCAGCGGCGGCACGCCCCCCCCCCAGCGCCCTGGAGCAGCCCCCCCTGCACCCACACAGCCAACAACAGGTGCATGAAGGGGGTGCCCCGGCATTTCAGCTTCCCTCCCTACCCTTTTCCTCCCTGTCTCAGCGCATGGGGGTGGAAGGCGCCCCCACCCTGCTCTCCGCGGCAGGCGTCCCCAGTGCTTTCCTGTTCGCCCCCCGCCCCATGGCGCAGGCACAGGCACGGGGCATGCGTTTGTCGGCAAGCAGTACAGCACTCCTGCCCATGCATCCGATGCCAGCGAGCCCCCCTGCAGTGGCCTTGCCTGGGCAGCGTGTGCAGCGGCCTGTGCCTCTGGCAGCCACCCCCCCTGCACTGCCGGCCCACGCCTCCCCCCCCATCCCAGAGCACACACTAGCCGACCTTGCATACGCAGTGGTGCATGCAGCACACACTTCCAAGCGTATGGCGGCGCTGCGGCAGGTGCAGGCGGGGCAGACCCTGCTGCTGTCAGGGCTGGTGGCAGCAGTGCCCACCCTCACACGGCTATGGCACGGCACCAGCACCCTGCACGTGTCCGCGGCACACAATGTGGCACAAGCTCTGTGGCGCCCAGGGGTGCTGCTGGCATGGGCATGGCAGTGTGTGCAGCAGTGCCTTGTGCAGCCGCAGCAACTAGGGGGGGGGGGGGTGCTTTCTGCTGTGTGGGGGGCGGTGGGGGCCCACGCGCCGGCCTTGGCGGCGACCTGGTGCGCCGCCCACTGCGCCATAGCGCTCCTTCAGTACATATTCCAGGTGGCAGTCATGCGGCACATGATCGCCAAGCGCTTCGGGAGCCTCACCTCTCCTCTGGCTGCCCGCAAGGCGGCACTGCCCCACGTGCCGCTGGCGGCGCCGGCCCACGTGGTGCAGTGGCTGGCGCTGCGAGGCCTGCTACGGCGACGAGGCAGTCTGCGCGGGATCGATGCCGGTATTCGACATCTGGTGTTTTTGACCCTTGCTTGCCTGTTCTTGTTGATGTTCTTGGTGAATGACGTGGACGAGAGCCCTGTACCTGGGGGAGTAGGGGGCGAGGGGGCTGTGTCCCCCCTGCACCACGCTGTGCTGTTCAACGCACTGGCAGCGTGGACGCTAGTGCTGTGTGTCTATGTGTCTCGCTTTGTTGCGCTGTCAGACGGCACTGCTCGCAAGTTCCGCTCCACCTCAGTGCTGCAGGTGGCGCAGGTGAACGCCCATGCTGTGGCCGCCGCCCAGCCTGCCGGCGGAGACAAGGCCAGCACAGCGCGGCTGCTGGGCCTGCTCAAGGCAGCCGAGGCGCTGCTCAAGGAGCTGGAGCAGCCTGGGCGCCTCACAGGCGTGAAGCTGTCCCCTGCCCTGTACAGCGCCGTACGCATTGCCGCCCTGTCGGCTGTCTCTGCGCTGGTGGCCAAGGTGCTGGGCTTCAATGTGCGCCTGTGGAAGTCCCTGGCTACAAAGGGCGGGTGAATCATACATTTGTCATAGAGGGGCAGAGCTGATCGGGTGCTGCCCCACACTTGGCGCGGTCCTCACAACAGCGCCCAGTAACGGCGCACAAACAAGACGGCCACGGCGCTGCCACAGAACAACACCACCCCCCAGAACAGCCCTGCATACCCCCACCCCAGCTCCAGTTCGTACATGCCCGTCTCGAAGTTCATGCCGTACACTCCAGTGAGGAACTGCCCTGGGAGCATCACTGTGGTCACCAGCGTCAGCGCAAACAGAATGCGATTCATTTGGTCGTTTTGTGCTGTTTTGTACAGCTGCTGCAGGGCATCCACACTCTTCACCATGCTGCTCATGTCCTCGTGGATGAAGGCGTGGTCGTCGTACAGCTCCCGCACCTCCATCTCCTCGTCTGTGAAGAACTCCCCAAGGGCATTGCCCCCCAGACCCCCCCCTCCACTGGGGCGTTCATCCTTGCCAGCCCCCCCCCCACTGGAGTACGACTCGGCGCGGAGGATGTGTGCACTGGACAGGGGGAACTCGCCATCCCCCACGCCCTGCATGTGGCTGGGGCGCTCAAAGGCCTCAGGGCGCAGCGCTCGCTTCATCTGGGCGATCTGCTGTGTGTACCGGGCCGCCACCTTGCCCAGGGCGTACAGGTGGTCCACGTGGTGCCGCGCCGCCGAGTGCCGGATGTGCGCCTCCAGCAGGTTCCGCCAGTCCAGCAGCCGGTCCCGCACTGAGAAATTCACCTGGGCAACCGCCTCTGCCAATTCAATGGCCATGCTCTTGGCGCCCATGGCCCGGATGGGGTCGGCCGAGGGGTCACCGCACACCAGCCGGCACAGCAGGCTGTCCATGACGTTGCCCACACTCACAGCAGGCCCGTGCGTGCGGGCGTTATGGAAAGCATCAGCAGGGTCCACGCGCCACCACAGGTTGCGTGCCCCCCCCGTGACAGCTGGGCCGGCAGCTGGGGCAGGGGGCCCCTCGGCACCTGCGGGGGGCGGCGCCGCTGCAGCTGCCGATGTGCCGCCCCGTTTGCCCATTGCAGCTGGCAACAGCGCCCGAGTGGAGTGGTCTGCTCGCCGCAGCCGCTTCACTCGATTGGGCGCCACAGACTGCACCACTTCATCGGCGCCGGCGCCGGCACTGGTGGCCTGCGGCGTGTTCTCAGCGGGGGAGTCGCTGGCCACAACAGCCACCAGGGTGGGGGGCATGGCCGTTGGTGTGGTGTCTTTGGACATGCTGTTGTCGCTGATTCTCTGCTGTGGGTTGCGCTGGGCTGCAGCGGCGCCCGGTGGGGGGGGGCGCGCCCTGGGGGGGGGCTGCTCTTCCTGTGGGCGCTGCGTCACCATGACACGGTCACTGTGCACCAAGATGCTCATCTGCTCCACATCCATCTTGGGTGTGTGGCGCAGCAGCTTGTTCTTGCCCCACAGCCCCGCCCCCAGGGGCAAGGCAGCATCCGACATCACCCAGTCGCCCAGCGGCGGCTCCACGGCTGCTGTCAGGGCGCGGTGGCAGCACCGAGGTGCACACCCCATGTACCAGCATACACCGCAAGCTACCAGTGCAGCTGAGTTGATGCAGGCTGGCTGCACCTCTCCATCTCCAGGGACACCCCCCCCTTCCCCCCCTTGTCCAGCATCGGGGGCGGGGGTGCAGCAGGCCATGAAGCCCCCTGGCCCCTCTGCTGCCACGCCCGCTGCCTCTACCTGCAGCCCAGCTGTGGCTGTGGGGCGTGGCTGGGGAGACGCGTCTGCCCCGGCGACGCCGCTGCCTGCAGGCCATGCGTGCTGCAGCAGCGCCAGCACGTCCCCCTGCTGGTCATAGCGCGACAGCGGCACATGGGGGAGGGACACAAGGTGCACAAGCAGCTGCGCACGCAATTCGTTGTCCTTGATGGGCGCTGCAGCCTCGCTCTCCTGTGATGGGCTGAGGGGGGGTGGGCAAGCAGTGGGTGAGGGGGGGGGCGCTGCGGCAGATGGGGGGGGCTGAGACACGTCCGCTACTGCATCCAAAGCCAGGGCAGCTGGTGCAACTAGCATTTCACTGCGGTGTGTGGCAGGCAGTGCTTCCACCTTTTGTGTTTGAAATATAGACGCGTCAGCCATGGTCTCCTCATGCAGCGCCAGGGCGTCCCCCAGGGCAGCCGCAAAGGAGGCGTCCCAGCCGGCCACATCCAGCCACAAGCACACATCGGGGTTGGAACCATGCTTGTTCCACCACGCTGTGAGGTACTCCGTGACTCTTGTGACGGCGACTCGCTCAACTGTGACAGCCGGCAAACGGCGGGATGCTGAGGTGCCGATGCTGGGCTCTTCAGACGCCGGCAGCTGCACCACAGCTTCGAAAGTGCGCCATGTAATTGCTAGCACTTGCATGGTGCTTCCTTGGCCAGTCACCTCCTTCAGTTTGTCGGCGATATCGGCCATGCGCCAATTCACGAAATGCCGCACAAACTCAGCTTCCGTTACGTAGCCAGTCTGATTCACATCAACCTTGCGCAATAATTTGGCAACGGCCTGCATGTCTCGTGCAGATTCATAGCCCATGTATAACAATCCACGGCGGAACTCTGAATAAGATATGCGATTGTCGTTGTCTGCAAGTAAGCGGGGAAGTGAAGCAGGAGCAGCCCGGGTAGCTGTGCGGTGGCCTACCAACATCCAACGTGCGGAAAAGCTGGCGTAATTGCGGCCTGGATAGAACTTGCTTTGTGTTGCCAGTCTTTTGGAAGCGCTGCAATTTGGCCTGCTGTCTGTCATCGTGGCTGCTCGTGCGCTTTGCAGCCAAGTGGTGCTGCGTCAAAGTGCTCCTCCGCACTGCCTCCATATTGCACGAACTGGGTGCTGCTGGACACACACGGAACCGCCAGGGGTGTCTCAAAACGGTTTCATGAATTCACGTTTAAGAATTGCTCAGCTCGTGAATTCTGCTTATTGGGGCTTTAGTTTCCAGGTGCTGCCGAGGGCACCGTGGCGCCCATGCGAGGGGGGGCACTGTGGGGCCTTCTAACATTGTCTTGCAGATTCTTGTGAGCTGGAAAGTAGTGGCTGCTCCTCCACCGGCCAAACCTCCTCATACATCTGAGTCTGCAACAGCGCCCTCGTCCTCCGGCGCGGCTGCAGGGGCATCCTCCGGAAGCACAATGCCTCGGTCAGTGGCGGGGCGCCAGCCGGACGCCGTCATGAGCGCCTGCACGGGGGCAGGCAGCAAGCCGTTCAGCACCCGCAGGCAGCGCAGGGACAGGGGGTATGTGTATGTGGGGGCCCCAGACTGTAGCGCATACAACACGCCCCGGGCAGCCTGTGCCGTGGTGATAGGCGACACCAGGGCCGTGTAAATGCCAGGCTGTCGCTCCCAGGAGCCGGGGTTGTTGCTGAAGTAGCTGCTGTCCACTGTGCCCAGCACCACATCTTGCACCATGACGCCGGTGCCTGCTGTGTCCGCTGCCAAGGCCGCCGTGAGCCCTGCCAGCCCCCAGCGCATGGCGACGTATGCAGTGGCGCCGGGGATGGCGGCAAGACTGGCAGGGGACTGCACATTCATGATCCACCCCTTGCGCCGCTGCAGCATGCCAGGGAGCACCTCCCTGGAGCACAGCATGGCGGCCAGCAGGGGCGTCTCCATGGAGCCAATCACGGCGTCGGCACTCTGCTCCCACAGGGCACGGAAACGCCCAGCGCCGGCGCTGTTCACAAGTACATCCACGGAGCCCACCTCCTCCTGGATGCGCTGGAACACGTCTCTCACCATGCGGGCGTTGCTGCAGTCGCAAGCGAAGGCTGATACCCTGCCGTTGGCCGAGACAGCCTTCACCGCTTCCTTCAGCTTCTCCTTACTCCTGGCCAACAACACAACATGCGAGCCCTGGGCAGCCAACAGGTGTGCAGTTGCCAAACCGATTCCTTGAGAGCCCCCTGTGATAACAACGATGGGATTTTCTGCTAGGTTGGGAGCGTAGCTGCGCTGAAAGGCTTTCCAGCCGAAGTACCCAACGCCAACTGCCGCCCCCAGCGCCAACAGGCTCGTGCTGCGCTTGTCCTGGCGCAGCTGCCCCAGAGCCTTGGATATGCTGGATGTTATTGTCTCAATGGCGTGTGAGGCGGCACCTGTGGCTTTGCTGGCAGATTCCATTGGAAACAAAAATGCTAAACTGGTCTGCCTCCGCAGGAATACTGTGGCAGTCCTTTACTACCGTGCGCAGCAACAGCAGCAAATTGAGAGTATTGGAAGACAGTGTGGTGTGCATTGTATTCCAGCTATTTGCCATGTGAATTGTTTTTGCGAGTCCAAAGCTGGGCCTGGTCACTTGTGACTGGCAGGGCAAGTGTTGCCAAGCTACCCCCTTCAAGAACTGCCCTTGCTGCTCCACACGGCAGTGCACCGCCCCCGGCGCAGAAGCAAGCCCTGCGAACTGTTTGCATGTACACGTCGTACAGGACGTGCCTGGTAGCATGTCACTCCACTTGATGATGAGCCAAGCACCGGGTGTGTGGCGTGAGAATGCAGACACAGTGCCTACACGCTGACACAGGTTGTGCCGATGATGAAAAGCCCCTCCCTCACACACACCAAAGATAAAATTGGCGCTTGGGAATCTGCCCGATCGGCCACCTGCACCTCAGCTCCTGCTTACTGCGGGGGGTTTGTGGCTGCCTACGTCGTGGGCGGCTTGTGGCTGCTCCTGCTGCGCATGCTGCCGCGGCGGACTAACGCTGTGGGGGACGAGGCGCCCAGCGGGCTGTGACTGCCACCACTGCTACCCCTGCGGTGGGCGGAAGGGGCTTTTGTGCTGCCGAGCATGCTGGCCTGCCTCAAGAATGCAGCGGAGGCCAGCGGCGTCACCAGCAGGCCAACCGCGCCCCACCAGCTCATGGGCACGCCCATGCCGACAATGCTGTACACAGAGGTGATCACCATGCTGCAGCTGGCGGAGATGTTCTTGGGCACGCTGCCGGCCACTTGGACTGCCAAGCCAGCCAGCAGGCCCCCGGCGCTAGCCACCACCAAGTACAGCCAGGCAAGGGGGGGCCAGGCGAGAGGGGACACGCCCCCTGCTGTGTGCAGCTCCCCAGATTGGGCCTGCAGTCCCAGACGGGCGCATGCTATGCCCGCACTGAGCATGGCCATTTGTGCATTGAACTGCCACACTCCCCGGCGGCCCACCCCCCCCCCGCGGCGTGGCTTGAGCAGAGACTCAGAGGCCACACCTGCAGCAGCTGATGCCAGGGCTGCAAGCAGTGCACTGGTGATACTGGGCAGATGGCTCACAGCAGAGTCAGACAGAGCGATACTGTTGAAAGCAGCATGAACGACAACGACGCCGGCTGCAACACAACACAACAGCAGCGACTGCAGCAGGCTCAGACTCCGTCCCAGGAATCCCCATGCCAGAGCTGCAGACAAAATGAGTTTGCTCTGGTAGATTGCCTGCAGCACTGGGGCAGGAAGCCCAGCGGCAGCTGCAAATGCCAGAGCATTTGACACGGTATACAGCACGGCGGGCACTGCAAAAAAGAGCGTGCAATGAACCTGCAGTGTACACACGCAAAGGACGCACCAGCTAATCGTAGAAGCGATAATGGGGATGAAAATCCTGCAAGGGCCACTTTAACAGCAGCTTTTGTAGATGTCGTTGTCCTTCGGATCAGAAGCACGCTAACGGAAAACTTCACGAGCTCCTGTACAAGAAGATGGCTGCCACCATGCACAGGTGTCGCACCAGCTGCATGTAAAATGCGCAATAGAATCACTGCCACTGAATTCTGTGCCGCAAGTAGCAGCAAAACCGAGTGCTTGAAGGAAACCGGGCAGGCGCGCCCTGCTTCAGGGGCATTCCCACCAGCAGGCAGCACTCCCAGCGTCATTTCCATCGAGCAAGAAGCCGAATTGGCTGCCCCAGCCCACGCTGAATAATGGAGACTTTATATTTAAGTATGCACAGCTCCAGGTCCTCGGCAATCGTGCAATAGCATGAATGGCAGAGCTGTTGGCGACATCGCCGGTCCTGCAAGGGGGGGGGGGCTACAAGCGCGCTTCGGTGCGAGATCGACGAACTTGAGTGCGATGTAACATTACACGAATCTCCATGCACTGGGCATCCAAGGCCGCGTCTCAGGCAATTGGGGGAGGGTTGCTTGACTCTGGCTGCGTGCCCACCGTGGGGGTAGCTGCCCAATGCTGTAGTCAACTGCGCACAGACAATCACCCCCAACGCGTGCATGAGACCCCCTCCTCGTCGAGCGGTCTTGAGTCGGGATCGCTGGCTCTCCGCAGGCTGGAGGGAGAGAAATGGTAATAAATTGTGGGTTGATCTATGTAACCCACAACACCACCACCAAAATTGCACGTGCTATGGCGGCTAGCCGAATGCACAGGCGAGGCACACACGCGTGGCGTGGGGGCCTCGACAGAAATTAGGATAAACAGAACTGATTCCGACTGGCCAGACGTAGAGAGCTTGACTTAAGACCCTACATGTGGCCCCCCTCATGGGCGGTCTGCGGCCCCTCCTCGTCGGGGTCCTCACTACGCTAAGACCCTACCCACAAGGGGGGTCTCTGCTGACCCGTGTGCAGCCACTTGGGGGTTGACTAGCACGGTGCTGCATGTGCCGAGCAGACGAGGAAGCAGCGCTCCCTGGATGGGCGCCCCGGTCCCAGCCATCAGCACCCATGCCTACATCACCCACAGCATCGATTCTGGCCCGAATTAATGTTGCGGTGTATTCTAGTGCACACAGCACCAACGTATTCGAGGGCTACAGATTGCAGTGACCACGATGGATTCTGATATGGGTTTTCATATAATTCATTCATAAATGCAAATTTTTCTGTCGGCATCATACATGGGCGTGTGGTACAGTGGTAGCACGCTCGCTTAGCATGCGAGAGGTCCGGGGTTCGATTCCCCGCGTGTCCAGATTTTTTTATGGAGGAATTTGGATGATGCCCACTGGCTCTTACCAGTGCGTGAGCTTACCATAGTCGGGGGAGGGGTCTGCTGCGGTACTGACCATCACACATATGAACAGGTGTTCCGTGGGCTTCGCAGAACACAGTAGAAATGGCATAAATTGAAGGAGGGGGCGAATTGAT